>Ga0209630_10000470_pt1 | contig 45557 bp, 58 predicted proteins | sample COG_01_FD_184745 | JGI IMG/M metagenome (GOLD analysis project Ga0209630, IMG submission 184745) | Pelagic Microbial community sample from North Sea - COGITO 998_met_01 (SPAdes) (version 2) | ecosystem: Environmental > Aquatic > Marine > Neritic zone/Coastal water | place: Helgoland, sampling...
AAGTATGGTATGATAAAAGGTGACGACCTTCCATCTGATGTTAGTGAATACTTAGAAAGTAGAATGAAGGAGATTGACGACGAAACATCTTTGGACGATAATACAGGTTATTATAGTGAAGGTTCTGCTTTTGGTCATCCATAGCAATATATATATAGGTATTTAAAAAAAATTAAAACCTATTTATCGAGGGGTTTTTTTTATTTACAACATATTTATAGTAAAATATTAAAGTTATGGGTAAAAAAGTTATTAGATTGTCAGAATCGGATTTAGAAAATATAGTCAAAAGAGTCCTTCAAGAAGAGGAAGCTACAGAACAAGTTGTTGATAGATTAAAAGCTAAAGTTGCTGGTGGTATTGGTGCGGCAAAGACTAAACAACAAAATAGAAAAACATTTAGAAAGACTAAACAAGATTATATAAAAACAGGAACACCTGGAGAGTTACCACAAGGTGAAAATTCCGAAATAGGTAAAATTAGAGGTGAATTTGCATCTTTAGTTAAGACAACTGATAGACATATTAGTACATCACTTAAAAATCTTGATAGAGTTATACCTAACACAGAAGCAAATTCTGAATTGGCGAAACAAGACAAAGAATTAGCAGCAATGATTAACAACTATAAAAACCAATTAGTTGCAATAAAAGAAATGGGAAAAAAATTATTATCATGAATAAAAAAGTAGTTAGACTGACTGAGTCAGATTTAGAAAACATCGTCAGAAGAGTTCTCCAAGAGAACGAAATGTCTGAGAAGAGTTCTTGCTATGAAACAATGGAAGGAACTTGCGGCTCAATGTACGAATCGGCATTGAAAGAAGGTAAAAACTGTATGGAAGCCTATAAATCTATGTGTGGTGAAATGAACACTCTTATGGAAGAATATAAGTCTAAGTGTCAAGAAGCTGCATTGAGTGAAGGATATCTGAATGAGGAAGACATGCATGAAGAAGAAGGTGGTGATGGAATTGAAGTTACCCTTGACCAAGTTGCTATGTTATTAAAAGACGGTGAATGTTCTTGTGGTGGTGAGACCTTAGTTTTAGATTTAGAGGGTGGTCACGACGACGAAGACGAGGACGAAGACGAGGACTAACTTACCTTAATCATATATAAAAAAACCCTCCACAGTTGTGGGGGGTTTTTTATTCATAACACTATTTATTGGTATGTCTGACGAAAACAACTATACTGAGAAAGTAAAACTTAATAGAGTATTAGGTATTGCAAAAGTTTTATATAAAACAAATCCAGTTGATAAGCCGAAGCGTAGTTATGATGACCCGTATGAATTTAACATACCAAAATCGTTACTATCTTTACCATTAGATGATAACTTTATGAGAGCATTATTTGTCGCTAATGAAGAAAACTTCGATAATTGGGGTAATATGGAGGACAAAGATATTATCATACCAAAACTCAAAAAATATAAGATACGAACTGAATTTTCAGGTAGTGAGGTTGTAAGAAGAACGTATAAAGATGAGGTTGAGGCGTATGATGAGTATGATTTAACTAACGCCTTAAATAATTGTGACCCTTGTTACGATGAAGGAGAAGAAGTTGATGTAGAATGGATGGATAGGGAGGGTGATTGGACTATACTTGATGTCCAACAGATATCCGAGGATGTAAATCGTATAAAAAATATGATGAACGTTATTTCTGAGAGTAAAATGTCAAAAATTGACTTAGAAGGATACAAAAAAAAATCCATAGAAGAGGGAAATAACGAGTGGGTCGAGATTTTAGACCGTTTTCCTGATGAATTTCAGAGAGAAATCATCGATGAGAGACCTGAAGGGTCAAAAAGTGACATAAATTTGATAGGAAATTGGGAGTTAGACCCAAATTACCCAATAACTATGAATTTATTGAACCTTTTACAGACAAAATCAGTAAAAGAAGCCATCGGAAGGACTCCAAGACACGTTATGGAGATGATTAAGACCAATCCAATGTATAGATTGGAGTTAGAAGACGTAGAACACGTCTCAGATACCGAAGTTGGTCGTGAATTTGGTCTAAAATCGGATGAAATATTCGACCAAAATCCCGAAAGGTACGAAGAATACGCTAATTATGACCCAGAAACTGCAGAACCATCAACAATGGTTAACGGAGAGTTGTATTGGGGTATGGGAAGACTGATTGCTGCGCTTTTAAGAGGTGATTTAACCATAAAAGTGTGGGCAGCACACGATTTTACGACAAATCGTCCTTAGGGGGACACTGACACACCCTTAGGTTGTCAATTTCTTCTATTAATTCATCAATTATGAACCATTCACTATTTTTATGTGTTTGGAATTGGATGAATCCTGATTTTTTACCTTCCATTAAAGAATCTCTGAGCTCATAAATCTTTTTCATTTTTTTATTTATAAATATAAATAAAAATATATTTATATGTATGGAAATACTGATAGAACAGTCACAATTAGTTTCAGCTTTTGACAAATTAATGAAAAAACACGAAAAACCCGTAACAAATGTTTGGGATTTAAGTGATGTTGGTGAATTTAATAAGTTTATTGACGGTAAAAAGGACGTTTTACAGTTTTTTAAAGATGATATCGATTCATTACCTGAGATTAATGACTGGTTCGCCTTATATGACCCAAAATACGTAGAAAACGTTACTTTTACAAATAACGAGTTTATGGAAGGAGATTTTCCACTACTCTACTACTCAAAAGATTATTTTTCAACGGAAATAGGGTATTTAGGTACTAAATTTGAGGAATTATATAAAAAATGGTTTGAAAAAACTTTTAAATTACCTGTTAGTCGTTTAATAGGTTGGTAATATTTATAATATATGAAGTTTACGATTACTGAGTTAGAAACACTAAAAATTAATTTAAATACGTTTTGTAATGTCTGAACAGTTAAATGAAATGCCGATTCTTAAGGTGAACCAAGACTATATTGAACGTCTTGATAAGAGAGCTAAAAAACTTGGGGACAGGTTACGTTCTTATAGATATGACTGGGAAGAGGAAGTATATAGACATCATAAAACAAGACGTAGGATGAGTAAAGAAAAGTACGGAGAGTTACAACGACAGTACCAGGATGCATATAATAAAGTATATGATATTGCACGGAGAGAAAGGACTAAAATAGCGGATAAGGTAATGGATTACATGAGCGCTATCATTGTGATGGATAAAAGACAAAATCCAAGTTTATATCCTGATTGGTTATCATTTATTTTTCCTGAAGATAACGATACCAAAAGGTACCGTTGGATAAAACCAAGTATTGATTTAGAGAAGGCTCTTAAAACACGCGATAACTGGAGTCGTATAACGAATACTGCTGTTAATAGAATACAGTTATTTACTAAAAGATATTTTCCAAAAGATGCGGAGATACAATTTGAAAAACCCTCTATAAAAGGAATAGATTCTTACATAAAAAACGTGTTTAGAAAAGAAATTAGGAAGAAAATAAAAGATATTGACCCTAATAATTGTATCCATAGTATTGTTTTCCGAGTTAGAGATAGTTACAATAAAGAAGTACAGATACACCCAAGATGGAGAGATAAGTACCCTTGTTATAGTTGGAATAAACAACAAGAGATTGAAAATGGTATGAAATCAATACTCGAAGAATACGGTTGGAAAGAAGGGAGAAATTATACTTCTAGTACGAGTAGAGATTAATTATTAAAAATTATTTGTCTGTAAGAGATTTTTGTTTTACATTTGTACTGAACAAAAAATAAAACAAAAATGTCAGAAGAAAAAGTTTATGTTCGCTTTTGCGAATCTTATCGGATAGCACAGGCTTCCGAACCTATTGAAGTCGACGTTGAGTCACTTCGTAAATGTACTCCCGCGTATGAGGGTAATACCGCCGAAGAGTTGTTGGAGTATCTTGAAGAGATTAAAGATGATTATGATTGGTTTGAAGAAAACAAAGGAAACTTTGATGATGAGGATGATGCCTCTCTATTGATTTTTGATGAGTGGCCAGAGATGGAAGTTTTTGACGATAGCCGTGAGAATGGTGCCGAAACTTGGTTAGAGGTTGGAGAACCTAACGAAGAGTATAGTCGGTATGGTAATTGGAAAATGGAAGCAACAACACTAAATTATTAAAATAAAAATTAAAATGGAAACAATTACAATGGACAAGGAAGTCAAAGAAAAAGTTACGGAGTATGTTTACAAAAACTACCCAAGACGTTATAGTAATAAGGAATTGATTATTGAAGAAGCAGAAAAACTGTTTTATGTTAAGTCAAACAAGGATGAGTCTCCTTTGATTTTAAGTAAAAGTATTTTAGAATAATAATAATCCCTCCACAATAGTGGGGGGATTATTATTTAAGTCATATTTATTGTTTATAAGATTCATTATATAACTATATTATAGGAAATAAGATTATTGAATCTGAAAATAAAAGACGAAAAAGAAATAAAAAACAATGAATATATACCAAAATAAAAATCTTTTGTTGATATTATTTTTACTTGTTTTTATAAATGTATTATGTGGTGAAATGTATATAATAGGTATATATTCTAATACTTTGATGAATTTAATATATCAAATAAGTACAGTATCATTAATATGTTTCTTATTTACTTTAATATTGAAGTTAAAAAAACCCAATAGTGACGATACACTAAAAAAAGAAATATTTAAAATAACTAATGGTTACTTAAATAAGGGATTAACCACTATTAAAAATAGGCTCGGTGATGACCTCATAAGACAAAAAAAAGTAAAGTCGTCGATTAAAATTATAGAAGACGCGGTCTCTAAATTATCTGATTTATACAAATAGGATTACTATTAAGTAATTCAAAAATTAAAAGATTTTTTGGTAATATAATACTTATTGTATAATAGCATAAACCAAAAAGTAAAATCATAGGTTAAAACATTTACTAACATTTATTTGTTTATAACCAATTTACCCCCTATATTTACCGAACAAACTTGAAGTAGGAATACTCGTACTTTTACTTTTTTTTAAAAATATAATTATGGATAAGACCGGTAAAGTTAAGTCACTTAATAACGAAATTAAAAAGCTTGAAAAGCTCCGTGAAGAAATTCAAAGTGAGTGTAGGCATAAAAACACATATCTGAAGTTCGAAGATGGTAGTTCCACCATTCGTATTTACTGTCGGGATTGTGAAAAAAAAATGGGAGTACCGAGTCCCCAAGATGTAGAACTTTTCTTGTCAGGTAAGTAATTACTTATACGATGACAGTGCGGTTGCTGTATTTATACCGATTATACCGTCTACCTTTAAACCGTGGTCTTTTTGAAAGGATTTAACGGCTTCTTTTGTCACGATACCGAACTTACCATCAATACCATCACCGTTTGGTCCGAATTCACCTAAATCGTAACCTAAGTCTTTTAATATCTTTTGAAATTCTTCAACTGACTCACCACGTGCACCTCTTGTAATTAATTCACGATTATCCTGATTATCTAATATGTCAGATATTTTTATATCTTTAGGTAAAATTGATAAATCTAAATTAAACCCTTCAATATCCGGGGGTAAGGTCTCTATTGTATTGATATTATCTAACTGTGAGGATAGAAGCGGCCAAGGGTCTATATTTCCTCTTTTATATCCTCTTTTATCGTATATTGAGAAATGTAGATGTGGGTGTGTACCTTTAGCACTCCCTGAGTTACCTACGGTACCTATAAACTCACCAGCAGAAACTAAATCACCTCTCTTAAGTGATGGTTGTAATTTGTCCATATGGGCGTAATAATAATTCAAACCCCGACTGTCTCTTATGGTTACTCTATTACCGCCCACTGTAGTTTTACCTATTTTAACGATTTCACCGTTTACACATGACACTAGTGGAGTACCTATTGGTGCAAATATATCAACTCCTCTATGACCACCTCTTTTTTGATGTTTAACATCACCTATTCCATAATCTGAATTATGGACGGCCAAATCTTTATCTAAAACCTTTTTTTTACCCCTACCTAAACCTATCTCATCATAACCAATATTGAAATTATCATTACCTATTGGGAATGTAAAAGATTCTTCTATAAGTTTTTTACTTATTTCTTCAGATAAAATTTCTATTAACTTATTCATCATATCTCTTAAATCCTTTAACCTCTTTTTTGGTTCCGATATCTGCAATACGAGTCAAAAAGTCGAGTCTCTCATTTATTTTAGAATTAATAAGACCTAACATCTCAGTATCGAATTCAGATTCGATATATTTTATTAAATCTTCAGCACTGAAGTTTGGTTTGTAATCAAACAATTCTTCTTCTGTGTATTCTTTTAAAACGTTTTTAATTTTTTTTCTATTACTCATGACATTATAAGTTATATTACATAAATAGTCACTATTTATAGTATTATCAGACCTATGAGCGAAAATATTTTAAAAATCGGTAAAGTTTTGGAATCATGGATAACTTTAGACCTTGGACATAAAGGTATGTTAGACAAAAAACCTTCTGTATCATACATTGAGTCTACGTCATTACTAAGTAATTCACCTACTAGAAACATCTTAGGTAGTTTAGATGGTGATGAGTTAGTTAGGGGGATATTTGTTGCATATAACCTTTTAAATGGTGATGATGACAATACAGCATTACAAAAAGCAAATAGAATATATACTATCGATTATGTACAATCTGAAGGTGACGAATACTACGCTGATGAGGATTGTGAAACATGTGAAGGTATGGGTGAAATACATTGTGAAGAATGTGATGGTGTGGGCTATGACGAGTGTGAAAACTGTAAAGGTAGGGGTAACGAGGAGTGTGGAGAATGTGATGGTTCAGGAGTCGATGAGGACGATGACACATGTAATTACTGTGATGGTGAGGGTAACGAACAATGTTATGATTGTGATGGTGACGGAACGGTAAACTGTTCTACCTGTGAAGGGTCAGGAAATAGAGAATGTGAAGAATGTCAAGGTGGGGGACAAGTTGAGGGAAGTATCGAAAAAATTGATATCGAATACGGTACTATTATAACTCAGAGTTTAGAAATGGCTGCGGAGTTAAGTAGAAGGACTGATGACCAAAGAAAAGAAGTTATTGACGGTTTTTATAAATGGGTCGACCGTTATAAAAATGAAATACTCATTGTCGATAAAATCGATGACACTATAGAGTATGAATATGAGTGGGAAGTTGGAGATGAAGAAGCTAAATTAGAACATTTCCGTATTAATAAATTAGGTGACTATAGAGTTGGTAAAGGTGACCATGTAACGGCCTTAAGTACTCGTTAATCCTTTTTTACTGTAGCACATTTACCATCCTCAATCATACAAATTAAAAAGTATAAGAACGAGACAGTTAGGACTATAGATAAAAACTCAATTCCTAACAAAAGATAACTAAAACCGAACTCAGAAAGTACGTAACCTTCTAAATTATTAGTTATTGATAATAGTGATAAAAGTACTATTGAAAGTATCATTTTACTATTCTTTTTATACTTTGTAATTAATTCCATTATAAATAAGTATCTAAGGTATCGGCATCTTTACTAAACTCCTCTATAAAATCTTGAGTGAAACTACCGTCTTTCTTTAAAAACTCTTTTGGTATCTCACTCCAAACCCAATCTAAACACAACATAGCAACTAAATGACCTTCTTTATCATATATCGGTACAGCACAGTGTGATTTAGTTCCATTAGATTGGGCTAATGACCTTAAACCGATATCATCCATTTTAGTGATATCAGAAAAAAACATTTTACCATTCATAACATCTGTTATATATGTAGTAAAATTAGTAATTAAATGATTTTGATTTTTTTCTATTTTTCTTTCTAAACCTTGTGAACATCTTTCATAGGTTATTGATAATTTTTGCATAGGTGAGGTCGTATAAAATGAACCTCCATTATGAAACTGCCATACATAAATTCTATCTGCCAAATACCTACGTCTAACGTCTCTAATAGCTAAATGTACAATCTCATCTTTTTTGATTTGTTGTATTAATTTACCTTTAGATTCGTTACTGTATTTTTTATCGTTATACCTTTTAAAGAAACCCGCACCCACCAAAGCAACAACTATTGAAGTAATAGATGTTAATAAAATCTCGACTACTCTTATCCAATCCATATTTTTTTATATTCAAACTATAAATATGGTATAATCATAACTTATTCGGTTTTTTTTACACCGAAAGATGATTTATACCATAATCTCTCATGTAAAAAATATAAGACCATCTTAGTTATAATCTCTACAAACCCTATACTTATACCTACTAATGGGTCACCAGTTATTAACCAACTAACACAAATAGTATCAGTGGTGCCTAATAAACGCCACGTTAATGTCTTCATTAAGTGACGTTTATAAGACACTGAGGGTTCATGTTTCAACGTTTAGTTTTTATAATCTCATCAATTATACCGTACTCAAGAGCTTCCTCAGATGACATCCAAAAATCTCGTGAGGAATCTTCCATTACTTTTTTTGGGTCTTTATCACAAAACTCACCTAAAAGTTCGAACAAGATGTTATTAACTTTTTCCCACTCTTCAAAATTAATACGTGCGTCTTGAATATTACCGTATGCACCTCCACTAGATTGGTGTAACATAGTTTTAGAAAATCTGAGTGACGAGCGTTTACCTTTAGTTCCTGCCCCTAACAACACAGAACCCATAGACGCTGCCATTCCTGTGTTTACTGTCACAATATCGGATTTAATATATTGCATAACGTCTACCATTGATAATCCTGATTTTACCGACCCACCAGGGGAATCGATATGCATTGTAATATCAAGATTATCTACAGAATCTAAATACATTAATTGTGCCTGTACAACGGTAGACATTCTATCATCGACACCACCCGCAACCCACAAAACCCTATCCCTCATTAAACGTGAAAATATATCCATCTGAGTGACTCTCATTTCTCTTTCTTCTAAAATGTAAGGGGTTAAAGAAGATTCTATTTCTTTAGCATAATAATCCATATTAAGTGATGATACATTATAATCACTCATTGCGTATTTTTTAAAGTCTTTTCCGTAATCCATATTAAATATTTAAATTAAGCGGAGAGAGAGGGATTCGAACCCCCGGTACCTTTCGGTACAACGGTTTTCAAGACCGTCGCATTCGACCACTCTGCCATCTCTCCTAAAGGTTTTAACCTTCGTGCGTTTCTATATCAGAGTTTTTAAACAAAAGAATTAATCCCATAATAAGAGGAAATATAGATAATAATTCATTAACCTCACCTAGTACCTGAAAGGTAATCATACCAACCGTAATCCATATTGCTTGTTGTGGAAACAAGGCGTTTGACCTTTTAAAAATCGTACACACATTAAACCATATAGTTGGAAGTAGTAGTAATAGTCCCAACATAAAAAGATATGTTGCTTCTGTAGCCAGTCCGTAACCAATCATCCACCCCCCACCGAACGCGATAAAGGTTGCCAACATATTTCTTAGAAAGTAATTCGTGCCGTTGATTGTACCCGAAAATTCAAAGTATTTTTTCATTTTTTTAAAATTGTTTTAATAATTGTATACAACATAAGAGTTATACATATACCTGTAAAGCTATAAGCGAAATATAACATATTATTTATCTTTATCTACGTTTCTATTTTGTGTCCACCACATAACAAATATAATAAAAAATCCAGCAAAACTCAACCCTGCGATTATAACCATTGGCTCGTCTAACTCATATTGTAAAGAGGTAATCCCCAACATGTACAATAACCACATACATAACCAAAAAACGATAGGTACTTTACGAGTTGTCTTTTCAATAATCTCTACACGTTTGTCATGCTTAATTCTTGAAATAGCATCTTCTAAATCTTTACCATATGCGGGAATTAAATCCTCGGTACCATTCTCATTCATTATAGTGACCTCATACTTTAACCATTCAGGAAACGTTTCAGAGTCCTTCCTATAAGATACATTAATAATTTTCTGTTTCATAAGGCTAATATAGTAAAGTAAATCAAATAAACCAATGAGGAACTTCTCTATTTTTCCATTTTGAAAATGGTTTTTTGTCCCCGCAATAATAATTACGATAAGATTGAACTACGTCATCTACTTTATAGTGTTCAGGCATCGCTTTTGGTGGTTGGGTAAATTCACCTTCAGGAATGTTAGGACGGTTTTCAATACACCATTCAATAACATCTTGAGATTTGTGTCTACGACCGTACCGGTATGTGTATTCTTTACATAACTCAAGACCAAGTTCACACAACCACAAATAATTTGAAATGTTTTCTCGAGCCCAAATAGAGCAAGGGTGGTTTTTGTGTGAAAGTTTGTATGGAACATTAACATATGTTGACTCAACCATATGATGAACACCACATAGGAGTTGTGCGGATTCCAAAATCATTTTGACTACGTGTTTGTCATTGTGATATTCAGCACATTTTTTAACATCGGTGTCTAAAACAAAAATATTCATTATAAGGTGTTTATGTTATGTTATTATAGTTGTGCGCCTACTAGGACTTGAACCTAGGACCTGCGGATTATGAGTCCGATGCTCTAACCAACTGAGCTATAAGCGCGGGTTGAATACAAAGATAAATAAAACATTCAATAAAAACAAAAATTAATTAGATTAAACTAAAACAATTTGTATTTATTATAAAAAACAAATATGGCATTTAAAATCGCTGGAGTAGAAATTAGTCCAATACCATCAAAAATAACTACATTAAGTGACAGGTCAACATACACCCTATTAACCACAGATATAGGTGACTATTTAAAGTATGATGGTACGACTGATTTATCACTAACAGTTCCGGCAGAATCAGAACCCCCATTTGTAGATAATGGTGTGGTTACTGTAGAACAATCTAACACTGGTCAAATAACATTTGTGGGTGCACAGGGAGTAACGATAACATCTAAAGCAGATTTAATGACTTCTAAAGAAGGTTCAGTTGTTTATTTAAAACGAACGTCTCAAAACAACTGGATATTATACGGAGACATAATGGATAATACAAACATGGCTATGACAATAGTTATGTCATAATACTAAAGAGATATGGCTAAAACATTATTAGAAAATTACACTTTCGATGCAAGTGAGAAAAAAATTATAGTTAGAGGTAACTACAATGTAAAAGAATGGTTATTAATAACTAACACGACCGATAACCTTATAATATATAATTTTGCACAACAAGGTAGAGGAGGTAGCGCCACTTATGACAAAGACACAAATCTTACTACATTGACTTTAGAGTATGACACAACGACCATGTCTGATACTGATTATTTACAAATATATGCTGATAAGGGAGGTCAAAAAATAGTACCCGATGGTCCATATAGTGACCCTGTGGATAAGATGAGAGTAAGTAATCCACAATCACTTATTGATACCGACTTTGAATATTCTTTACAACCTACAAAATGGGAAACTGTTCAACTACAAGCTAACATACCTGGTATATATCAAAAAGCTAACGAACCAGCATTTACCGCGGAACAAATAACATCAATATCACCCTCGACTTTAGTAACACCAGCAAATACGACTAGTATTACTTACGACACTTCTTTAGAAAGTGCTTCATTTACAACTGTAGAAAACTTTACTAATCCTGATAATAACGATACTTCTGCATCTAGAAATGGAAGTATAGGGTTTAATGTTACTGTCAACAGTTTCACATTTAATACTGTAAGAGGTAATAACAATGGTGTGTTATTTTTTGGAACTAGAGCAACGGGTAACGGAGACATTTCAAATATAGGTCAATCGTCTTATCCTGGAGACACTAGATATGGTCCAATATTGAAGATGTTTGGTACTGATATGGAAGTTGCTAATTACTCAAAAAGAAGTGAAGGAACATCACCTAATAGGGTTTTTATATGGAAAGCTTCATACGCACCAAATGGGTCTAGCACACAGTCCCAAGTAGACAAAGTTGTATATGTAAAGTTTTTTGAAGGTCAAAATAAAATTGAATGTCATTACGAGAAGTTCGGTTCTGCGGCAACTATAGTCGCCTTAGACGACCCAAGAACATCTGAACGAATATTATCGTGGTCACCGACAGTTAATACTACATCACCATATTTTACAAGACAAGCGTTTTCATTAAATCTAGATACTATATCAAGAGAAGGTCTGCAAGTTACAGTAACGGAAGCACCAACAACTCCTTTCTATGTTGGTCAACCCATCATTTTCAAAGAAACTAAAGACCCTACATATTTAGACACATCTTTCCTAATTGTAAGTACTTCAGGTTCGACTTCGTTTGGTATAATCCCTAACTCGCCAACAACATATGTAGGTAACCAAAAAACTGATTATACTGTCATTTATACTGGAGGGTTTTATTTTTCCTCCGAACTACCTCTTACCTCCGTATCTCGTGTTAGTGGAGGACGTAATCTTAAAGTCACATTTTCAACCAACCACTCATTATTTATAGGTTCTACTATTTATGTGGTGGATTCCGCATCTTCGGATACGGATTGGATAGGTTCTTTTGAAATCACTAAAGTATTAAGTAATACTGAAGTTGAGTTCTTAGGTGCGTCTGATAGCGACTATACGGACTCTAATACAGTTTCGGATTCCACAACTAAAGTTTATGTTAGAAATAATGGAAGTGCAATACATAGATACTTTGATGGAGGGGTTCAAATTAGCCCTGAGGGATATTCACCTAATTGTCAAATTGTAAGGCAGACTAGAGGGTACTTTAGATACCAATCAGGTAAAGGTATACAGTTCAGTACTGGTATCCTATTTAAACCAACTTATGATGTATTTCAGTACAGTGTAGATACAAGTAATTACGACGCTACAACATATCCATATTATGATATGTTTATTGAGACTGACCAAGTACACGGATTTAAACTACCTGGAGATTATTTAGAATCTATTAAAATAACATTAGAAGGATTTACTGTTAGTGGCGGTTCAAACCCATACAACGTTAGTAACACATCTATAAATGGAGTATCAAGTCCTAAAGATTTTTCACTACAAATACCAATAGATTCAGGAAGTGTACCTACCGATACTAATCCTGGTGGTCTTATTAGAATTATTGTAAATGAGTGGAATGATGCAGTTGTAAGGTCAGGTCTATTCGACCAACAGAACGGATTATTCTTTGAGCATGATGGGGATGATTTATACTGCGTAAAAAGAAATAGTACTACTCAGATATCAGGATTTATAACTGCAACGACAGATTCATCTATAGTTACAGGTGACGGCACTAAATTTACCACACAACTATATGAAGGTGATTTTGTAGTTATTAAAGGTCAAGCTTATTATATAACATCCATTGATAGTGACACTCAGATAACAATAGCACCTGACTATAAAGGTTCGACAGTAGAGAGAATAAAACTCGTTAAGACTGTAGAACAAAGGGTTAAAAGGTCTGACTTTAATTTAGATGTTTTAGATGGTAACGGTCCTTCTGGTTATGTATTTGACGCATCAAAAATGCAAATGGTATTCCTAGATTATTCATGGTACGGTGCGGGTAAAATTAGGTACGGTATGAGAGGAACGCAAGGAGAAGTGTTCTACTTTCATGAATTTGTAAATAATAATCTTAACACAGAGGCTTATATGAGGACAGGTAACTTACCTGCTAGATTTGAAATTAATACAGTTTCTAAAAGCGGTTACTTAGAATCTTCAATGACCACCTCATCAACAACATTAGACATACTTACTGAAGATGCGTATTATTTACCAAGTGCCGGTACTATAAACATTAATAATGAATATATAGAATATACTAAAGGAAGTGAATCTGGTGATAATACTACACTTAATTTAGTTAATAGAAATGTAGGGTTTTTATCAGCAGGAAATACTACAGGTTCCGTTAATGATACTTGGTTATCCGTTAATCAAAACTTTTCACCTACTTTAAGTCACTGGGGTGTCTCAGTAATTATGGACGGTAAATTTGATGTGGATAAATCATACTTATTTACTGCGGCAAATGCGGGTAGTAAAACAATTACTGCGGGGAATGAAGAGGCGTTATTAACAATTCGATTAGCACCTAGCGTTGATTATGGTATTCCAGGGTTTTATGGAGTTAGAAACTTAGTCAATCGTTCTTTAGTCACACTAAAAACAATAGGTGTTGTTGCTACAGGTCAGTTTACGATAACTGTTAAAATAAACGGAGAATCAACATTATTCGAAACTGAAAGTAATTGGGATGCTGCGGGTAATGGAAGTATATCACAGTACGTTGACCACACAGATAATACTGAGGTTATTGGTGGTGATGTTATAGGACTGTTCCTTACAGACGAAGGTGGTACGAGAGCCACATCATCCACTCTTGACATATCAGACGTTAGAGATTTAAGTAATAGTGTTTTAGGGGGTCCTAACTCTTTCCCTGACGGTCCAGACACCTTAACAATATTCGCTAAGAATAACGGTTCACAAGCGGGTAATGTAAAATGTAGAATATCTTGGACTGAGGCTCAAGGATAATTGATTAAATTTAAAATACTATCTATAGTATTTTTATCAACTTTCATTTTTATAAAAGGGATGTTGTTAACTTCTAAAATAGAAATTATTCTTCTATCTAGTTTTTTTGACATATCTTCATCATGAAATCTACCTTCATTTTCGTGTGACTTGTCAGGTCTTTCTAAAAATATATTGATATTGTCGTATTTATTGTGAATATCTAACATCATCATCTCAAAACTATCACCATATAGATTAGCAGGGTATTCTGAAGTGTAATTATCTCTATACGCTAACGATAATAGTAAAGGAGAATCTAAAATAATGTAATCAACAATACCATAAGACCTAACAATACCCCTATGTTGATTTGCGATGACGTAAAGCTGGTCTTTTATTTCTTTATTAGATTCATTCCAAGCCAGTTCTTTTGGAAACTCATAAGGGGCGTCACATTTAATATGACGTTTTTTCATTTCGTGAAAAAGACCTGAGGCTATGGTTGATTTACCAGCCCCAGGTCCCGCGAACAAATTTATTATTTTAGTACGTTTCATTACAAATATTGATATAACATAAAACATAAAATACTAAGGATAATTCCATAGTACCCAAGACTAACCACTTTATAACTAAATTCTAATTGGTTCTTTCTTCTACCTTGAAAAAGTTCTTGGTAATCTTTATCTTTCATAATCAATTATTCTTCAATAATAGTACCTGACTCCATATTAGATAAAGTGTCAAGAAGTTCTTGAACGTTACTAATACCTGTTGGGTCAAAAGTGTTAACTACTGTTGTGTCAACTACAGTAGTATCACAACATTGATTAGTGGTGTTTGTAATAATAACTTCAGTTTCTTCATTTACCGTTCCACATGAACACAATAAAGCGACAGCGGATAAAAATATTAAATTTTTCATTTTTATAAGTTTTAAAAATTTATGCTATAAATCGTAGCTATTACAATATAATAAAAAATAACTATACATCAAACATATAATAAAAGAAATATGTGACATAACATATATTACCCAAATAAAAATAGACGAGGATTAATATTTATAGGTATGAAAACATTTAAATTACTGTTTTTCACAGTTTTATCGTTATTAAATACAAACATTTTTTCGCAAGAACAATGTGGTACAGACGAAATCTTACGTAGAAATCCATTTCTACAACAATTGTATGCAGAACGTGTTGATTGTGCCCCTGAGGTTAACTTAGAAACGGCAGAAATCCTCACAGTACCTGTGGTTATTCACGTAATACACTTAGGTGAACCCATAGGGGAAGGAACAAATATATCTGATGAGCAGGTATATAGTATTATAGATAACTTAAATCATAGATTTAGGGGTGATACAGAAGCTTTGGCGGCATTAACAGATGAATATGACGAGTATGAATTGTCGTTGGTTATGGACTCTAAAATTGAGTTTTGTTTATCTCAGAGAGACCCCGATAATAACCCAACCAATGGTATTCATCGTTATGATGGTAGTAATTTAACTAATAATGGTGAATCCTATGTTTTAGATGGTGTTACTAATGGTAATGGAGATGGGATAAGTGAATCCTATATGAAGGAGACCGTAGGATGTTGGGATATCCAAAAATATTTTAACTTATGGATAGTTTCAGAAATTAACGGCAATAATGGAGGTAATGGTATCCAAGGATATTCTTACTTAGGACCCACAGGTAATAATTGTTTATATGGTCCTGTATGTCTTTATAATGTTTCAGGTACTGTAGGTAATCTTAAAACTAGTCATAACTTAAACGCAACCGTAACTCATGAGATTGGACATGCATTTAGTTTATACCATACTTTCTCAAATCAGGGTTCTAACCCATGTTCAGAAACAAATGGATGCACACAAGGTGACCAATGCCCTGATACTCCACCAACAAGTGCAAATAATATAGGTTGTACTACAGTAGATTGTCCCGATGCGATGATTGAAAACTATATGGATTATACACCTCAAACATGTAGAATTGCATTTACACAAAATCAGATTGAAAGAATGAGGGATTTGTTGTTAACTCAACTTGAGGGGTTGGTCATTGATAACATCAAATGTCAACCACTTAATTCAAACGACCTGGCAATAACAAGTGTTTCTTTACCCTCAGAGTGGTGTAGAGATGAGGTAAGTTTTACTGTTAAAATATCTAACTATGGTGGGAATGATGTTACAGGTGCATCAATTAAAGTAAATGGAGTTACATACCCATTACCCCCTATCGACGCTGGTGAGTTTTTTAATCTTGGGTTTACTGATTATAATTTGGGTGAAGGGTATTTTGACATTGAAGTAATATATCTTGATGATGAGTACACTGATAATAATTTTTACTCAACTTATGTTGAACCTTCAGAATCTAATTGGGTGGAAGTAATAATATCTCCCGATGTTTGGTCAAATGAAATAGATTGGGAAATTATAGACGAGTTTGGTGAACTAACAATGGAAGGTGGAGATTACCCATTTGGGTCTAACGACATAGATTTCTATGAGGGCGCTTGTTTAACTGAGGGGTGTTACACTTTTGTTATAACCGATGCGAATGGTGATGGTATGTGTTCTTTTGATTTTGATAATGACGGTATATGTGATGGTTCTTATGATTCCTTTGTAAACATTATTTCAAACAATAATTTAATATTTGACTTATCAGACCCTAGTGAAATTGACTTCGGTTCAGAATTAACATTTGATTTTTGTATAAATAATTGTCCTGAAGTTTACTGTCAGGGAGACTTTGATGGTGATGGTTCTGTAACTGTTACCGATTTATTGGACTTACTATATAATATAGGTAATGTTGGGACATGCTCACCCTATGATTTCGATAATAATGGTGTCGTAGGTACAGAAGATGTCTTACAATTTTTACCTAAAATAGGTTTAATATGTGGTACTGATGAGTACTTTAAGATTGGTTCAATACCTTTAACCGTTATATATGAAATACGTGATTTGTCTAATATTAACCATGTAATATTAGACAAACAAATTATGAGTACAAAATACTATACTTTAAGGGGTGTTGAAGTTACTTACACTCGTAGTTTAAGTAACGGAATATACTTACAGGAAACTTTGTTTTCGGACGGTACAAGTGAAGTTAAGAAGATATTTATGGGGGAGTAGTACAATCTACTCCCTCATAAGTAATGATATTTTTTAGAACCACATTTTTAGTTTTTTTATTTAGTTTTTTTAGTAATATAAGTTTTTCTCAAGAACCCACGAGATGTGGTACCGATGAGATACTTGAGCAACAATTACAAGACCCAATTTTTAAAAGAAGTTATTTTAAATTTCAGAAAAAGGCTAAAGAGTTAGAAGAAAATAAAAGGGCAACAAATTCGGTAGACCCACCTATCACAATACCCATAATAGTTCATGTTATACATTTTGGTGAACCTTATGGTGAAGATAATCACTTATCTGTTGAGTTTATTCAAGAAGCTATTGATGATTTAAATCAAAACTTTGCAGGTGAGTTTAGTCTTGAACCAACTGCTAATACACAAATAAACTTTTGTATAGCAAATGCATCAACTACGGGTGAGCCTATTGAAGGTATACGATATTATGATTGGGATACCCTAGGAATAGAACCTTGGGATGCTACGGCCTTCAATAATAATCATACTGGAGTATCTAATTTATTAGGGTATGATAGAAATAATTACTGTAATGTATTTGTCGCCCCATTTACTAGTCCTTTAGGTTTTGCCTATCTCCCAGCATCAAATTACGGGGTGTATGTGGGTACTAATGCTTTTGGTATAACTAATTGGAATAACTATGGGTTAAATAAAACATTAGTCCATGAAATGGGTCACTATTGTGGGTTATACCATACTTTTCACAATACATCTACCTGTACCCCTTCTAATACTAATTGCACTTCACAAGGAGATAGAGTTTGTGATACCCCTATTACTACTGGCAATTTTGGGTGTCCTGTTGGTAATGAAGCTTGTCCCGATGCCTTAATAGAAAACTTTATGGACTATACCACTGACGCATGTATGGAAAGCTTCACACAGGGACAATCTTTAAGAATGATATCCCAATTAGAAACCCTTAGACCAGGTGTCGTAAATAATAATTTAGCTTGTGGTGCAGTTGGGGGGATAGATGTTTCTATTAATGGATTGACAGTCCCTGATTTAGGTTGCTCAACCACAAAGGATATAGTTTTTAATTTACAAAGTTTTGGAGACACTCTAACAGAATCCACTATAAACTATTCAATAAATGGTATTGATAATTTTATAATTTGGACAGGCAATCTAGGGTTTGGTGAAAGTGAGACCATAACGTTACCTAACATTGATATAGGTTATGGTATAACTGATATAGAAGTTAATGTAGATGCCTTAGGGGATATTTATGAAACTAACAATACAAATACTCTTCAAATTAATAATTATGAAGGTACTTTTGTTGATATTACAATAGAATTTGATGGTTTACCTTTTGGGTTTTCATGGGAACTTTTCGAAGCTGATACAAATGGGGTCCCTATTGGTGAACCTATTGATGAAGGAGATGATTATCAAAATGATGTATATGCATGTGAGACTGAAACCAACACTTATTGTCTAGAAGAAGGAAATTATGTTTTAGTTTTAGGAGATTTATTCGGGAATGGTATGTTTTACCCTTGTGGTGGTCCTGTTTCTATCATAGAGGGTAATGACACCCTAAACACAGTAACTGGGAATTGGGGTCCTGATGAAAATCTTCCATTTTATGTTGGTCCTCCAGACCCTTGCTCCCCATCGGATTGTCCTTGGGACCTTAATGGTGATAATATTGTAGGGGCTGGAGATATTATTATAATATTGTCATATTTTGGTAGGGAAGGATTTGAATGTGACCCTTATGATTTTGATGGGGACGGTGTTGTAGGTGTGACAGATATATTAGAAATGATGTCTATTTTCGGATTACAATGTGAAACAGGTATGGTTTTAGAAGATGTTATTCCTGAAACAGTGAAAAGTCTTTTAAAAAATAAGGATATACAATTACCCGAAAATCAAAACACCGTAGAAAGTATAGAGTACTATAATATCTACGGTGCTAAGATTAATATAAATGAAATTACATCATCAGGGATTTATATTATAAAAACAAAATACACTAATGGTAATTATCAAATTAAGAAAGAGTTCTTTAACTAATTTACCCGTTTAGTTGGGTTTTAAGTTTATCAACTGGTTTACAGCCGTCTTCATACATTTTATGGAGGCGGCTTTCCATTTTATCTAATCTACTATCCAAGGAACGTTCCTGATTTTGGAAGTTCTGGTCAGTATCCCGGTAGATACTATCTACATATTTATGAACATTTAGTTCTAAATCTTTAACTTCTTGTTTTAACTCGTTTAATAGTTCAGACAACTCATTGTCATCTTCCTGAATCTTTACGATTTCTTTTTTATTTGAAGATACCCATAACACCAAACCTAAAAGACCTGACACTAAAATACCCCCAATGAAAAACATTATTTCTACATTCATGATTTTAAAATTTTAAATTGTTTTTTATGTCAAAGAACCCTTTCTTACTTTAAGTATAGTATAGTATTATTTTATGTCAATATACCAAGTTTTAAATACCTGATAATGTTTAACAACCTTAATCCCGTCTGATTCTATAACACGACATGGGTTTAAAGGGAGGATAGTAGTTGTCCTGTCTTTGTCTCTCAAAAGACTGCTCAATGTATTCTTCATTTCCATTTTCTGATAAATTATCTTTTAGTTTTAAAATTTTTTCAGTAATCATCTACGTTATCAATTTTTTCTTGTTCTTCTAAATAATCATAATAATAATTTAATGATTTAAAATTAGCCAATGTGATGGGACTCGAACCCATCCTCTCCGAACGACACCCAAACTAGAATAAGGGTAAGAGTATCAAAGGACACTACTTAGTCGGCACATCCATCCATGAGATGCTTTCACACAGGTCTGAGTTTCCTAGTACTCAGGTCGCTTCCAGTCACCACTCCTTTCACGACTACACGGCTTGTTGTGTGTGAGGTAGGGACCGAAGTCCCTTATTCACCTCACACGCGATTTGTTATATCGGGAGGTCGCCACACATCAGGACGAAGAGACGACCCCCCATTTTATTATAGTTTTAGTAGGGACGAGAGGAATCGAACCTCCGACCTTCAAGATATAAGCTTGATGCTCTAACCAATTGAGCTACGTCCCCGTATTGGTTCCCCTTTTTTGTCGCAGAGGGGTCATCAGCGAAAGTTTTACTTATTTACTATACCATCATATCAAAGAACTTTATCTTAGTACCCGGAGTGGGACTCGAACCCACACTCACCGTTCGGCGAAACAGATTTTAAGTCTGTCGTGTCTACCACTTCCACCATCCGGGCATTCTGTAAAGAACACTACAAAGATAAGTAACTTTTTTAAACTACCAAATCCTTTGTAGATTTTTTTTGTACACCCCACAGGATTCGAACCTGTGACCGTCTGCTTAGAAGGCAGATGCTCTATCCAACTGAGCTAGGGGTGCATATGTTAAAGAACGAATACAAATATACTACATGTATCTCGATAAAACAAATCTTTTTTTGATTAATGATACCCCAAATATTGCAGAAAGAAATAACATCATAATTCCACCATCACAGGGTACTGCGTGAACGCCATCACAATAAGGTCCGTGGTCAGGGTTATTACAAGGACCTCCAGTACCGTCTTCACACCACGAAGGTGGATTTGGGTTACTACATGGGTCCATCATTAAATCATAATTAAATTCATAATCTGTTAGATAAGGGTTATTTGTAAAGGCAGGGTCTTGTTTTGGGTCATACATAATTTACAGTTTTCATTCAAATTGAGGTCAGAGATGGATTCGAACCACCGTTATAGGTATTGCGTACCTACACCTTCCAATCGGACATCTGACCTTATAATGGGTGACTAATCGGAGTCGAACCGACGACCTTCTGAACCACAATCAGACGTTCTAACCAACTGAACTATAGTCACCATATAAGTACCGATGATAGGACTCGAACCTACACGTCTTTCGACAACAGTTCCTAAGACTGTCGCGGCTACCAATTACGCCACATCGGTATTTTAGTGGAGATTTTGATTGGTACTCCACCGTTGTTTGGGTTTACCCCCTCTCATTAACTTGAACGGAACCTTCTTACACCACTCGTCCATGACTTGGTAAGCGTCTGACAAGACTTGTGCTGCTACCTTACCAACTCACACAAGAGGTTTTTTGTTATTACACTCTCCTTTATTCTTACCCTACTCAGAGAATGCCTTTGTTTACATTAGTTATAAATTTTAAATTAAGCTGATTTGTTTGTTATTGCTAATATTTCATGTTGATATAATTTTAGGTAGATGAAGTAACCCCGCTGGGACTCGAACCCAGGACCCTCTCATTAAAAGTGAGATGCTCTAACCAACTGAGCTACGAAGTCATATAATTAGATTGATAGTAGCCAACCCATTTTATTTTGTTCCTGATATTCACTATAAGTGCAACGACGCATTGAATCATAGTCAGGACGAAGTTTAGAATGATTAGGGTATTTTTCCTCCGACTCCTTACGCTCCTTCATTACACGCTTATAAGCTTCACGCTTATTGGGTGCCCACACGTCATTGAACCCGCCACATTTCCAGTTGAACAAGTAAAGGTAGTCACCATTTGAACTACGATACAGTTTTTCTTTTGACATTGTTTATTTGTTTTGTTCTACAAATATATGATTAAAGTTCGGATTATCCAAATGTAGTGGAATAATTTTCATAATTAATAAATTTTACCTCATCTTCTGTTAAGTACAACTCATATTCTATGTGATTTGTTTTTTCGATTATAATATATTCAAAATCCATTTTTTTACTTTTTGCGGAGGGAGTGGGATTCGAACCCACGCGTCGTTACCGACGACAGTTTAGCAAACTGCTCCATTAACCACTCTGGCATCCCTCCTATTTTTCTTTATTTTCATATGGGTTTTTAATTCCGTTTTCTTCCCAATAATTATAAAGGTCTTGAAGTTTTGTGTAATGTAGATAAATTCCTTTGCCACGATTATCCAACCATTCTTCAATTTCAAGTTTTTCACCTTTAAAGTAAACGTTTTCAATAAACTCGTAATACAAGTCTATCATCTCAATCATACCTGTCACAATTGAGAAATCTTCAGGTTTAGGTACTTCGTCACTTTCAATATGAAATTCATAAAGACCTCCTTTATTTGACGACGAAGCAAAGAGTACATTTTCAACACCACCCTTTTCAGGTACAAACTCAATCTGAGTTACGTCCTCATAATCGTATTCTTCATTATGGTCTTCAATATCACTCATATCATTTAAGTCAAATGAAAACAACTCGTTTTCATTCTCATCATAAACAAAAATATAAGTATTATCTGGTAGATAATTTGCCCTACTCATAGAAAACGCATCACCTTCAAAGAAATCAACACCTAAAATTTCTTCAATATCCATACCCATTGAATCGATAGACTCATACTTACCACTACTGACAGCTTCCTCAAGTTTATCGGTTTGTTCCTGAGAAAGATTATAACCTTGCATTTCTTCTTCCCACCCGTAAAACCTTACTATATATTTTTTCATCACTCGAATGTTATTTTACAAATTTTTACTTTATCAATACCAAAAGGACGAGTGTACATATCAATACTATTACCCAACTTAGCACGAAAATAACTACGAATCTTTCCTCGTCCAAAAGAATTACCACTATAGTGTCTTCCGTTGTGTGCGACAATAGTACCCTTAAAAAGTACATCTACCTCACCTCCATGATACTGATTACTATCATCATATTTACGAAGACGAGTAACCTCAATAACACCCTCAAAGTCACAATGATTCGGTTTAATATCACCGACGAGTTGTCTGAATAGTTTACCGTATTGACGTGTTGTGAGTTTTTCTACAATCATTTGTTCCGTTTGTTTTACAAATATACAAAACAATTACTTACCTTCCAAACAACTACTAACCTTTTCCCAGTACTTTTCCGTTGACTTTTTAACGTACCCGTTGGGACCTCCATTCCAATTCCTCGCAATTACCTCATCTTCACTGTTTGGATGATGGTAGTCTTTCCAAACCCAAAACATATCTAAAGATTTATTTCTATCCCACCTGTCCTTCATTTTAAACCTATGTTCTTTTCCTTGTTTTTTTAAAATACGATTTACTTCTCTTACCATAATAGGTCTTATCTGTAAACAACCAACAGCCTCTTCAGATTTATTGTAAGCACTATCGTTACCATTACTTTCCACTTGAATCATCCCGATAACAACTTTTTGTGGTACTCGAACAACCCTTTTAGTTTCAATAGGTTTGATACGTAAGTTTCTGAACCCTATATTATTCGCTCTCTCACATGAAATCATAGGGAATGAGAAAATAAAAATTAAAAAAAAGAATATTTTACTTAGTACTAATTTCGTCATGGTTTCTGTTTAAAATAAATTCATCAAAAAAAAGCATAATAGATAACAGAAGAAATCCTCCTGGCATAAGAAAGAAAATAAAAAATATTATTTTCTTTTTTAATGAACTATCAAATTTCATATTACTAATTTTCAGATAAATAGGTATCTTTCTCAGGATATCCGATATCTGAGGTATTGGAGTAGTTTATTTTCCAATCTAATGGTTTACTCTTCTCCTTTAAATTTTTTAACTCCTTCTTTGGGTTTTTTTTCTTTTCCATAGTTACTCGTATCTGTGTCAATGGGTTCATGACAGTCAGAACACTTGTAAATCATTTCATCCCAATCCATATGAAATTCAGGACATCCACAATGAATACAAGGTGAGAAAAACGGGTCATCATCCAAATAGTCGTCATAAGAAATTTTGCTCATGTTTTGATATTACAATCTTTATGATAAAGATAACAATATTTTTTTGAATTAGGAAATTTCTACAAGCTCAATTTCAAAATTCAGTTCTTCACCAGCCAATGGGTGATTCATATCTAGAATAATATCGTTATCTTGAACTTCAATAATAAGTGCGTTAATAGGTTGACCACTTTCAGTTCGTCCTTGAACCATTTCACCTTCCTTAGCTATAAAATCAGGGGGGAAATTGTCTTTTGCAACCGCCATAATAGCCTCTTCCTTTCTTTCTCCGTAAGCCTCCTCAGGTTTGATGTTTATTGTTTTTTTATCACCTACATTCATTTCTGCAACTGCATTGTCAAAACCTTTAATCATTTGACCCTCACCTACTTTAAAATCTAAGGTAGAACCTCTTTTATATGAATTATCAAATTCATTTCCATCATTTAAAGTGCCTACGTAATGAACTTTTACACTATCTCCTTGCTTAACTTTCATAATATTTTTTTTTATAAATTTAGTAAAAAATATCTTATTTGACAATAGCCAACTCAATTTATTCTGAATTCAAACCAATTAACTCCTTTAACGTCCTTGTAAAGTAAATTTTTTCATATTTATATAATATAATAATATAAGTATGGAGATAAAGAAATTACACCTACCGGATGATGAATACTTCCCTGAGGAAACAGAGAAAAAGTCTATCGTTCTACATCATACTGCAGGTAGTCACAGACCTGATTGGGTAGTTTCCGCGTGGGATAGAGATAAGACTAAAGGTGGTAAATCTTTGAGAGTTGCCACTCATTTTATTATTGGTAACAAATCAACGAGAGATAATGACACTACATGGGATGGTGTTATTGTTGAGGCTTTAGACCTAAAATATTGGGCACACCACTTAGGAACTAAGAATTCAAATAATTCACAATTAAATAAACAGTCAGTAGGGATTGAAATCTGTAATTACGGACCACTAACTAAGTCCCAAGACGGACAGTTTTTTACTTACGTAAACTCAAAAGTACCTGAGGAGGACGTTATTGACTTAGGTAAAAATTGGAGGGGATATAGATATTATCACAATTATACTGACAAACAAATAGAGTCTGTAAGATATCTAATATATTCTTTGTCTGAAAAATATGGAATAGATGTTTGTAAAGGTATAAATGAATTGTATGAAGGATTTGATGAAACTTTAAAGTATAAACCTGTTTTAGAACAACAAAAATTTTTAAATAGTAAGGGTTATTTAGGTATGAACGGAAAGAGTATAGTTGAGGACGGACTACCTGGTAGAAATACCAATTATGCCGCTCGATTATATACCGATGCTAAAAGAGGGAACTGGAAACCATTCGAATATCAACCATTAGCAAATGAGGGTGGGGAAGGTATATGGTCACACACGAATTTCAGAAAAGATAAGTTTGATGTGTATCCACATCCGAAACTTATTGAAATGTTACGAAGTTTGTAATATTTATTTGTTATGGAATTAGATATCGATTTACCTAACTATCTTTATAATAAACCTGATGGTTATTATGCCGATGACGTAATTAAAAATAGAGATGAAACTATTGAAGGGCTAAAAAAAGATTCTGTTAATTTTAAAGATAGGTTACATCTATTATCAACTTTTAGACCTATAAATACTGAAATTGTACTGTTTTCTGACCCGATGCCGTTAAAAGGTGAAATTAAATTTATACCTAAAAAGTTTTCAGTTATGAATAGTATGGGTAGAATTTATAAGGCGTTAACTTGTGATGTTGTACTAAAAAATGCGAACCTTGGTGAGGGTGATTCCGATTTGTCTAAACTTTTTAGGGACCCCGAATTTGAAAGTCTCGCCAATATGTTTAAAGAAAAATTCAAAAGTAGTAGTGGTAGATGGGGGAACAATTTTAGAAAGATTGCAAAATTAATCGGTATGGAAGACTATGATTTAAAGATTGACGATATTATATTTGAATTTGATGAGTGAAGAATTTAAAGATTACTATGACGGTATAATGGAAATGGTTGTCGTTAAGACAAACAACATTCCTTATGCAGAATCTTTGGTAGGTAAAAACTACTTCAGAATCAAAACCGGTTTTTATGAAGATGAGAACCCAAATACAATAGTTGAGGAGTTAGTATTTCAAATTAAAGAACATTTAAAAGAGAGAGGTAAATTACTTTTAGAGGGTGTTCTTGTTGAGAGTAGTGTTACTGACGCACCTGTTCGTGAAATAGTTAGAACACTAACAAATATTATCAAGACGAGAGAAACAAGAACGTATTATTTACCCGAAGAAATTTCAGAAGATGGAGATACGTTCGAGTACGACTTTAAAAACATTCCCGAATTTTCAATAGAGTTTAATTACAATTTAAACCCCATGTTGCAGGATGACTATATGATTGATGCTAAAACAGTAGATGACGGATTTACGATTGAAATAAACCTAATTATTAATCCAAACTCCCTACCTGGTATTATGTATGACGTAATAGCGGATTTAAACGATTTAGTTGCACACGAAATAGAACACATATATCAAATAGAATGGAGACCTAAGGATGAACAAGACCCTTATGAAGGTAGGGAAAACGAAAGACCCACAGGTAAAGATTATTACAAACAACCACATGAAGTACCTGCTGAGTTAGCGGGTTTTAGAAGAGTAAATAAGTTGAGGGGGAAAGAACCAATTGAAAAAACTATTAGGGACTGGTTCATAAGAAATAGAAACGTACATAACCTAAACGACGACGATATTAAAGAACTAACCGATTTTTTAACTCAAAAATATAAAGAAAAATACTCTAATATGTCTTAACAACTATTTATATAACAGATGAAAATTAAATTAACAGAAACCCAATTAAATACGGTAATTAAAAACTTAATTACTGAACAAGGCTTATACGGTAACACCTCAGACGTAGTTGATTATGACCTACCAGAATTTTTATCAGATACTATCATACTGCAAACCATTAATGATTGGTCTGATGTTGAAAAATCCTTAAAGGAATTACACAAAAGATTAATTCGTTTAGAGAAAGGTTTAGATAGTGGAGGTTCTCACAACAAAGCTTATTCAACGGGAACAGATTACTCATCTAAAAACAAAAAAGACAAAGATTTAGAAAAAGCTGCAGACTCTATAGAGAGAGATGAAAAGTTAAGAATCGATTTAGAACAGTTAAGAAAAGATTTGAATTTGTAAGATTAAATCCTTAAATTAGTTTTATGGATTACGATAAACTATCACTTGTCGAATTAAAAAACATTTGTAAAAACCGTAGACTGCCTTACAGCGGAAGTAAGAAACAACTACTCAAAAGGTTAAATGATTTTGAAAAACCGACTCCGATTACGATTAATACTCATAAACATTTAAACCTACCAAAAGGTAAAAAAATTGTTGGAGTGGTTATGGGTGATAAAGAAAAATCACAGAAGATTGGAAAGGAGAAAGAAAAAGGTCGAGCAAAATTAATATATTGGGCAATGGATGTTCATTACTATATGGTCAATACAGAGTTTACGTTCAACTAATTTTTTTATTTTCAATCATATTTGCGGCTTTAAGTAATACATCTCTTATTGCGACACCTGGTATTGCGATTAAAGATGAAGTTGACAATGCTTCGAGTAACATCTCAAATTGCGAAGATTCAATACCGTGTTTGGTTACAACATCTATTAATATGGATAAAACAGGTACCAAAAAACTGTATGACACTATGTTAGATGTCCTATGAATTGACAATCCCAAAACCTTTAATAACTGTGAAAATTTATTTTTTATTTTTTCAGTATACGAAATTGCGGTAGATAATTCACTACCCTTCATTTCATCTATAATATTTTTTAAATCTTTGTTTTCATAGAAAACGACTGCAATTGCCATTACAGTTAATCCTGCAATTTGATTAGAATCTAAATTAGTGAACGTACCCTGTAAATAATCAAAAACAGACTGAAGTATAGCTCCGATACCCGCTCCGTAAGTTAATAAAAACCTAAAATCGAACTTTAGTTGAGTTGAAGCGTCTTTAATTACTTTAAGTGTGAACGCACCTATTTTCGATAAAGTATTAGTGACATTATCTTTATAATGCTCCTCTAATAATTTTCTATATTGGGTTTCCGTTAAAACAACTTTCATTAAACTAATATTATAACAATAAATATTAGGTTTGTTGATATATTTATGGTAAATAGTATTTTTTATGAGTTCAGAAATTAATCCTATACTTGAAGTTGGTGATAGAGTTACGATAATCGTTATGAGTGACCCATATTCCCCAGTTACTGTCGGTACAAAAGGAACTGTAGTCGGAAAGGGTGGCGACCCATGGAGTAAAGAACCGTTATATTATGTTGAGTGGGATAACGGTAAAACGTTAAATATTGTTGGTGATGAAGATGTATGGGTTAAAGATGGTGAATCAGTTATAAAAGAACAGTTAGAGGCAACGTCTAACTCATTAAGTAAAATAATGTCAACTATCGGACCTATCCCGAAGACAAAGATGTCATCAAGTGATGTGATAAAAAGAATTCTTAGAAGTGAAGGAATTCCATTCTTTAATATAAATGACGGGATTGATTTAAATAGTGAATTAAAAAGATTAGTAGATAAAATTAGATTTTACGAGTATTTCATATCTTTTAAAAAAGATAAAGATGGTAGAGGTTTTAATTTTGAGGGTTTACTAGCAGGATTAACAGGAGGAAAACCGATAATATCACAAAGAAAGGAGGATATTAAAATAGGTGATAAGTATTACTCAGTTAAACTTACGCAACCAGGAGAAAGGTTTGATTTAGGTTCACTTTCAAGTGGATTTAAAGCCGCTAAAATAGAACTTATTGAAGATGGATATGAAATAGATGACTTAAAAAGACCTATTGATTTAATGAAGATGGGTAGTGAGTTCGATGAGTATAAAATCCTAATGTTAAAAACATCATTTGTTGTGGGAGAAGACCCTTCAGAATCACTTAGGTGGGTTTTTTCGATTTTAAATGAAAATGATATTTCGTATTGTGTTACCGACACAGATAGTCTAATAAACTTAATTATAGAGAATTATAAATCAGGTAAGGGCAACTATTCCATTTCAATACCACAAGACAAAGTAGGTGGTTTTTGTAATAAAATCACTTTCCCTAAGGTAACTAATAAAGAAATTAAAAACTTAAATTATAGAAAAAATTCCTCACGAAAAGACGACAGAATATCTGATTTATTCGGTAGATATTCGAAAAATATTAGATTCGACATTATTCAATACATTAGGAAAAATCCTGACCTGTTCTTAAAAAGAGTTATTGATTTATATGGAGATAGATTATCTAAAATTATGAAAGAAAAAGGTCTGATTGATTTACCAGGTCAAATGGATGAATCTAAACAAGATTTAGTAAACGTGTTAAGAAGTAAGGATATTGACCCCTCAGAAATGGAGGATTTAATATCTCAATTAAAAGATGAAGATATAAACGATTTGGTATTAAGAAACTTAGAGAGAAAGTTTTTAAAGTCAGGTAACCCAAGAACAAATGCTAGAGAATACTTAGAAATATTAGTTAATTCTATTGGTAATAGACAGTCCTCGGAATTTGAAGATGATGATTTTAATGTTGAGGATGAGTTAGTTTATGGTGGTGAAGAGCCTGAAGTCTCCTCAATAGGTAAAAAACAATTTAAAAAAGAGTTGTTACCATTGCAGGTTGAATTATTAAAACTACAGGAACATATAAAAGAAACAGGTAAACCTATTGCGGTTGTATTTGAAGGTAGAGATACGGCAGGTAAGGGTTCAACAATAAGAACTATTACAAAATACTTAGACCCAAAATATTTTAATGTAGTTGCGTTAGGTATCCCAACACCTGAAGAGAGAAAGGACTGGTTTGGTAGATATGAGAAATATATAGAACCCGGTAAAATAACATTTTTTGACCGTAGTTGGTATAATAGAGGTATTGTGGAACCTGTTATGGGTTATGGTGAAGAAGGGGAATATGAAGAGTTTATGAACACTGTAAACGATTTTGAGAAGTCATTGGTTAGTAAAGGTGTTGATTTATATAAGTTTTGGTTGTCTATAACTCCTAAAACTCAAGAGAAAAGATTTGACTTAAGAAAGTCGTCCCCACTAAAATATTGGAAGTTCTCACCTAATGACGAAAAGTCTTTAGAAAAATGGGATGAATATACTGACTATAAAGAAAAAGCCTTTGATTTAGCTAAAGGAGAAGTTCCGTGGACTGTGGTTGATACTAACGATAAAAGAATTGGTTCTTTAAACTTATTGAGACATATATTAAAGAATTCAGATTACCCTGATAAAAATGAGGGTACTATTGGTGATACATATCCTGAGTCTATTACAACAATTAATGAAAATTTTATTGATGAAATGAAACCACTACTACCGATTCTAAAAATGGATAATGGTGGTTATATCTTTGATTTTTTAAAGGCGTTAAGGGATAGTGGTATTGTTAATATGATGCAATCACCTGACTTCACTTGGAGTGGTAGAGAGTTCTTAGAAAAATATTTGAAGATACAGGAACTACAAGACAGTTATCAGCAAATTGAAGATGAGGATGAAAAAGAGAACCTTCTACAACTCGCAGATAAGTCACAACAGATTATGATAGCGACAGCCTTTAAAAATCTACAAGATAAAGAGCAAGAGTTAACTACTAATAATATTAACCGAGAATTGAGGAAATTAGGTCCGTTAGCTTTTAAGTATTTTACGGTAAAACTTTAAAGTTCTTTACACACTTTAACCTTACCAATCTCAACCTTATAAGTGTCCATACCGAAAAGACGGAAAAATTTCTGAACATCTTCTTGAACTGATTTACGAATATCTTCATTACGACGACGAGAGGTCGTGTGATTTAGTTTGACGTAATCGGTAACACATGTCTTTTCCTTATTACGCCAAGTACGACCCATAGTACCTGAAACTTTGATATTGACCAACAAATTGTCGTTACGGTTGGCCTTAATGTACGTGATTTTGTAAACCAAGTCCATTTCTTCCCAGTGACGAGTCCTAGAGAACTTAAACACTTTACTACGAATCAGTCGACCTATAGACTTACACTCCTTGTAGACCTGTTCCATATTAGGAGTTTGATTAAAGTAATTACTGATTTCGTGTACGGTCATATTAGTTCCTTTTATGAAAACAAATATACGACCCAATACCAATCAATCCAAATTATCTTGAATAAAAATTGGGTTTTGTGTTCCGAAATATCCACCAACTATATTATAGTAGTAGTATTCAACAGCTTCGTCTTCTGTCATATCCTCCATTAACTTTTTTATTATCTGTATTTTGGAGTATATAAGACGAGGTTCTTCTCCAAAAGACTCTGAAATACCTATTACACAGTCATCAAAACCATCTAACATTACAGCCCCCTCCGCAAAATCGAAGTACTTAGTTTTATCCATTTTTGTTTTAAACATACTAATGTTTATTTATAATGTCAAATTATTTGGTAACTAAAACATATTTATATAAAAAACAGTCATGAGAGGTTATTCTACAATGTCAGACGAGGAGAGAAACTCAATCCTTCAACAACACTCAGCATTCTACAACGGATATGCTACAGGTAATATTCCATCAGGTTCACAACCATTATTACAGGACGAAGGTCCATCAGATTCACAAGGTATTACCGTTAACAACAGAGGTGAGGTCGGTCAATACAAAAATCATTTGGTTAACGAATCTGTTGTTAGTGAAGAAGATAAAGATTGGATTCAGAAAGTTGATATGGATAAAGGTAGTTTTACTGAATACTGTAAGGGTGAAGTTACATGTGACTGTGTTGAAAAAGCCCGAAAAGAAGGTGGAAAACCAGAGAAACAGGCTCAATTATTCTTAAACATGAATAGTGAAAAGTGTAAATCATTACAGGAGGAAGTTAAAGAATACGCGGCTGATGATATGGATGTGTCAGATGTAGAATCAGCTTACGACTTTGATTCAGGTGGACCCGACCAATTCGGTGATGAAGATGAGACATACTCAGATGATTCATACGGAATGGATATCGACTCAATAATGTCGATGTTTGATGGTAGTATAACTGCGGATTATGACGATGAGGTACCGGCATACCAATTCGACTCAGAAGGTGCTATGGACGTAGATTTATATGAGGGTGCTGATGAAGACGGTGATGGTGAGATTTCTAAAGATGAATTACACAAACATTTTGATGAGGACGGTGATGGTAAAGTAACACCTAATGAGTACGATAGTCATGTAAAGAGTCATATAGAAGAAAAAGAAACCTGCGAACAATGTGGTTCTGAAATGAAAGAGGGTGAGTGTAAAGAGTGTGGTACGATGTATGAAGAAGTAGATGAAGATTTACGAGAATCATTCATTGAGGATAGACAACAAATACACGAAATGTTTGATAGATTTAAAAAGTTCTTATAAAAACAAAACCCCTCACTTTAAGAGGGGTTTTTTGTTGTTAAGTTTTCTCAACAACGTGTTGTATAAGACAAAGTTTTCAGTTCTATTATAATACAGCTTTATGTAACGTAAAGTAGAATCGTATTGTTTTTCATCAGTTACCGAATTTATTACCTTTTCACAGTGACTAAATAACTCGTACTCATCCATGTCTTCTATGTAGAAATCTTGGTGCGTTTCTATCTTTTTCGGAAATAATGAGGTCCATCTCAGTTTCATATGGTATAAATAATTGAATGACATCGGGTATTGTGTCTTTATTGTTTTGTATGTGTCTAATAACGTTATCTGAGTAGTTTACACTACCTTCACTTTCTTTGTGATAATAATTACCACACTTATAAGTGAATATTGTATCGTCCTCTAAAGATAAGAAACCATGGGCAAAATAAGGAGGGACAAATAAAGATAATTTATTTCTCTCATTTAATTCGAAGAACTCAAACTTACCGTAGGTTTTGGATTGTTCTCTTAAATCGACAATAAAATCGACAACCGAACCTTTTAGTACTCTTACTAATTTAGCTTGAGAGAAATTACCTACTTGATAGTGTAATCCTCTGAACACCCCCTTTTTACTTACTGAAAGATTGTCTTGGACAAATAAAGTTGAAAATAGTGAGTTATCGTTTTGTATTGCTTTTAGTGATGGAATATCATTTAACAACTTTTTATTGGAGTATCCGAGTTCGTTCCATGTCTCCATGAAAATACCACGTTCATCTTCATAATATGGTTCTTCGATTAGATAAACGTTATCGAATGATGTTGATAATAATTTCACTCTTCTACAGGTTTTGGTATTTTATTCGTTTTATAATAATAATCAAGAAAATCTAAAATGTCACTACTTTCACAGGAATCATTCAACCAATCTGTATAATCGACTATATATTCTTTAGTGTAATGTGATTCACTATAACCGTCCCACCTATCTTCAAAAAACTCCAAACGACCCGAATCGTTAATATAAGTCTCAAAAATATCTTCACATATATAATCTTCGATGTATTCGATTCTATCAAAGGTAAAAATAACTCTAAGTTCTCCGTCAGAAAAATCGTATTCATCTAATAAAATTTGCCTTTTCATTTTTTTTTAGATATTTGTAAGTAATATAAATAAAATTTTATTATAATTCCATGGAAGTTATAGAAATAATATCAAACTTCATTAATAAAGACAATAATGTGGTTGAAGTTGAGTTTAGACTTAGACAAGATAATGAGGATATGGTTAGGACAGATACTATAGAATTTCATTATATGAATGATTTCGGTTATGGAAGTCACTTTATTCCATCTGACTTATTTGAAGATAATGATGATTTTGGATTCGACTTTGATGACGATGAAGATTTTTTTATTGATGAAGAAGAAATGATGTATTTTTTAAATGAATATTATTTAATTTATGAGGGTAGATTACCTGACGCAGATTATAGATGACACTATTTATAGATATGGGTAATAAAAAAAATATAATTAATGAGTCAGCTTCTTTCAATATGCCCAAAAAAGAGGAAAGACAAAAAAGCTCCTATGAAGAATTTATAACAAAATTATTAGGTAAAGTAATTTTAACAAAAGAAACATTTTTTGGTTTAGATGTTCAAAAAATAGTAGCAATTGTTACACCGTCTTTTAAAATTGCATCAGTTGTTGCTAACTCAAAAAAACTAATCGACAAATTTCCTCAAAAAAGACAAGACATTTTAAATCCTGAAGAGGTTAAGAGATGGGCCGAAGAAAACGGATTTAATATAACATTCGTAGCACCTACACCACAACTTAAGTCAAAGTTACATACAGATTTTGGTGACGTTATGGTTATGGATACAGTATCTGAATCGGAAATTAAAAATGTTAATGTAAATGAAGAGATAAATAAATCTGGATTACCTGATTTTGTGAAAAAATGGGGTAGAGATAATCCTGAGAAGTTTATGGAAAATATAGAACGAATAAAAAAGTTATTAAAATAAAAAGAGGTCCGAAGACCTCTTTTTTTATGCCCCTTCTCTATAGAAAGTCAACGAGTAACTATACTCATTACCCCACACTCCATCTTCATATTGTTTTGGACATTCGAGAACCATATATTCGAGACCATCTTCAATAATCAAATAGTGTCGATATGTGTTAAGTGATGGGGTATTGTATTGAACATTCATATTGACCCATCGACCAGTAACAAAGTCCTGTGTGACATTCATATCATAAGTGTGTCGCCAATGGTCACCACCATTTGACAAGTAGTAACCCGCAAACAATTGATTACCACTGATACTAATACGAGTTTTATTCACCTTCATAGTATCCAACGGACCGATGGGGTTTGGATAAACAACAGTCATAGGGTCATCATACGTTTCATCTGTAAGTTCTGAACCAAGAATGTCGGTTGAATTAATTGTAATACTACGTAGGATGTAAGTACCGTCGAGTGTCGGATATGTGTGTTCAGCATATTGATAACAACCGGTAGATAAAATAGTTAGGGTAATTAGGTAGAGGAGGTTTTTCATATTACAAATATAACGTATTTTAGTTGACTTTCAAAATTTTAACCAATCAATTTTATATTTATAGGTATGTTAAAGTACACATTATCAATCTTATTTTTCCTGTTTTCCTACATAGGATTATCACAGGACGTATCTTTTTCGCAAATTAACAACAATAAGTTGTATTTGAATCCGGCATTTGCTGGTTCAACTAATAATCCCGAACTAACAATGTCATATAGAAATCAATGGCCTGGGTTAGGTAGTCAGTTTGTTACCAGTTTTTTAAGTTACGAAGAATATGAATCTAATATTAATAGTGGTTTTGGAGTTACTTTAATGAACGATAGGTCAGGTAACGGAATTTATTCACTAAACACAATTTCCACATACTATAGTAATCAACAACGTATAACACCGAAAATAAATGTTAAATTTGGTTTGGAACTTGGTTATAAACAAAACTTCATTGATAATAATAAACTATTATTTGAGGATTCATTCAACGGAACATCATTCTCATTAATTACCAATGAACCATTTATGAATGGATTAAAAGTTCACTATTTTGATTTAGGTTCTGGTGTAATATTATTCTCCGATAATTGGTTTTTTGGATTTGCCGCAAATCATATCAACACACCTAATCAATCATTAATTTTTGGTGAAAGTTACTTACCGGTAAAATATGGTTTACATGGTGGGGGCCATATAAGTAAAAATAAATACGCATATGGTAGTAATAGTATAACTTACATGCCTTCGTTCTCTTTTCTAAAACAAGGTGAGTTTTCACAATTAACTGTTAGTAATAATGTTAATTTGGGTAAGTTTTTATTCGGTGCTGGATTTAGGTTCGTTGAAGGGTATTCGTATAGGGACGCTTTAATATTTAACTTCGGTGTCGATACGGGTGATTTAGTTTTTCATTACTCCTACGATTTAACGACATCACAAATAGGTCCCGGAACGGGAGGTGCTCACGAGATATCTACAATTATTAGAGTAAATAATAAGGTAAAAAATAACAAGGTGTCTGTACCAAGTTGTTCATTTCAGTAATTAATCCCAACCAAAGTACTTAGAAACTCGATGGTTACGTTCTTCTTCGCTTAGAGACCACAATTCTCTGAAAACTGCAACTACACCATCGATATATAAAAAACTTTCAGGATATGCGGTGCCATCACTCATATAATACAAGTTAATATCAGAAAAACTCTCAAAATCAATAATTGTTTTCTTTTCTTGTACATTACGACCAACATAAACTTCTTGACCAACTGAGTATTTATTTTTCATAATTCAAATATAGAAAAAATTATCCATTCAAACAAAATAAATGATGACTTTTTTATATTTATCAAATATGGATTTACTTAGAGAAGATATTAGTAGAATTAAATCGTTAATGAAACTCAATGAGGGAGTATCAGTGTTTCCTACTGAAGATAAAAAACACTTAGAAAACTTTGTTGATTTTGTGGTGAAAGAGTTAGGTATAACAGAACCCGTAGACATAAATTATCAAACCGATAAAGACGGTATTAATACAACTGCGGTTTACAAATACAGTGCAGAAACATCAAACGTAACTGAATCTGAAATTAAAGTTTATACTAAAGAAAGGGCTCTACAAGATATTATGAGGTCTGTCGCTCATGAATTAGTTCACCATAAACAAAATGAAGATGGTGAACTTGAGGGTGAAGTACAGAATGTAGGAGGACCAATAGAAGATGAAGCAAACGCCAAAGCGGGTGAATTACTTAAAAAGTATGGATTGGACCATCCTGAAATATATGGTGAAGAACAATTTTCAGCAGACGAAGAAATGGCTGAGCAGGAAGAGGGAGACGGAGATACAGGAGGAGATTCAGACGCAACAAACGCAAACGTATCAACATGGGAGACAGGTTTAACTCGTGGACCTGCAAATCAACTAACAATTACAGTTTGGAACTCTAACTTAGGTAGAGGTAAGTCAAATATGATTGACCAAAACAGTAAATGGGAAACAGGTATAACACGAGATAAGGCTAATAAGTTGAATTAACATATTTATATGTAATGGATAAAAATACTCAAATACAACTACAAGAAATTAGTAGACTTATGAATTATGATAGGTCTAAAACTTTACTTGAGCAATCTGAATTTGCTATGGACAGAAGATACGGCATATCAAAAAGGAATGCACGTGCACTTAACATGACGGATGCTGAATATGAAAAAGAACTGAACAAGGGTTCAGAACCAATAGCTGATTTTGTTTATGATTGGAGACACGAAATTTTAGACGTTTTAGCTATTGGTACATTTTTTATTCCTGTGGTTGGTCCGTTTATTTCACTAGGAATTGAATTAGGTAATGCAGCTTGGTACTATAATGAAGGTGATAAAGAAATGGCCGCTTTAGCAGCTGCGTTCTCATTAATACCCGCTGGTGAATTAATAAGAACTATTCCCGGTGTAAAGAAGTACGGGAGAAACGCGATTGTCAGAGCGTTTCAAAAAGCAAATTCAGGAAAGGCTTTAAGTAAAGCCGACCAAGAAATACTCGAAGCAGTTGCAGAAAATTCAAATAAGATAGGGAGATTAGCTAAGCGTGGTGCGTTAAAGAAAATTTTAAACGAAGGTTTTAAAAAATTAAGTTTAAAAGAAAAAGTCCTTGTATTATATAAGTTATTAAAATCTTATCGTACTATGGGAGGACAAGGATTTGGTTTAATTAATCATGGAGTCATACAGATTGGGGGTATTGCGTTAACCGTACCTAGACTTTTTGCGGCTTATGGTTTAGACGGTTCAGAACCTGATGTCGAGACAATTGCCGCTCTTGAATCAGCTTGGGGTAGTGCCAATGATGAAGAATTAAATGGCGCACTTGAAGAGGCATTTAACTTATTACCTGAGGATGAAAGAGATGAAGCAGTTGCTCAATTTTTTGGTTGGGTGGAAGAATCTGAAAAATCAGGTGAAGGTAAATCAAACAGTAAAAAACAAACTACTAAACCTGAAACTCAAAAGAGTAAAGATGGTAGTAAGTCTATACCTCAAAACATTATAGATGGAGTTATGAAAAAAGGTTATCTAATAAGAACAGGTATCCATAGACAAGAGTCAAAATACCCTGGTATGATGAAAGCCATTGAGTTTATTCAGAAATTAGTAGGTGCTAAAGTAGACGGTAAATTCGGTCCTGAAACAGAAGGTAAGGTAAAGACCTATCAAAAATCAAAAGGACTTAAAGATGACGGTATTGTAGGTAAAAATACAATATCAAAAATAATTGATGATACGAAATGAGAAATATGAATATTTTAAACGAAATAGCCGATTTTAAAAGACTGTCAGGTTTGTTGACCGAAGGACTTGGGGGAATAACTAGACGTCTTCCAACTGGATGGTTTGATGAATTTTTTACTCCGTCGTTTAAAGCAAGTGATAATAAAATAGACGATATTGTGAAAGATATTAAAAGTGGTGGTATACGTAGTTTAACTGATGACCAATTAATATATCTTCTTAGTAAATTACCAGCAGAACAGGTGGCGAGAAAATTAGTAGACACCAATGTATTCTTTACTCCTGCAAATGTAGACAGTATACTACAAGGTTATCTAAACAAACTCACTAGAGGTGATATGTCATGGGATGAAATAATCTTAGAAATGCAACGCGGTAAGAGAACTATATGGGGACAATCACCAAATATGCCTGATAGCGTATATGATGATATATCAGATATTATGGATGACGTCACTCGAAGATATCTAAATGATGTTGAAGATTTTATCAGAAAGAACGGTGACCCAAAAACTGTGGCAAAACTACCTAAGTCAATTATAAAGAGGGTCGATGAAATCTTAGACACTTTTCCGAACTGGTTAAAAGGTGCGACAGCAACAGTTAGACCTTTTATTGATAGATTCACAAAAAATATAGATGTCATAAATAAAGAAAGAGATGAATTATTTAAAACTATTTCATCAAAAATTGCTAATGACGGAGCATCCGCTAATATAAAGGCCGAAGTTAGAAGATTAACAGAATTAGCAAGTGCAGCTAAAAAGAATAATAATCTTACAGGTAAAGAAGTTTTGGATAGATGGTTAAGTGAATCCGGAATGAGTCGTCTTGATAGACAACAATTCTTTGCTAAAGACGAATGGTATAATATATGGTCTAAATTAGTATCTGATGAAGCCAATAAAACTGCGTTTCAGTCTTACTGGGACACTATAACTAAATTAAACCCATTTCAAAAAATAACAAAAGATGGTGTGGTTAGATATAGAATTACTGCGGAGACTAAAGATTGGTTTAGAAGGATGGGTAATCTTTTAGTTTATGCTAGTCCTTATACTAGACGTGAATTAGCCGCTAGAATGGCGGCTAAAGGAGTGGGAATCACACAGGCTAGAAGATTAGCGGCACAATTTCTCTTATATAATATCTACTGGCCCGCAGCATACTCTATTTATGAATGGGTAAGACAGTTTTTACAAGGGGGTGAAAACAAATCATATTTTGACTTAGTATGGGAAAACATAAAAGAACAGGTATTTGACAATGACTTTGTTCTTAACTGGACTAACTTGGATTTAGCATGGAATGCTTTAACCACAGAATCAAAAGACGCTAGAACAGCATTTGATGAGAATAATCAAATTTATGTTGATGCGAAAAAAGCAGAACAATTATTAAAAGGAGAATATACACCAGATGAAGAAGACTCAAGCACTGCGAAAGCAAACGGAGTAAGAAGATATATAGAAAATAAGTATAGTGATATCCCTATCGATTATTTAGCTCGTATACACGTTAGTAATAATAACAAAGTCTATTTTACACAGATTACAGGTGGTGGTAGAGCAAATATACCATTGGGCCTTATTAATGGAGAAATTTACCTTATAAATAAACCGGCTAATAAAAAAATAAGATTTGATAAAATATGGACTACACTTAATGAAGGTCTAATAAATATACTGAATGAACAAGAAATTGATTGGGGTAGTGGTGAACCTATTGATGATAGTATCGATTTAGATAATTTAGATGATGTAACAACCTCAGATTGGAGTGAAATTGTTGGGTTAGGTGGAGATAGTGATAGTTCAGGTTCAGAAGAAGATGGAGACTCAGGTATTGATTTAAGTTTCCTTGGTGGTACGGGTTCTTCAGGACCAAGATGGGAATTTAACAGAAACCCAACAGGTCAGTTAAGGACAGATAGAGACGATGCGAGATTAGATGCCGATGGATACACAAAAGGTAACATATATGTTCATAAGAATCCTGATGGTAACGAGGAATTGGTATTAGCAGGTAAATTAGCAGGTGGAACCCCTCATTTATTTAAAGTAGAAAAAAATGAATCAGGAAAATGGGGTTGGATAAACGATTCACAAGACCCACCTATGTGGGAAGACTTTAAAGATTATTAATATGGAATTTTTAGAAAGAAGAAATGTAAAAGAACAGGTTGAAGGTAACTCTTTACCTGAGATGATAGATGATAAGTTAAAGGAATTTAACTTTTACACTGCCAACGATAAAGGAAAACAAAAGGTAGTCTTCACTGATGGAGATAGAGAAGAAATCAGTAAAGAGTTTGATGACCTTATCAAAAAATACCCTGAGGATATTGCATTCATCAGGTCTGTTGTCATTGCAAAAGGTGAAGATAAAAAGACAGGTGAACCTATCGTTAGATTGGGTTCATATTATAACAATGCGAATATCGAATTACCATTTAACTCACAAATGAATGGGTTAGGTAAACTACTCGACGGTGGTATAGTATACTTTACTGTCTTAAACAACGAAGGACCTGATTACAGGGACTTTAAGATAGTCGGTGGGGATAAGATACCTGAAGTAGATTTTAACGATAAAGAGAAGGAGGAAATACAAACTGATACTTATGTCAATGCACACAGTCAAGAAATGGAAAAAGAAGAACCTTTTGAAGAGGTTATGAAGACAAAAGAGAAGAAAGGTTTACAGTCATTATTGGGTGGAGAAGGTCTTACAAATGAGCTCACAAAAAGTCAGAAAGAAATGTTAGAAAATTTGAAAAAAAAAGGGTTTAGGTTTGACAAACCAGAAAACTCAGATATTTATGAAAGAGTGAGGATTAATAGTAAGGAATTCAACGAATCAATAAATGCGTGGAGACCAAAGAATTAAGATGAGTCTAAAGAAGATAGTAAAAAAGAACCTGAACGACACAAAGACGGTTAAGGTTACACAACTCACAGAGTCAAAGATAGTTAAGGGACGTTTTGGTATTATTGCCGAATCTGTAAACCTTAATTCAAAAATTCAAACAACTAAGTTTTTCAACAAACTCTTTGTAGAATCAAAGAACTTAGTTGGTATGGGTATATCTACCAATACTATAAATGAGGACCTTATAATGGTTTTAAAGGGTCTTATGGGGGATGAAAATAGTCAGGTGATAGACACCCTTAAAGATAGGTTAGTAAGTTACTTAGAATCGAAATTAGATATGGATACTTTTGAAAAAGAAGTACTAAAACAATCTATTTTAGAATTAGGTGACGACGAATTTCCAAAAGTATTTTCAGATAAGAGGTTTTTAGCTAGAATTATAACAGATACATTTATTAGAGAATTCAGAGAAAAATATTTGGATGGTTTAACAGATATGACAAAGGATTTATTAATGAATAAAATAGATAACGAAGAATTTAAAAGAGAACTTGAGGATAAGTTCTCGACGGCATTGGATTCCTTATTGGATTCAATAGAGTCTAACATGGACTCGAAACTGAAGGGCATTAGAGATAGTGTACTTTCATAAACTTTTTTAAAAAAGGGGGTTAATATTATCTACGAAAAGGACTGACGGTGTCAGTCCTTTTTTCTTGCATAAAAAAAGGTGACCCGAAGGTCACCTAATTTATTTAATCGATTGTTTATCTGATAACGGTTATAAAACCTGTCGTTTCTATAGTCTCCAAATTCCATGCCACAGCTCTTAATGTGTAAGCGTATATACCATCTTCAACATAATGGTCACCATTTCTAAAACTACCATCCCACCTATCAGATGGGTCGTTCATTTCATATATTATTTGACCCCATCTATTAAAGATTAACACCTCCCATGAGTTCCAACACTCTTCGTCTGTAATAACACCCCAAGAATCATTTAAACCGTCATTATTTGGACTAAATGCGTTTGGTGCAAATGCTTGACCGTCAAACTCATCACAAGGACCTGGGTAAATGCAAGTTCCGTTATCTATATTCGCTTCACTATTGTAGTTAATTGCGTTCATGTCTGTACACCCTAAAACATCGTAGATACAACTTCCATCATCCACGTTAGCAAGTAAATTATAATTATTAGCACTTTCATCAGTACATCCGAAGATATCATATTCACAAGAACCGTCATCGACGTTAGCAAGTGAATTATAATTGTTAGCACTTTCATCAGTACACCCAAATACATCATATTCACAAGAACCGTCATCGACTGTAGCTAAGAGGTTATAATTATTTGCGGTTGAGTCTGTACAGCCGAAAACGTCATAAGTACAACTTCCATCATCGACTGTAGCCAAGGGGTTATAATTATTTGCGGTTGGGTCTGTACAACCGAATACGTCATAAGTACAAGAGCCATCGTCCACGTTAGCGGTCGAGTCGTAATTGTTAGCCTCAGGGTCCGTACAACCAAAGACATCATATTGACAAGACCCATCATCTAAGTCCGCATCAGGGTTGTAATTGTTCGCTTCATTATCTGTACAACCATAAATACAAATTGATTCAGCTTCTGATAAACAGAACAATGTTTCTGTAAATCCTATTTCAGGGTTTAAAACAACACCATTTAGTTCTTGTAAATAGACCCATACAACACCACTACCATCAGTGTATATAGGACCATATTCTAAAGTTACTGTTTGATTAGGTTCTAAAACTCCATTAAAACACTCTATCTCTTCCTCACCCCCAATTACATTCCACTCAGCACAAAAATCAGTAATTGTAACATTACCCGTATTTTGAAAGGTGGAGGTGACGTAATAGTAAGGACCTGTTTGGTCACAATATACCGTACATTCTGACCCTAAATAATTTAATTCTGTAATATCATAGGTACAACTTCCATCATCTATATTTGCGTTAGGATTAAAATTATTAGCGGTTTCATCTATACATCCTAAAACGTCACAATTAATAGTAGGGTTACCGAGAACCAAAACTAACATATTATTACTGATATCATTATCTTCTCCGAAATCTTCCCATGAGTTAGGACTTTCACCATTAACATCTAAAACATGAATACTAACAGTACCATATGAGTATATTGGTTCGGGCCATTCTAATGAAATATCACCGAATGAATTAATTGTTGTACCCATTGCATTAAAACAGATAGTATCGTTTGTTTGTCCTAAGACTTGAATTTTAATACAGTACTCATTTATTGCAGGGTTAGTTAAATTGTTAAGATGTATTGTAGGAATCCAGTATGGGGTAAATCCGTCACAGTATTCGTTTATAGTTACACTATCTAATGATAGGTCGACCATATATTCACAGCTACCATTATCTTCAGTTGCCAACGGATTATAATTTTCAGCAATAGGGTCAGTACATCCTAATACGGGACATACATCGGGGTCTTGAATAAGATTTGAATAAAAGTAAGTATTGTTAGAAGAGTACTCATCAATTTCACCTTCAGCATAATATACATTTACGGTTAATTGTGTTATGTAGTTAGGTACATTAACATTCCATATTAACTGACCTTCACCTGGTAACATATAATCGGAAGCGTTAACATCACCGTACAGACAACTATCCAATCCTAATTCAGGTACTTCAACACAATAATTAAATAAAGTATCAGTCGCATTAAAACTACCAGTATCGGGATTAATCACCGTTATATTAACTTCGTTAGATGGTGTACCATTATCACACAAAGTACTTTGAAATGTGACGTATCCACTTGCGTCAGGTGAAGTTACCGTATCGTACTCACATGAACCATCATCATTTTCAGCATTTTCATCATAGTTAATTGCTTCAGGGTCTGTACACCCTTGGTTACAGTCAAAAATGGATAAATACCAATCCCAATATGAGTCTGAATTATGAAATTCGTTACACGCCAAACCTTCCTCATATGGTGTTTCACAAGTTATACATCCATAGTTTTCAGTTGCATTAACATCATAATTACATGCAATTGGATTCATACACCCAAGAATGGGAGGATATGTACACGAACCATCATCATATCCCGCGTTAGGGTTATAATTTTCAGCATCTGAATCCATACAACCAGGGTAAATAGGGGGTGGTGCATCACATACATTAATAGAATTTAATTCCATTGATATGTCAGGATAAAACTGTGTTTGGTCCGCACATAATCCACACGTCTGAGCCCAACCACCATCAACCTCACCAATAACCGCAGTTTCCGAATAGTTTATTTGCCATAATACAACTTCCAAACATGAAGTTAATGTATCAGACTCTAAGATACTTTGGAAACAATCATCATAAAATGTATCGTCATCAAACATATTATAATTTATTGTATCTCCCGCGTAATACTCAGCAAATGATACAGGATTATCAAATGTCCATCCTAAATGATATTCAGCTGCGGTACAACCCCATTCATAATCCCAACCAGGTACGTGTGCACCTATTTGAACCATATTTACATAATCCATTTGTCCCGACTGACCCACCGTATTTAAAGAAGTGCCACAGTTCCAATGTGATACTACTTCAATACTTACGTCATATGTTTCAGGGTCAAATCCAAGGAAATTAACATCACAATCACAAAACGCATCATTATTTACATCGGGACAATCACTATTAAAAGGACCATAATAAGGGTCACCGTTATCGTTATATACCCACGCACCATCACCCAAACCACAACTTCCGAGACGTAGATTCATTTGCGACCACGTCCCATCAAAACCGTTTGGATTTGCAGACCAATAAGGCCATTCTAAAGCCTCGAC
>Ga0209630_10000471_pt1 | contig 45479 bp, 29 predicted proteins | sample COG_01_FD_184745 | JGI IMG/M metagenome (GOLD analysis project Ga0209630, IMG submission 184745) | Pelagic Microbial community sample from North Sea - COGITO 998_met_01 (SPAdes) (version 2) | ecosystem: Environmental > Aquatic > Marine > Neritic zone/Coastal water | place: Helgoland, sampling...
CTCAATCTAGCTGTTGGAATTTGATGCACAACTATTTGAGTTGAATCTGAGATTTGGCAAAATTTGGAATCCGTTATTGTGATGGTATAGTTCGTAGACGTGGTTGGATTTGCCCATGTTTTAACACTTGTAGATCGTTGCAAACTATCCGTTGGCGACCATGCATACGTCTTAAATCCGACACCACCTGTAGGGACTTCTCCTACAATGACACGCTCACCAGCACATATGTCTATGGTATCTTGGAGGTCTAAAAACATCGCTGGATGCAAAGTGATGTATGCCGTATCTGTAGAAGTACATTGACCCCTATCCGTTTCTAGCAACAATCTATATTCAGCGTCTTGCGTAAATTTATTTACAGCGTTAAACACCGTTTCGCTGCTGTCTGGTTCAAGAATATAAGTATTGGTTGTCCACCGATACGTAACGCCTGGCATGGGTTCTGTTCCGATAGTCACATCGGTTCTGGAACATACAGTTGTATCTCTACCCGCGTTTTTCAGGTTCACCGTACCTATATGCTGATAGGTTTGAGAACACACACAATTTGTGCTATCAATGACCACCAGTAAATTACAAACGTCTCGACTGGCAACAACAAACTGCATAGAATCAAGTATTTGCTGGCCTGTACTTATAGAGCGCCATATGGAATCACGTGCAATAACAGGCTCTCCTGCATCCAACTTGTTGTTACCGTTGGTATCAACAACAATTTTCACTTGCATTAAGGTGCCCAATTCTTTCGTGCTACCTGTGTTAGAAACAGCATAATTCAAACGAATAGACTCACCAGAAAGTGAAGCAATACTCTCGGCATTTTTTATAAGAACCTGATAAATTCCTTTTTTTATGGAGTCTAGTTGTAGGTCGTTACTTGTACTAACATTAATGTCGCAGTACGTACTGTCTTTCACACATAAGGCGGGTTGTAACACCACGGCTTGTGCAATAATTTGTGTACTCCCGCAGTCTAACGTTGCTGGGTCAACGTATGTCCTATATTTAAACACCATGGAGTCACCTACCGCTATACCACTAGGCACTTCCCACAAACCGGTATATTTTAACCCTTGTTTAACCGAAGGCTTTTGCTGTGGTCCGTTGTAAAAACTAGCCAAATAGGTTGTGTCTACATAAATACCGTCGGGCAACAGCAACTGGATATAGTCATTTACTCCTGTAGTATCTGGGCCTAAATTTATAAATCGAAACTGACCATCTCCATCATAATTACAGATATCAATAGGTTTTTTATCAAATTCGATATAACTAAAATACGGTTTGGTTATGCCCTTTATATCAATCGGTTTACTTGCGGCATAGTTACTTAACACCGGGTCTCCACAACGTAACCGACCACCAGGACGGGCCAAGAAGTATGTTGAACTCACGTAATCACAATCTGTACTTACGGTGCATTTAATTCTGTAGGAATTTACTGACGTCGAAGTCACACCAGCCAAACCTTCGGCAGACAGGTATGTACTGTATTTACTCACTTCCCACCGGTACGTTCCTCCACGAAGACTAATTGGATTAAGTAGTGTGATCGAATCGGAAGAACCAGGCAAAAACAAATATGCCGTATCTTTCAAAATGATACCAGCTTGTAAAAAGAGGTCTACATACAGGTTGAATGCCCGTGCGTTGGATAGGTTTTTCACTTCAATTTCAAAGTCTGTAAAAGCACATAAGTCGATGATTGTGTCTTGTTTGGTTATTGAAGGGGTGAGTAACGTGTTTTGAGGTATATAGGAAAGTGTTTTTTGTAAATCAACACATCTGGCCGAGGAGAGGCTTTTTGGATACCCATCGCAGTCGTTACCTAAAGACAAAACAAAACTATCTCTATCGCAGGTTTTATACGTCGCCTTTATTAAAAAGTTCGCACTTCTTTGGGCCTTCAAATCACCAAGTTGAAAAATGCCGTTGACTTGTTTAACGGCCTTACCTGTAGCCACATCAACCACCGATGTGATAGTCGTGTTGCCATTGTTAGCCGCTGCAATCCAAATGTTATTGGAGTTAGACTTTGCTGAGCTGTTGTCCACAACAATCTGCCAAACAGCCGTATCCGAATCAGCGTTGACCAAGTCAGAAAGCGTGTTTAAGTTTAATTCTGGTTTTTCGTAAACGATTTGATCATTATGGGTCGTAGAGTAGTGTCGTTCTAGCTGATTGCCGAGGAATCCCAGCTGCTGAAACTCCATGCCATATTGCACCATGGACATACCATTTTTAGCTAAACAATTTGGTCGAAGTTTGCAATACCAGACCCCTAGAAAGCCATCATCACTAATCTTAAAGTTACCGCCCTTGTCTTCGTACAATTGCCCAATATCATATTCCAGAGTATCGCCTAACTGCCTAGATAGCTTTATTGTATCGGCATATTGCCATGCTGACTTCCCTGTTCCTGCAGTTCTGTAGTCGTACAACCTTGTATGTACCACGTCGAAGCCAACTGGTGGAATTATAATTAACTTATTTGGTTTGGCCCATGCCCTATATTCACTCGGAAACATATTACCACCACGATAGTTGTTACAACAATTACCGACGCTTAAGTAATAATTTTGAGTAACTGTAATTTCACCACAACTATTGGCAGAATATACACCTCTACAACAGTTTGTAAAGTATGACCCTACCAACTGGAAGTTGCCAGAGAAACTGTCACATTGGTATTTCTGATACGAAGCCGGGTTCGGTGTGTTGTGCAAGTAGAAGTCACTTTCAACCTTAATTTCTCTATAAAAATTGCCCGGATTGGTGGCTACAACATATTTGACATATAACTCCACGCTATCGGTGGTTGCGTAAGTAAATCCGCTATACAATGGACATCTAGATGCGATGAGATTCGGAACACCTAAGTCAAACTTAAATGTGCGATTAATACCGACTGATGTACTCGTTGTTTTAATTCCATCACATGAATACAACTGCTTACCCCGTCTTAATATCCTAACGCGTGCGTCAGCTACTTCTAAGTAACGACCGTATGGAATAGTCGAAGTGGCCGTCAATCTTGTCCACGTTGTAATTGACCCTTGTCGATTGATTTTACCTTTAAATACAGACAGCAGGGTGTCGCCATACATAACGCGTTCTGTACGAATCTTATCCAAATCAACACTGCCCGTACCATCGGCAATGCCATCATTATTGTTGTCTGGCAAACCGTAACTGATACGTTGCATGTTAAAGTCACCAAACTTTAAACCAGAAGCACAACTATTGTCACAGTGTACTTTTATGTTTCCAGTATAACACAAGTTCTTAAAGACACAACTGTTGGTGCAGGTAGCGTTAGGTGTGTAATTTATAAACAAGGATATGGGTTGCGATTTATTTGAACTGGCATTGGAGCAGTCCCCTATAAGCTTAACGATCAAGTCTGACCGAACTAGGGTTATAGAAGGCACGCCTTTAAATTGAGCGTGTAAACTATCACCAACCATTTGCACCGAATTCGGAGTCCATTTTCCTCCAGCATGGGTGCGAAATTCAATGTCATTTTTGTTTAAAGAATGTTTTATTCCTGCCGGAAGCTCGCAATACACGTCTAAAACCGACTTAGCAGAAATGCCGACCAAACTTCCCGTAGTAACCGTAAAAATTAGCTTCGCTGTGTCTTTATCTACAATGTCTGTAGGCACAAAACTCGTCAATCTTAAGTTATGATATAGGCCATACGACCCTCTTGTTTCGGCTTTTGTAATCGTTTTCTGGCATTGATCTTCATAGGTTGCGCTAAAATTCCAACGATGTGCATACACAGCTCCTATACAATTATTGGTACAGCACGAAACGCTATTCCAATCCATATAAATAGTGTCTCCTGGCAGAATAATTGGTAAGACGATATCCATAGCCGCGATGGGCCGTGAGCCCAAACAAGCCAAGGCTCCTCTATTTAGGTTCAACCTCACTTTGGTTATGTTCGCTTGAAAAGCACGACCCGATTTACCAATCTTCGTAACCAATGAAGATGTGTCAATTGCCGAACGGTTGCCTCCCCAAAAACGCGTATTGGCTGTTTGGAATATAGATACTTTAGTGTTTCGTGCAGTGTCGTCTCCTGCATTCACAATCATCAATTGTGCTTTCGAAGGAAGGGCATCATCGTAACACGTATTGATTGTTGCTGAAGGCTTAAACACAAGATTCGGCGCTTTACTTTTAAGGCTCACTTGAGCATTATACGAGAGCGTTTTACAAGTCTTATTGTTGCAACCCCAAGACAGTTTTATACTTTGCGCTAAAGCATTACAACCATTAACAATTACCGAGTCTATAATCTCAATGGATTCGCCATTCTCTAAATAAATATCTTTATCTCCAACTAGCTTAATATGTGAAGTATCAATGGTTGATGTATACTTAGACCCGACTTTTACCACATCCCCTCCTAAAACGCCAACGATGTTAAGTCCAGAACCAAAGGTTTGTTCCACAACCAAACGTTTCACGCCACCTTTACCGCCGTTGGTGATTGTCAATTTGCGTATAAACAATTCTCCAAGCGAAGCAGATATATATTGATTAGAAATACTACTCACGTTGATTGAAGGTTGATTGACCGACAACGGAAGTGATTTGTGTGTTACTGAACCACCAGAATAGTAACAAACTGCGGTTATCGTCGGAATCCCACCGCTGGTTAAAAAACCGGTAAGGTCACAATCTGCGATAATTTCTACGGCAAACGTAGAATTGCCAGTTATGGCTAGGTTCGGTAAATTGAATTCTGGTTTTTGAAGATTTGTAGTCGACTTTTCCGATACACCAGTTCCGGAAACAGAACCTTTTTCGTAATGCATACCTGTGGGTAATGTGAGCGTAACAGATATGGCTGAAACACTGCCTGTTGTAATGTTTCTTACATCAATCTCGACCTTCTGTGAAGCACCACAAATCCCAATAGCGCTGGGAATTTTGGAGGTTATATTAACTTTTGATTGCCCGAAACCCGATACTGTAGAACACAGTACAGAAATTAATACAACTATTAATTTCATCAACATGTATTTGATGGATTTACTCGACATACTTTTGATCAACATACGAATTTACTAAAAATGTGATAATAAATAGGTTACATCAAACAGTCCTACGAACTTCAGGGGAGAGCATTTTTGCAGAACGTAAGCCAATAACTCCGATGCAAGATCTCGCAATCTATAGCATGTGCTACCCGACTGTATCAATGTATGCAGGTAGTAATTAACTTCAGTAGCGCTTTCTTATTGCTTTAACAACTTGAAAATGCGGACTTTATCTGCATCAGACACCTCTAAATAATAAGCTCCAGCGGCTAAATGATTGGCAGGTATTATCAAGTCATTATTGGACTTAATGGTACCAGACCAAATATCTTGACCTGTTGCGTTAAAAATATTAAGGTCTATTGATCGATCAATTTTAGACTCAAATTTTAGAGTGAAGTCGGTAACAATAGGGTTCGGGAATACTTGAATCAATTCATTTACATCAATGATCGGAACAACAATCGTGTCTAGCAGATCTGACTTGATAATTTCGGTTTGCGTTAAATCGAACACCGCATCACCATCAACGCTGGCCGAAGCAACGTTTGACAATAATGTAAACCTATTCCACAAGGCCACATCATCGATGTACCATCCCCTCGCACCTACAGCAGGATCAGACACCATTCGGAAACGGATATTGACAACATTTCCTTGATAAAAACTCAAATCAATATTGGTTTGGATAAACCCATTAGAGTTACCAGAGAAAGCTTGTCTTCCAGCGATACGACTCGTATTATTTGGGTCTATCGTTGAGTTGTAACCATTTAAAATCATTTTATCCCCTAAATCAACCCAGTCACCATTGACCAATATCTCAACAACAGCACCATCATTAGCGCCTTCTGTATTGTAATAATGCGAAAAGATTAGGTTAGGATTTGCCATTTCTGTCAGGTCAAACGTGTTTTCCAACCAACCATCTGAACTAATTCCAATGTTTTGGATGAACCAACTAAAAAAGCCACTGTTTGACTCGGACTGGGTTCTTAACCAACGAATAGAACCTTCATCTACTGTTGGTGTCCAATTTGCCGTGTCTTGCTCTACATTATCAAGCCACACCAACTTCCCTCCAGCATCTTTGTTCACCTTAACCGAATAGCCACATTCTACGCTGTCACCAGCGTTTAGGTCATTTATTGTTAAGGTAAACGTGTTATTGGCTTCATTGAAATTGATATCACATCTACCATCAGAAGTAACAAACTCAGCTTCTTGTCCTAGGCTATCAAATACTTCAATTTCTGGAAGATTCTCTCCACCACGATTAACAACTTTTATGGTATAGTCAATGGTTTCGTTAGAAAGAGCGCTCTTTACTGCCGTTTTGTGAATACTATAATTATCAAGAAATGGAGGAAGATCAAATGCTTCTGATCCATCAGCTCGACTGCTAGATGCACCTTGATCTGCACTATAGCCTAATCCGCGCTTTGCAAAAGTGGTCCATATGAGTTTCTTGTTTTTGCCGCCATTCAGCAATTCATCCGCTTTTAGAATGGCATCCCGTCCATCGACAAAACCTGGCCCACAAGGTTGAAGTTTCATTGCTTCCAAAACCAAGCGCATGGAGAGGTTGTTTCCACCAGTTCCACGATAAATATCTTCATCGTATCCATATTCAAGAATAAGTGCCCAGTGTAGGTCCCATAACATAGAACACCAAACACTTCCAACACCGTGTGGTACAGTGAATTGAGCACTTTTAATATCGTCGTAAGTAACAGGATTAACAGCAAAGCTTGTTGAATATGGATAAACACGAATTCCTCTTCCATTTGTTGGTTGACCACTAGAATACGTTCCAATGCCTCTTCGCTTTTCTGGTAAATCATCTTTTTGTTGGGTCATAATCAGTCCCAAAAAGTCACTCCACCCTTCGCCCATTTGCTCTTGGTATCTATTTGACTGAAGACAAGCACTATTACTAGGCCCACCTGTCAACCGGACGCTAATTCCGTGTGTGTATTCGTGAACAATTACACCGTTATCAAAATCACTATCTCTAAAATTACCTTCAATGCGAGACGAATCATACATCGATCCTTCTACCGATTCTAGAGCCATTCTTGCTTTAATCGTGTTGCCATTGGCTTGTGATATCATAATCGCAGGAATGGTGAGAGCGCCAGCACCGTTGCCTCTCATCGCAATTGGTGCAGTACCTACGTTGTTAATCACAATAACACCTATAGCACCGGCATTCTGTGCTTTTGTAATCTTAGACACAAATGAGCAATTACCACGATCAAACACGGCAATATTACCATTCAAAGAAGTATTATTGGTCAGTGCGTTACACCCTTCTGAACCATTGGCGGTACCATCATCGACAAGTACCAACTCACCTTTAACTGGAGTTTTGGTTAAGTTACCTCCAATTGACGCTGGTGCAGATCCATATTTTCGAGCGATAGAAGCCGGTTCGTCTATTTGAAAGTAATCTTCTATGGTACTTCCATTTCCCCACAAATACATTTGCATTCTTGGGTTTTGACCATCAACCATGGCATTAAAGTTGGCGTTGTTAGTTCCTGTACCATCTTGTGCATCGGCAAATACGTAATCACTTCCTTGACCACCGTTTCCGTAGTTGTTCTCTTGAAAGTTTCCAGATTCCTCGTCAAATCCATACATGTAAAAAACATCATGCATTAAATTATTCCAGTAGAACAGGTTTATAATAGACGCATCGATATATTTTGTCGCTGATTGGTTGACATCAAAGTCTGCAGCAAAGGTTAGGCCCGATCCACCCTCTGGGCTATAACCCGTACCGTTGTTACCATTTAAATCATCTTGTGCCCAAACATTGTTTCCTCTAGTAATGGTATATTCAGCTCCTGCAACTCCGTTATCGTCGTGCCACCCAAAAGGTGAAGACTCCGAATCAGCAGGATCTTCAACTACCGTTCTATTCCCGTGATTAGGACTTTCAAGAGGAAAGTCAAACACTTGATAACTGGCATCGGCTTGTATACGTTCTACTTTATTTACTTGAGATATGTTTGGAAGTGGTCCGCCAAGCGTAACGCCATGTGTACAATTTTGATGAGAATCAAAGCTGCACCTTACAATTAAATCGGACTTCATGATTACTTGTCCAGAAGAAGCGCTAACAAAAGCATTCCACATGTGTTCGGGTTCTGGACTGTAGTATTGAATGAAATAACATGATTTTATTACATTGTTATCTAAATAGAATCCTTGCTCAACTTTAGTTGGCACCTCATCGGCAGTAGAATCAATCCAAACCAACGATGAACCTACTTGGTTTAAATCAAATGCATATGCCTCATTATCTAGCAAGTTTTCTGACTTCAAAAATGACGTAAATGCCTGATTTGCATTAACAGTAAAATCCCGGTCAACTGGCATACTGTTTAAGTCTGTCTGAAATCCTTTAGATACATGACTTACAACACCTTTATGTATAACGGCATTAGCAACAGCGTTAAAAATTGGCTTTTTATCAAACTGCTGACGTAAGTAAATGTGGTTGAATCCTGTTTTTTTATCTATGTAATCATCCGTCGTTTCGACATTGACTAAGTCTGATGACTCAAAGTTGTATGTGGTGATGAATGCTTGCTTCACAACCTCTGTTTTACTATCGATGAACTGAGCAAATACTGTGTTGGCAAGCAGAGTGATGACTGCTAATAGGTAAATCTTTTTATACATACGTGACTTATTATACTACAAAATCGAGCAAATATCGTCTTTAAGATTGAATGAAATGTCATGAGAACTTCTGAACGCCATTTGCGCAATTTTTCACCTTATTCAGATCCACTATCGACCAAGTGGTCTTCTGCGCTCACGCCTCCCAATCTTTTTCTAAACCGATCAAGATTTCTCCTTTCAATTACGTACGTGCCTGACAACGTATCGTGCCACCCTCTACTTGGTTTTCTTAGACAACTAAAAGCTTCAAATGGTATAAAACGAGATAAGGTACGGTACAATGATTCTGAAAAACTAGGTTCATAGCCCATCTCGTCTACCACCATGGTTTTCGTAATCAGTTTCCCAATGGTAATCTGACCGTAATGCTCTAACAACAGGTAATACAAGAAGAATAGTACAAAATAGTTGGCAATGTCTAGTGGGGCAAAAAGCGTCGTTTGATAATAAATTCCAGTGAGCTCGTAAGACAGATTGATCAATGCCATTGAAGCTACGGTTAGCACCTGCAACACTACATAATCTATCACGTAATGAATTAATCTCATTTGGCGCGATACAATTAAATTGTCTACTGATGCGGCATGTTTTGGAGTTTCCTCTTCAATAATTGTCTCAGGCTCCATGTTTACGTAGGCACCAAGATCTGCAAGTAGCTGTTTGGCAGCTATTAATGCATCATTTTGATAATGCGCAGGTTGCTCGACAATTTGTTGTAATTCTTCTTTACTTTTAGTCTTGAACTTCTCAATAAAATAGGCAACATTACTCATTGTTACTTCTTCAATCTTACCAATTCCATTTTCAAACTACCCATTTCCTGATAATTCTGGAGTAACGTCATTTTGCGTTTACTGTGAAACGCCACCGTATAATACGATTCACTTGGTATGGCTTCATCCGTGCTGATAAGGTTAAGCGTCATGCTATCGGAGTTGTATGTCCATTTGCCAGGAATACCTTCCGGATAATAATTTGATGTCTCGATGCTTGAACCATCTGCGTTAAATTCATACGTCGTCGATAGTGCAAGCTCCTCTCCTGCTTTTATAATGGCAGGAGACAAATCTTTTAATTCAGGCATATCTGCTACCATTTTGGTCACCTGCCACTTGCCATTAAGGCTAGCGGAAGTGTACTCTTGGCTACAACCAAATAATAGAAATGATCCTGTTAACAGGATGACAACGAAGTGATTAAGGTTAGTGTTAGTCATAAACAATTAATGGTTGTGCCAAATTAAAAGAATTGTTGTTTGAAGTCACTATCGAAAATAATTATTTATGTATTGATTTTTATCATCGACAGTTTGTCCACTTCTTTCAACTTTTGCGACTCCTGATTGTATAATTGCATAAAATTTTAGAAATGTCAGAAAACGTCGAAAAAGTAGAATGTTTAATCATTGGAAGTGGCCCTGCAGGATATACGGCAGCCATATATGCAGCACGTGCAGATATGAAGCCTGTTTTGTATGAAGGTATGCAGCCAGGTGGACAATTAACCATAACGACAGACGTAGAAAACTATCCTGGATATCCAGATGGGATAATGGGTCCTGAAATGATGGACAATTTCAAAAAGCAAGCAGTGCGACTGGGTACCGATGTCCGTTTTGGAATGATTACCAAGGTAGATTTTTCAAACGGTGCACCACATAAAGTGTGGGTCGACGACAAACACGAAATAGAAGCTGAATCTGTTATTATTTCAACAGGTGCTTCAGCTAAGTGGTTGGGTATAGAAAGTGAAACACGCTTAAACGGTAGTGGAGTTTCTGCTTGTGCTGTATGTGACGGTTTCTTTTACCGAGGTTTGGATGTAGCCATAGTAGGCGCAGGAGATACTGCAGCAGAAGAAGCTACATACCTATCAAAAATTTGCAACAAAGTATACATGTTGGTTCGTCGTGATGAAATGCGTGCCTCAAAAGCGATGCAGCATCGGGTTGAAAACACAGAGAATATTGAAGTATTATTCAACACGGAAACAGACGAGATTTTGGGCGATATGGAGGTAGAAGGTGTTCGTGTGCACAATAACATCACCAACGAAAAGAAAGAAATTCCAGTGAAAGGTTTCTTTGTCGCGATTGGACATACACCAAACACCGCGATTTTTAAAGACTTTGTAGACATGGATGATCAAGGATACATCATTGCCAAACCAGGTACTGCCAAAACAAATGTAGAGGGTGTTTTTGCTTGTGGTGATGCGCAAGACAAGATTTACAGACAAGCCGTAACAGCGGCAGGTACAGGTTGTATGGCAGCTTTGGACGCTGAGCGCTACTTAAGCGCGAAAGGTCATGTGATGTAAACCTTAGTAATGTTGAATATCCGGCAGTCAAATTTATTTGTCTTTTGATTGCCACAAATAGTAAACAACCCTTTTGGACAAAGTGACTATTCTGTAACTTGCGTCTTCAAATCTAGTTGACATGAGGCTTTCAAGAATACTTATTTTAATTGTATTTACTGGTGTTTTTTCCGGTTGCATTAAAGACATTAAGGAAACGTTTAAAACCATTGACAGTGTAGAGCAAGTTCAGTGGGACCCTACGATTGCAGTGCCTCTGGTTAATACGCGTGTTACCATAAGTGATTTCTTTAACGAAAGCTCAACCGCTTTTGTAGAGGTAGATCATGACAACCTGTTTCATGTTGTTTATCGCGACGAATTAGCCAGTTTAAAAGCCAACGAAATTGTGCGCATACCGTTGCAGCACTTTGACGGTTCTTTTGGATTATTACAATTCCATATCAACGAACTAAACAACACAAGTAGTACGGAAGTTAGCTTCACTACGCTCTTTAATTTTGGTGTTGACAATGCCGAAATAGACAGTATTGTCATGGGTGCCTGTGGTGTTATGACGCAATTAACGTCAGACATCCAACATGATGTTCAAGTAGACATCACAATCCCTGAGATTGTAAAAAATGGCCTACCGTTGAAGTATGCATTTGATTTGGCTTATGATGGAACTGGGACGGTGGTTTCCAAGCAAAACAAGGATCTTAATAATTCGTTTTTCGATCTGACTAAAAGTGGCGACAAAGATTTTGACCAAGTTTTAGCACAGTTTAAAATCTCTGTAACTAAAGTGGGCAACAACCCTATAAGCACAGATGACAAGCTAAGCTTTGTAACAGATTTCATTTACAACGAATATGACGTCTTATATGGTTTGGTGAAACCTTCTGACATCGCACCTGAAGCAGCCGACACGTTACGTCTGGACCTTTTTAAAGGTGTAGATTCCTCACTACAAGACATTGAGTTCAGAATTGGCGACCCGAGAATCAAGATAATATTATCAAACTCTTACGGACTTCCAATACATTCAACAATTAGTGAATTCTCTAGTTTCTCTAAGTCCAAAGGAAAGATTACGCTTACTGGTTACCCTGACCCATTGGTTATACCAACGCCAAACAAACAACAAATAGGGGAAACCTTGGTGGATTCGTTTGAACTCAATAAAGACAACAGTAACATCGCCGATGTCGTAAGTAATGTGCCAGAGTATTTGCTATACGGATACGGTGCTCAGATAAACCCACCAGGAACCACTGATCGTAATTTTATCACCTATAACAGCGAGCTTGTAGTTGGCGTAGATATTGATATTCCGCTGCATGGATCCGCAGATGGCATTACCTTAAGTCGAGAAGTATCATTAGACAGCACCTATACTGATTTGGACGACGTCGAAGAGCTGGATGAGGTCACGCTGCGACTCTTTTTAGAAAACGACTTCCCACTTGATGTAGACATTCAATTGTATTTCCAAGACGAAAATAATGTAACGATTGATTCTCTTTTTAAAGATGATACATTCTTATTAAGGAGCGCTGCAGTTGATGGTACTGGTAAAATTACTGGTCCAACCATCTACACGTTAGACATCACATTAAACAAAGAAAGGTTTGACAAAATAAGGGAATCAAAACTCGGCTTAATTAAAGCCAACCTGAACACCTATAAGGGTGTCACACCGCAACCTGAAGTCAAGTTTTTCAATGACTATGGAATCAGTGTAAAATTAGGTATACAAGCCAAAGGGGTATTTAATCTTGAAACGAAGTAAGCCATGAAAAGATTAATTATTACTTCGGTTGTCGCTCTGATAGGTTTAATACAAGTGCAAGGACAAAACAATTTAACCTTGTACAACATGAAGCCAATTCCACAAAAGTTTTATGTCAATCCTGCAAATCAATCCGACGCAAAGGTCTTTATAGGATTACCAGGCATCTCTTCGAACTACTTTGATTTTGGGCTCTCAGCTTTCAAACTTGGAGACGTGGTTGACGCTATCCGACCAGATGAAAATGGAGACACGACGTTTATGTTAGGAGAGTTTACAGACGGATTTAAGAAAAAGAATTTCATATCTATTTCGAATTCCGTTGATCTGTTTTCATTCGGCTTTAAGGTAAAAAAGAACTATTTCTTCTTCAACACATCACTGGTTAATAACGTAAGATTTACAGCTCCTGGCGATTTCTTCCAATTTGTTGCCCAAGGAAACGGTGGTGCAAACCTTAATCGAGAGTTCGACTTTGGTTTCGGTTTAGATATGATGTCTTACGCAGAAGTAGGCATTGGATATAGCCGCAAGCTAATGAATGACAAGTTAACCGTAGGTGGACGGGTCCATTTCATAAAAGGGATTGCTACGGTATCTACTGAAGAGAGTTCGTTTAACTTTACGACTGACCCAAATACCTTTGATTACTACTTGCAATCAGATATTCAAATTAATACAGCAAACTCTTTTAGCGGTATTCCTTCTATATCACCTTTTGATTCGACTTTTGAGTTTTCTGATTCATTAACCTTTCAAGATGCCGTTAATTCTATTTTTAAAGGTGGTAATCACGGTGTTGCGTTAGATCTAGGAGCTACATACAAACTCAACAATAACCTTACATTGAGCGCAAGTATTACCAACCTTGGCCGCATTACATGGAATACCAACACGTACAATTGGAAATCGGAAAACCCTAGTGCTACGTATCAATTTACGGGTCTTAACATTGAAAACGCGCTTGATTTTGACGGCGATGACGTAGAGACCGCATTTAATAAATTGAGTGACACATTACAATCAACCTTTAGACTAAACAACAACACAGAGTCTTTTACAACTGGTTTATTTGCACAGTTTTACGTAGGTGGAAATCTAAATTTCACAAAGAATCACAATGCTGGCGTTCTTTTGCATGGCAGTGTCTATAAGAAAACCCTTGATCCAGCTATTACGTTAAGTTGGAACTCTAAATTAACCAGGGTGTTGGGTGTATCGCTGTCGTATTCAGTGGCAAACAATTCAATCGTTAACGCAGGATTAGGGTTTAGCCTCAATGCTGGACCAATTCAAACCTATTTTGTTAGCGACAACCTGATTGGCCTATTTGCGCATAAACAAGCGAATACCATCAACATGAGGACTGGCATCAATGTGACCATCGGTCGCGGCGAGAAGAAACTAAAAAAGAAAGACAAGAAAAAGAAAGACAAAGACTAGCCTACGGTGCTAATACTTCCGCTTTTATCCTTTCGGTCAATTCGTGGGCTTTCTGAGCAGATTTGCTTTCTGCATAAATACGAATAATTGGCTCTGTGTTTGAGCCCCTAAGATGCACCCACTCTTCAGCAAACTCTATCTTCAATCCGTCTACGGTGTTGGTGTCTTCGTGGGCATACTTCTCCCCCATTTGTTTCAATATATCAGGAATATTCATGTCAGGAGTAAGTTCTATTTTGTTCTTTGACATTTCATATAAAGGATAGGAAGCTTTCAATTCGGTCATGGAACACTTTTTCTGAGCAAGGTGACTTAAAAACAAAGCGACACCAGCAAGGGCATCTCTACCGTAATGAAGCTTTGGCCAAATCACGCCGCCGTTTCCTTCTCCACCAATCACAGCTTGTGTTTCTTTCATTTTATCAACCACATTCACCTCGCCCACAGCACTGGCTGTGTATTTGCCTCCATGTTTTTCAGTGACATCTCGCAGTGCTCTGGTACTCGACAAATTGGAAACCGTGTTGCCTGGTTGAATACCCAACAAATAATCAGAGACTGCAACCAAGGTATACTCCTCTCCAAACAAGTCTCCATTTTCCATAACAAAACACAACCTATCTACATCTGGATCTACAACGATGCCTAGGTCAGCCTTCTTCGACTTTACCACTTCCGATATTTTCGTTAAATTTTCGGCTAGTGGTTCAGGGTTGTGCGGGAAATCGCCCGTTGGATCACAATACAGTTCTGTAATTTCGGTTACGCCTAAACGTTTAAGAACCGCTGGAATCGCGATGCCACCGGTACTGTTTACACCGTCTACAACCACGCTGAAATTTGCTGCTGCAATCGCATCCTGATCCACCTCGCTGCATTCAAGAATAGCGTCAATATGTTTTTCAATCCATGTAGTGTCTTCTATGACAGTGCCTAGCTCATTGACACCAGCAAAAGTCATGTCATCCCCTTCAGCAATTTGAAGCAACTCTTTTCCATCTTCCGCGCTAATAAATTCCCCTTTACTATTCAGCAATTTTAAGGCGTTCCATTGTGCCGGATTATGACTTGCTGTAAGTATTATGCCTGCGGCTGCCTTTAAACTAGGCACTGCCATTTCCACCGTAGGTGTTGTGCTTAACCCTAAGTCAATCACATTCATCCCCATACCAATTAAGGTGTTGGTTACCAAACTCGAAATCATAGAACCACTAATTCTGGCATCCCTACCAATAACAATAGTGTTGCCTTTGTCTTGGTCTTTTAACCAAGTCGCAAAAGCTGCAGCAAACTTTACGGTATCAATAGGTGTCAGGTTTTCTCCTACTTTTCCCCCTATAGTTCCTCTAAATCCGGATATCGATTTTATCAACGTCATAACGCAAAACTACAGGTTGAATGTGAGTCGATACCATGTGTTATTTATTAATTCATAAACACGAAACATTTATCGCCTATTTTGATTGACAATTGTACTTTTGGACAATGCGCAAAACAGTACTTTTACTTGGCATTTGTTTCGTTGTTGCAATGATTTACTCGTCTTGCAAAGAGCCACATTATATGGGAGTCGCATTCTACAATGTCGAAAACCTATTCGACACGATAGACGATCCTGAAACCTATGATGGAGAATATTTACCGGATTCATTCCGACAATGGAATACAGAAAAGTATAAAACTAAATTACACAACTTGGCCAAAGTAATTACCACTTTTGATGGTCAGTACGCTCCAGATTTTCTAGGCTTATGTGAAGTCGAAAACAAAACAGTGGTAGAAGATCTATTAGCGACAAACCCACTAAATAAACTAAAATTCGAGCTCGTCCACTATGAAAGTAGCGACGCAAGAGGTATTGACGTTGCGGCCATGTATAACCCTAAAAAATTGACCCTTGTAGAGAGCGGAGTTCAATGGGTAGACCTTTCTGAATTTGAGCAAATAACGAGAGACATTTTGTGGGTCAAAATGAAAAGTGTTGTGGGAGACGAAGATTTTCTATTTTTTGTGAATCACTGGCCAAGTCGACGCGGAGGTCTTGCAGAGAGTGAACCAAAGCGTATACAAGCGGCAAAAACGCTAAAACGCCTGAAAGATAGTTTGGTTAAACTTACACCGAATGCCAACGTAGTTGTGGTTGGGGATTTTAATGATGAACCAGATAACAAGAGTGTTTTGACCGAATTGAATACTTCTGGCGATTACAAAACAATTAGTAATGAACAACTTTTCAACGTTATGAGTCGACTTAATGACAAGAAAAAAGGTAGTTATTGCTTTAGAGGTACTTGGAACATGTTAGATCAAATAATGGTGAACGATAACCTGTTAGACGGCAAATCATGGGAGTACGTAGGAAAGTCAGCTAAAATTCGTGACGAAAAGTGGCTAAAGCAAGCATCTGGAAAATATAAAAACTTCCCTTTACGAACATTTGGTGGCAAAAACTATCTAGCCGGATATAGTGACCACCTTCCGGTTTACGCCATACTGAAGCATAGCGGCGACTAACCGTCAATTATTTTGTACATATTTTATTTACTTTTGTCTTGGACAAACGGGTCTATCGCGTGCTCACTTTTGTGATTACGAGGAAAGTCCGGGCAACGCAGGGCAATGCACCCCGATAACTTCGGGGGATTGCAGTTGAAAGGCTGCAAGACAGCGAGTGTAGCAGAAAATAACATCCTGTTTTAGGACAGGGAATGGTGAAAACGTGGTGTAAGAGACCACGCTTTTCGGTGGCAACATCGAAACGGTACAAACCTTGCATGTTGAAAAACCAAGTAAACCTTAGTTATAAGAGCTGCCCGCTCAATGCTTCGGCAACTAAGGAGGGTAGGTTGATTGATCCTGATGGCAACATTAGGACTAGATAAATGATAGGCATCGTGACCTTGGTCATGGTACAGAACCCGGCTTACAAGTTTGTCCTTTTTTTAAAATAGAAAATATGCCACGAGTATTAATTGTAGACGATGAGAAGAGTATCAGGGAAACCCTTAAGGAGATTCTTTTATACGAAAGCTACGAAGTAGAAGAAGCCGAAGACGGTAAAAAAGCGTTTGACTTAATCAAGAAGTTTAACTACGACGCTGTCTTATGTGATATCAAGATGCCAGGAATGGATGGCATCGAACTACTAGATAAGGTTTCTGAATTGGTTCCAGAACTTCCCTTCATCATGATTTCCGGTCATGGCACTATAGAAACAGCGCTCGAAGCAACCAAAAAAGGTGCCTTCGATTTCATTTCTAAACCACCAGATTTAAACAAGCTACTGATCACTGTTCGTAACGCAACAGAGAAGAATAGTTTGGTCATTGAGACTAAAGTACTCAAGCGTAAAATCACCAAAACGCGTGAAATGGTTGGCGAAAGCCCATCCATCAAAAAAATTAAGGATACCATTGAAAAGGTTGCTCCAACAGATGCAAGGGTTTTAATCACGGGTCAGAATGGTACAGGAAAGGAACTGGTTGCCAGATGGATTCACGAAAAAGGAAACCGTCATTCAGAGGCCTTTGTTGAAGTAAACTGTGCCGCAATACCGTCGGAACTAATTGAAAGTGAGTTATTTGGTCACGAGAAAGGATCGTTTACTTCTGCCCACAAACAGCGTAGTGGTAAGTTTGAAAAAGCACATAAGGGCACTTTATTCTTAGATGAAATTGGCGACATGAGCTTATCGGCTCAAGCCAAAGTATTACGTGCTTTACAAGAAAACAAAATTACTCGTGTGGGTGGCGACAAAGACTTGGACGTTGACGTTCGGATTGTGGCCGCAACAAACAAAGACCTGCGAAAAGAGATAGATGAAGGAAACTTCCGAGAAGATTTATACCACCGAATCAGCGTTATTCTTATCCATGTACCGTCTTTAAACGAGCGTACAGACGATATCCCATTGTTGGCTGAGAAGTTTATCAATGAAACTTGCGAAGACAATGGCATGCCACGTAAGGTTTTAGCCGCCAGTGCTATGCAAGAACTAAAAAAGATCAGTTGGTCTGGTAACATTCGTGAACTGCGTAACGTTATTGAGCGTTTAACCATTTTGTGCGACGATAAAATCACAGGCGAAGACGTCTTGAACTTCTCTAACGCGGCAAGTCGACGAACAAGTAGTTTAGATGTCGTTGAGCAGTTTGACAAATTCCAAGATTTCAAAGACTACGCAGAGAAAGTGTTTATTGATGCCAAGTTGAAGAAGAACAAATGGAATGTGGCCAAAACAGCTGCAGAGATTGACATTCAACGAAGTCACTTGTACAACAAGATTGACAAATACGGACTCAAACGTACTAAAAAGTAACCTATGATTGGTACCGACCTATCGGTTGCCAAACAGCTGCTTGAGGCCGACAAGTTGGTTGCTATACCAACAGAAACGGTTTATGGATTGGCAGCGAATGCGCTGCATACAAATGCGGTATTGACTATTTACAAGGCAAAGAATCGTCCGAGTTTCGACCCGTTAATAGTTCATGTGAGCTCTGTTGATTGGGTTAATAAGTTAACCGTTGATGTTCCTAAAAAAGCACTGGAACTGATGGACGCCTTCTGGCCAGGACCTCTCACTTTAATACTCCCAAAGTCAGGATTGGTTCCCGATATTGTTACCTCCGGTTTGCGGTACGTTGGTGTGCGAATGCCACGCCACCAAATGACCAAAGCCCTATTAAGCACATTGGACTTCCCTCTTGCTGCTCCAAGTGCGAACCCGTTTAGTTATGTAAGTCCAACTACGGCTCAGCATGTAGAAGATCAACTAGGTAACAAGATTGAATACATTCTTGATGGTGGCCCATGCATCGTAGGATTGGAATCAACCATCGTTTCGTTTGAGACGGACGTACCTAAAATTTTACGATTTGGCGGAATTGATCAAGAAGCCATAGAAAAAGTTGTAGGATCTGTAGAAGTGAGTATTTCAAACAACTCAAACCCTTCTGCACCCGGTCAGCTCGACAAGCATTATGCAACAGGCAAACCCACTCATTTAGTAGGTCAACCCTATGAATTATTGCAGTTCAATCAAGACAACGTTTTTACGATAGGTTATGGTGAAGGCCTGTTTGACTTCAATCTCTCACCCACCAGCATCTTGGACGAAATGGCTCAACAATTATTTACGGCATTACGTCAAGCAGATGATTCGGAACGCAATGAAATTGCCATTTGTAAAGCACCAGATGTCGGTATTGGGAAGGCTATAAATGACCGAATGACACGGGCGGCAAGGTAGATATAAGAATTTGCTACTAGCCAATGGAAATTGTAGGCAGCTATTCTGCTCCGTACAACAGAAAAAAGAACATAGAGTATAGAAAATAGACTGGATAGAGCTAAAGTGAGCATCATCCGAGCATTCTATTACTTGAATAAAGTTGGACCTAGCCAGAATAACCATAAGATCCTGAAATTAGTCAGGCAATGTGCCTAAAAGTTCAAATGCCTGCATGGTCACAAGGCTGCGCATCTTGGCAAACAGAGACATATTAAACGTTTCTTTTGGCGTCACATTTGTGGCAAAGAAATACGTATTGTCGTCCTTTTCTATGTACCCCACAAACCAGCCATTATCTTGGTCATTGTGAAAACCCCAACCCGTTTTGCCACTTAATTTGTAGTTGGCATTGGAATCAATAACCATTAGCTTTTTCATTTTATCTATTGTAGAAACACTGACCGGTAGTTGGTGATTATATAACCGCTGCAAGAAGTCGATTTGTTCGACCTGACTAACACCTGATTCACCCTTTATCCAGAAATTATCCAATGAACTGGAATCCACAATCATATCGCCATAGGATAGTCGATCCACATATTGCTGCATAGTTTCCAAACCAACGTTTGTTGCCAGCTCTTGATAACAAGGTAAACAAGACGCATGAAAGGCCCCATGTAAGTCAAAGTCTTTACGCCACATTTTTCGTCGATCTTGACTGCTATCCCATTTAAACTGTATGCCGGTGTCGGAGACTACGTTGGTTTCCAGTCCAATAATAGAATTAACAATTTTAAACGTGGAAGCAGGTAGTCTCCTCTTGTCTGCCCAATCAAAATCGTTACTAAACCAGGTATTCGTACTTTCTTCAAAAAAAACGATTGACCCGCTCAGGTCGTTGCTGTCGATAATATCGCCAAACCCTTTGACATCGATTCGTTTTGTTGTCTTATTCCCTATTCTATCCTCCAGTTCTTCTATTTTATTCTCAAGGACGGACAGTTCTTCCATTTGGGCACTCTTGCGTTCTTCTCTGCTTTTAAAATTGCAAGCCGTAACTGTTGTAAATAAGACAATAGCGAAAGTCAAAAAAGAAGTTGGATTCATATGTGCTGTATGTGGCTACAATTTAACCAAGTTTCCTAAAAAAGGCATGCACGTATGAAGTAGTATCAATTTTAGTTTAGGCAATGGTCGTTTGGTTCTTTTGCCATGGTGCATGCCTTCGAACAAATCAAATAAGTAATACGTGCAAGCTATAATTCGTTGTTACCAATTTTACCAATACTCTCTATCCTACTTATTTGGCTCTCCAGTCGTTTACAACATAGCCATACGAGGTCAACAAACAATCATACATATCACTTGTAAGGGTGATAGCACTATCCTTTGGGTTCTGTCTTATTAAACATGTATCGTGCAATTTTCCAGCTACCCTTTATTTTTTCTAATACAAATAACTCTCTATTTGCTTCGGGTGCTTCCATTCCATTGGCAAGAATTTTAACCGTTCCTTTGGAGCTTGTAACGGCATAATACCATTGAAGTAGTCGACTAACGGTTTAATAGCCAGAGACCTGTGAATTTTCCTTGCATCTGTCATTTTTGATAAACTACACTGGCCCTCCTCGTTTCGTGTATATAGAATGAGCGTTTATGTTCGACGGTAAAATACAATAAAGTGATTTGTACGGCAAGGCTCAATTGAACGCCTAAACACCTCACTCATTTCAGGTCAGTTCCTTCTGATACAGAATATAGGTAGACAATGTCAATGTTTTTGTCCCAACCTTCTTGAATCCTTGATTTTCATAGTATTCACAGAGTTTTGGATTTTCGGAATCGGCATCTAACCGAATATACTTGCAGTTATTCTCTTGTGCCATAGCCCCAACAGCCTTTATCGCTGCGTTACCAATGCCTTTGCCGTTAAATTGTTCTCTAACGACTAACGAGTGAATATACTTTGCTTTCTCATCTTGCCTGCCCCAATAGGGTAAATCCTCGTCAAGAATTCGAACCATACCGACATTGACACCTTCAACGAATATATAGAAGAACTCGCTGTTATGGATGCCTTCTTCGACCCATTTGATCTTATCTGCAGGTGGATTATTCCAATATTGCCAGTGATTAACCTGCATTCGCTTAATTTTCTCAGCAGATCTTTTGAATAATGCAAGAACGGCTGCTTTATCGTCAACAACTATTTGTTTGAATCGTATTTGCATATCACACACTGTTCTGGCTAGTTCTGTAAAACATAATCCACCAAAACACTTACATCAACTTTTTCAATCGGATGTGGAACACCGTCTAATCTCACAAGTTTGGCATTTACCAGCATCGCTGCGACCTGTTCTGATTCCTCATACGTAACCATATAATCTTGACTACCAATCCCTATTACTACTTGCTGTTCTATTCGTTTAAAATCACGTTCAAACAACTTCGCTCCTTTGGCCATACTGAGCATCATTTCCGCGGTTTTAGTCATTATCGCCCGCCAATCTTGAGGATGGTGAAGTTGCTTTAAATGATTAGCAAAGTGCGACACCTTTTCTTCAATTTTTTCTGGGTTAAGCATCTTCACTTCCTTTTGAGCGGACTCCATGCTCCAATCAAATTTTGTTCCCAACGTGTAAATCTTGTTTACAAGGTTTGGTCTTCTTACTGCTAGATTTAGTGCTACGTATCCACCCATACTGTAGCCAAATATGGCAATGGATTCAAGCCCTTTCGCAGCACAATAGTCTAAGACATTGCCCGTAAATAAGTCAATAGACAATGTTTTGTTTGACACTACTCCTCCATGGCCTTCAAAGTTGATTGCATGGACTTCAAACACAGACTCGAGACGAGATTCCAAGTCGACCAGTTGGTCTTTACATCCTAATGCGCCATGTAAAAGGACAAGAGGTTCTTTCATTTTAAGTTCAGATTAATCCGTTGAATTGTGCTCGGAAGCTAAGTTACAAAATCTCTTGTGGAATAATTTTTCGTGTCCATGTTTTTACACGCTTGCCTCTACTAACTTCCGAATCTGGATTGTACTCCATGGTGGTTTCCCAAGAATTTCCTTCGCTAAACTCCGTTTCCATCCCTGCCAAGACACCCTCAGAAACCTTGTCAGATCGAACAACCACTATACATTCTGTATTCAGGTTTGCACTTCTTGGATCAAGGTTGAATGTCCCAATTACGGTAATCTCATTGTCAATAACCATCGATTTTGCATGAAGCCCAAAAACGGGTTTATGTTCCAATGATTCCTGCAGCTCGCCAGTCATTATTTTAGTTCGCTCTGCCGCATCAGGACGAAACTCAAATATGCGCACACCTGTTTCTAGTAATTCTTCTCGACTAGATTGATAGCTGCTAAATGCTTCGACATTGTCCGTTGATGCAAGGCTGTTGGTGAGTATCCTGATTTTAACACCACGTTCAACTGCTTCTTTGAATAGATTTCGACTGAGTTCGGAAGTAATCAAGTATGGTGTTTGAATCTCAATGGAGTATTTGGCCTTTTTAACCAGCTCAATGAGGGCCGAAGTTGTCACACCTCCCCCGTTTAAACCGGTACTATCATTCTTACCAGGAACGTCTGATATATATTCAATACTGTCTAACCAAACAAGATCTCCAGAGTTTAAGATTGACTTAAATGTCGTTGGTAATTTTGCAATTCTTTCTCTCACTTGTGGCCAAAAATTATCTGGATTGCAGGCATATTCGTGGAGTGCATCAAATCTATTTTCAGGGTAGGTAGTTTCTTTATCTTCTTCGATAACATCCGTTACGTTTTGACTCAAATCACTGTCCCAGAATTCCTCAAAGGAAAGATTCACTTGGTTTGAAGCTTCCCCCATTAAAAGAATGTCTCTATCTCTAAAATTATATTCATGGTCATAATCAAAATATTCATCAGCAATATTTCGGCCACCTGTTATCACAAGTTTACCATCCACTACAAACGCTTTATTGTGCATTCTTTGATTGGCAGATTTAAAATCTGTTGTGAACGTTTTAATCTTCTGAAACAAGTTCTTACCAAGATTAACACCAGGGTTGTAAATCTTTACCGATATGTTTTCATGAGAATTAAAAGAAAGTATATCTTGTATGTCGGCACCAACCATTATGTCATCTACAATAATTCTTACTTTCACTCCGCGATCAGCGGCCCGAATTAAGTAATCACAAGCAATGAGTCCAACATTGTCCATTGAAAAAATAAAGTATTGAATGTCGATAGTCTTTTCAGCATATTCACTTAGCCATGCGCGTGCTACCATGGAACCACTGCCATCTTCAAGCACATAAACACCTGTTAATGAGTCCATTTTGTTAGAAATGCCTTCAAGTTCACTGGTTAAACTTATTGAATCATTCCGATGAATACTATCGCAGAAATCAGTTGCAGCAGTTTCAGGCTTTTTGGAGTTGCAAGAGGCACAAACCAATACAAAAAAAGTAAGTACGGCAGTATAACTCAAAAATGTTTTGGGGCTTTTTGTCATATGAGATTTTTGACTTTTTGTTGAATTAAGATTGCCGCATATTATAACTTTTTATCCGACAGATTTAGTTTAGGCCAATTTCTTTTGTGTTCGGCATCTTCACCTCCTTTGTTTTAAGAATCGACCTTCCTTGTATAGTGAACCTTCCACATAGCTGTCCAAGATTCACCACCATCATTCGAAGTTTCCCATTTATAATCAAAAGTTTTGTCCGTGATATTGTAGAATGTTTCCTTACGCTAACCAAGCCGCGAACTCTTCCGGTCAGAATGGAGCACCAAGTCGTCTCCTTCTTTGTTACGTTAAAAAGAGTATTCTCCCCATTTAACATCGTAAACCGTATGTCTCCGTCGCCCCTCTCTTTTTAAATAAAACAAATACCCCCGTTGAAAATTTACACCAGAATCTTTTGTAAAAACTTCTTCAATTAACGTTCCGTTAAGCAAGTACCTGACGCTGTCTACGCCTAATTTAATATCCCAAGTTGGTGGAACACTTGCTTCTGTTTTCCATTGACCAATCCAAAAATGGAAGTCGCCAATCGGAGATGAATTTTAAACCTGATTGTGTACATTAACACCTTGAGACATTGACGAAAGTCCTAAAAGAACAATAACTAGTGTGTTTGCAAATCTTTTCATGTTGCGTTCATTAAAGATTTAAACCTAATATTTAATAAAAGATTAGCGGATTGTTATAGACAATCGGACTAGTTTAATCCATAGACTAATCAATCAAACTCAGACAGTTCCAACCACCGCATGCCTTTTTCATCCAATTCTTGAATGACTGATTCCAAACGTTGCGCTTTGTCCTGCAAGAGATTATAATCCGTTTCTCCGCTGATCATAAAGGCCTCCAATTCTTTTTTCTCAACTTCCAAACTTTCAACCTCCTTACCTAAGGCTTCAAATTCGAAACGCTCTTTAAACGTTAATTTGGTCTTAACCTCTTCCTTTTTTTGATCTTTCTTCCAATCCGTTTTTTCTTCTACGTCGACCTTTGCTTCTTCTTGCTCAGCCTGAATGTATGCTTGATAGTCTTGATACGAACCGTTAAAATCTTTAATCTCTCCCTTTCCCTTAAAAATGAATAAATGATCTACCAGCGTGTCCATGAAGTATCTATCATGAGAAACAATAATCAAACACCCGCCAAACTGCAAAAGGAAGTCTTCTAGTTTGTTTAGTGTTAACAAATCTAAATCGTTGGTAGGCTCATCTAAAATTAGAAAATTAGGATTCTTTATAAGCACCGTCATCAAATGCAACCGGCGCTTCTCTCCCCCACTTAATTTGCTAACCGGATTGTGTTGCATCTTGGGCGGAAACATAAAGTGATTTAGAAACTGTGAAGCCGTTAGTTTCGAACCATCACCCAACTCAATCACTTCAGCATATTCACGCAGTACATCGATGACTTTCATTTCTGGCTCAAACGCCAGTCCTTGCTGATTGTAGTATCCAAAAACAACCGTATCACCTGTGTTTATTTTTCCGGAGTCAGGTTCTTCTATACCACATAGCATGTTCAAGAATGTGGACTTCCCCACTCCGTTTGGCCCAACAATACCGATGCGTTCGCTATTTTTAAAGGTATAATCAAAGCCTTGAACAATTTTCAAAGCATCGTAAGACTTGTACACTTTTTTCAATTCCAATATTTTGCCGCCAACCCGACTCATCTTCACTTGGAGTTTGAGCTCCTGGTCTTTATGCCCACTTCTCGAGATCGCCTCGGTTTCGTGAAACTTCTGAATCCTTGCCTTTGATTTGGTCCCACGTGCCTTCGGCATCCGTCTTATCCAATCAATTTCGGTCTTAACCTTTTTACCTGCTTTTTCAATTTCTATACGGTTTACCTCTTCTCGCTCTGCTCTTTTCTGTAGGAAAAATGAATAATTGCCGTGATGGGTATACAGCTTGCCGTGATGTAACTCTAGAATAACATTGCATACATTTTCTAAGAAATACCGATCGTGCGTAACCATAAATAGTGTTAACCCCGATCTACTGAGGTATTGCTCCAACCATTCAATCATGGCCACATCCAAATGGTTGGTTGGCTCATCTAAAATGAGCACGTCTGGCTCGTCTAGTAAGGCAAGTGCAAGCGCCAATCGCTTTTTTTGGCCGCCAGAAAGTGTAGCTACCTGTTGTGTTTGGTCTTCAATTTCAAACTTGGTGAGTATTTCGTTTAATCGTCTTTCATAATCCCAAGCGCCAAATTCATCCATCTTTGCCATAGCATCGTCTAATGCTTTTTGGTCTTGACTAGAATAGTTTTCCGCTTGGTTCTCTAACACGTTATGGTAACTGGAAATTATCTCCAACATCTCAGAATTGGCCGTGCGTATGAGTTCAGAAATGGTCACTGACTCATTAAAATCTGGCTCTTGTTCTAGAAAACCAAATCGAATACCATTGCGGAACACCACCTTGCCTGCGCTGGGTTGATCTTTCCCAGTCATAATCTTCAACAGACTTGATTTACCTGTGCCATTATTGGCCACTAAAGCCATCTTATCTCCTTTACTCAAACCAAAGTTTAAGTCAGAAAAGAGAATGCGTTCACCAAGGTTTTTTTCTAGATTTTCTACCGAAACGTAATTCACTGGTCAAAGTTACTCTTCAATTTCATTACGGTACACGTGCGCTAACTTTAAAACCCAACATTTGTATAAACATTTTGTCATTTAAGGATATTTAGAGCCTTAACAACCTTTGCTTTGTTAAATTGCGCAACATGCGCGCAGTAATTAGAAGCCAATATGGTGGCCCGGAGGTTTTATCTGTAAAAGAACAGACCACTCCACTCCCAAACAAAGATGAAGTATTAATACGTGTTCAAAGAACAACTGTAAACAGAACAGACTGTGGCATCCTTCGAGGACGACCTTTTTTAATACGTTTTTTTTCAGGATTGTTTAAACCCTCTACTTCCTCCCCGGGAACTGATTTTGCCGGCGTTGTCGAACAAGTTGGCAATATGGTTGACCGTTTTAATGTAGGTGATCGTGTTTTTGGATTACGAGACGCTGGCCTCGCATCTCAAAGAGAATATATGACGTTTAAAGCCTCTGATGCTATTGAACAAATTCCTGAAGATGTAAGTTTCAATGATGCCGTAGCATCTTTAGAAGGTGCTCATTATGCTTATAACTTTATCAACAAGGTTAAGATTGATCAAGGGTCGAAAGTATTGGTAAATGGAGGGACTGGGGCAATAGGATCTGCCGCTATTCAACTTCTAAAAAACATGGGTGCCCAAGTAACAGCTGTAACCGACACAAACCACGTCACTGCATTGGAGGCATTGGGCCCAGATAAAACTATTGACTACACAAAAACAGACTTTACAGTAGATGAGATTGAGTATGATTTCGTTTTTGATGCGGTTGGAAAGTCTTCATTTGACCCATGCAAAAAATTGCTTAAACCAACTGGTGTCTACATATCAAGCGAATTAGGACCAGGCGCAGAGAACTTCTATTTGCCAGTGATTACTAAGTTAAAGGGCGGAAAGCGCGTTATTTTTCCAATTCCTAGCAACTGTAAACGCAGCGTTCAGATTATGATAGACCTACTGAGCAAAGGTGTATTTAAACCACTAATTGATACCGTTTATCCCATGACGTCCATTCAAGACGCGTATACCTATGTAGAATCAGGTCAAAAAATTGGAAATGTAATTATCGACTATAGCAGCCACTAGGGCTGTTTCAGCTTCATCGAGAGTTCCATCTCAAAAATGGCCACACATTCGTCGTTACACATTGCGTTGATGGTAACTACCTTATTTACACGTTCACCAGTACGTTCCATTTCGTCTATCATTTCAGATATGGCTACACCTTCATTGCAATTGAAGTAAACATCAGACTCGGCTCTTTTCAGGTATTCAACCTTCATGGTTTTAAATACAGGTGCTGCATTCAAGTTTCTATTTAGTAGCAGATGGTAAGCAAGAAAACCAGAGGCTAAATCTGCGCCGATACTCATCACGCCCAAATACATGCTTTTAACATGATTTCGCGTGCGCCGTTTTAAAGGTATTTTGATCGATATATGTGTATCAGAAACGTCGTGTACACGTGGTCGGCAAAACCCAATCAATGGAATTTTGACAATGCCAAACAAGAACAACTTCCACTGTAAACTACTAACGTTATTTGCTGCCATTGCGGGTTATCAGTTGTTGTACGACTTCTCTAACAGGCTTAATTTTATCAACATATTCTATAGTTGGACCGGCACACCAAAGCGTCTTATACGTAGCGCTAAAAGCAGCTTTCTGCAAGTTCTTCATGCCCTTAATAAAGGTGAATGCCTTCATCCATTTCTTAAAACGTTTGTTCTTATTTAGAAATCGCTCAAGACTGTTTTGCTGCGTACCTATTTCTTTAACGTATGGCGTGTTTATTACTGTACAAGGGCTACCAGAAAGCTTTGTTGTCATTACGATGTCGCTTGCTTTATAATCAACAATGGCTTGTTTGTATTCGATATTGACAGGCGCTTCGTCGGTAGCGATAAAAATACTACCTACCGAAACACCATCTGCGCCAGTATCCAAAACTTGTTGCAGGCTGTCGTAATCACCAACTCCACCAGCTGATATTATTGGAATGTTACAAGCGGCTTTTAATTGTGGGATAAAGTCTTTACTTGAAATATTACCAGCATGTCCACCTGCTTCTTTGTTTACAGCAATAATGGCATCACAGCCCAAGGCTTCCACTTTTTTTGCATATTCTACCGTCGTCACATCACAAAATACTTTTACGCCTGCCTTATGTGCTTGGCGTATAGTTTCTTCCGGACTACCTAAACTCGTAATGAGAAAATCAACCTTTAAACGACAGCACACTTCCAGCTGCTCACGATATTTAAAGTTGGATTTGTTAACAATGAGGTTGATACCAAAAGGCCCGTTACACTCCGATTTTAGCCTTTGAATGGCCATCTCGAGTTCTTCAATTGTACGGTAATTTAATGCTGGAATGGCTCCCGTAATGCCAGAATCAATTGCAGCTTTGACCATCGCCACATTACTCACCAAAAACATAGGTGCTTGAATGATTGGGTATTTAATACCTAACATTTTGGTTAATGGAGTTTCGTATGACACGGGCATAGACAAAGATAAGTGAATTGTGAATTGTTAATTTTTAATTTCTAATGATTAATTGAATTGAGATTAGATAATTGATGATTGCTCGATTAAGATTGACATTTGAAGTGTTCAGTAGAAATCAAGAAAGGTTTTTGAGTGACGGCCGAGAGCTAAGCAGGCAGGAAAGCGGAGCGGCTCTGGCTGCGGGGAAGAAAAGACTTTTGTAGAGATCGATGAAAACTTCAGAAGTCTTGATTTTTTTGTTTCGTTTTTTCATCAAGGAAAAAAAGAAAACCAGGTTAAAGGACTGGTAAGCCCTTATGGACAATTAGCGTTGGAACATTTCGATATTTGGCAAACAGAAACCGTTGACAACTGTTAATTGTTAATTATTCATCGCCAATGTAATTTTGGCGTTCATTAGTATATATGACATCATCTAAAAGCAGAGTGATCAAATCACCTACAGGAAATACATTAAACACCAAAGGCTGGGTTCAAGAAGCAGCATTCAGAATGTTGCAAAACAACTTAGATCCTGAAGTGGCAGAACGACCTGAAGACCTTATCGTATATGGAGGTCGAGGAAAGGCAGCACGTGATTGGGACAGTTTAGAGGGCATTTTGAGTGCTTTAAAAACATTAGAAGAGAACGAAACCTTGTTGGTTCAATCTGGTAAACCCGTGGGTGTCATGCGTTCGCATAAGGACGCACCGCGTGTCATTATTGCAAATTCGAACCTCGTAGGAAAATGGGCCAATTGGGACCACTTCAACGAGTTGGAGAAAAAAGGATTAATGATGTACGGCCAAATGACGGCTGGAAGTTGGATATACATTGGTTCTCAAGGCATCGTTCAAGGAACCTATGAAACATATTTATCACTTGCCAATAAACATTACAACGGTTCTCTTAAAGGCAAACTGAATGTTACCGCTGGTTTAGGCGGAATGGGTGGTGCTCAGCCACTCGCCATCACAATGAATGAAGGTGTTGCTTTAGCCGCGGAAATGGAAGAATGGCGCGTAAAGAAACGTCTTGACACTAGATATCTTGACAAGATGACGTCTGATATTGACCAAGGAATTGATTGGGCAGTTGATGCAGCTAAAAATGGAGAGGCCATCTCTATTGGCGTCGTTTGTAATGCCATCGACTTATTGAAAAGGATGGTTGAACGCAATATCACGCCAGATACATTAACAGACCAAACGTCTGCCCACGATGAGTTGGTTGGTTATTTCCCCGAAGGACTTAGCGTTGAAGAAGCAAACACACTACGTGAAAGTGACCCTGGCGAATACTGCCGCAGGTCGTTAAAGTCTATGTGTACTCACCTTGAGCTTATGATTGAATTGCAAAAACGAGGCGCTATAACATTTGATTACGGAAATAACATCCGAGGACAAGCACTAGCGAATGGTGTTGAAAACGCCTTTGATTTCCCAGGCTTTGTGCCTGCCTATATTCGTCCTTTATTTTGTGAAGGGTCAGGGCCATTCCGATTTGTTGCACTAAGCGGAGATGAAAACGACATTTTTAAGCTCGATGAAAAACTCAAAGAATTATTTCCAGAAAACGCTGGTTTATTGAGGTGGCTCGACATGGCTAAAGAACGCATCGCGTTTCAAGGATTACCATCGCGTATTTGTTGGTTAAAAATGGGTGAGCGCGAAAAAGCTGCTTTGGCATTTAACGAAATGGTTAAAAACGGCGAAGTCTCTGCTCCTATCGTCATTGGCCGTGATCACTTAGATACAGGCTCAGTAGCTTCACCAAACAGAGAAACTGAAGCCATGAAGGATGGTAGTGATGCCGTTGCAGACTGGCCAATACTTAATGCGTTGATTAATACGGCTGGTGGTGCAAGCTGGGTAAGCTTCCATCATGGTGGAGGTGTTGGCATGGGCTATAGCCTACATGCCGGTATGGTTATCGTGGCTGATGGTACTGACGATGCACACGAGCGATTACGACGTGTATTGCACAACGATCCGGCAATGGGTGTGATTCGGCACGCAGATGCTGGATATGACATTGCGTTGAAAACACGTGATGAACATGGTTTGACGTTATAAACTTTAGATTCTTCTCTGGTGAATCCGTCTTATCTCAGTGAGTTATGGGACATGATTCAAACTAGGCTTCTTCTTACTTTGGTGAATCCTAGTGATAAGTAGTCATTGTTTAGGGCCTACCAAGGTCTAAGCTTAGGGTTTAGCAACCCTATAACCCGCTCCAACTTTTTTGGCTCAAAAAGTAGGCAAAAACGCTTAACAGAAATATGCTTCCACCGCACTCTGTGTTAGGCAAACAAAATCTAATAAAAGAAAGTTCCCCTGCGGAGAACAAATGCAAGCACTTTTATTGATTTTGTAATGCCTCATCCATTCACCCCTTCGCCGGCTCGCATTCCTGTCAGGCCAACACGCACACATTGACGTCAGGTAAAACAATGAGAATACGAAGTGAGCGTGGCCAAAAATAATCGGCGGTGTCCGATGGTGGGTTTTGGTGGCCTAGGTGAGGAGGAGGGAAAGAGCGCACCAAAACGTAGGGCGTATTATTTTTAAAGCTTTTTTTGTTTCGTTTTTTTGGCTTCAAAAAAATGAAAATCGGTTATAGGCTGATAAGCCTAATTGACGTCAAACTATATAAAAAGAGCACGACAATGTCGTGCTCTAACTACTTTGTTCTGTGCAAGTCTCACGACTCCACACGCAACATGATCTATAACTAATGCGAATTAGTGTCTTAAATAATTTTTTATGTTTTGTCTTAAATTAGGTGTTTCATTACTTCATTGATAACTATTGGCATACTGATGGCATGCACAGGCAGCGTTCTATAAACTACAATTGAACGCATACGTTTGAGAATGCTTAAAGGTATTATCACTTTAACCAACGTATTTAGATTCTGTGCTTGATTCTGAAAAAACAATCCAGCAGGAAATTGCTGAATAGCTGTCTTTTGTGAATTTGAGTAAATGGTCATCATAACATGCGTGTAGTACTTTCTATATAGTCATTATTATACCAAAATTCATAAGACACTGAATAATAACATATTAATAAAATAATGAGATTAATTAAGTCACCAACAACCACCCAATTGTGGACAATATTCCCATTTGTAGACCATATGACAAAAGTTTTGACTGAGATAAAAAAACACAATAAAACATACCTTTGCCGCCCATTATGGCAATAAAAATTAAAACACCTAAGCAAATTGAAGGGATACGTAAAAGCGCTCAACTTGCTGCTCAATGTCTTAAACACCTAGAGCAATTTGTTAAGTCTGGCACTACAACCAAAGAGTTGGATACCATTGCTGCTGACTTTATGAAAGCAAATAATGCCACCTCTGCTACCATTGGTTATAAAGGGCATGGCGTGCAGCCTTTCAGCGGGCACATTTGCACTTCGGTTAATGACGTTATATGTCATGGTGTGCCAAATGATTACACATTAAAGGATGGTGACATCCTTAATATTGATGTCACAACCATTTTAGACGGTTATTTTGGCGATACCTGCAGGATGTATGCTGTTGGTGAAGTAACCGACGAAGCGCAAGCGCTAATGGATGTAACAAAAGAATGTCTGAAAATTGGATTAAAAGAATGCTATCCTGGAAGTAGGTTTGGGAATATTGGCTACGAAATTTCAGAATTTGCACATAAACAAGGGTATAGCGTTGTCTATGAATTCTGTGGACACGGTGTTGGTTTGCAATTCCATGAAGATCCGGAAGTAAGCCACATTGCACATAAAAATACAGGTAAACGTATGCGACCTGGTATGATATTCACCATTGAACCGATGATTAATACAGGCAAAGCGCGAAGCAAGGTTGACGGATCAGACGGTTGGACGGCTAGAACGATTGACGGCGGACTATCGGCACAATACGAGCATACCATATTAATTACGGAAGATGGCTGTGAGGCACTTACAGACGTCTACGGCGACTATTAAGGAGTGACATGCACAACAATGCTTTTGTTTTATCGCGGTATGCAGAGTTCCTCAATAAGCACTGTTTAAATCATACGTTACTCGAATGTGTAAGTACGTTACCTACTGATGTTCACTTTCGGTTTGAGAATGGCTTTTATTTGTCAGTTCGGTTTTACAAACAACACACTTTTTTCATTCTGCCGGAGGTCACTCATTTTCCTAAAAAGAATGTGCTTCATCAATTCAAATCCATTGTAGGAAAAACAATTGATGGTATCCATGAGTACACATATGACAGAGGAATAGAACTTTGTTTTGGAGATCAGTCGCTTCATATTCAATGTTTTGGAAGGCGAAGCGGAATACTTTTGGTACAAAACGATTCGGTAATCGATCATTTTAAGGCATTACAACCACCCGAGACTTTTAACAATCCGGATAAAAGCATTTCGTTTTCACCTAATGCAGAGGAATTTGAGAAAACGCACCCATTTGTTACAGCCGAAATGATCAGGGATTTAAAGCAATCTGCTTTTTTTGAAAGCAGCAATCAACCCAAAGCGTGGCAAGCATTCGTTGCCGATCTAAACACAAAACCTGTAATCATTTCTAAGTCTATTAACGATACGTACACGTTAACGCTTTATCCAACTGAAACCACCATAGTGCAATATGACGACATCGGCGACGCGATGCATGACTTTGGCAAACTGTATATGGGCCAAGATAGGCTGTCGTCTTTAAAAACCAGTCTGATATCCCAGATCAACAAAGAACTTAAGAAACTAAACGCGCGAAAAACAAAGATTGAAAAACACGTCGGCAAATTGGCAAACGGTGATACCTTGAGGCAACAAGCTGATGTCATCATGGCCAACTTGCACAACATTCCGGCAAAGGCCAAAAAGGCAGAACTGTTTGATTTCTATCAAAATAAAACCGTTGTCATTGTCCTCAAAGAGAATTTAAGTGCTCAAAAAAATGCAGAGCGTTATTACCAAAAATCCAAAAACGTCCATGTTGAGATTAAACACAATAACAAATTACTCGAAGGCGTAAGCAATCAAATTGAAGAATTAACCGCTGAAAAGAAGCGCATTGAGTTGACCGAAGATTTTCGCAAGCTCCAATCGTTTAACAAAAATCAAACAAAAAAAGAGGCGGTCAAAAAATCAAATCATCAACTTCCGTATCGCAGCTACGCCTATAGAGGATTTGACATTTGGGTCGGCAAAAGTGCTAAACACAATGATGCCTTACTAAAATTGGCGCATAAAAACGATTTATGGTTTCATGCCCGAGGTGTTGCAGGTTCCCACGTTTTATTGAAAAATGTTGAGCAGAAATCAGTCACCACAGATGTTTTGGAGTATGCTGCCAGTTTAGCTGCACGTTTTTCTAAAAACCAACACGAGTCTTTAGCAGCGGTAATTTACACCAGTCCGAAATACGTACGGAAATTCAAAGGCGCACTCCCAGGACAAGTCAGAGTCGACCGCGAAGAAGTACTACTTGTAGCGCCATATGAGATTGAAAGTTAGAAATTCTGGTTCTGTTTAATGTCATGATTTTGGCTTGAGCTACCGAGAATAGCTAAAATCTGGCTCAAAATCGTTAGATTTCAATCATGAAGAACTTTACCCGTTTCTCATCTTTAATTTTTACTATTCTACTATCTACTGTAACCTCTTACGGGGTTGACCAAGAAATTGTCTTATCATCAGTAAGAATGAATACCGCGTTTGATATCCCGTGGTATGGTGAGCTTGATCAAAAAACATCTACCTTTTCTGAATCTGACTTTATTCAAGTGTATTCAGACATCTATCTATCAGACCTTGATGTAACGTTTAAAGAAATTAAACGAACAGAAGACGATTACGGGTTTACACATGTGCGCTATCAGCAATACATCAATCAGATTTTAGTCAATCATGGCGTACTGAACGTACATATCAAGAACAATATTGTCGAATCATTTAATGGTGAAGTGTATAAGCCACTACAACAGGTTAACACATCGCATACCTACAACGCTGTAAAGAAATTATTCTTTGCACAATACCCAGACTATGCCAGTCATACCGTTCTGGACGAGCAAAAGAACTCGACAGGAATATATTGCCCCACCACAGACAACAAGAACCTTGAGTTTTGTTACCGCTTTAGATTAGAAGCCCCAGATGCCTCTAGCGATGATTTTGTGTTTTTTAATCCAAACGCCAATAACTTAACACGGATTGAACCTCAGCTCATACACAGCGATTCTGTTGGAACGGCTAAAACGTATTACCGGGGTACCAAACCTGTAACGACCGATTTCTTAGGGACGAATAGTTTCCGGATGAAACAAAACCGAATCCCACTGAACACATACGACTCTCGACTGGGTGATTACATGACAGACGCCGACAATAACTGGAATACAACAGGCAAAGAAATAGCTGGCGACGTGCACTACGCCTTGTATCTTTTACACACTTTTATGGATACCACCTTTGGTTGGAACAGTTATGCCAACAATGGAGATTCCATCTCAAGCGTGCTTAACTTTAGTGGTAGCGGAAATGCTTTTTGGAACTTATCAGGCAATTTTGCGACCTTCCTTGTGGCAAAAACGACTAGCGTAAACCCATGTGCTTCAATAGACGTTATTGGACACGAATTTGGCCATGGTATAGCCGACGAAAATGCAGGTATGATATACTCTGGCGAGTCTTGTATGTTACATGAATCGTTTGCAGACATTAGCGGCAGTGTTTTAGAACATTACGAAGACTCGAGTAAATCAAACTGGTTATTGGGCGAAGAAGTTTGGGCTTCAAGAGGTGGCATCAGAAATATGAAAAACCCAAAAGCCAAACGTCACCCAGATACCTACAAAGGCCAACATTGGGCAGGTGGCTGCCATAACAATGGTGAGGTTCAAAACCATTGGTTTTATATGATGGTTGAGGGTGACACTGGAACAAACGATAATGGAGTGAAATATGATATAGCTGGTTTAGGAAGAGATTCTGCAACGCAGATCATCTTTAGAGCGATGTTTTATTACGTTACACCCAATACGCAGTTTCAAGACATGGCAACTTTTACGTTAAAAGCTACTAAAGACTTATACGGGACTTGCGGGAAAGAGTTACAAATGGTTTGGGATGCTTGGGAAGCTGCAGGAATAATCGACACAACGGTTAAGCTTACTAATTTAGACCATGGTATTGTCGCTCCTACGTTACGTTGCTCTTTTCTTCCAGCCAAACAAAAGTTTAGTTCTATAGGCGATCCAAGCAGAGAAGTACTTTGGACGTATGGCGCGTCAGGTGATACCTCAAGCCAATTGTCGTTCGAAAAGTCATTTTCAAGTTATGGCACCATGAACATCTTATTGAGAACAGAGGTTTGCAACAAGGCGTTTTTTGATACCTTAGAATTTAGGTTAAATGCCCAACCAGAAGCTAACTTTACGCCTAGCCAAGTAGAGTTTTGTAAAGGTTTTAATGACACATTGTTCGCTACAAACACGACGACAAACTTCGATAAAAACCAAACACTTTATCATGACTGGGATATCCAGCCGTATGATATACAAGAGTCCACCACCGATTTAGCGCTACCTCTAAAAGATTTGGAATATTACTTCAGTATTGAATTAACGTCCTATTATAAAACTGGCTGTTCTTCAAAGAAAAAAGTATACATATCACCTGTGGAAGTTTCAAAAGCAAGGTTTACTGCAAAATCGGTATGTCAGGGTAAAGAAGTTATTGTTGAAAACAGTTCTGATACATCTCGGCCAGTAACCTTCGATTGGACTATTTCAGGCGATAAAATGAGTCAAGACTTAACCTTTACGGGGTATGAACCTACTTTTACCTTAGACAGTGTTCAAGAAGTGCACATCACATTAACAGCGACCGATTTGGGCACAAAATGTCAGTCTGAGATGATGGATACGATAGAAATTTACCAAAACCCTAAACCGACTTGGACGTACTCCAACCCATGTTATAAAGACACCGTAACGTTTATTAATACGACTGTACATCCAACGTCAATTACCTGGATTAAATGGGATTTTGGCTTCTTTAGACCTTACAACAAAGACACCACTTTTAATATAGCAACCAATGCAGAACCGATGCTTGCCGGATTAGAAGTACGCGACGACAACGGATGTAAGGTTATAGTCCACGACACCATTCAAATTGAAGAAACCATTGCGGATTTTGACTTAGCGACTTTCTGTTTAAACGACATAAGTCCGTTTAATAACACGTCTAAAGGTGCTGACGTGTCGTACCACTGGGATTTTGGGAATAACACAACCAGTAACGACACGAACGGTTTAGCCGCCTATGAAAATCCTGGAGATTACACCGTGGTATTAACAGCAAGTAGTGCTCAATGCACCAACTATATTTCAAAATCAATTACCATAAAACCTGCACCTGAAGCAAATTTTGAAGTGGGTAATGTTTGTATCGGAGATACAACGTTGTTTGAAAATAATTCGACTATTGGCACCCAGCAAGTTAGTCAAAAATGGCTGTTCGGCGATGGAGATACGTCGAGCGATGTAAACCCTAAACACCGTTACGATATTGATGTTACAACGTCGTACTTTACTTCTCTCATTTTAGAAAACGCAGAAGGTTGTGTTGATAGAAAGAATAAAACCATCACGATTCACGAACTTCCGTATTGTGGTTTCGATGTTGATTATACCTGGCCTAAACGTGACGTCGTATTTAATGCAGATAGTGTTAACTACACAAGTTACCAGTGGTATTTTGGTGATGGCGATTCGTCTACTGAAGTTAATCCTACACACGATTTTAGCACTGCAGATAGTTTTGAGGTGCAACTTATTGTTACAAATGCTGCCGGATGCGCTTGCAGTCAAACCAAAAAGATTAAAGGAGCAAATGTTTCTGTTTCAAACTTGAATTTAAAGAACATAACTCTGTACCCTAATCCGAATTCAGGTTCGTTTGTTATCGATAGTGATTTAATTGGTAGTGTTGAGATGCAGTTAGTTGACATCTATGGTCGGGTTGTTTTTAAAGAGGCAACACAAAGCGACGGACGCATACAGATTAACGCTTCGGTTACATCTGCTGGAGCCTATATGTTGCTTATGAAACACGACGGGGATGTGTATTCTGTTCCTGTGTTGATTGAATAAAGAAAGGAACACGGATGAACAATTCCATCCTTCAATCCTTCAATCCTTCAATCCTTCAATCCTTCAATCCTTCCATCCTTCAATCCTTCAGCCCAACAATCACGGATCAACATCCACGATCACCCGCACCTGACGATACTCTTTGGTCTGTTTGAATTGTAATACCTTTTCTTGAATGTGTTTTTTTATGCCCTTCAATGGCATGGGTGGCACCACCTTGATCAAGAGTTGTCGAATAAACAAACCCCGAATCTTAGTGACATACGGTTCTTCTGGTCCGAGCATCATGGCACCTAGCTGAGGTCTTAATAAATAGGCCAGCATATCTCCCGCTTTTTCTGTTACCAAATAGTCTTTATGTTTCACCGTTATCTTAATCAGCCTCCCAAACGGCGGGTAGTTAAACTTTTCTCTATCGGTCACTTCTTTATCGAAGAAGGCGTCATAGCTTCCTTCTACAACCTGTTGAATCACAAAGTGATCTGGTTGGTTCGCCTGGATGATTACCTTACCTTGTTTATTCCGTCTACCTGCCCTACCTCCTACTTGCGTAAACAACTGAAAGCTGCGTTCGAAAGCGCGATAGTCAGGAAAGTTTAACGCGTGATCTGCGTCCAAAATACCGACCAATGAAAGGGCTTCAAAATCCAGACCTTTGGTCAACATTTGCGTACCTACCAATACGTCAATTTCTTTCTTTTCGAAACCAGTTATGATGTTTTCAAATGCGGATTTTGTGCGCGTAGTTTCATAGTCTAGTCGCTGTATACGGACGTCAGGAATAAACTGTTGTAGTTCTGATTCAATCCGCTCAGTCCCATATCCAAGCATCTTCATGGCGGTGTTTCCACACGCCGGACATTGAGAAATCGGTGCAATGTTATACCCACAAAAATGACACCTTAATCGGTTCTCTTTTCTGTAATAGGTTAAGGTGATATCGCATTGAATGCATCTTGGAGACCAAGAACATTCGTTACACTCGGTAATTGGGACGTAGCCTTTTCTATTGAGAAATAAAATCACTTGCTCACCAGCACCAATGGCATGTTTCACGGCATCCAGCAAAACACTGCTAAAAATGCCTTTGTTTTTCTTTTTCTTCTTTTCGTCGCGCATGTCAACAACTTCGAACTGTGGTGGCGTAACGTTAGAGAACCTGTTGGATAAGCCTACAAAACCATATTTGCCTGACTTTGCATTCTGCATGCTTTCGACAGAAGGCGTTGCACTTCCTAGTAATACTTTTGCGCCAGTAATCTGACCCAATACGATAGAACAGTCGCGTGCTTGATATCTAGGTGAAGGTTCTGACTGTTTGTAGGTATTCTCGTGCTCCTCATCAACTATAATTAGGCCTAGGTTATCGAATGGCATGAAAATGCCAGATCGCGGAGCCAACAACACTTGCGCGTCATTGTCTTTAATTTTTTGCCAGATTTCAAGCCTTTCGTTGTCGTTAAACTTCGAATGATTCACAAGAACCTTGTCGCCAAAATAAGTTTGTATGCGCTTGATTAGCTGCGTGGTAAGTGATATTTCTGGCAATAAGTACAACACCTGCTCGCCTTTGGCCAAGTGATCTTCAATGAGTTTGATATATACATGCGTTTTGCCACTTGAAGTTACTCCGTGTAACAAAACAACTTCCTTCTCTTTGTACCATGTCGTTATTGCGTTATAGACGTCTAGCTGTTCATCGGTTAACTGATTTTCTTTTGTTACCTCCTCACCTTCATACACGATGCGATCGACAACAACTTGAAATTCCTCAAGGACTTCATTTTTTGTTAATGTTCGAACAGACGACGGACTGAGGCCGTGTTCGGAAATAAAATTGAGCTTATCAACGCCTTCAAACAAAGGGTCAACAGACATCAATTGCATCACGACGTTTAGCTGTTGGACTTTATTTGCAAGGTTGTCGAACAACTCAGCCATTGCAGATTTTGACTGAAACGCTTCAGCGAACCTAACGTGCCTTTTAAGTTTCGGTTTGTACCTTTCATGTAAATCTTCCCTGATATGAATGACACCTTTTTCATATAAAGAGTGTATTTGCTTATAGCTAGATTTTGATTTCAACAAGCTTGAAACCTGGTCGAGTGTTAAACTACCGGCAACTTTAAGCTGTTCTACAATAGGCAACTCCGTAGAATCTAATTCTATATGTGACAAGTCTGTGTCGAGATTGAGCTCAACAAGTGTTTCACTTTGTAGTTTTAACGCATTAGGTAAAGCCGCCTGCATCACTTCGCCCCAATTGCAGAGATAGTAACGCGATATCCAGGCCCAGAATTCGAGCTGTTGTTCTGTTACAATTGGCATGTCATCCAATACGGCTAAAATGTATTTGGCTTGATACTTTTCTGGGGGTTTATTGTCGATTTCGACCACAATGGCAGCATAAATTCGCTTTTTTCCGAACTGCACCATCACCCGTTTACCCAAAGCAACCTCCTCATTGAACTCTTGAGGGATGCGATACGTGTATTCTTGAGGTAATGACAAGGGTAATAACACCTTGACATACAGGCTGGTATAGTCGTTAAATAGATTCAATACAATTTAGTGATCAGCAATTTACAAATCTGTGAAAATTTAGAACAAAACCGCACGTTATATTTGCACACGTAAAAGAATGCGTAAGCACATAATGAAAAAACTTCTTTTAGTTTTAAGTCTCGGACTACTACTCTCACTTAGTAATTGTACAGAACAATTGCCTGAGGTTAAAGAAAATATAAATTCAGCGCAAGACAACAGTCAGGCGGAAACCCATTTTTTCGCCATTTTTGATGCGGCATACGATGTGATAGCCACGGATAAAAAGTTTCGTAAGTCTGAAACCACCATTATTCCAAGTACTACGGATATTCAATTTATTGATACGTCTTATTTAGATGGAGACGGTGTTTCCGTACTAGTTGACTTTGGCGGATTAGGCAACGACGAACCAAAAGGAACACTGTGCCAAGACGGGCGTTATCGTGCAGGTAAAATGCATATTTATGTAAGTCAGTCCATTCAATCAGCCGAATTTAGAGCCGTTGTCACAACGTCCGAGGAAGATTCGTTCTTCTCTGGAAATGGAATTGATATGGTTCAACTTGTCGGTAAAACAACGATTAATCTTACTGGGGTGGCCGGAATTCGCGTACGTGTTACTGATGCACAAGTTATTTCTGACGACAATTCATTTACATGGCAAAGCGATCGTGTTATAGTTCAAACAAAGGACAATGGAGATGGTATTTGGGGTGACGTATACGCCGTTACTGGCTCGGCTTCTGGGACTAACAGAGATGGCGATCCTTTTCATGTTTCTATAGACCAGCCGTTGGTTAAGCAAATGGAAAAAGGTTGCGCCGGAACTTTTGTTTCTGGAGTAGTCACCGTAGCAGCAAAAGAAGGGACACAAGTCGTGTCTATCAATTACGACCCATTCGATAATGGGGCATGCGATCATTACGCTGAGGCAAATCTAAACGGCAGAAAAACTATTTTTAAGGTTAAGTAGTAAGAATAAAGTAGTGAGACTGGTTTAGATGCTTGACTGGTGACCCAATTCTCAATTCTCTATTAGCTCCCAATCATCTTAGGATACTCCAGCAAGTCTAAATCCCCTTTAACATCTGCAATCTCGGCCCAAGCTGTTATCTTAAATGTAAACTGTGCGTAACCACAGGTAGGCAGGTTATCCAAGTTTATGTGACTTATTTGATTGATTAAATCGGTGGATCCCGGATTATGCGAGACAATCATCGCATGATTAACGTCATTGTCAATTCCCTTTATAAACTTCAACAGCTCACCGGAATCGAATGTGTAGAGTTCCTTAGTTTGTACACGTTTGCTCGGTACATTCATATAATCAAGTAAGCCATTTGCGGTATCAGTTGCTCGTCGAGCAGAACTGAAATAGCAAACATCTGGTGAACAATCAAATTGACTTAAACGGTCTGCTACTATGGGCAAATCGTGTTTACCCCTTTTATTCAATGGCCGATCATGGTCTGGTAAATCGTAAGTCCAGTCCGATTTTGCATGTCTTACTAGGGTTAAGGTTTTCATTGAGTAACGAAGTTAAAGAATATTACTTTATTCCTCCACCCACCTACTGTACTTGAATATGTATATGATCGTCGTGCCTGACCGCGTGGCAACCATGGAATCTCACCTTATCTGATTGAATTCCCATCCGTGTTTTTAAATGCGGTTCGATGAATATTTTCTCCGTATTCGCAGCAACCAAAAGCGTCATTAAGCGTTTAGTCTGGTCTTCGTCGTAGATGAGACCATCGTTAATTGGAAACCCGATATACTTGGTAATATCGTATTGCCAGCGGTTTTTCTTGCAAGCCGTTGTTTGATTTAACTCACCTGACGCAGGTTCAACGTATACACCATAACCCAACAAAGACTTAGTTTGATTTACGGCTAACGGCGTACTTATTGACTGATATCGAAAAGCGAGATCGAGTTTTTTCCCATCGTTGTGACTCAAATGTGGAATCAGTGGAAATCCATCTATAAATGGAAAGTTCGCATCAAGGTAGTTTATGGTCAATGATGCTTCGTTGTATTCAGAAGTCGCATTAAAATCGTCGGCAACTTGAGTGATTAATGGGTATAACGCGGTGTGCACATAATGTCGATTACAGACAATGGTAAACCAGTTTTGAGGCTGCAAGGTCGTTACCTTAAACCATGGTAGTGGCTGTCTGTCATTCAACCTTGCTACTGGCGGTACAACCATCAAACAAATCGAAACATACATAACGATAAAGCTAAACTGCCGCTTTAACCATTTGCTTTTTTTGGGTTTCCAAACATATCTATGTATGCCAATATTGAATAGATAGATAATTCCCCCGACTTGGGTTACAACGGTTAACACCAAAAACCAAATACATCGACCGAAGATTTTCATTTATACGGGTAGGCAAATACTTGAACACCATACAAGGCTTTGCGCTGCTTGTTGTAAATAACCTTTAAGCCCGTTTCACTGTAATCGGGGTATAGAATGTTGGTTTTGTGCGGTACAGAGTTCATCCATGCATAAACGAAGTAATCCACTGCTCTATCTACAGTGTTAATATTAACGGTATCTATTTGACCCTCTTTTCCTTTAAACAGGGCCCTCCCGAACACCTTTAAGTAGGCTGTATTCTCTCCTATACCTTGCATTTTGCCTCCGTAATACTCCACCCTGTTACGTGTTTTTTCCTTAGCCTTAGAAGGTTGACTATGTGATAACGAACCTTTGTTGGAAATGTAGCGGGCTTGATCATCAGCTGCCTTTTTTAGAATTGTGTTTTCAGTTAAAACAGAAAGTTCTTTTTGGGCTCTGATTTCGTTGAGCCTCTTGACAATTAAAGATTCAATTTGTTGTGTGTCCACATAGTCCTGCTCAAAGTCAGCATTGCTTGTTTTAAAACTAAAACAAACACAAACGGCCCATAAGACAAACAGTTTTTTCATAGTTAATGCACATCCACAAGGCGAATAGAATCAGTTGAGGCAAACTTTAGGTTAATCCAATCCGACAATCGTTGCTTGTCCTTTTCATGATTTGTACCCCGCTGTTTGACATCCCAGTCAACCAAAATTACCAACGCCATATTATGTAAACTGTCGTCAAGTGGTTTTATTGCATAGTCCAACGTCTCAATACTTTCAAATATGAGTTGGGCCTCTTTTGTAAGCTGATTTAAGGCAGCACAAGACTGATTTACTTTTTCTATCCGGGTATTGAGCGATTGATTTTCAATATTTTTAGACACCAACTCAACACTTAATTGATTACTTAACAGCTGAGTTTCCCCAATGATGGCGTCCTTTTGTTGCGCTAAGCTCTTATAGGTGTCAAAGGTGCCCATGTTATGAATTTCCAAACGCGTATTCTGCAGTCTGTAGTTTTGCATCAATAAGGCAATGGAGTCTTTTTCTTCTTCTGAATACGCTTCTCCATAAACAAAAAGTTTGATGGTATTCAACGTGTCTGAAAAACTTAACTGTGGGTTAATCGCGCTGTGCTTGCTGTCGTTTACATGTGTATTGATAAAGGTTCTTGCTTCGGTGTTAAATATAGTTTCTCGTAACGCCTTACTATAAATGATAACACTCGGTATGGCAACGATGATCACAAAAAGAACAATTAACGTTTTGGTTCTTCGCCTAACTTTTGGATTCACATAGCTGGCAATAGGAAAACGTAAATAACGCACTACTAAAAACGCAGACAAGCTTATGAATACGGAATTAATGAAAAACAAATAGGACGCTCCCAAAAAATAGGTCATGTCGCCATTAGCCAAGCCATAGCCAGCAGTGCACAATGGCGGCATTAATGCTGTGGCAATAGCCACCCCAGGAATAACATTCGTTTTACTGCCCCTCGTACCTGCCAGTATCCCGGCAAACCCGCCAAAAATAGCAACAAATAGATCCAAGACACCTGGAGAAATCCTACTTTCCAATTCCGAACGATCAAAACCAATCGGAGCAAAATAGAAAAACACGAATGAGGCTAAAACACTTATGATTACGGCTATGAAGAAGTTCTTCAGGGCCAAAAACAATAGATCCCGATCGAATGTACCAACAGCAAAACCAATTCCTGTAATTGGCCCCATAAGTGGACTAATCAACATGGCGCCGATGATTATAGCCGGTGAGTTTAGGTTTAGTCCGATGCTACATATCAAAATGGAAAGTATGAGGATCCAAATATTAAACCCCTTAAAAACGACGTCTTTTCGAATTGTTTTGGCTGTCCCTACGCGATCAACCTCGTCATGGATATTAAAAATCTCACGAATTAAGTTTCGAATACCTCGAAACAATCCGGACGCATTGGATTTTATTTCTTCCTTAGGTTCTTCCTCTTGATCTGCCATTCATTATTGGTTTGCAAACCGCAAATTCCGTAAAAAACCTGAAAACTTCGTTCTTTTGACGGCCGACTTTTTGAATATATCCTTAAAAACATCTTCCGTTATTTCTTCCCAATCCTCCAAAGAATTTTGAAGTATTGCATCGCGAGGCTTAAACCTGGCTTCTTGGTTTGGCGTTGAAAATCTATTCCAAGGGCACACATCTTGGCAGATGTCGCAACCAAAGATCCAATCCTCCATCTGATCTTTAAAGTCGTTTGATATTTGAT
>Ga0209630_10000472_pt1 | contig 45378 bp, 42 predicted proteins | sample COG_01_FD_184745 | JGI IMG/M metagenome (GOLD analysis project Ga0209630, IMG submission 184745) | Pelagic Microbial community sample from North Sea - COGITO 998_met_01 (SPAdes) (version 2) | ecosystem: Environmental > Aquatic > Marine > Neritic zone/Coastal water | place: Helgoland, sampling...
GAACAATGGGTGAAGGTTCTGGTTGGAAAACTAGAAAAATAACTCATTAGAACTATCTCCCGATCATGTTCTTTGGGACAACCCATGCGTCGTATTCTTCTGCTGTGACGTATCCTAGAGATAAAGCGGCTTCGCGAAGAGTGGTACCTTCTGTATGGGCTTTACCTGCTATTTCTGCTGATTTGTAATAACCAATTTTCGTGTTTAGAGCGGTAACCAACATGAGGCTGTTGTCGACGAGGTCCTTGATGCGTGGCTCGTTAGCTTTGAGTCCATCGACGCAGTTTTTTGCGAACGAGTGTGATCCTTCGCCGAGGAGGCGAGCGGACTCGAGGATGTTTTTAGCCATCATAGGTTTGAATACGTTAAGCTCATAATGGCCTTGCGTTCCTCCAACTGCTATAGCTACGTCGTTTCCCATTACCTGAGCACATACCATAGTCAGAGCTTCGCACTGAGTCGGGTTGACTTTTCCAGGCATGATTGACGAACCTGGCTCGTTAGCAGGTAGCTGAAGTTCGCCGATAGCCGATCGGGGGCCAGAGCCCATCATTCTGATGTCGTTAGCGATCTTATTGAGGGCGACAGCTAGTTGACGTAAAGCTCCATGGGATTCGACAATAGCATCGTGAGCGGCAAGGGCTTCAAACTTGTTAGGGGCTGTTACAAATGGGTGTCCGGTCGAAGATGCTATATGTGCGGCAACTGTTTCCGAATATCCCTCAGGCGTGTTGATGCCTGTTCCTACAGCCGTACCACCTAGGGCGAGTTCAGAAAGATGGTCGAGGGAGTGACGAAGGGCACGAAGGCCATAGTTTAATTGGGCTACGTAGCCAGAAAACTCTTGACCGAGGGTGAGAGGGGTAGCGTCCATGAGATGGGTGCGCCCGATTTTTACAATGGTCTCGAACTCGGAAGATTTAGAGGCGAGGGAGTCGCGAAGGGTCTCTATGCCGGGAATGGTATTCTCTACAATGAGGGTGTAGGCGGCGATGTGCATGGCCGTCGGGAATGTATCGTTCGAAGATTGACTCTTATTTACGTCATCGTTTGGATGGACAGGACGAGTCCCTTCACCAAGGGTTCCTCCTGAGAGCTGATGACAGCGGTTAGCTACCACTTCATTTACGTTCATGTTAGACTGGGTTCCGGAACCCGTTTGCCAAATAACGAGTGGGAATTGAGAATCGTGAATGCCCTCTAGGATTTCTGAGCAGGCTGTAGATATTAAGTCGCGCGTTTCTGATGGAAGAATGCCACATTCACAGTTCGTTTTTGCTGCTGCTCGCTTGAGGTGAGCGAAAGCGTGAACTATTTCGAGTGGCATAGAGGAAGCTGGTCCGATACGAAAATTATTTCGTGAACGCTCTGTTTGGGCTCCCCAAAGGACGTTAGATGGAACTTTTACTTCTCCTAAAGTGTCTTTTTCAATTCGGAAATCTGACATGGTGTGGTGATTTAAAATTCGTGTTAATCTTGAGGGTTGTTTGATGCGGCGCCGGCCTCCATAAGGTAGGCTTTGAGGAATCCTTCGATTTCTCCGTTCATAACGGCATCAACGTTGGAGGTTTCGTGGCCGGTCCTGACATCCTTTACCATTTTATATGGCTGCATGACGTAGGATCGGATTTGAGAACCCCACTCTATTTTCATTTTCCCAGCTTCAATTTCATCACGAGCTTCGTTGAGACGGGCGCGTTCTAGTTCGAAGAGTTGTGATTTTAAGAGCTGCATCGCTTTCTCACGGTTGCCGAGTTGAGATCGAGTTTCTGTGTTTTCGATAACGATACCAGTGGGGGCGTGACGTACACGTACTCCTGTTTCTACTTTATTGACGTTTTGACCTCCAGCTCCACCTGAACGAAAAGTGTCCCAAGAAATATCGGCGGGGTTAACTGTGATTTCAATGGAGTCGTCCACAAGTGGGTAGACGTAAACTGAGGCAAAGGAGGTGTGGCGACGAGCTTGAGAGTCGAATGGGGAGATTCTGACCAATCGGTGGACGCCGTTTTCCCCTTTGAGCATTCCGTATGCGAAGTCGCCTTCGAATTCAAGGGTAACTTGTTTTATTCCTGCGGGATCGCCCTCTTGAAGGTGGAGTTCGCGGACTTTAAACCCTGCCTTATCACCATACATTCTGTACATGCGCATAAGCATTGCAGCCCAGTCACAGGATTCTGTTCCTCCGGCTCCGGAAGTAATTTGCATGACTGCATTGAGTGAATCCTCTTCTGCTGAAAGCATGTTTTGAAACTCTAAGCCCTCAATGGTATCAGTCGCTTCAGAGTAGGCAGAATCAACCGCGGAGGGATCTTCTTCCCCAGCTTTCATAAACTCGAAAAGGATGGAAAGGTCCTCAACCTTTGAAGCGCAATCATCAAATTTCGTGACCCACGATTTCTTAGATCTAATGAGTTTCATTACTTGCTCTGCTTTTTTAGAGTCATTCCAAAACTCAGGGTCGTGAGTTTGCTTTTCATCATCCATCACCTCCATTCGTTTCTGTTCAATGTTCAGATAGCCTCTCAAGGCTTCTAAACGAGAAGAAAGGATGTCGATAGAGTCAATTGTAAGCATGAGACAAAAGTAAAGAAGTTAAATCGACTTGATAGATGATAGTATCATTTCTAAAGAAAATCCTCGTGATTGAAGATAGCGGATTAGACGAGGGCGATTAGAAGTAAGGTCCGAAGGGTAAGTCTGTAGGCGAGAGTTTATGACGTGAGTGAGCTTTTCCGATACTATTTCTGGCGTGAGGACAGAGAGAGCAGATGAAATCTCTGAGGAGGAACAGCCTTTAGCACGCAAGCCTTCACCGATCTTGTAGGGCCCCCAGTGCTTTAAATGGAAGTGGTCGTGAGTGAAAGCTGAGAGAAAACGAGTTTGGTTTACAAAATCAAGGTTTACTAGCTTAACTAGAAACGAATCTGCTTCTGAGATGGGTACTTCCCACTCCTTTAGACGTTTTAACACCTCAGCCTTAGAACGCTCGCTTTGAGCGCACCATCGAGTTATTTTTTCCTGCCAATTCACAACCAATGATGAAATAATAATTTTAGATTCGTTTCAAAGTCGCAAGGTGGGTTGAGATATACGATATTTGCAAACTAATAACTCCCATTTTATAACCGTAATGCGGTCTGAACTTTTGCAACGTATCCATGATCTACTCGGGAACGAAGATCTGGAAGCCATCCGAAAAGATGTGCGCAGTGCTATACAATCCTTCCACGCCCTCACACAAGATGAGGTTCGTCGCCAACGCGATGCTTGGGAAAAGGAAGAACACGAGCCTGATGAAACTTTTATTTACAAACCTTCTGAAGAGGAGGCTGTAATCGAAGAACTATCGAATTCTTTTAAGGAAAGGGAGAAAGCTTGGAAAGCCTCTATTGCAGAAGAACAGAGGGTTAATTTAGTCACAAAAGAAGGGCTTCTAGAAAGGCTAAGAAGTACAATCCAAGAAGAGGAAAATATAGGAAAAGCGTTCAGCTCCTTTAATGAAGTACGGACGGAGTGGGAAGCAGTTGGAGATGTTCCTGGAAATAACTATAAGGATATTCATGACGAATACCATCGCCTGCGCGATGAGTTCTTTTACAACATTAATATCTACAAGCAGCTTCAGGATCACGACTTGAAGAAAAATCACGCCACAAAGCTTGAATTAATCGAGAAAGCTAAGAGTCTTGCAGCAATTGAAGATCTAAAAGCTCGTGAAAAAATGGCCCGTGAACTTCAAAAGCAATGGCTCGATGTAGGGCCATCTCCAAGGGAGTCTTACAAAGAAATGGCAGACACGTTCTTCGGAATTACTCGTCCAGTTTTTGATGAGGTAAAAGCTCAATACGATAAACTCCGAGAGAGTTTTGTTGAGAATAAAGTTTTAAAAGACGCGCTTATCGAGGAGTTGAGGGGGTTGATGACTGAGGATATCGAAGAAGGTCATAAGGTTTGGCAAACTTTGACAACCAAGGTTATTGAGATGCAGAAAAGGTGGAAGGAAATCGGCTTTTCCGGAAAGGAACACAACGAAAGTTTATGGCAGCAATTCCGTGAATTATCTGATGTCTTCTTCGAAAAAAAGCAGGTCTTCTACGATAAAATGAAGGAGGCGGGAAAAGACGCTAAGAAAGAAAAAATCGTTCTTTGTGAAAAGGCTGAGTCAATTCAAGACAGCAACGATTGGAAAGGTGCAACCGCTATAATGATACAACTTCAAAACGATTGGAAGACTGCAGGTTCATGCGCTCCCGGAGAGGAGCATAAATTATGGAGGCGGTTTCATAAAGCTCAGGATGTATTCTTTAAAGCCAAGAAAGCTCAGTTCGCAGATCGAAATAAAGAGGAGAAAGTAAATCTAGGATTGAAGAAAGAGTTACTTGAAAAAGTGGAAGCGTTTAAAATTACAGACAATAGAATCGCTGATTTAAACGCGCTAAAAGAATTTTCAGGGGATTGGCGTAAAATAGGCTTCGTTCCTAGGAAAAATTTTGAGGATCTATCTGAACGCTTTACGAAGGCGATGGATAAGCACTACGAAGCTTTAAGCGCTCAAAGGTCTGAGCGTTCTGTAGCAAGTTATCAAAATCGCGTTGAACGCCTGTCAAAAGTTGGAAATAGTGTAAGAGGAGGTGGCAATGACATCCGTCGTGAGCAAGCTGTTTTAAGAGATAAGATTAATCGTCTAAATACTCGTGTAATCCAAACGGAAGAAAACGTGGAGCGTTTTACTGGAAAAGGAGCACAATCAATTCGTGATCACGCTGAAAAATCTATAAAATCTTACAAACGAGAGATTGAAGAAATTAAGGCCAAACTCAAGATGTTAAGGGAGGCCGAGGAGAAATAACGCGAGGGCTCAATTATATAGAATCTGTTAGACCAATATTTGCTTGACCCGTATGTCCACCCGCCCGCTTCTCATGTGATTGAGTGGATCTGTTCTCGGGAAGAGGTTGAACGTTATATCCGCTATCTGCAAGCCATTGGAGATATTTAGGCAGTGCATAAAGAAGTCTAGGAGCTGCTTTTTCACTATCGTGAAACACGATAATAGATCCAGATCTTGTAAGCTTTTTAAGTGAGTTTAAGCAATCACTTCCTGAAAGGGATATATCGAAATCTCCGGAAAGGACGTCCCACATAACAACCTGTGTCCTTTTCGAAAGAGCTCGAGCTTGTCTAGGCGTTATCCTTCCATAAGGAGGTCTGAACCTTGTAGTCGAACCCAGTTCTTCTTCGCATTGAAGATAGCTCCTTAAATAAGACTTCCTAGGTGTTGACCATCCACTTTCGTGACCCTGACTGTGGTTAGCAACTTCATGACCAGCTGCTCTTAAATCGTGAATGATTTCTGGATGGCGAGATGCCTGCTCCCCAACACAGAAAAACGTAGCTTTTAAATCCCCAGCCTCTTTCAATTGCTCCATCACCCAAGGTGTTAAATGTGGGTGGGGACCGTCATCAAATGTTAGATATACATTCTTTGATGCATCAATAGATGGTACTCGCCATAGAACTGACTTTACCATATTGTGTATCGAAAGAGGAGTGCGATTCATGATCATATACTAATTTGACGTATTTCATAAACAAGGGTTGCCCGTGATATAGAAATTTGATTTCTAACAACTAACTTTGTCGATCATATGGAATACGATTTTCGCAGTATTGAAAAGCATTGGCAAGAGGTTTGGGCTAAAGAAAAATCCTACCAAGTAAAAGAAATAAAGGATAAACCAAAGTTCTACGCCTTGGATATGTTCCCATATCCTTCTGGGGCGGGGCTTCACGTAGGACACCCACTTGGATACATCGCCTCAGATGTTATTTCTAGGTATAAAAGACATTGCAGATTTAACGTTTTGCACCCAATGGGGTTTGACAGCTTTGGGCTGCCGGCAGAACAATATGCTATTGCTACAGGACAACACCCTGCGATTACCACGGAAACGAATATCTCTCGCTACAGAACCCAAATGCAACAAATAGGGTTTTCATTTGACTGGAGCAGAGAAGTGATGACTTCTGACCCATCATATTACAGATGGACACAATGGATTTTCGGGAAATTATTCGAAAGTTGGTATGATTTAGGAAGCGGGGGTGCAAAACCGCTACAATCTTTAATTGATGCTTTTGAAAAGAATGGTAACTACTCCACAGAAGCTGCCTGCGAAAAGGGTTGGTGGAAAAAGTTAGACGTGACTTTATTCCCTCATTTCGGAAAACACTTTGATGGAGATTTCACTGCTACTGATTGGAAATCCATGAGTAAGCAGGCGAAGAACGCCATCCTAATGCAGTTTCGACTTGCCTACTTAGCAGATTCAGAGGTAAACTGGTGCTCTGAGCTTGGGACGGTGCTCGCAAATGATGAGGTGAAGGACGGACTTTCTGAGAGAGGTGGCCACCCTGTTGAGCGCAAACGTATGCGCCAGTGGATGATGAGAATCACAGCTTACTCCGACAAGCTTATCGAAGGATTAGACGATCTGAATTGGTCTGATAGTATCAAAGAAGCCCAAAAAAACTGGGTAGGCAGATCCGAGGGTGCTACAGTAAGTTTTAAAGGAGGTGGGGACGCTTCTGGGTGTGAAGTGGATGTATTTACAACCAGGCCTGACACGTTATACGGTGTGAGTTTTGTGGTACTCGCCCCAGAACATAAATTAGTCACTGAGTTTACCTCTGAAGAAAAACAAAGGGAGGTGAATGACTATATCCTGGCTGCCTCTAAAAAAAGCGAACGAGAAAGACAAGGAGAAAAGATTATTTCAGGTGTTGAGATAGGAGGTCATGTTCTCCATCCGTTTACTGGAGAAAATATCCCGGTCTATATCTCTGATTACGTGCTAGCAGGTTACGGTACTGGAGCGATAATGGCTGTGCCTGCTGGAGATGAGAGAGATTGGAAATTTGCCAAGTATTTTAACATTGATATTCCTTCAATTTTTAAAGGGCATGACTCTGCTGGGGCTGTTAATGCTAACGAAAATGCCATTCTACAAAATTCAGAAGAACTAAATGGGCTCTCTAAACTTGATGCAATATCTACCGCATTAAATTTATTAGAGTCGAGAGGATGTGGAGAGAGAAAAATAAATTACAGATTGCGGGATGCTGTTTTCTCAAGACAACGTTACTGGGGAGAACCATTCCCTATTTGTTATGAGAATGATATTCCACAACTTATCGAAAACGAAACGGTAACACTGCCCCCAGTCGATGAGTACCTTCCTACAGCTGATGGTGAGCCGCCACTTGCTAGGGCAAAGCGTGAAGATTGGCCTGTCTTTAAAGGTGATAGAATGGAAACCAACACCATGCCTGGATGGGCTGGATCTTCTTGGTATTTCCTGCGTTACATGGATCCCCACAACGAAAAGGAGTTCTGCGCTCGTGAAAAATCGGATTACTGGGGTCAGGTCGATCTTTATGTTGGAGGAGCTGAGCACACTACGGGGCACTTGTTGTATTCAAGGTTTTGGACGAAATTCTTATACGATTTAGAACTAATCCCTTTTGACGAACCCTTTAAAACCATGATCAACCAGGGTATGATTTTAGGGCGGTCAAGCTTTGTATACAGAATTCAAGGCACCTCTACATTCGTGACCTACGAGGATAGAAAAGCACATAAAACGCAGCGTTTACACGTTGACATCTCACTTGTAGAAAACGATAAGCTTGATATCGAACGTTTTAAAGCTTGGAGGACTGAATTCGCAAAAGCTGAATTTATCACATGTCCTGATGGAACTTACACCTGTGGACACGAGATCGAAAAGATGTCGAAATCTAAGTACAACGTTCAGACTCCAGATGATCTTATAGAGAAATACGGAGCAGATACGTTAAGATGTTACGAAATGTTTTTAGGTCCACTCACGCAATCTAAACCTTGGGATACTCAAGGAATTTCAGGGGTTCATAATTTCCTAAGAAAGTTCTCAAAACTCGCTTTGGCTTCAGAAAATTGCGAAGCTTCTAAGCCAGAGCTAAAAATTGTCCACAAGACTATTGAGAAAGTAACCTCTGATTTAAATCGTCATGCTTTCAATACAGTCGTCAGTGCCCTAATGATTGCAGTCAATGATTTAAATGATCTTAAGTCCATGAAATCTCATGTAGGTCTCCGTCCTTTAGTCACTCTTTTAAGCCCATACGCTCCACACCTTGCTGAAGAACTTTGGGAAGCCCTTGGCGGTAAGGGGTTGGTGATTGATTCTGTTTGGCCTAAAGCTGAAAAATCATATTTAGTAGACGACGAGGTGAACTACCCTGTTTCTTTTAACGGAAAAGTTCGATTTAATTTAATTCTTCCAGCATCTACTGATATTGGGGAAGTCGAATCCATTGTGGTGGCTGACGAGCGAACCCTCAAACAACTCGACGGCAAAGAAATCAGAAAAGTAATTGTTGTCAAAGGCCGAATCGTTAACATTGTATGTTAACTTTATTTTCTAAAATTAATTTCTCTATTATGCAAATATCTTATTTTAAGCAAATTATAAGTGTGTTTTCAATGCTTTTCTTTGCCGTATCTCTTGGATTTTCGCAAGAAACTGTCAATCCCATGCCATACAATCCCGACTCGGATGGCAGTGGGGCTATTACTGTTATTGACTTGGTGGATTTTCTCCTTTTTTATGGAAGTCCTTTTGTAGTTGAAGGTGCTATACCGATAGAAAATGGTGGTACTGGAGCAATTACAGCAGAAGATGCCCGCCTTGCTCTCGCGATATCTCTTTTCTCTGACATCACAGCTTTGGGAGAAGAAGATCCCTCAGCCCAAATCACAGGTGATCTCACTCTTACCGGGAAACTTCAGCAGGGAAGCGCAACAATCGCAGATGGAGATTTCTCTTCAGCGTTAGGTGTCTCAACTTCCGCGACAGGTTACGCTTCATACGCTGAAGGGCAAAATACTACAGCGTCTAATACCACTGCTCACGCTGAAGGCTACGGAACTACTGCCAGCGGGTTTTTCTCACACGCAGAAAACCGAAATTCTACAGCCACTGCTACCTGCGCCCATGCAGAGGGGGAAAACACGAGTGCTACTGCAGACGCATCGCACTCGGAAGGAATGAACACTTTGTCAAGTGGATTCACTGCCCACGCTGAGGGCTATGGTACTATCGCATCTGCCGCTTATTCGCACGCAGGGGGGAGGTTTTCTACCGCATCTGCTACTGGCTCGTTTGCGCACGGTTTCCAACTTATTGCAGACCAAAACTACTCAACTACACTGGGTCAATACAATCTTGAAAATAGAGCAGGAACAATTCTAGTTGTAGGAAATGGTACAGCTGATACGTTGAGGTCTAACATCTTTGAAATAGACGATGTTGGAGGTCTTCTTAATGGTAATTTCACAATCTCAGGATCCATTACTGCGAATGGAGTTGATCTTGTAGATGAAAATGCAGCTCTTTCAAATAGCATTATCGCACTTGAAACAGAGATTACTACTTTAGATACTTTGATTTTGAATTTACAAGACATCGTTACCGATCTACAAAACCAAATTAATCTACTCACTGAGTAATGTTGTAGTTTCTAAACATTAAAAAGGGAACCCACAGACTACGAACCTTTTACGACCTCACACTTCACAAACTCTGCGTTTGGATCAAATAGCAATCTATATGTGTTGAGTTTCTGGTATGGGGTATCTGAAAGAATATTAACAATGTGCATCATTTTGGGATTGAAATCCCCAATCCACGTAATGATCATTTTCTTGTATTGAATTTTATGGTGTCTCAGAGCCTTCTTAATCTCATCCATCATCAAGCTTTCAACTCCGTTTTTTTGGTGTTTCGGAACTACACCAAATACGACAGCAAAAGCGTTTTGAGGCTTTCTAAACCTTTTGTACAATAAGAATTTCAACTTACCTAAAAGGTTTAAATTGCCATTTACATATTTGAAAATCTCATTTAATTCAGGCAGAGATACCATAAAAGCAACAGGTTCTGAATTGTGATATACAAACCAGACCAACTTCTCATCAATGACCATCTTCATTTTTTTAAAGATGAGAAGCGCTCTTTCTGAGCTTATACCTTTAAAACCTGAGTGTGTTTTCCAAGCGGAATTATAGATCGTTCTGAAATCTTCTGCGTATTCGCTCAATTTGCTCAACTCAATATGACGAAAGCTATAACCCTCTCTGTCATTCATCTGGCTTACCTTTCTACTAAAAGTCTCTTTCATGGGATCTTGTATTCCCACTTCATACATATACTGTGAGAAAAACACTTTAAAACCATATTCCTCAAAAATTCCACGATAGTATGAAGGCTGATAGGCATTCCCATAAATGGGCGGTTTATCATACCCCTCAATTAAGAGCCCCCAATACTTATTTCTCTCTCCAAAATTAATAGGACCATCCATTGCTTGAACCCCTAAATCCTCTAGCCAATTTCTAGCTGTATCAAACAAAGTAAATGCCGCAGATTTATCGTTTATAGATTCAAAAAAACCAACCCCCCCTGTAGGTTGCCTCTCCTTTTTTGATTGCCTATAATCTATGAAGGCCGCTATTCTTCCAATATCTTCACCTGAATCATTTTTTAACAGCCATCTTCTGGCTACTCCATTTCTAAATAGGTGGTTTTTTTTCTCGTCAAAAACATCTTCAACCTCTTGCTTAATATGAGGGATCCAATTTTCATCATTTCTATAAACCGTGAATGGAACCTTGTGAAATCTTTTAATTTCTCTTTTCGATAAAACAGGTGTTATTTTCATTCTATTAATTCAGCAGAATATTGGTTCATAAAGATATTAAAAAAGGCAAATCAATATGTACTTATTTATCAAAACATTTTTGTAATTTACACCATTGGTTAAATCTCTTATTATTTAGATGGACAACAAAATCGTGGTTATAACTGGTGGGAGTTCTGGTATTGGCAGAGCCTTATGCAATTGTTTTATTGACGCAGGTTATAAAGTTGCAATTGCATCTCGGTCGGTGGAAATTCTTGAAAAAGTTAAATCTGACCTTCGTTCAGAAGGACATGAAATCTTAACCGTTAAAACAGATGTTAGGGTAGACAACGATTGTAAGAATCTGGTTGATAAGGTGATAGAGAAATATGGCAAGATTGACGTTTTCATTAACAATGCGGGTATTACCTGGTATGAGAGTAATGAAGATGGAATCAATATTAAAAAACACAAAGAGATCATGGACACAAACCATTTTGGCACTGTTCAATGTACCAAATACGCGTTGCCTCATTTACTTAAGAGTAAAGGAAGTCTCGTGGGGGTGTGCTCAATCGCTGGCGAAGTGGGGCTACCAAATCGTTCAGCATATTCCGCATCTAAGTTTGCAATGAATGGTTTCCTGAATTCTCTGAGAGTTCAATACTTAAACAAAGGTCTTCAAGTATTAATTACATACGTTGGATACACATCCACAAACATTAGAAAAATAGTCAAGGATGACTCTAAATCCAGTCACTTCCCTCCTGGCTATGGTGACGCTGTAAAAGAAAAAGGAATGATGACCCCCGCAGAAGCTGCTACCCATATTTTTAACGGCGTAAAAAAGAGAAAAAGATCTGTCAGATCTTCTGCTGTTGGACAACTCACCGTTTGGTTAAATAAATTGTTTCCCCGACTCAACGACAAGCTCGCCGCTAAGTATTACAGCTAAAAACAAAACCCCGCTATCCGAGTGATAACGAGGTTTTAAAATGTTGAGTGGTTGCCCCACCAGGACTCGAACCTGAAACGTCTGCACCAAAAGCAGATGTGTTGCCATTACACCATGGGGCAAAAACGTGTGCAAAGATAGTAAAGTTAGACTAATTTATTAAGTAAATTGCAGTACTAAATGGAAGTACTAAATCTCATTCAAGGCAAGTTTATTTCTGCCAAAAGCGGTGAATGGCTTGACCTTACCAACCCAAGCAAAGGTAAGGTTTACGGTCGACTGCCTAGATCTAGATCTGAAGATGTCAATCTTGCTGTAGAATCTGCCAACAAGGCGTTTAAAAGCTGGTCAGATACACCTAGTGGCGAACGAGCTGCTTGCTTGAATAGACTTGCTGATTTAGTTGCAAAAAACGCAGAGCTGCTCTCTTGTGTAGAATCAACTGACAATGGTAAACCTATAGCGTTAGCTAGCTCTGTTGATATTCCAAGGGCTGAATTAAATCTTCGATTCTACGCTTCGGCAATTCAGCACTTTGCTTCTGAATCACACTCTATGGAGGGAGTGGCTATCAATTACACTCTTAGGAAGCCATTGGGCGTAGTTGCATGTATCTCCCCGTGGAATCTTCCACTTTACCTATTTACTTGGAAGGTAGCACCTGCATTAGCCGCTGGGAACTGTGTAGTTGCCAAGCCCTCAGAAATAACTCCTGTAACAGCATACTTGTTAAGCACATGGGTGAAAGAGGCTGGTTTCCCAGATGGTGTCTTTAACATCATACACGGTTTGGGAACAGAGGTGGGAGACGCTTTAGTTCGTCACCCAAAAATAGCAGCAGTTAGCTTTACAGGAGGTACAGAAACTGGTGCTCATATCGCTTCTGTAACGGCTCCACGTTTTAAGAAATTGAGCTTGGAGTTAGGCGGAAAGAATGCTTCCATCATATTTGATGATTGCGATTTAGTGGATGCATTAGCGACGACTATGCGTTCTTCTTTCGCCAATCAAGGCCAAATTTGTCTTTGCGGTTCTCGTATTCTTGTCGAGAAATCTCTCTACCCGAAATTTCGGGATATGTTGGTCGAAAAAGCGAAGAAAATGAAGGTCGGCGATCCTCAAAATCCCACTACAAAAATGGGTGCTGTCGTCTCTAAAGATCACCGCGATAAAATTTTATCGTACATTGATTTAGCACGCTCAGAAGGTGGAAAAATCTTATGTGGAGGTAATGCAACAACTCCGGAAAATGAACCACAGTTGTCAGAAGGCTATTACATTCAACCTACTATTATAGAAGGGCTCAACTTTGATTGCCGGGTAAATCAAGAAGAGGTTTTCGGTCCTGTAGTTACCATTCAACCTTTTGAATCAGATGAAGAAGCTGTTTATTTTGCGAATAGCACCGAGTATGGTCTAGCGGCTACCGTTTGGACAAAAGATTTAAAAAGAGCTCACAACATGGCTGCAGCATTAGAAACTGGAATTGTTTGGGTAAACTGCTGGCTCTTGAGAGACTTAAGAACGCCATTTGGAGGAGTTAAAAACTCAGGCGTGGGGAGAGAAGGTGGATTCGAAGCACTACAGTTCTTTACAGAACCTCAAAATGTTTGTATCAAACTCTAGTCCTCTAAGAGGTCAAATAAAGCATCAAGTTTCGGGGCTAGAATAACTTCAATTCTACGGTTTCTCGATTTATCCCCTGGGTTAACGGGGTGAAACTCTCCTCGTCCGGATGCTGTGAGAACTGATGGATCAACGCCAGGTTGGGCGCTTATAATCTCGAGGACAGAAGTTGCGCGAAGCACAGACAATTCCCAATTGTTATGTGGAAAGCTTTTAGAGACTAGCTTATCTGAATCCGTGTGTCCTTCGATAACAATTTCCAAATCTTCTTGCTCAGCGATAACTGAACCGAGAGAAGCTAGGAGCTCTCTACCTTTTACGTCTACAACTGCAGAGCCTGAAGCAAATAACAATTCTGCCTCTAAACTTACATAAACTTTACCATCTCTTTGCTCAACCGTTAAACCACTTCCCTCAAATCCAAGGAGAGCCCTTTCTAAACGGTTACGCAATGCTTTAGCAGTTTTATCACGAGATGCAAGGAGGTTTTCTAATTCTTCAACTCTCGCACTCCTAGACTCGAGATCAGCGCTTCTTTCAGCTAGATCTTTTTCTAGTTCGAGAAGGGCATCTTCTCTGATTTGGAGTTGTTTTCTGATTCTATTTACATCTTCAAGGAGCACTCTGTTTTCCTCATTTAGAGATGATAAACGATCTCCGCTTTGGTCTGTAAGCGCATCATTTAATTGACGAAGACGATTGATTTCATCTGTTGATTCAGCAACAAACCGACCCATTCGGGCAGTATCTGCAGAAAGTTCTTCCCTTACTTCTGTCAATGTCTCTAATTGTCCTCTTAGCTCTATAACTTCGATTTCAACATCTTGACTGTTAAGCCTTAGAACAGTATTTTCCTTATCTATTTGTTCGCAATTATCCTGTAACTCATCGAACTGCTTAGCTGTTACACAACCAGAAAGCAGAATTATTGCAATTGTTATTGCGGAAAATGTAGGTGTCCTCATAACTGTGCAAGTTCTAAACGTTATGATCTAATTTGACATTTATGCAAGCGTATTATTCACACTAAAATGTCAATCTCTAAGGTTAATTCTAGTTAATTGGAATCGCGAAGTTTCCCTGAGAAATAGTAACTCCAGCCCCTGCTGTGCTTTGCATATTTCCAGAAAAAGTACCGGTTACATACCCTCCAGAACCTGAAACTACATAAGTAAGTTCCATCGTAATGTTTCCACCGTTGGAGGTAGCATATGTCACAGCAGCTCCTATAGCCTCGTATGCTCCTGCTGTCCCTGGTGCTGTAGCTAAATTCATAGGAATAACAACTCCGTTCTCCCATCCAGTTGCTGGTTCAGCCATAATAAAGCCAATCTGAGCAGTCGTTACAGACACCCCTGCAATGGCTATACTTGTTCCATCCATCATAGCTGATGCGGAAGCATCACCATAAAACTGTTGGCCATTTGCTTTCCAAGCGATAGCTCCCTCACAAGGCTCACAAGATGAACCACCACAGTCTATGTATAATTCGTCGCCATCTTGAAGGCCATTTGTACAATCTCCTGTTGTTGGACATGGGTCACAATCAGAACCTCCGCAGTCGACACCAATTTCTGAGCCATTCATTTCACCATCTGTGCATGTTGGACATGGGTCACAGTTAGGGCCTCCGCAATCAACGCCTTCTTCAAATCCGTTAGGCAAACCATCGCCACATAGCTCAGGGCAAGCTGGACAACCATCGCAACCACAGTCAATCCCAAGTTCACCTGGATCAAGCTGACCGTTGAAAGAAGGGTCGCAGGGACCACATTCTCCGCCACAATCAACCCATTGCTCACCTAAAAGCGCATCCCACAGGTCGTTTTCACATGGGTCACAAGGATCGCATATCGTTCCACCACAATCGATGAGTTCTTCGCCGTTATTTAACTCGCCATCGTAACAATTTTCACCGATAAGATTGTCATCATTTAAACATCCACTACATGATGCTAAAAGCGTGACAGCGAAGAGGAAAGTAACAAAAGTGTTGAAAGAAGATAGGTGCAGTTTCATTGTAGGTGTTTTATATGCGTATTTTCGGCGTGCCGTAAAAACATGTGCCCAAAGATAGGAATAGAATCATATAGATGGATAATCTCAAATGGAAAGCGGCTGAATCTCCTAAAAAAAAGGCTGTAAAAGACTTGTGTGCAGAGACTGGATTAACTTATATGGTTGCACAAATCCTTGTGCAGCGAGGGGTTGCCACTCTAGCTGAAGCTGAAAATTTCATGCGGCCTAAGCTTGAAGACTTGCACGACCCAGAGACCATGTTAAACATGGAAAAAGCTGTGAAAAGATTAAATAAGGCTATAAATAAGGGTGAGCGTATCATGGTTTATGGTGATTATGATGTTGACGGTACTACCTCTGTTGCGATGGTTTCCACTTTTTTAGAAGGTTTAAATGTGCAGATAGTTCCCTATATCCCTATGAGGTATCAAGAAGGATATGGGGTTTCTAGAGACGGGGTAGATAGGGCTCGAAAGTCAGGTTGCACAATCCTCATTACGTTAGATTGTGGGACCAAAGATTATGACGCTTTAGAATATGCCGCAAGCTTCGGGTTAGATACGATAGTCTGTGATCATCATCTCCCAGCTGATGAACTTCCCAATTGTTTTGCGCTCCTTAACCCGAAACAACCAGGATGTGAATACCCTTTTAAAGAACTTTCAGGTGCGGGCGTAGCTTTCAAAATGTTATCTGCTCTTGTCCCTTATATAGGGCTTACGATGGATTCCGTCTACGATCATTTAGATCTATTGGCTTTAAGTATAGGGGCAGATTTGGTCGATATTACTGGTGAGAATAGAATTCTGGCTTACCACGGAATGCTCAATTTAAGAGAGCATATGAGACCGGGAATTAGGGCTATGCTTCAAGTGGCAGGAATTGAAGAAGCTCCAAAAACCGTCAGAGATATGAGTTTCAGCTTAGGCCCCAGAATCAATGCTGCTGGTCGTGTAGGTCATGCATTAACGGCAGCCAAGCTTCTAATGGCAAATGATGAGGGTAGCGCACTTGAGTTGGCAAGTCAGTTAGAAACCATGAATCAAGCAAGGCGAGACATAGATGAAGATTTAACCGAGGAGGCGATTGCTCTGATGGCAGAGCAGCCACCTGGCAGGTCTTGCACAATTGTACATGGCGAAGGTTGGCATAGAGGAGTTTTGGGGATAGTCGCTAGTAGGCTTGTTGAACAGCGGTATTGCCCTACGATTGTACTTTCTGAAGAGAATGAAGTCCTAACAGGGAGTGCGCGTAGTGTGCCCGGGATTGATATTCACGAGGCTTTCGAAAAGTGTAGACATCTTATTGAACAATTCGGAGGGCATCCTATGGCTGCAGGTTTAACGATTCGTAAGGAAAATATGGATGCTTTTACCACAGAGCTAAATGCTGCAATTACAGCCCAAACAGAAGATGATATCCCCAAGCCCACAGTCTCCTTCCATATGCCTATTAACATTAACGAATTAAACCCTACAATGTACAGGGAGTTTGAGCGATTGGGGCCATTTGGGCCATGTAATGAGGTTCCTGTATTTATGGCTAAGGGGGTGGTAACTGCCATCCCTCCGAGAACGGTAGGTCATGGAGGTAGGCACTTAAAACTTGTTGTTCAATCTGCTGAAAACCCGCTTCATAGATTTGAGGCTTTAGGATTCGGAATGGGAGAAAGAATAGATGAGGTAAGGGCTTGGAGGTCCTTTGACGTGGTTTTTACACTCGCTAGAAACACTTTCCGAGGAAAATCTACTTTGAATTTACACCTACGAGATATTAGAGTTCACAAATTCGTGTGAACGTGCACGTCTCTTTGAGGGAATGGAATCTTAATGTCGTTTTCTCTGAAAGCAGCATCAATTTTAAAGCGAACATCACTCTCAATTAAATTTCTATCCCAAGGAGATTTTACCCATCCACGGACTTCGAAAACCAAGGCAGAATCGCCAAATGATTTAAAGATAACTTGAGGCTTGGGAGATTGAACTACTTGGGTTTGGACTTGCATAGAATAAAAAAGAATTTCTGAAACAATCTTAACATCAGTTCCATAAGCCACACCGACTTCCACACTAATACGAGTTGTACTCTGCCCTTGAGTTAGGTTGCGAACCGAGTCGCCAGAAATCTTTGAGTTAGGCATAACAACAAGGTCTCCACAAACCGTTTCCACACTCGTGGCGCGCAATGCGATGTTCTTTACCCTCACTAAATCATCTCCCACTTCTAACTCATCTCCCACCCTAACACCTCCCTCAAATAGAAGAACGAACCCTGAAATAACATCGTTGAAGAAACTCTGAAGACCTATACCCACACCCACCAATAAAGCAGCGGAACCTGCCCAAAGTACAGTGAGGTTAAAGCCAAAAATATCCGTAACAATGAAAATAGTAATGATGTAGATCAGTGTTCTCGCAAGACGGAAAATTAAAAACCTACGGCCCTCGTCTAATCTTCTGTTTTTTGCAAATTTACCAAGCGTTTTCTTGGTCACATAAATGAAAAATCTTGCCGCAAAAACAGCAAGAATTACCTCTAAAGCTTCTTGAACACTTACATCATAGGTTCCAAACTGTAGGCTTTTTGAAAGAAATTCATTAATCATTTAGGAAGTATTATAACTCCAAGAGAAGAGTTTAGGTCTTTTACCATTCTATCAAGGGAGATTTTCTCTCTTAGAAGTCTTGTTGTTTCATCATCTGAGACATCTTTTAGTGCAAGAGCTTGAATTATTTTATCTATGTTACGTTGCACATCAAACAACAGTAATCTAGTTGTCGCGGAAGATAATGATTCTTCGAGAACGTCTTCTTCTACTACAGAAAAGATGTGGTGTTTGTTCTCCCAATTTTCGCTGAGGCTGTACTTATGAATGATGCTGTTGGCAGCTTTACTTTGGACTTTAGGGGATGCATCAGTAAAAAACGATGCGGAAGTAGGGAGGGCTCCATCATCTAAACTTTCAATATATATAGACAAAATAAATTGTGTGGAATCTTCCTCCATAGATAACTGAAGTGTTTCCATTCTGTGAACTAAAAGCTCTGCAAAAGAAACTTTAGTGTAAACTGGTTCTTTCACTGATTCTTCTTGGCCTTCTGTGTCCTTTTCTTCTTGCGCCTCAATTTCTACCTCTACCATAGCTTCACCATGTTCAAGAAGCAATCGTATAAGATTATCCTCTAAAATATCTCTCTTAGCTCGAACTCTAGCGGGAATCCCCGGTGCCAAATCATCTTCTACCTGTGTTGCAAAAGTATCACCTGGGAATGGTGTCCTGGGGGAAGATGTTTGGCGGGGTATTGAGGATTTTTGAAACTGTTTTGAGCGTTTCGAATCTTGGACTAGTCGCTTTTGAAGCTCTTTTGCTACCTCTCCTTGGAGTAAATCCTCCGGTAGTTTTAATCGAGCGGCTATAGTTTGAATATAGATTGACCTTTGTATTGCATCTTGAACGCAGGCAAGGGTCGTCACAATACTGTGAACCAGTTCAGATCTTTTTAATGGGTCATCACCCGCTTCCTCGCTAAGTAAATCTGACTTAAAAGCAAGAAAATCTTGGGCGTCTTCACGCACATATTTCTGCAGCTCTGTTGAGCTAACCTTCTTAGAATAACTATCGGGATCGTCACCATCAGGAAAGGTCACAACTTTTACGTTCATGCCCTCAGACAGTAGAATGTCAATTCCGCGAAGAGCCGCGGACATACCCGCTCTATCTCCATCAAAAAGAACTGTAACATTTTTTGTGAAACGACGAATGAGGTGAATTTGGCCTCCTGTGAGAGCTGTACCGCTTGAAGAAACCACATTTTCAACACCACATTGACTCATGGCCATCACGTCGGTATATCCCTCAACTAACAAGCACATATCCTCCTTGCTAATATGAGGCTTGGCGGCGTGGATCCCATACAAAGCACGCGACTTGTCGTAAAGCTCACTTTGAGGACTGTTAAAGTATTTTGCTATTTTTTTCTCTGTCTTTAGCGTCCTTCCACCAAAGCCTATTACCCTTCCGGTGACATCTTTAATGGGAAACATAACCCTTCCGTGGAAGAAGTCAAATAACTTCCCGTCGCTGCTTTTCTCCTTTCCTAAACCTGTGGCTATTAGGCGTTCTTTTGTGTATCCAGCCTCAAGCGCAGCTGTAGTCATGACCTCCCAACCATCAGGGCAGAATCCTATATCGTATTTATCTAGAATTTCATCTCTAAACCCACGATTTTTGAGGTAGCTAAGTCCTATCGCCTTTCCTTCATCTGTATTGTGCAGTTGATCTTTAAGCCATTTTTGTGCCCAAACAACAAGCGCTCCCAAGCTGTCTTTTTCACTTGCAGCAGCTATCTCTTCAGGACTTTGCTCTCTCTCCTCAATTTCTATATTATAGCGTTTTGCCATAATTCGAAGAGCTTCAGGGTAACTCACCTTTTCTTGCTCCATTAAAAATGTAGCGAGTGAGCCTCCCTTGCCCGAACTAAAACATTTAAAAATTCCCTTGCTTGGAACGACATAAAAAGACGGGGTTTTTTCGTTCGTAAATGGACTGAGGCCTCTATAGCTGCTGCCTTGTTTTTTTAACTCTACGTAATCACGAATGACGTCTTCTATAACGGCGGTTTGGTGTATTAATTCAACTGTCTCTTTTGGTATCACAAAAGCGAAGATAAGAAGCGTATTTGTTAATCCTTTCTAAAATTTAGGGTACTTTTAATTGATCAATGAATTATTCCTGATTGAAAGCGTAATTTGCGGCAATGAGAGGGGTTAATATATCATGGCTAATTGGTACAATTGCAGTTGCTGTGTTGTTTATCAGCCTTATACAGGTTAAGTGGCTAATCACATCACTGGACTTACAAAAGAAGATTTTTGACCAAAGTGTTGAGCAGTTATTAAATACAGTTTCTCATTGGATCTTAGTTGAAGCCGATTTCGCATCTCTCGAAATTAATCATGAAAGTGAGGATAAAGAAGATCAGCTTATCGTTGATGGTCTGCAGCATCAATCCAGAGCCATCTTACAAAGAATGGCAATACTTCCAATGGATTCGCTTTTCTCGCTTTCTTTAAATGAGCATGGAATCGAAACAAGTATCGTTTTCGGGGCGTTTGACAGATATGGTCAACCTGCCTATCTGGACGAGCGAAGCGAAGTTTATCGCGATGAGCTTGTTGACAAAGGATACTCAGTAGGTCTTGGTCCGCTTCAATTACGCGTGTACTTCCCTGATTTAGGGCGTCATCTCATAAAATCTATAGTAGGAGCTTTTGTGCTGTCTGGGGTGATGCTCTTGTTCATTGCAATAGGCTTGGCTTACGTGATGCGTTCCGTCATAAAATCTAAGAAATTAGTTAGAATACGGCGAGAGTTAATGAATAACCTCACACACGAATTAAAAACCCCTGTCTCAACAATAGGACTTGCTAGTGAAGCGTTAGGTGATTCCGATTTAAAACTTAATGAAGAGCAAAAGAACTATTATATTTCAATGATACGAGGCGAAAACAAAAGGCTTGGAGTTCTTGTAGAAAAGGTGCTTCAGGCCAGTCTCTCAGATTCAAAGTCTCTCAAGCTTTATCCTGTTGAGCTAAACATTCACGATGTCATAAAGGATGTTGTGCGAAATGTCGCTATGCAAGTGCGAAAGCAAGGTGGGAAAATAGAGCTCTCTCTTAAAGCTACGAATCCTATAATTCGTGCTGATAAAATTCATATAACCAACGTTATTTTCAATCTCTTAGACAACGCCATTAAGTACTCTCCAGATGGAGCTCAGATTGAAATTATGTCTAACCAAACCGAAGATGGCGTCGAGTTGCTAGTGAAAGATAACGGGGTGGGAATTCCTAAGGAATACATTGGCAAGGTATTTGAAAGATTGTTTAGAGTCCCTACTGGAAACGTACACGATGTAAAAGGGTTTGGTCTAGGTCTAAGTTACGTGAAAACTGTAATTGAAAGACATGGCGGAGTTATTTATGTCGAAAGCGAGGTTGATAAGGGAAGTACATTCGTTGTAAAATTAAAATTTGATTCTAACTTAAAATGAGCACATCACCTATACGAGTCCTAATTTGTGAGGACGATCCTAATCTAGGTAAATTACTTTCCGATTACCTCAAAGCGAAAGGATACGAAACTACATGGGCGCAAGATGGCGTTGAGGGAGTCAAACAATTTCACAGAGGAACATTCGATTTCATCATCCTAGATGTCATGATGCCCAGAAAAGATGGCTTCGAGGTGGCCACTGAAATCCGGCACGAAAGCAAGCATATACCTATCTTATTTCTCTCAGCAAGAGGACAGAAAGAAGACACTCTTGAAGGTTTTAAAGTTGGGGCTGACGACTACATGACTAAGCCGTTTTCAATGGAAGAGCTTCTTGTAAGGGTTCAGGCTATTTTAAGAAGGACAGCGGCTCTGCCTCAGGCGGGAGAAGAGGTAACAAAATACAAGGTTGGAAAGTTTGATTTCGACTACAATATCCAGCAATTAAATCTTGATGGTGAGACATCTCGACTGACTACGAAAGAGAATGAACTTCTGTTTTTACTCGTTAGAAAACGCAATGACTTGCTAGAGAGAAACCATGCGCTTGCTGCAATTTGGGGTGATGCCAATTACTTTAATGGAAGAAGCATGGATGTTTACATTGCAAAGCTTCGCAAACACTTAAAAGAAGATGAGAGGATTGAAATACTAAACATTCATGGCAAAGGCTTTAAACTCATAGCTCCTGAGGGATAATTAGAACCTACTTATCCTTATATTTGCGCCCCCTAAACAGGTCTCTCGTGTCAGATATGATTAAAATACTTGCAGGTACTGAATCTTTGGAGTTCGGAAAACGTCTAGCCAAAGCTTACGGTTCTGAACTTATTGATTCAAAGACAACAAGGTTTTCTGATGGTGAATTCTCCGTAAGTATTGAGGAAACTGTACGCGGAAAAGTGGTTGTTATTGTTCAATCGACATCTCCACCTTCTGACAATCTTTTCGAACTTCTTCTGTTAATAGACGCAGCTAAAAGAGCTAGCGCCAAGCGTATTATAGCTGTAATGCCGTATTACGGTATGGCGCGTCAAGATAGAAAAGATAAGCCAAGGGTTGCTATTGGAGCCAAGCTCGTAGCGAACATGCTTATGGCAGCCGGTGTTGATCGCGTTATCACAATGGATCTCCACGCTGATCAAATCCAAGGTTTCTTCGAAGTTCCAGTGGACCACCTATACGGATCAACCATTTTCCTTAAACACATAAAGGATCACTTAGACATCTCGAACATTTGCATCGCAACACCCGACACAGGGGGTACAAAGCGTGCAAACTCATACGCACAGAGATTGGGGGTTGATATGGCTATTTGTTACAAGCAAAGAAAAGTGGCAAACGAGGTGGCGGAAATGACTGTAATCGGAGATGTGATAGGAAAAGACGTGATTATCGTTGACGATATGTGTGACACTGCCGGTACTCTTACTAAGGCTGCGGGACTTATGATGGAGCACGGTGCGCTATCTGTCCGCGCAATTTGTACTCACGCTGTTCTTAGCGGCCCAGCTTATGAACGGATTCAAGATAGCGTCCTAACAGAGTTAATCGTTACCGACACCATTCCTCTTAAGAAAGGTGCTCAAACAGAAAAAATTAAGATCCTGCAAGTGCACGATCTGTTTGCTCAGGTACTCACATGCCTCATGAGCAACCAAAGTATTAGTACACATTTTATTATTTAAATAAACAATTATGAAAATTGCATCATTGAGCGGTTCTTCTAGAGAGAACGTAGGAAAGAAAGGTGCTTCTGCATTGCGCGCTGCGAATCAAGTCCCAGGTGTTTTATACGGAGGCAAAACCCAAACACATTTTGCGGTGGATGAAGTTAAACTGAGCAAACTCGTTATTAACCCTGACGTATTTGCTATAGAACTTGATATTGACGGCACCTCTATAAAGTGCATCATTCAAGAAGTACAATTTCACCCTGTAACGGATCGCATCGTTCACATCGACCTTCTCGAGATACTAGATGGAAAAGAGATTAAGGTCAAACTTCCTCTTATTTCTGAAGGAACAGCTAAAGGTGTTATAAACGGTGGGCGTATGGTAACTCTTTTTCGACGTGTTCCTGTTCAAGGTCTTTTCGAAAACCTTCCCGATGCACTAATCGCTGACGTAAGCCCTCTTAAGATAGGAGACAACCTTCGCGTAAGTGATTTGAGTGTAGAAGGGTGCCGTATCCTTTTAAACGAGTCTGTTCTTCTCTTTGCTTGTAAGGTTACACGTGCTGCTCTGTCAGAAGAAGAACTAGGAGGAGAAGAAGGAGGAGAAGAAGGAGAAGGAGAAGGAGAAGAAGGAGGAGGAGGAGAAGGAAAAGATGGTTCTTCTAAGGAAGGAGAGAAATCTGATGACGGAAAAGCATAATTAAGATGAAATATCTCATTATCGGTCTAGGTAATCCCGGAGCGGAATATGAGGATACTCGACATAATATCGGGTTTAGGGTGGTGGACACTATCGCTGATGCGCACGGAGGACTTTTTTCCTCCGAACGTCTCGGCGCGGTGTCCACTGTTCATTTTAAGGGCAGAACACTTATTCTGCTCAAGCCATCAACCTTTATGAATTTAAGCGGTAAGGCGGTAAGATATTGGATGGATTCAGAGAAAATACCTGTTGAAAGAATTCTTATAATCGCAGATGATTTAAACCTTCCTTTTGAAAAAATCAGATTGAGAGGTAAGGGAAGCGACGGTGGTCACAATGGACTAAAGGATATTCAAACAGTTTTAGGATCTACTGTTTATCCAAGATTAAGAGTAGGAATAGGTGACCAGTTCACAATTGGTAACCAAATAAATTATGTTCTTGGAGAATGGACTAAAGAGGAAGGGCTCCTTTTACAAGAAATTAGCGTTCGTTCTCAAAAAGCTGTTGAGAGCTTCTGCGCTATTGGACTTGAAAGGTCTATGAATACTTTCAATACGGATAAATAAAATCGCTATTCTATTTCGTAAAGGTGATTGTTTACAATATATGAAATAACCGTATCTGGCAGTAAATATTGTACGTCCTGCTTTTCTAAAATCGCTTCTCTTATATAGGTTGAGGAAATCGCAATCATAGGAGCTTCCGTGAATATAACAGCTTTAGTGGAGTCAAGCCGCAAAGAATTATCCTTGTTGGGGGTCTTTTCTAGCAGAAAACCGCTCATTTTAGTCAACCTTCTCGGATAAATAAGTAATCTGTGGTTTTCGTGAATTGACTTATAATCCTTCCATCTATGAAGATTTTCATAGTTATCCTCACCTAAAATTACAGAAAAATTTACTTCTGTGAACTTATCCCTTAGATGCTGCAAAGTATCCGCAGTGTAGCTCGGTCGTTCTAGTTTGAACTCTATGTCAGAAGAAAAAATAAATGGATTATCTGCAATAGCAAGTTTTACCATCTGAAGCCTATGTTCCTCTGGAATCATCTCGTCTGACAGTTTGAAAGGACTCGTGGGAGTGACAACGATCCAAACTTGGTCTAGCTCACCCCTATTTACCATGTGATTAGCAATAACAAGATGGCCTAAGTGAATGGGATTGAAGGAACCGAAGTAGAGACCCACCTTACCTTTATTTGTTCTTCCCGTCATGGCTTTAAAAATTCAACTACTATATTTATAATTGTTAAAATTGCCTCCTGTAAATCATCATTTACAAGTTTTACATCAAAAGACTCAGCCAACTTCATTTCAGTGTCTGCCTTAGCTAACCTACGCACGATGTTTTTCTCTGATTCTGTACCTCTACCTCTTAGTCTTTGTTCGAGTATCTCCATAGATGGAGGTATTACAAAAACGGAAATTGCTGAAGTGCCAAATACTTTTTTCAAGGCAAGCCCACCCATAACATCCACATCAAAAACTGGATTAATCCCCTTAGACCACATTCTTTCTACTTCAGACTTGAGGGTTCCGTAGCAAACTCCTGGATAAACCTCTTCCCATTCAATAAAATCACCCTTTTTAACTTTAGAATCAAACTCCTTCTGAGTTAAATAATAATAAGCCTCTCCTTCTTTCTCATCTCCTCGTGGTGGCCTAGTGGTAGCACTGATGCTAAATCCAAGTGACAACGTGGAAGAAGCCATTAACCCCTTGACCATAGTAGTTTTACCCGCTCCTGATGGCGCGGAGAAAATAATTACTTTGCAATTTCCTTTAGGCGCTAATCCAGTGGGCATATTTAAAGTACGTTTAAAACTTGTTCTTTGATTTTCTCAAGCTCGTCCTTCATTCTCACCACAAGTCTTTGAATATCTGCATCGTTTGCCTTTGAACCTAAGGTATTTATTTCCCTTCCTATTTCTTGAGCAATAAACCCAAACTTCTTTCCCTGTCCCACTCCATCCTTCAATACCTCCTCAAAATGCTCACAGTGTGCTGCAAGTCTTGATCTCTCTTCAGCAACATCCGTTTTCTCAATATAAAACAGTACCTCCTGCTCAAATCTATTCTCATCAATTTTAGATCTGTCAATGACTTCATCAAGATTTGTCTTAATCCGTTTACGTATTCGTTTTAATCGAGTGTCTAAAAGTGGATCGAGATTCATTGATTCTTCGTTAATCATAGATATCCCCGCCTTAAAATCCTTTTCTATTGACGCTCCTTCTACCTCTCTAAAGTTGTCAAATGAATCGAGTGCTTCTCCTACTATTTCCTCTACTTTAGACCAAACATCTTCATCTAACTCTTCCCTAGGGTGTTGAAGCGCATCGGGCATTTTAATCGCTAACGCGAGAAGATCATCTTTTTTTTGGCCTGATTCTAAAGCAATTTTTTCAAGCTGTGAAATATATGAGTTAACAAGATCCGTATTTATTTCATGCTTTGACTCCGAAGGGTCTGTTTCATAGCTAAGGAAAAAATCACATTTACCTCTAATTACTCTCGATCGCAAAAGTTTTCTGAGTTGCATTTCCTTCTCTCTAAAAACCGCAGGAATTCTAGCATTTAAGTCAAATTGCTTGCTGTTGAGTGAACGAATTTCTACTGAATACTTGCGGTTTGTTACAACTCCCTCAGCCTTTCCGTAACCTGTCATAGATCGAATCATAGCACAAAGATAAGCCGTACCTTTGTCCTCTATGCCGAGCATAAAAGAAATTCAAGCGCCAGTAGGAAAAGAAATGCAGGTTTTTACCGGCCATTTTAGAGAAGTCCTGAGATCTGACGTTCCATTATTAGACACCATTATGCGCTACATCGTTAAGCGCAAGGGCAAACAAATGAGGCCGCTGTTTGTGTTTTTAACTGCAAAACTTCACGGAGAGGTTGTTGAGAAAACTCATACTGCAGCTTCGCTCATCGAACTGCTACATACAGCAACTTTAGTTCACGATGATGTTGTGGATGAGAGCAATCGAAGAAGGGGGTTCTTCTCGATACAAGCTTTATGGAAAAAGAAAATAGCCGTTTTAGTGGGGGATTATTTGCTTTCTAGGGGGCTGCTCACAGCTGTAGATGCTGAGGCGTTTGATCTACTGAAACTTACTTCTAGGGCGGTAAAGGAAATGAGTGAGGGTGAGCTTCTTCAGATTGAAAAATCAAGGAGATTAGACATTACTGAGGAAGTTTATTTTGAGATTATTAGACGTAAAACCGCATCCTTGATTGCTGCTTGTTGTGCATGTGGGGCGGCGTCAACTGGGGGAGATGCTTGTCAGATTGATGTGATGTGGAAATTTGGTGAAAAAACTGGTTTGGCCTTTCAGATAAAAGATGATTTGCTGGATTTGGGAGATGGAAAGCGGACAGGGAAACCAACAGGGCAAGATATACGCGAGAAAAAACTAACTCTGCCTCTGATTCACACGCTCCAAGTTGTCGATGGTCACGCTCGAAGACGTCTGATTAAGCTTGTGAAAAGAGCGCCTAAAGATCCCGAAGCGGTGAGAGAGGTGATGGATGCGATTTTAAACGGTCCTGGATTAAAATACGCTAGAGAAAAGATGATGGCGCTGCGAAATGAGGCGGTGGAAATATTAAATGATTTCGAAGAGGGAGATGCTAAAAAAGCCCTGATTGACATGCTCGATTTTACGATACAAAGAAACAAATGAAAAGGGTATTTATTTTCGCTTTAATTGCAATGATAATTTCGCTTTGTGGGGTAATCTCTAATGAGGCTGTCGAGAAAAAACCAAATCGAGTGGAGGTCGTCTCAAATTGGGGTGATGGCACAGTGAAGGAGGAAAGGATTTATCATAATGGTGATGTTGTAGAAATAATAACTTATTTCGAGAACTTTAAAATAAACACAAAAGGAAAGGTAAAGATTGAGGGTGAGAAGGAGGTTAGAATTGGGACCTGGATCTCTTACTATAAAAACGGGACTCATTGGTCACAAAGTGAGTATTCAAACGGGGTTAGTGATGGGGATTATCAGACTTGGCATCCTAACGGAAACCCTAATATTATAGGCTTATACAGCAATGGTGTTGAGACGGGACAATGGCAGTTTTTCGACACAACAGGCACCGTAGTAAAACAGTACGACGTTACACCTGGGTAACATCTTATTTTATACTGTTTTCCACATTTTATCGTTGAGTGTTTAATGGGAGAAAGTTCAGTGAAAACTCTTAGCTTTTAACTTGCAGTACGTTAAGATTATGCCTAATGAAAACCTCTTTTACACGTTTATTTATTTTTACTTGTAGTTTTCTTACACTACTAAGCGCTCGCGGAGAAAACCTCGCTTCCGCTGAAAAATATATTTCAACCTGGAAGACTGAGGCCATTAGGCAGATGCATCTTTATAAAATACCAGCAAGTATTACACTTGCTCAGGGAATATTAGAGAGTGGGAACGGTGTAAGTGAACTCGCAAAAAAATCCAACAATCATTTCGGAATAAAATGTCACGCCGACTGGGAGGGTGGCAGAACATACCATGATGATGATGAAAAAGGAGAATGTTTTAGAGTGTACGATCATCCACGCGATAGTTATGAAGATCACAGCAAGTTTCTGTTGAGGAAAAGGTATGAGGAGCTATTTGATTTGGAATTAGGCGATTATAAAGGATGGGCTAAGGGATTGAAAAAGTGCGGATATGCAACCAATCCTAAGTACTCGGATTTATTAATCACACTGATAGAGCGTCATGATTTGAATCGTCTTGACTCTGAGGAATTAGACGATGACGCGATAACTCGTGTAAATAGGAACGATGATGTTAGGGAGAGGCCAGATATATATAACAACCGTACATCTACGTATATTGGAATTCAGCGTCAAAGACGAGATGTAATAACTACTGACCACGGAATTCAATATATTATTGCTCGAAAAGGGGATTCCCCCAAAAGCCTTAGTAATGATTTAGAAATGATGGCTTGGCAGTTCCGTAGATATAATGAGATTTCTAAGGATCATATCTTTACTGATGGCGAAAGGGTTTATTTACAGCCTAAGAAGAAGTATGCAGCCTACTCTTGGCATGTCGTTCGTTCAGGCCAAACCCTTTGGGAAATTTCTCAAATCTATGGAATTAAAACATCTGCTTTATTGAGGAAAAACAACTTATCGAAAGGTGCGTCTTTGAGAATAGGTCAAAAGCTCAGTCTTAAATGGTCACTCACTAAGGAGGGAAATCTTCCTTGGTATGCACAATTGATCAATTCAGGTAAAACCAATTTGGAATAAGTAACTTAGCGAAGTATCTAATTAAGAGAAAAAATGCCTTTTTACCAGAAATTAGGGGGAATTCCTCAAAAGAGACACACTCAGTTTCGAAGAGAAGATGGCGCGCTTTACAGTGAGCAGGTATTCGGCACTGCTGGCTTTACTGGTGTAACATCCATTTTATATCACTACAACAGCCCTACCATGGTGAAAGAAATCCTGGGCAGTGTCGATGTGAGGCCTAAGATTGCCGTCGAATGCAATTTGAAATCTAGAAAATTAGAGGGATTTAATGTGAAGCCCGGGAAAGATTATCTCGATTCGAGGGTGCCTATTTTATTTAATGTTGATCTCGATATTGAACTCGCTTCGCCACCTAAAATCGAAGAGGAAGTCTTCTATAAAAATTCTGATCAAAATGAAACCGTCTTTGTTCATCATGGCCATGGAGTTCTTGAAACCACATTTGGCAATATGGATTTTAGTGATGGTGACTATTTAGTAATTCCTAAAGGGATTATCTACCGATTTAAGTTTGAGTCGGATGAAAACAGACTCCTCATCGTATCTTCTGCTGAACCTGTTTTTTCTCCTAAAAGGTATAGAAACAATTTCGGACAGCTTTTAGAGCACAGTCCTTTTTGCGAACGTGATTTCAGGACTCCAAGCAAGCTCGTTGTTAAAAATGACCTTGGTGACTACCTGGTGAAAATTCGCAAAAATGGACTGATTCACGATTATGTTTATGCAAGCCATCCATTCGATGTTGTGGGTTGGGATGGATATCTATTTCCTTATGCATTTAACATTAAAGATTTTGAACCTATTACAGGGCGTATCCATCAACCGCCTCCTGTACACCAAACTTTTGAATCTGCTTGCTTTGTGATTTGCAGTTTTGTCCCTCGCCTATATGATTATCACCCTAAATCAATTCCAGCTCCTTATTTCCACAGCAACATAGACTCAGACGAGTTGCTTTACTATGTGAATGGTGATTTTATGAGTCGAGTGGGTGTACAGCCCGGACAACTAACGCTTCACCCAGCTGGTATTCCACATGGACCGCACCCTGGAACCAGAGAAGCCAGCATAGGGGAAAAAGATTCTCCTGAGACAGCTGTTATGGTTGACACGTTCAAACCGCTACACCTTACTCAACAAGCATTAGACCTTGAGGATCCTGATTACTATAAATCTTGGATTAAATAACAATATTATGTTACAGAATAAGATTCCCACCTTAGACAAAGTAATTCCTGAAGCTGAAGATTTTCTGCCAATTTTAGGGACTGATCATGTAGAAATTATTGTAGGAAATGCTAAGCAAAGTGCGTTTTACTATATGACGGCATGGGGATTTCAACCTCTTGCCTATAAAGGTCTTGAAACTGGAAGTAAGGACTCTGTTTCTTATGTTTTAAAGCAAGGTAAAATTATTCTTGTTCTAACTACCCCTTTGAAATCTGGCGGTGAGTTAAACAACCATCTCAATGACCATGGTGATGGAGTGAAGTGCATTTCACTTTGGGTTGAAGATGCGCGTAAAAGCTATGATGAGACCACGAAAAGAGGCGCAAAAAGTGCATTTGAACCTAAGATTATATCTGATGACAATGGTGAAGTTGTTTTAAGCGCTATTCACACTTACGGAGAAACTTTACACGTTTTTGTAGAGCGACATAATTACACAGGAGTATTTATGCCTGGATATCGCGCATTGAACCCTAAGTATGCTCCAAGTGAAACGGGCCTGCTTTTCATCGATCACATGGTAGGAAATGTCGATTGGGGACAAATGAACAAGTGGGTTGATTTTTATAACAAAATAATGGGATTTGCTCAAATCATTTCCTTCGATGACAAGGATATTTCTACAGAATACACCGCCTTAATGTCAAAGGTGATGAGCAATGGAAATGGTCGGATTAAATTCCCTATTAACGAGCCGGCGAAGGGGCGAAAGAAATCTCAAATTGAGGAATATATTGACTACTATGAAGGCTCAGGATGCCAACACATTGCTGTGGCTACTAAAGACATCATAAAAACCGTAACGTCTTTAAAAGCCAGAGGGGTAGATTTCCTTTATGTTCCTGAGACATATTATGACACTGTCCTAAAGAGAGTGGGCGAAATAGACGAAGACCTTGAGTCTCTAAAAAAACTAGGCATTTTAATCGATAGAGATGAAGAAGGCTACCTACTTCAAATATTCACAAAACCCGTTTTAGATCGACCCACAATGTTTTTTGAAGTCATCCAAAGATGTGGAGCTACTTCATTTGGAAAAGGCAACTTTCAAGCTCTTTTTGAAGCCATCGAAAAGGAGCAAGAGAGTAGAGGAACTCTGTAATTTTGAACCCAATTCTTCAAGTTAACAACCTGACTATAGCCTTCGATAAGGTCGTTGTTAAGGATGTGAGTTTTAGCGTATATCCTGGTCAGACAACTGCAATTGTGGGTGAGTCTGGATCGGGTAAAACTGTAACTTCTACAGCATTAATGGATTTATTACCACCATCAGGCAGGATAATTTCTGGGGAAATCAAAGGGGTAAATCGTTTGGATTATTTAAAAAACGGCTCCCCTGTTGGCACAGAAATAAGCATGGTTTTCCAAGACCCTATGTCTTCATTAAACCCTTCTATGCGCGTAGGAAATCAAGTGGGAGAGTCTCTGCGCTTGCATTTGGGTTTGAATGCCCGTGAAGCTAGTCAAAGGGTCATCGAGCTTTTTACAGAAGTTGAATTGCCCTCTCCTAAAGACACTTTAAATAAATATCCTCACGAGCTAAGCGGAGGCCAAAAACAAAGGGTCATGATCGCCATGGCTTTGGCTTGTGAACCATCAGTGTTAGTCGCCGATGAGCCTACCACAGCTCTCGATGTAACGGTACAGGCTACAATATTAAAGCTTCTGCAGAAACTACAAAAAGAACGCAACTTGGGAGTGTTGTTTATCTCACACGATCTAGAAGTTGTCAGGTCCATAGCACAACACGTTATTGTTATGAGATTCGGTGAAATCGTTGAGCAGGGTTTATGTTTAGATGTTCTCAATAATCCATCTCACGAATACACAATAGAACTCATTAACTCCAGGCCGAAGAAGATTTGTGAAGGTGGAGTTGACAGTCTTAAATCACTCATCGAGGTAAAAAACCTTAGTCTAGAGTTCACCACTTCTCGCAACTTTTGGGGAAACGCTACCAATTGCCTTAAAGCTGTTGACAATGTTTCTTTTGTCATCAATAAAGGTGAACGAGTGGGAGTTGTGGGTGAAAGCGGTTGCGGTAAATCAACTTTGGGGCTGTTAATGCTCGGTTTAGAAAAGCCGAGCCAAGGAGAGGTTCTTTGGAGAAATAAAGTGCTTCATGTTGAGAATGAAAAATCCTTGAGGGAATTCCGGATGGAAGCCCAGCCCGTTTTTCAGGATCCCTTTAGCGCCTTAAACCCCAGAATGAAAATAGGGACAGCAATTTGTGAAGCAATAAGACAAACTTTTGAAGGAAAAAAACTGTCGAGTTCACAACAACTCGAAGAAGCTAAGTCGCTGTTACTCGAAGTGGGGTTACAAGAAGAAGATGTAGAAAAATACCCAAGTTATTTCAGTGGCGGAATGAGGCAACGAATTGTCTTAGCTAGGGCTCTCGCAGTGAAACCCATATTCTTAATTTTAGATGAAAGTGTCGCTGCACTCGACTTACGGATACAATCACAGATCTTAGAATTGCTCTCAGAAATACAAAAAAACCGATCTTTAGCGTTCTTATTTATATCTCACGATCTAGATGTTATTCACGCTGTTTGTGATCGGGTTCTTGTAATGAAAAATGGGAGGATAATCGAAGAGGGTTCAACAGACGAAGTCTTTAATTCTCCCGTTGATTCATATACAAAACTCCTTCTTGAAAGCCGACCAGGAAAGCTTAATTTAGCATCATGAACGACACTAACCACGAGATACTTATCGTTAAAACTCTGGAAGATGGTATACTCACGCTAACTATTAACCGTCCCAAGCAACTAAATGCTTTGAATAGCGCTGTAATTGCTGAGCTTTCTAAAGAAATTGATTCTGCAGAAAAGGATGCCAAGGTGAAGGTCATTGTTCTAACTGGTTCTGGCGAAAAAGCTTTCGTAGCAGGTGCTGATATCGTTGAGTTTGCAGAATTTTCTCCTGAAGAGGCTAAAAAATTAGCTTCTTCAGGCCAAACAATTTTATTCAACAAAATTGAAACCACTTCTAAACCTGTTATCGCCGCAGTAAATGGTTTTGCACTCGGAGGAGGGCTTGAGTTAGCGATGGCTGCCCACATTAGAATTGCATCTTTAAATGCAAAACTAGGATTACCCGAAGTGAGTCTAGGTGTGATACCTGGATATGGGGGGACTCAAAGGCTTGCCCAATTGGTAGGAAAAGGGAAGGCTATAGAAATGATTATTTCGGCCGGTATGATTGGTGCAGAAGAGGGAGCCGAGTGTGGGCTTATTAATAAAGTTGTCGAGCAAGAAATTTTGATGGAGACGGTAATAAGTCTTGCTAAAAAAATAAAAAGAAACGCTCCTACCGCATTATCGGCAGCTATTAAGTGTGTTCTTGCCGGATATGTTGATGGTGTAGATGGATTTGAAGTTGAGGTTAATGAGTTCAGTCAGTGCTTCGGAACTGATGATTTCCGGGAAGGCACCAGTGCTTTTATTGAAAAGCGTCACGCTAAATTCCCAGGGAAATGAAAGTAGAGGTTGTCAATTTAAGTTCGCATGAGTTGCCTAAATACAGTACTAACGGAAGTGCTGGGTTAGACTTACGTGCAGAATTACAAAGCCCTATTACCCTGGAGCCCGGCCAGCGTAGTCTTATTCCCACAGGATTGAAAATAGCTTTACCTACTGGTTATGAGGCTCAAGTGAGACCTCGTTCTGGACTAGCTTACAAACAGGGGATTACCGTTTTAAACTCTCCGGGAACTATAGATGCAGATTATAGAGGTGATGTGGGTGTCATCCTAATAAACCACGGTTCAGAATCTTTTACCATAGAAAATGGTGAGCGTATCGCTCAGCTTGTCATCGCTAAATTCGTTCAAATTGATTGGGACGAAGTCCTTGATTTGTCAAGTACTCTTAGAGGTGAAGGAGGGTTTGGCAGTACCGGAGTTAAATAAAATATAAATAATTTAATCATAAATTAATGAATATTATTATCCCAATGGCAGGTCGTGGAAGTCGTCTACGTCCACACACTCTCACTACCCCTAAACCACTTTTACCTGTTGCAGGCCTATCCATCGTTGAGCGTCTTGTTGAAGACATCGTTCGCTTGTTGCCAGAACCCGTTAAAAAAATAGCTTTCGTTACTGGCCGATTTGGTGAGGAAACTGAGAATGATTTACTTGATGTGGCGAAGCGTTTAGGGGCAGTAGGGAGTATCTGTTACCAGGATGAACCGTTGGGAACAGCACATGCTATTCTGTGTGCTAAAGAATACCTTGACGGACCTGTCGTAGTTGCTTTTGCCGATACATTATTCCGTGCCGATTTCACAGTTGATCCCGATAGCGACGGAGTCCTTTTTGTTCAGAGGATAGAGGACCCCTCTGCATTTGGAGTGGTTATAACGGATGACAATGGTGGCATCATTGACTACGTTGAAAAACCTAAAGAATTCGTAGGTGACTTAGCGATGATTGGGATATACTCATTTAAAGACGGAGCTAGACTTAGAAAAGAGTTACAATACTTAATCGATAACAAAATATTGTTAGCCGGTGAATACCAACTCCCAGATGCGCTTACGAATATGACTAAATCAGGGATGGTTTTTAAAACAGGTGAAGTTTCTGAATGGATGGATTGTGGAAATAAGCTCGTAACGGTTGAGACAAATCGCCGTGTTCTTTCAATACTTGAGGAAGAGGGGAGGCTTCATAATAAGAGCGGTGTTGATTCTTCTGCTGAAATCATTGACAGTATCATTATCCCGCCGTGTTTTATCGGCCCTGGAGTTGTCGTAGAAAGATCTGTGGTAGGTCCACACGTAAGTATAGGCGGGAACACTAAGGTGACTGACTCTATAATAAGTGATTCTTTAGTCCAAGGAGATACTGAAATTAAAAACGCCAATCTTAAAGGAGCTATGATAGGAGCTAAAGCATCTATTCATGGAACTGTTCAAGATTTAAGTGTTGGTGATTTTTGCTCGATCGGATAATTAGATGAATCGGATTTTCCCATATCTAATCATCACCATCCTGTTTTCTATAGGATGTTCTGGAAGTAAGAAAGTCCTAATTTCTGAGGGACAGTATTCCGAAGGCCTTCAAAGAAATTACTTTGATGCAACAACTCATCTTCTAAAAGGAGATCAGGAAGCTGCTTATACCAGTTTTTCTAGATGCTCCGAGGAACAGCCCGAGAACTCAGTTTTTCACTATGAATTAGGTAGAATTGATTACGATCTAGGAAGATTTGAATCTGCTCTTATGCATTATGATACCTCAATAGAAAATGATGAATTAAACGATTGGTATAAATACCATAGGGGGCTAACCTTAATTGAAACAAAGGATTTTGCTGGGGCTCTCAAAGATTTTAAGGTTTGGATTATTGAAAGACCCGGTGATTTAGAGGCCCTAAATGAGTGTTCTGCTTTTTTTCAAAAAGAGGGGCAATCGCTGTATGCATATAAATTGCTCACCTTTTACGAAAGTGCTATCGCTAAAAATGTTGATGTTAGGCTTGGTATACTCGACTTGTTAGCTTCTTCTGATCAACATCTTGAAGGAATAGATTCCTTCATTAAACGATCCATAGAAGATTTTCCCAAGGAGCCACAGTTTTTATACCAAAAGGGGGCATTAGCCGCATTCATCAAAGACCACAACGCAGCGATTTTGATTTTTGAAAAACTGATCGCAGATTATCCTTTCAATTCTGTTACTTATCTTGATTTAGCCAAGTCGTATACCGCTGTCGGAAGAACTGATGAAGCTTTTAAACTTTTATTGAGGGTTTTTCAATCTGAAGAAGGAGCCGTTGCGAAAAAGATTGAAATTCTAACTAGATATTCTAATATTGCGCCGCCAAATTCAGAAATTATGGGCAAGTATAAACTACTGCTCAAGGCGGCAACTGATACTTACCCCGACAATCCGAAAATTTTACATCTAGCCGCTCTAAACTGGATGGCATTGGGTGAATTTGAAAAGTCAGCAATTGCACTAAAAAAAGTAATATCTAAAAGCCCTGGATCGCTAAATGCACATTGTGACTATTTAAGTGTCTTGTTTCAATTAAGTGAATGGGAAGCGGTCATTTCCGCATCTAATAACGCCGCCTTACTATTCCCATTAGAACCCTTACTCTATTTATATTCAGGTGATGCTTACATCGAAATGGAGGAGTTTGAATTCGCGGTAAAGGAGTTTAACAAAGGTTGCGTTCTGTTAATTGATCCGTCCCAAATCGGAGCAGATATCTACAGTGAACTCGGAATATGCTACCGTGAACTCGAGTTGCTAGGAGACTCGTATAACGCCTTTGAGCAGAGTTTGAAAATTGTGGAGTCGCCTTACATCATGAATACTCACGCATATTTTTTAGCTTTAGATAACAAAAGAATGTTAGACGCTATGAAGTGGAGTACTCTTGCAAACGCATTAATTCCTGACAACCCCCATTTTATGGATACGATGGCGCTTGTGCTACACCGTTTAGGTCAAGATTCAGAGGCTTTGATTTGGATTGTAAGAGCCTCGACTTTAGTCTCATCTCCTAACGCTGTTTTTATTCAAAGAGAAGGAAATATTCGTGTCTCTTTAGGCGAGGTAGAAAAAGGGGAACGACTTTTGGATATCGCTAAGGAAATGAGAAAAGAATGATGCAGCTCCATAAAATAATAATCTTTACATCTATTTTTTTTATTCTTGCTAGCACAATCACGAGCTGTTCTAATGAAAAACGAATTGCTGGTGGTAAACCCTTGAAATCAATGGATCCGGTTTCTATATTGAAGAAGGTTGATAACGCTTCTCTCGATTGGAATTGGTTAGGGATGAAGATCGACACGGACATTAGAGTTAGCGACGAGTCCAAGTCTTTTACGCTCAGCGTGAGGATGAAGAAAGATAGTGCTATTTGGATCAGCGTATCTCCGGCACTCGGTGTGGAAATCGCTAGGGTTATGCTACTTAGAGACTCCGTGAAGGTGATCAGCAAGGTCCCTTTAAACAAGTTTGTATTTGAAGGAGACTATCTTCAGTTAGAAAACTTGCTTGGCATTCCATTTGACTTTAACTCTTTTCAAGATCTTTTTAGTGGAACTTCTCTCGAGCTAAATCCTTTTAATGATAAATATGTGTCTATGGTTGATGGGGTAAATTATGAACTGGTTGAAAAAATTCCAAGAAGGGTGAAGAAATTAATCGAAGGGGTTTCCGATAGAAAAGCTGAGAGATTAATCAACAAGACTGAGATTTCCGAATTAATTGTTAAAAGCTATTGGTTTGATGGCATAGGGTTCACTCCTGTTAAGGATGTCTTCAGACATATCGAAATTGGTCTTTATGTGACGGTTAAAAGATTTGGAAATGAAGGGCATAAACAAGGATATATGCCGTCAAAAACGAAAATAACTGCTACTGGAAATGGGGTAGATCTTAAGTGCACTTTAAATGTAAAACGAAGCAGAGTAAACAAGAAATACGACATGCTTTTTGACCCACCCGCTAATTATGAACGCCGTCAATCTCTATAGAAATCGGGTAAATATAAATGGGCTGCTCTTTTTTTTAGCAGTTGTCGTGTTAAGCGCTTTTCAACCTGTTTTATCACAAACAAATAAGAAAGCTTCTCTCACCGCAGAACGTGAAAAAATTGAAGGCCAACTCCTAACAACTTCGAGGCTAATTGATGAGGCAAAAACAAACAGAAACGAAGCGAGTTCAAAGGTCACTCTAATAGATAGACAGATAGAGCTTCGTGAAAAATTAATTAGACATCATCAGACATCCATAAGAAATTTAGAGCGCTCCGTCGTAGGAATGGACACTGAAATTCGTGCTTTAGAAGGACATATTTCTGCTTTAAAAAATGAATATGCCATTATGATTCAGCAGGCTTATAGGATGAAGCTTGCAAGAAATCCACTCATGTTTGTCTTTGCTGCGGAAGATTTCAGTCAAGCAGCACTTAGGTATAAAATGCTTCAATCATATGCGGAAATTCGAAAAGCTCAAGCTGAAGATATCTTAAACGCTCAGCAAGATCTCGCGAATTCTCGCGAATCACTCACCCACGAGAAAGTATCTATCCTGGATGCTATTCAAGACCAAGAAAACGAGCGTGATGCTCTAAATAAAGATAGAGATACTCGTGCTGAGTTGTTAAGTGAGATCAAACGAGAGGAGAAAAGACTCCGCAAAAAACTCAAAGTCCAAGAAAAGGAACACAAGAGGTTGAGCAACGAAATTAAGCGTATTATCGAAGCGGAATTAGCCGCAGAAAGAGCTTCCGCAGCTGGAGAATACGCTCTTACTCCTGAGGGTAAAATCATCTCTGAACAATTTGAGAAAAACAAACTCAATCTTCCATGGCCCGTCGCTCGAGGAGTTGTTACAAAAGATTTCGGGAGACATAAACACCCAACAATAGCAGGAATTATCGTTGAAAGTAATGGTGTAGATATTACAACTGAAAAAGGCGCTAAAGTCTTTTCAGTCTTTGGCGGTACCGTCAGCAGTGTCTTCAATTTCCCTGGAGCTGGAGAAACAGTGATTGTTACGCATGGTGGATATAGAACTGTTTATAGCAACCTTGAAGGACTCAAAGTTAAGAAAGGAGATGTTATAGATAGGGCCACTATACTTGGGGTGGTTTGGTCCGGCCCCAAAGGCATATCAGTACATTTCGAAGTGTGGAAAGTCGCCGGAAGCGAGAGGTCGCCAAAAGACCCTAAGTTGTGGCTCTTCCCAAGGTGAAAATTTATATAATTACCCTTTAAAGGGTATTGTCAGAACTCGTAAAAAGTGTCATTTTGCAATTGTGAAAAAGCCTGATAAAACCATCATAGCTCTTGTTGGAAATCCCAATACAGGTAAGTCAACGCTTTTCAATAAAATCACTGGCGCACGATCTGCTGTAGGTAATTTAGCTGGCATTACTGTCGAAGCATGTTCTGCTCCTGGCATTATCTCTGGATCTGAAAATTGGGCGTTAGTCGATCTTCCAGGTATTTATAATCTTCATGCCCAAACAGATGATGGTAGAGTTACAGAGGATGCTCTTATTAATCCTGGCGGAAAATGGAACCCCGATGTGATTCTGCTGATCGCTGATAAGTCTACTCTTCAAGGCCAACTATTTCTTGCACTACAAATTATAGAGCTGGAAATCCCTTGTATTCTTCTACTCAATAGAATGAATTACGAGGCCGCGGATCCTCAACTTTGTGAAATTTTAGAAAAAGGGATTGGAATTCCTGTTCGTGAAATTCAAGCGCTGAAAGACGACCCCGCTCATTGGGTAAATATGCTTTCTCCATTGCTGCATCAACCTATAGTTTGTAGCATCCTTAGAAAAGTTCCCAAAAATATCGAAGAATCGTTGAAAACGCTTCATGCCGTGATGCCATACGGCACGTTAGGGTATCTATGCCACTTAGCTCGGATGAATCACGCTCCGAGTTGGCTTACTGAAGAGGAAAAACGCGCTTGGGAAAAAGTGAGGAGCCAATCCACATCTTCTCCTGCAGGATTACAACTCGAAGAAGCAGGGCAACGTATGTCTATTGTGAGGGACCTCCTGAGTCAAGCAGGTAAACCTGTTAAAGAAAGCGAAATAAAACAACGTGATGCTTTGAAGCGCAGGCAGAAAATAGACTCAGTACTAACCCACCCAATTTGGGGAAACCTCATCGCAGCTGTCCTTTTTTTCGGAATGTTTCAGGCTATTTATAGTTGGGCAACATATCCAATGGATTTAATAGATGGAGCATTTACTTCGATGATCTCAATCATTTCTGAGACACTTCCTACTGCTTGGTACACGAGTTTACTTGTGGACGGACTTCTTTCCGGATTGTCGGGGATTTTAATTTTTGTTCCACAAATCGCTATTTTATTTGCCTTTACTGCCTTTTTAGAACATTCCGGATACATGGCTAGGCTCGGATATCTCTCAGATAGATTTTTTCGTCGCTTAGGGCTTACTGGAAGATCGTCTGTTTCGCTTGTTGGTGGACTCGCTTGTGCCGTACCTGCTATTATGGCTGCAAGAACCATATCTGATAAACGTGCTCGCCTGGTAACGATCCTGGTCACTCCTATGATGACTTGCTCGGCAAGGCTTCCAGTTTACACTTTCTTAATCGCTTTTGCTGTTCCCGATGAAATCATATTCGGCTGGTTCAACCTTCAGGGTATATTTCTATATACTCTTTATTTAATCGGAACTTTGTCAGCTTTAATTCTTGCTTTTATCATTCATAAGGCTATCCCAAACCCTCAGGTACAAAATGAAGCGGCAGATGAATGGCCGGCGTACAGAATCCCTTCTCTTAAAGCCGTATTAGGCCAATCATACCGTCAGGCCTCCATCTTTCTTCGTGCAGCTGGATCCGTTATTCTTATCATATCTCTTGTCCTCTGGTCACTCGGATTTATCGGGCCAGGTACGCTGAAAGAACGTGAAGCTCTCGATCAAGGAGAGCGATTGGAGCAATCATGGCTTGGCAGCATTGGAAATGCGATCGAGCCCATTGTCCGACCACTCGGGTACGATGGTAAAATGGGGATTGCGATCGTCAGCTCTTTCGCTGCACGAGAAGTATTCGTTGGCACGATGCACACCCTATACCCCACTCCTGAGGGTGGAGAAGGAAGCATTCGTGCACTCAAGAACCGACTTGCTAATGAAGTCGTCCCGGGCACCAATCGACCCTTACTTAATACCGCATCTGCTGCATCGCTAATTGTATTCTATATGTTCGCAATGCAGTGCATGAGCACAATTGTAATCGTGCGCCGCGAACTTAACAGTTGGCCTTGGGCCCTTGCTCAAGCAGCCGGATACACCCTATTTGCCTACTTAGCCGCTCTGGCCACATACCATGTCTTCGATGGATTCTATAAGATTACAATTCCATGGCTTGAAGCAGGCTATACATCTTTTCTAATGAAGGGCCTAATGGCTTGAAAGCAGAGTTTCTAGCTAGAGAGGTTGGTAAAAGCAAATCTTCTTTCTACCACTGTTTTGCAGATTTAGACATTTTCGTTGATGAATTGTTGTGTTTTCATGTCGTAAAATCAAGCGAGATTTTTAACCGCGTAAAGCTATGTGAGAATTTGGTCCCAGATATTTTTGAGGTGCTGTATGAGTTCAAAGAGGACGCTTTTTTCAATCGCCAATTAAGTATCAATAGGCATATTGAAAGCTATACATTCTTGGAATTCTATCCACCCAATAGAACGAATACTACTCATTGTGGTTTCGAGTCATGAATAAGCGTATCGAAGAATACAGCGCTATGCCAACTGAGTTTCCTCAGAAGCAACTCTAACCCAAAGATGAGCCGCCGCTTCCTTTCTCACGGCTAAAACTCTTCCACAGGTGCAAATCGCCATAGGTCCATTGAGTGGTGCAACGTGCTTTACTTCGACCTCCGATCCCACGCAACAACCCATCTGCACAAGCGCCATGACCTCCTCCGGGGTATCCACCCTTTCGATGACTCCGATCTCGTCGGGCTTCAGGTCACATAATTTTTTTACACTCATGGCGCAAATTTAACGCATCACATCTCCCAAATCAATACCCTTTTTAAGTGATTTATTGGAGGCTCATTCCACACATCTAATGATGAATCAATCTAACACTACTTTGCTTCTTACCACTTTATCAGAATTAGAAACCTCAAGCGTATACACTCCTTTGGCAAAGTTAGACACATCGAGAGAAGTCGTAGAGGAAAATCGCTTCTCAAAAACTACCTTACCAGAGAGATCATATATCTTTAAAATAGTATGAGTCTCTTCTATACCGTTGAGGTTAACAGTAATATGGTTCTTTGCCGGATTGGGATAAATGAGAACTGTTTCAGAGGTCAACACATCAACAAGTGCACTTGCACAGTCCGAGGAGAAATACATCGAGGAATCGATAGAAACATATCCATTGGGATTATTGAAAATCGGGTAACCTTCCGTATTCCACCACTCAGTAGAATGCTCAACATTGTCCACTGTAATACAGGTTAAATTGGGATTGTCTGTGAAATTTGGGATATACTCAATGCCCCCACCAGGAAAACCAGCCATATACGCATTGAGTCCATTTGCGACATTGAGTTCAAATAACTGATTCGAATACAACCAGATCCAAATGAGCGAACCACAAGAACTTAAGTCCAGAGAAGTTAAAAGATTGTCTCCTGCCATAAGCTGTTCCAAGTTGGGTTTGTTGAGCACATCCAATTCAGAAATCTGATTGCCAGTGCACCAGACACGAACCAGTTCAGGCACGTTGCTGAGTTCTAAAACAGACAAGGTGTTGTCCTCACAGAATACAAATTCGAGATTGGGCTTGTTGCTTAAATCTAATTCTGTAATGGCATTCCCTGAACAGCTCAATGAGATAAGAGAATCGTTGAAGGCAAGGTCCAAACTTGTTAAGCTGTTATAGGACATCGAAATGTCTTTGAGAAGCAGGTTGTTGCTTAAATCTATGTCAGAAATTTGATTGAAATTGCAGGTCAAATATTCTAGCATGGTGTTGTTGCTCAGATCAAGATATGTGATCGTATTCCCAGAAGCATCAAGGAATTGTAGATCTGTATTTTGAGACAAGTTGATGGAATCGATTTGGCCGTTTTGGTTATAGCAATCCAGATATTTCAACCACGGAACCAAAGACATGTCCAGGTACGAAATGTCGCTGTTCTGTAATTCAGAAATCGACAACGTATCTAAAGACAAGAATCCTTCGAGCCCCGTTAAATCGTGAATGCTACTGTAGCCCAGATGAAGGGATTGAACATCCACAATGTTGGTTGTAAGGACCGAATCATCTAGGACATCATCAATCTCCAGCAAGATTAAGTATTGCTCAAAAGAATCGTCTGGGACATAAGTGTTTTGGGCAGAAATGCCGACATATAGAAAACAAACTAAAACATTGAAAAACAGTCTCATATTAATTCTACTCAACGATAAACTTGTGCGTTTTTCCTTCTTGAGTTTTTACAGTGTAGAGACCCTTTTCCCAGTCGCTTACATTTAAAACCCAACTTGAAACTACTCCTGTTTCATCAACTAATTTTCCTGTAGTATCGAACACTTGAAGTATAGCTTTTTTATTTAAAGTGATGGTTAACGTCGAAGTCGCTGGGTTGGGGAAAATCATCACTGATAGATCTTCTAACTCATCTACGATAGAGGTCGAAGTTCCGGCACACGCACAGTCTTCTTGTATGATATCATCCACTGTGCTTTCATCTTCGTCATCACAAGCGTCCCCGATAAACACACAGCTATCATCATCCTCTGTTGAGTTTACATTGTAATTGCACGCGTCTGCATTCATACATCCGCTGGTTTCATTCTCATCGCATATACCATCTCCGTCCGCATCATTGTAGCACTCGCAATAACAATCTTCATAGAAAATACAATTATCCTCATCGATATCGATGAGGAATACGGTGAAGGTGGCAGGGTCAAAGAAGTCACAAGCACAATCCACCACAATGGTATCATACTCCAGACACGTATCGCAAATCCCATCTTCGTCCAGATCAATGACACAGTTCCCGTCACAATCGTAACCCGGTTCAGCAAATTCACATGAATCGTCATCTTCTGTGGCGGTAATGTCATAGTTACAGGCCAAAGAATCCGTGCATCCAGTCACAACCCCCATAACTGTAATATTTGCGACCATCCCACTTGCAGCATGACTTCCTATGGAGCAATCATAGTTATAGAGACCAGGAATCGTAAATGTGAAGGTTCCCAAACAAACGCCTTCTGCATTCCCAGACATCGCACCAATTGAAAATGCCTCGGGATTGTTAAAAGAAGCGCCAGTAATCGAACTTGCAATTCCATTCACATCGTGTAATCCGGCAAAGTTGACCCACCCCACTGTCATTCCAGCGTCTACAACCAATTCTGAAGGAGAAAACGAAAAGCTTTGCGTAGCAATTTCAACATCTGCACCTGGACAGATGTCTTGGCCGAAACTCATCGAAGAAGAAAAAAGCAGAACGAGTAATGCAGAAACAACATTTCTTTTAGAGGAGAATAAAATAGCAAAGTGATTCATTGTTTTTATTTGCAATTTACACTAAAGGTCGTTTAATGAATCCCAACTACCGGCTCATGATCGATTTATAAACTAAAAAACCCGAATTAAAAGCTTTGCCGTGATACTTGTTTTTAACCCATAGTTAATCTCACATTTCTTTGTGAGAATAGAAGTCTTAATACAGCTCAATTAAATATGCTGGGCTTGAATTCTAAGCTGATTGAATTTACACAATGTCTGAGGTTTTTGTCTGTCAACAATTCTCCTTCAAATACGTGACCCAGATGTCCGCTACAATTTGAACACATGATTTCAGTTCTAACCACGCCGGCACTGTAATCAGTTTTTCTTTTAATAGCCCCATCGATTTCATCATCAAATGAAGGCCATCCGCAATTGGAATTAAACTTATCCGCTGACCTAAATAAAGGAGACATGCAGGCCTTACAATGATATAAGCCATCCTCATCGTGTTTATCGTACTCCCCAGAAAAGGGTGCCTCAGTCCCTTTGTTTACAATGATACTCTTTTCAAATTCAGACAGATGATTAAAGTGTGAGGTGTTCTGAGTTGTTGGCTTTGGGTTTTGACAAAAGCCTAACATTAGCAACATATAGATGATCAGTGAGCCTAATAATTTCATACTACTTATTCAGTTTCACTAGCAATAAAATCCATCCACTTAGGAAACACAAACCGCCTATAGGGGTTACAATGCCCAGATAAGATAATTTAAATATTGCAATGGTATAGAGCGATCCCGAGAACAATAAAATACCCGCAACAAACAGAGATGCAACATGGCTTAAATCTGTCTTAAACTGTTTGCTCAATGAACCCACAACAATTAATGCAAGGCTGTGAAAAGCATGATACTCACTTCCTGTGTTAAAAACATCCATCTTATCAAAAATAATGCTCTCTAAAGCATGAGCGCCAAAAGCACCAATGATAATTGAAATACAGCAAAAAATTATACCCAAGTAGATGATAACCCTGTCTGTCATTGTCTTAGTTTTAGGATTTACAAGGTAAGACTATTTTGATTTATAGCCT
>Ga0209630_10000474_pt1 | contig 45272 bp, 41 predicted proteins | sample COG_01_FD_184745 | JGI IMG/M metagenome (GOLD analysis project Ga0209630, IMG submission 184745) | Pelagic Microbial community sample from North Sea - COGITO 998_met_01 (SPAdes) (version 2) | ecosystem: Environmental > Aquatic > Marine > Neritic zone/Coastal water | place: Helgoland, sampling...
CTGGTCGACGCGCTCGGCGATCGGTGCCTGCTGCTGTTCGTTGCCGTGCTCGGCCGCGCCGTCGATCTCGATTTCACCGGCGCGCGGGCGATCGTGCTCGAACCCGAAGGCGACCGGCTGTGGCTCGCGCTCCGCGCGGCCGATCTCGACCGGCAGACGATCGCGCGCATCGCGCTGGCACTCGCCGATGCCGATCCGCGCCGCGATATCGAGCGCTTCGCCGACGATCTCGATGCGATCGCCGCGATTGCGCCGGAGGCGGCGCGATCGGCGCTGGCCCCGCTGACGCTGCACCACGACCTGCGGCTGGCGATCGACGCCCTCGCGCGGGAGGCGATGCGATGAGGGCGGACGGCATTCCCGACCTGCCGGTCAGTCACGCGACGCTGGATTCCGACGGGCGTCTGCTCACCGCCGACCCGGCACTGATGGCGCTCAACGACAATGCCGGCGGGGCGCCGGGCGCGATGCTGGCGATCCCGCAACTCGCGACGGTGGCGCGACTGGCACGGCGGCTCGGCATCCTCGTGTCGCGCGGCGTGACCGTTGCCGATCTCGACACGGACCTCGACCTGTGGGTGCGCGTGCAGCCCGAGGGCGACGGCCTGCGCATGGCGGTGAGCGGCTGGCGCGAGGTGCGCCCCCGCTTCGTCGCGACGGCTCCGGCCGCGCCGCTGGTCGAGGATGGCGATCTGATGTGGGAAACCGATGGCGCGTTGCGCCTGACCTTCGTCGCGATCGATCCCGCGCGGCGGCTCGGCATCGACGCCTTCTCACTGCTCGGACAGCCCCTGACCGCCCTCTTCGCACTGGATGCGGCGGGCGATGGCGCGCTGCCGATCCTCGCCGCGGTCGCCCAGCGCAAGGCGCTGCGCGAGCAACGCGCGACGCTGCGCCCGGATGGCGCGCCGATGCTGCTGACCGCGCAGGTCAGACAGGATGCGAGCGGCGAGTTCGCCGGCCTCTCGGGCATCGCCCGTGCCGCCAACGTGCCGACGCTGACCGAGCCGTCCGCTCCCGCGATTTCCGCCGCGTTCACCGGCGGCCTCGACAAGGCCCTGCGCGGGCCGCTCGCGCGGATCATCGCGCATGCCGACACGATCCATGCCGAGGCGGAGGGGCCCGTCCAGCAGGATTACGTCGCGTATGCCTCCGACATCGCCAATGCCGGGCGGCATCTGCTCGGGCTGGTCGACGATCTGGTCGACCTGCAGGCGGTCGAGTGCGAGGATTTCGCGCTGGTCCCCGAAGCGGTCGATCTGGCCGATGTCGCGCGCCGGGCCGCGGGTCTGCTCGCGGTGCGGGCCGGCAACGCCGGCGTCGCCATCGCGCGGCCGTTGCCCGACCTGCGCGTCGACGCCTCGGGGGATTTCCGCCGGGCGCTGCAGATCATGGTCAATCTGATCGGCAATGCCGTCCGCTATTCGCCCGAAGGCGGCGTGGTCACCGTTACTGCGACCCGGCTCGGCGACCGGGCCGAGGCGATCGTCGCAGATCAGGGCAAGGGCATCGCACCGGAGGATCAGGCACGCATCTTCGAGAAGTTCGAGCGGGTCGATCCGTCGGAGGCGGGCGGCAACGGCCTCGGCCTCTATATCGCGCGGCGACTGGCGCGCGCGATGGGCGGCGATCTGACGGTGGAGAGCATGCCCGGCGACGGTGCGCGGTTCACGCTGACGCTGCCGGTCTGAGGTCCGGTCTGAGGTCTTCGGGCGGGAGCGGTGCCGCCGCTAGCGGCGCATCCGCCGCGCGACGAGGATCAGCAGCAGTCCGGCGACCGCCAGTGCCGCGCCGCGGTCCGCCCATGGCCGCTGGTCGAGCATGAAGCTCGACTGCGGCCAGTGGACGTAGCCGAGGCCCTGGGCGATCCAGAGCATCCCCATCAGCGTCAGGAGGACGCCAACGGAGAGCAGGACCGGCCGGGCGCGGCGCATCAGCGCTGCTCGACCGGAACGTAGGACCGCTGCGTCGGGCCGGTGTACAGCTGGCGCGGACGGCCGATCTTCTGGTCGGGATCGGTAATCATCTCGTTCCACTGCGCGACCCAGCCGACGGTACGGGCGAGGGCGAACAACACCGTGAACATCTCGGTCGGGAAGCCGATCGCCGACAGGATCACGCCCGAATAGAAATCGACGTTCGGGAACAGCTTCTTCTCGATGAAATATTCGTCGTTGAGCGCCAGCTCTTCCAGCCGCAGCGCGGTGTCGAACAGCGGATCGTTGACCTTCAGCGCGTCGAACACCTCGCGCACCGTCTTCTGCATCACGGTCGCGCGCGGATCGTAGTTCTTGTAGACGCGATGGCCGAAGCCCATCAGGCGGAACGGATCGTTCTTGTCCTTGGCGCGGGCGATATATTCCGGAATGCGCTCGGGCGTGCCGATCTCGCGCAGCATGTTGAGCGCCGCCTCGTTCGCGCCGCCGTGCGCCGGACCCCAGAGGCAGGCGATGCCCGCCGCGATGCAGGCGAACGGATTGGCGCCCGACGACCCGGCGAGACGCACGGTCGAGGTGGAGGCATTCTGTTCGTGGTCGGCATGGAGGATGAAGATCCGGTCCATCGCCTTCTCGACCGCCGGATTGACCTCATATTGCTCGGCGGGGACGCCGAACGTCATGCGCAGGAAGTTGCCGGTGTAGCTGAGCGAATTGTCCGGATACAGGAACGGCTGGCCGACGCTGTACTTGTAGGCCATCGCCGCGATCGTCGGGATCTTCGCGATCAGGCGATGCGACGCGATCGTGCGCTGCACCGGATCGTGGATGTCGGTGGAATCGTGATAGAAGGCCGACAGCGCACCGACGACGCCGCACATGATCGCCATCGGATGCGCGTCGCGACGGAAGCCGCGGAAGAAGGCCGCAAGCTGTTCGTGCACCATCGTATGGCGCGTGATCGTGTTGTTGAACCCGCTCAGCTCGTCCGCCGACGGCAGTTCGCCGTTGAGCAGCAGATAGGCGACCTCCATGAAGCTCGAATTCTCGGCCAGTTCGCCGATCGGATAGCCGCGGTGCAGCAGCACGCCTTCGTCGCCGTCGATATAGGTCAGCGCCGACTGGCACGACGCGGTCGAGGTGAAGCCCGGATCGTAGGTGAACGACCCCGTCTGCGCGTAGAATTTGCGGATATCGACGACGTCGGGCCCGACAGAGCCGGACATGACCGGATATTCGAGGTCCTTGCCATCCAGGGAAACTTTGGCGGCTTCGGTCATGTCGTTGTCCTTCCTATCAGGCTGCCATTTTGTCCGCGATCCGGCCGAGGCTTTCCTCTTTGCCGAGAAGCGCGAGCACGTCGAAGATGCCGGGCGATGTCTTGCGCCCGGTGAGAGCGGCGCGGAGCGGCTGGGCGACCTGGCCGAGCTTGACGCCCTGGCTGTCGGCCACCTGCCGTACCGCTGCTTCGATCGCCTCCTGATCCCACTGCTGCACCGCGTCAAGCGCGGCGTGCAGTGCAGCGAGAACGCGGGGTGCGTCGCCGCCGAGCAGGTCCAGAGCGGGCTGATCCATATCGAGCGGGCGGACCGCGAACAGGAAGCGCGCACCCTCGCTCAATTCGTTCAAGTTGGCGGCACGGGCCTTCAGCACCGGCATCGCACGGGTCAGCAGGTCCGTATCCGGATAGCCGCCGATGGCCGCGACCAGGCCGGCAAGGCGGGCATCGTCTGCGGCGCGGATGTAATGGCCGTTCAGGTTTTCGAGCTTCTTGAGGTCGAAGCGGGACGGGCTCTTGCCGACGCCGGCGAGGTCGAACCATTCGGTCGCCTGTTCGCGGCTGATGATCTCGTCGTCGCCATGGCCCCAGCCGAGGCGCAGCAGGTAATTGTCGAACGCCTCCGGCAGGATGCCGAGTTCGTCGCGATAGGCCTCGATCCCGACCGCGCCGTGGCGCTTCGACAGCTTGGCGCCGTCGGTGCCATGGATCAGCGGGATGTGCGCATAGACCGGCTCGGGCCAGCCGTTCGCCGTGTAGATCGGCAGCTGACGGAAGGCGTTGTTGAGATGGTCGTCGCCGCGGATGACGTGGGTCACGCCCATGTCGTGATCGTCGACCACCACCGCGAGCATATAGGTCGGCGTGCCGTCGGAGCGCAGCAGAATGAGGTCGTCGAGTTCGGCATTCTGGACCGTCACCGAACCCTGCACGCGGTCGGCAATCGTCGTTGCGCCCTCGCGTGGGGCCTTGAGGCGGACGACGAACGGCTGGCCGGACGGCGCGGTCGCCGGGTCGGCATCGCGCCACGGGCTGCGGATTCGCAGCGGCTTCTTCGCCGCCTGCGCCTCGGCACGCTGCGCCGCAATCTCGTCCTGCGTCATGTAGCAGCGATAGGCATGGCCGTTCGCCACCATCTGGTGCGCGACCTCGGCATGGCGGTCGGCGCGCGCGAACTGGAAGACGGCCTCGCCGTCCCAGTCGATGCCGAGCCAAGTGAGGCCCGACAGGATCGCATCGATCGCCGGCTGCGTCGAACGGGCGCGATCGGTGTCCTCGATCCGCAACAGGAACTTGCCGCCGTGATGGCGCGCGAACAGCCAGTTGAACAGCGCGGTCCGCGCGCCGCCCAGATGCAGATAGCCGGTCGGCGACGGCGCGAAGCGCGTGACGATGCCATTCGTATCGGATGACGCCGGGGCCGCAGCCTGGTCGGTGCCGAGATTGTCAGTTGCGCCCAACCGCGCGTGCTCCCAAGGTTCGAAATGTGATGGCCAGTCCAGCCGCCGCGGCCCCTAGCACGCGCTCGGTGCGCCTTCAAATCCCGCGCGCGCACCGCGGGTTGCGCGACGGTATCGAAGCATGGCTGGAGGCGGAGCGCGACCAGATCGTCCTGTGGGCGCCGGTCGCCTTCGGTGGCGGCATCGCGATCTGGTTCCTGCTGCCCGATGCGCGCGGCTGGCTGTCGGCGATGCTGTCATGCGTCGCCGTCGGGCTCGGCGGTATGGCGACCGGCACCGGCGGGCGGCTGGCGCGGATACTGGCCATCGGCGGCCTCCTTTGTGCGGGCGGTATCGCGCTCGTCTGGTGGCGGGCGGACCGGGTCGCGGCGCCTGTCCTCGCGCGGCCGGTCGTCGTCGCCTTCACCGCCACCGTCGAGCGGGTCGAGCCGCTGGCCGCCCGCGACCGCGTGCGGCTGACGCTGTTGCCCGATGCCGGGGCTGGCCTGCCGCGGCGGGTGCGGGTCAATCTGGCGACCGGCGACGCGCCCGTGGGAGCGGGCGAGGGCGCGCGGATCGGCCTGCGCGCCCGACTGATGCCGCCGCCCGCGGCTGCGGTGCCGGGTGCGCACGATTTCGCACGCGTCGCCTGGTTCGCCGGAATCGGTGCGACCGGCCGCGGCTTCGCGCCGGTCACGGTGATCGCTCCCGGCGCGGGGCAGGGCGGGCTGCGGACGCGGCTGACCGCGCATATCACGTCGCGGCTCGACGGCAGCCGCGGCGGCATCGCGGCGGCGCTCGCCACCGGCGACGAGGGCGCGATCGCGTCGGTCGATTCGGAGGCGATGCGCCGCGCCGGCCTCGCCCATCTGCTGTCGGTGAGCGGCCTGCACATCACCGCGGTGGTGGCGGCGACGATGCTGCTCGTCCTGCGGCTGCTGGCGCTGTCGCCGTGGCTGGCGATCCGTCTTCGCCTGCCGCTGGTCGCGGCCGCGGCGGGCGCGCTGGCGGCGATCGGCTATACGTTGCTGACCGGCAGCCAGGTGCCGACGATCCGGTCGTGCGTCGCGTCGCTGCTCGTGCTCGTCGCGCTGACGATGGGACGCGAGGCGATGACGCTGCGGCTGGTCGCAGCGGGCGCGATGATCGTGCTGCTCGCCTGGCCCGAGGCGCTGGTCGGCGCGAGTTTCCAGCTGTCCTTCGCCGCGATCGCCGCGATCGTCGCGCTGCACGAGCATCCCGCCGTGCAGGACTGGTTCGCGCCGCGGGAAGAGGGGTGGGGGTTGCGCCTGGTGCGGGGGCTGGGATCGCTGCTGCTGACCGGGCTGGTGGTCGAGGCGGCGCTGATGCCGATCGCGGTCTATCATTTCCACAAGGCGGGCCTGTACGGCGCGGCGGCGAACATCGTCGCGATCCCGCTGACCACCTTCGTCGTCATGCCGCTGGACGCGGCGGCGTTGCTGTTCGACACGGTCGGGCTCGGCGCGCCTTTGTGGTGGCTGACCGACCTCGCGTTGCAAATCTTGCTCGGTCTCGCCCATCTAGTGGCGAATGCGCCGGGCGCGTCGGTGGCGCTGCCGTCGATGCCGGTCGCCGCATTCGGGACGATGGTCGCGGGCGGGCTGTGGCTGGCGCTGTGGCGGACGCGCGTGCGGTGGTTCGGCTGGCTGCCGCTGGCGGTGGGGGCATCCTGGGCGGTGCTGACCCCCGCGCCCGACCTGCTGGTGACAGGCGACGGGCGGCATCTGGCGGTGCGGGTGGATGGCGGGCTGGCGCTGCTGCGCGATCGGGCCGGGGACTATACGCGCACGATGCTGGCCGAGAATGGCGGGATCGACGGTGAACCGGCGTTGCTGGCGGATCAGGCGGCGGCGCGCTGTACGCCGGATGCGTGCGCCGTCGATGTGCGTGCGGAAGGGCGGGCGTGGCGGGTGCTGGCGACGCGCAGCGGCTATCCGGTTGCGTGGCGGACGCTGGTGGCCGCGTGCCGCTCGGCTGATATCGTGGTGAGCGAACGCCGCCTGCCGCGGGGCTGCATCCCGCGCTGGCTGAAGCTCGATGCGGCGATGCTGCGTACGACCGGCGGCGTCGCGGTGACGTTCGCCGGTGGCCGGGTGCGCACCGTGCGAACGCCGGGCGACCGTCACCCTTGGCTCGTGCCCGCGACGGTCATGCCGTTCCGCGTGGCGCGATTCGATGGCGGGCGCGAGGTGCGACGCCGCGCGCTACAGCGACGCCGCGACTGATCGGCCGTCATCGCGAGCGCCGCGAACCAATCCAGAGCCGGGTTTAGGACGACCGGGATTGCTTCGCGGCGCTCGCGATGACGGTTCGAGAGGCCCGAGCGGTGACCCTGACTATGCTCTCCACGAGGCACGGTGGAGGTCGTCCTATGGCTGCAGGCGACGGCGGACGTGTGTCATTCCGGGACGGGGATCCCGTGGGCGCTACCGCTTCGCTCTGTCCGGCAGGCTGGTGGGGATGCGCTACCACCAGCCCGAGCAGTACAATGTGGGTTAGGGCGAGCGATCCATGCCGTCGAAGGCGAACCTCCGCACGGGTGCAAGGGTGATGTGTATTGCACCGACGGAAAAAGACCGGACGTCACCCCACGATCGTCATTGCGAGCGCAGCGGAGCAATCCAGGGTCGGCCCAGGACGCCATGGATCGCTTCGCTGCGCTCGCAATGACGATCTGCTGCCTGCGCGGCAGCCTTGAGTATGGTCGCGATCCGGCGGATATGCGGTCGGTCGCGGCCATGTCATGGAACAGACGATGAAGCATCTCGCCATTTTCGCCGCCGCACTGGCGAGCCTTTCGGTCGCACCACCGGTCGGGGCGCAGGATGCCGCGCAGCGGCGGCTGTGGAATGCGCCCGCGGAGCCGTTCCGTATCGTCGGCAACGTTTATTATGTCGGGACGGCGGGGCTGTCGTCGTTCCTGATCGCCGACCCCGCCGGGCTGGTGCTGATCGACGGGGCGTTGCCGGAGAGCGCGCCGCTGATCGCCGCGAACATCCGGCGCCTCGGTTTCCGGCTGCGCGATATCCGGTATCTGCTCAACAACCACAGCCATGTCGACCATGCCGGCGGACTCGCCGCGCTGCGACGGGCGAGTGGGACACGGGTGGTGGTGAGCGCGGGCGATCGCGCCGACCTGATCGCGGGGCGGACCATCGGCCGATCGGATATCAGCGGCTTTCCGCCGGTGCGTCCGTCATTGACGATCCGCGACGGAGCGACGATCGCCGTCGGCAAGACGCGGCTCGTCGCGCATCTGACTCCGGGGCATACCGACGGCGCCACGACATGGAGCCTGCGTACCAGCGAACGAGGCAAGCCGCTCGACGTGTTGTTCGTGTCGAGCCTCAGCGTCGCCGGCCGGCGGCTGGTCACCCGCGCCGACCCTGCCGACCCGGCCCGCGGCAGGCCGCCGCACGATACCGCGGCGGTCGCGCAATTCCGCGGCACGTTCCGCCGGCTCGCCGCGATGCGCGCCGACGTGGTGCTGAGCTATCATGCCGAGCTGTTCGACCTCGCAGCAAAGCGCAAGGCACAACTGGCAGGCGATCCGGCGAGCTTCGTCGATCGCACCGCCCTGCCGCGGATGGTCGCCGACGCCCGCACAGCCTTCGAACGCGCGCTGGCGGAGCAGCGCCGTTCGCCTCAGTCGTAGCGGCGGAGGATACCCGACAACTTGCCCTGCACCCGGACGTGCGACGGGACGTAGCGCTGCGGCTCGTAGGCGCGATTAGCCGGATCGAGCCGGATCATCGCGCCCTCGCGACGGAAATATTTGAGCGTCGCCTCGGCATCGTCGATCAGCGCGACGACGATCTCGCCGTCCCGCGCCACCTCGGTCCGCCGGATCAGCGCATAATCCCCATCGAGGATGCCGGCCTCGACCATCGAATCGCCAGACACTTCGAGCGCATAATGTTCGCCCGAGCCGAGCAATGCGGCTGGCACGGCGAGCATCGAGCTGCCCTCGAACGCCTCGATCGGCACGCCGGCGGCGATCCGGCCATGCAGCGGGATTTCGATCACGTCATTCGCGGGCGAAGGGGCCGCACGGACGTTGCCTGACTTCGCCGGAGGCGGCGTCGGCGCGGGGGGCGCGACCTTGCGCTCCGACCGTTCCGGCATCCGCAGCACTTCGAGTGCGCGGGCGCGGTTGGGCAGGCGACGGATGAAATGGCGTTCCTCCAGCGCGCTGATGAGGCGATGGACGCCGGATTTCGACTTGAGGTCGAGCGCTTCCTTCATCTCCTCGAACGAGGGGGAGATGCCGGTCTCTTCCAACCGGTCGTTAATGAAGCAAACGAGCTCGTGCTGCTTGCGCGTGAGCATAGGCGGTCTTCCCCGTCAGAACAGACGCGGAACTTCTAGGGAACGAAACCGCCCTCGTCAAGCGATGACGAGGATTTCCGCCGAGTCGCCCGCCCGCGCCGGCGGCGCATCGATGGGGCGCACGATCAGGCAATGCGAGCGCGCCAGCGTCAGCAGCATGGAGCTGTCCTGGATGGTAGAGGCGAAGGCCCGCCCGTCGCGCAATTCGGCACGCAGATAGTCGGTGCGGGGGCCGTTGGCGGGCAGGTCCTCGCCGAGGATCGCGTGGGTGGTGCGCGGATGGGGATCGGCCGCCCCGCCGAGATGCGCGATCAGCGGCCGCACGAACAGAGTCGCGGTGACGAAGGCGGAGACGGGGTTGCCGGGCAGGCCGAGCACGCTGGTGCGGCCGATCCGCCCGGCCATCATCGGCTTGCCGGGACGCAATGCGATCCGCCAGAAATCGATCGATCCGCCGGCGGCCTCGAGTGCCGGGCGGACGAGATCGTGGTCGCCGACCGAGGCGCCGCCGGTGGTGACCAGCAGGTCGGCGTCGATGGCGGCGAAAGCGTCGCGCAACGTGTCGAGGTCGTCGGGCAATATGCCGAGGTCGATCAGCTCGACCGGCAGATCGGCGAGCATCGCGGCGAGCATCGCGCGATTCGATTCGGGCAGGGCGGCGGGATCGTGCGCGCCGCCGGGTTCGACGAGCTCGTCCCCGGTCGCGCAGATCGCGACGCGGACGCGGCGATTGACCGCCAGCGTGCCGACGCCGCCGGTCGCGGCGACCGCGATGCGCGCCGGGGTAAGTCGCTCGCCGCGGGCGATGAGCGGATCGCCCTGCGTAAAGTCGAGGCCGCGCCGTCGGGTGTTGCGGCCGCGGGCCGGCGGACCTTCGCCGGTAAGGCGGATCGCGGTGCCGTCGGCGGCGACCTCTTCCTGGATCATCACCGTGTCGGCACCCGCGGGCATCGCCGCGCCGGTGAAGATGCGGACGGTCTCACCCGGTCCCACCGTACCGGCAAAGGCGCGGCCCGCGGCGCTCTCGCCGATCAGGGTCCAGGGACCGGGCAGGTCGGCGTGGCGGATCGCACAGCCGTCCATCGCCGACAGGTCGGTCGCCGGTTGCGTGCGGCGGGCGTGGATATCGGCGGCGGCCCAGCGCCCGTGCGCGTCGGCGAGCGCGACCTCCTCCGCGGCGACCGGTGCGGCGAGCGCGAACAGGCGGTCGAGCGCGTCGGGGATCGGCAGCAGCGTCATGCGTGCCAGTCGCCGGATTTGCCCCCGGCCTTCTCCAACAGGCGGATGCCGGTGATCGTCATGCCGCGGTCCATCGCCTTGGCCATGTCGTAGATCGTCAGCAGCGCCACCGAGACGGCGGTCAGCGCCTCCATCTCGACCCCGGTCTTGCCGTCGGTCGCGGTCAGCGCGGTGGCGGTGACGCCGGTGTCGTCGAGCACGAGGTCGAGCGTCACGCGGGTGAGGGGCAGGGGGTGGCAGAGCGGAATGAGGTCGGCGGTCTTTTTCGCCGCCATGATCCCGGCGACGCGCGCGACGGCGATCACGTCGCCCTTCTTCGCGCTGCCTTCGCGGATCGCCTGCAGCGCGTCGGCGGCGATGGCGATATGGCCCGTGGCGACCGCGCGGCGGCTGGTCACCGCCTTGTCGCCGACATCGACCATATGCGCGGCGCCCTCGGCATCGAGATGGGTGAGCCGGCTCATGCGGCGGGCGCGAGCAGGGCCAGGGTCGCCGCCTCGACGTCCGGCTGGCGCATCAGCGCCTCGCCGATCAGGAAGCAGCGGACGCCATGCGCGGCCATCGCGTCGAGGTCCGCGCGCGTCTCGAGGCCGCTTTCGGCGACGAAGGTGCACCCCTTCGGCGCCTTGCCGACGAGTTCGTAGGTGCGCGCGAAATCGACGCTGAAATCGCGCAGGTCGCGGTTGTTCACGCCGATCAGCCGCGATTTGAGCTTCAGCGCCCGGTCGAGTTCGTGCGCGTCGTGCACCTCGACCAGCACGTCCATCCCGCAATCCATCGCCGAGGCCTCGATCTCGGCCATCTGGTTGTCGTCCAGCGCGGCGACGATGATGAGGATGGCGTCGGCGCCGATCGCGCGGCTCTCGGTCGCCTGCCACGGATCGATCATGAAATCCTTGCGGATCACCGGCAGGTCGCAGGCGGCGCGCGCGGCGATCAGATACTCGTCATGGCCGCGGAACCATTGTTCGTCGGTCAGCACCGACAGGCACGCCGCGCCGCCGGCCTGATAGGCGCGGGCATGCGCCGGTGGATCGAAATCCGCGCGGATCAGGCCCTTTGACGGGCTGGCCTGCTTGATCTCGGCGATCAGGGCGTGGCCGGGCTTCGCATCCAGCGCAGCGCGAAAGCCGCGTGGCCGGGTGACGGCGGCGATACGCGCGTCTAGATCGGCGAGGCTGGTCGTCGCCTTGCGCGCGGCGACCTCGGCCCGCTTGGTTTCGATGATACGGGACAGGATGGTCATCGATAGGCAATCCAGCGGTCGAGCAGCGCGGCCGCGGCACCGTCGTCGATCGCGGTGGCGGCGGCGATCGCGCCTGCGGAGAGGGAGGGGCTGTGCGCCGCGACGACCAGTGCCGCGGCGGCGTTGAGCAGGACGGCGTCGCGATAGGCGCCCTGCTCGCCGTCGAGCAGGCGGCGCAGCGCGGCGGCGTTATAGGCGGGGTCGCCGCCCCGGATCGCGGCGAGCGGGTGACGCGGCAAGCCGGCGTCCTCCGGCACGATGCGGCGCGGCAGGTCGGCGCTGCCGACGTTGACCGCGAGGCTGGGACCCGCGGTGGACAATTCGTCGAGCCCCTCCTCGCCGGAGATCACCGCGGCGCGTTCGGTGCCAAGCTGCTCCAGCGCCTCGGCATAGAGGCCGGCATAATCGGGGCGTGCGATGCCGATCAGCTGACGGGTGACGCGGGCCGGATTGGCGAGCGGACCCATCAGGTTGAAGATCGTGCGCTTGCCGATGCGGCGGCGGATCGGGGTGATCCGCTTCATCACCGGATGATGGTTGGCCGCGAAGAGGAAGGCGATGCCGAGGTCGGCGAGGCTTCCCTCCGCGGTCGCACCGGCGACCTCCATGTCGAGGCCGATCGCCTCCAGCGTGTCCGCCGCGCCCGCCTTGGAACTGGCGGCGCGGTTGCCGTGCTTGGCGACCGGCACGCCGCAGGCCGCGACGACCAGCGCCACCGCGGTCGAGACGTTGAGCGTGTGATGGCCGTCGCCGCCGGTGCCGCAGACGTCGATCGCACCGGCGCGGGCCGCGATCGGGATCATCCGTTCGCGCAGCGCGCGCGCCGCCTCGGCGATCTCGACGCTGGTTTCGCCGCGATCTGACAGCGCGATGAGGAAACTGCCTATCGCCTCTTCGGACACGCGCGCGTCGAGCATGTCGGCAAAGGCCTGCGCCGCGCTCTCACGCGACAGCGGCGTCGCCGGATCGGGCAGCAGCGTGACGACGGTCACGCGTGCTCCCTCACCGGGATGCCGGCGATGCGCAGGAAATTGGCGAGCATCGCATGGCCATGCTCGGTCGCGATGCTCTCGGGATGGAACTGGACGCCGTGGATCGGCAGGCTTTCGTGACGGAAGCCCATGACGTTGCCGTCCTCCGCGCGCGCGTTGACCACCAGAGGGGCCGGCACGTCATTGACGATCAGGCTGTGATAGCGCGTCGCGGTGAAGGGCGAGGGCAGGCCCTCGAACAGGCCGGTGCCGTCGTGCAGGACGGGCGAGGTCTTGCCGTGCATCAGCCCGCCGCGCTCGACGCGCCCGCCGAAATGGTGGCCGATCGCCTGATGCCCCAGGCACACGCCGAGCAGCGGCCGGCCGGCATCGGCGGCCGCGGCGACGAGGTCGAGGCTGACCCCCGCCTCGGTCGGCGTGCACGGGCCGGGCGAGATCAGGAACGCCTGCGCACCCGACGAGAGAGCCTGCCCCGCGGAAATGGCATCGTTGCGCACCACCTCGACCTCGCTGCCCAGCTCCATCAGGTAGTGGACGAGGTTCCAGGTAAAGCTGTCGTAATTGTCGACGACGAGGATCATGGGGACGCCATAGCCGATGACCGCTGCGGTGCAACGCCTGTTGCGCGCGCGCAATCCTGCGGCAATGTGGCCGGGGCTAATGTGATCTTGTGTGACACCGGGAGCAACGGTGTCGGCCGCTCGTTATGCCCACGAAGGAGATGCTTACCATGATCCGCCCGTTGCTTTTTGCCGCTCTGGTCGCACTGCCCGGCCTCGCCGGTGCGCAGACCGCCCCGGCGGCCACGGAGGGCGCGTCGTCGGGAACGCCGCCGCAGCGCGTGCGCAGCGTCACGCTGGGGGTGGGCCAGAAATGTCCGCAGAGCAGCGATACCGAGATCGTCATCTGCTCGACGCTCGACCAGCCCTATCGCATCCCCAAGCAGTTCCGCGACAGCGGACCGATCCCGGCGCAGAACCAGGCCTGGGGCAATCGCGTCGCGACGGCGGATCAGGTCGGCCGGGTCGCCGGCGGCCTGCCCGACACCTGCTCCGCGGTCGGCAGCGGCGGCCAGAGCGGCTGCGCGCTGGCGACGAACCGGCAATGGGCGGCCGAGCGGCGTGCGCAGCGCGATGCGGAGTCGACGGTTCCCTGACGGGCGCATGGCGTGATCGTGTTGTGGCCGGATGATGTCGGCCAATGCGGATACGTCTGATCGGTTCGACAGGCTTATTGTAGCCCGGCTCTCGATGAGTGGCTCTTTGACGGACACGGCGCGACCTGGTCGAAAAGAGATCGTCATGTACGCGGAGACGCGGAGGTGCCGCGACTGCGGCAGCGGATCGCTTTGACCCTCATCGTTTGATGGGGAAGCTGCGGTTGCGACAAGCACCCCATCTCCGCGTTCTCCGCGCCTCCGCGTGAACCCAACTGTCTTTTGCTTCGCGGATCACCGCAAGGCGGCAGGTCTTACCGACGGCGCGGTCCGCGCGGCTCCGGAAGGCTTCGCCGTGCTCGCAACGAAGGTTCAGGCCGCGCTTTGCCTCTTCGTCTCGCCGTCGAAAGCGCCCGCAAGCATGGGTCGGGCCGCGCGGTCCGCCCCCGCGCCCATGCGGTCTACTGACCGAAGCCGCCGGCCGCTGTCCGGGCGACCGCGTCGCGGGCGGCAGCGAGGATCGCGCCGGCCTTCGCCTCGCATTCGCGCTGTTCGTATTCGGCGACGCTGTCGGCGACGATGCCCGCGCCGGCCTGCGCATGGACGATGCCGTCCTTCACCACGGCGGTGCGCAGCACGATGCACGAATCCATCGATCCGTCCGGCGAGAAATAACCGACGCCGCCCGCATAGGCGCCACGCCGTTCGGGTTCGAGCTCGGCAATGATCTGGCAGGCGCGCACCTTGGGCGCGCCGCTGACCGTGCCGGCCGGGAAGCCGGCGAACAGCGCGTCGATCGCGTCGGCCGAGGGCGACAGTTCGCCGACGACGTTCGAGACGATGTGCATGACGTGGCTGTAGAATTCGATGCCGTAGCTCGCCGTCACCCGCACCGATCCCGGCGCGGCCGAGCGGCCGACGTCGTTGCGGCCGAGGTCGAGCAGCATCAGATGCTCGGCACGCTCCTTGGGGTCGGCGAGAAGGCTGATCCGGTTCGCCTCGTCCTCGGCGGCGGTCTTGCCGCGCGGGCGGGTGCCGGCGATCGGGCGGATCGTCACCTGACCGTCCCGGACGCGCACGAGGATTTCGGGACTCGAGCCGATCAGCGCGAAGCCGGGCAGGTCGAGGTGATAGAGGAAGGGCGACGGATTGATCCGCCGCAGGCTGCGGTAGAGTTCGAAGGGCGGCAAGGCGAACGGCGTCGAGAAGCGCTGCGCCAGCACCACCTGAAAGATGTCGCCCGCGGCGATATAGTCCTGCGCGCGGCCGACCATCTGCGCATAATGCGCCGGGGTGATCGCGGGTGTGTAGGCGAGGTCGCCGGCATCGCCGCGCACCGGCACCGGCAAGGCGGTGTGCGCGAGCCGGGCGGCGGTGGCATCGAGCCGCTCCTCCGCCGCGGCGACCAGGGCCGCGGGATCGCGCGCCGCGTCCGGCCACACCGGTGCGACCAGATAGAGCGCATCCGCCAGCCGGTCGAAGACGCAGATCACCGTCGGCCTTACGAACAGCATGTCGGGCAGGCCGAGCGGATCTGCCGCCGGCTGGTCGAGCCGTTCGACCAGTCCGATCGTCTCATAGCCGAAATAGCCGACCAGACAGGCGAGCGCCCGCGGCAGGTCCGCCGGCACGTCGCCGCGGCATTCGGCCACCAGCGCGCGCAATGCCGCCAGCGTCGGCTGCCCGGCGGGCTCGAACGCGTCGCGATCGGTCGCCCAGTGCCGGTTGATCTCCGCCCGGTCGCTGGAGGCGCGGAAGACGAGGTCGGGGGCGAGGCCGATCAGGCTGTGCCGCCCGCGCGTCGCGCCGCCCTCGACCGATTCGAGCAGATAGTCGCCGCGCCCCGGCTCGATCAGCTTCAGCGCGGCGGCGACCGGCGTTTCGGTGTCGGCGATCTGGCGCCGCCAGACGAACGCCGGGCGGCCGGCGGCGACCGCCGCGACCGGATCGTCCATCGCCGCGCTCATCTCAATTGCCGTTGCCGGTCAGGTCGGCACGGACCTTGGCGAGGGCGGCGGCATCGGTCTTCACCCCGACCGCATTGCGCACCGCACGGGCGAACTGCTCGGCATATTCGCGGCCGACCAGTTGCGCGATGCTGCCGCGCGCACCGGCGACGGCGGCGGGTGTGCCGGCGGCGTTGCCGGGCACGACGGTGTCGAGCTTGACGATCAGCCAGCCGGCATTGTCCGGCGCCTCGAGCAGCTTGGCATTGCCCTTCGCCATGCTGAACATCAGCGCGAGCGCCGGCTGGACGTTGCCCTGCTGTTGGGCGAGCTGTGCGCGCGTCGCGCTGGCGGGCTGGACCGGCGGCAGCGCGCGACCCGATCCGGCCAGCGCCTGCGCCAGCGGCGTGCCCTTGTTCACCTTCGCCAGAATGTCGCTCGCCAGCTTGCGTGCGGCGGCGCGGGCGCGATCGGCGGTGACGTCGGCCGCGACCTGCGCGCGCACCTGCGCCAGCGGGCGGGGCGCCGCGGCGACGACGCGACCGATCGCGACCACCGCGAAGCCGCCGTCGGTGCCGACCGGCACCAGCTGCGCCGGGTCGCCCTCGGCCATCTGGAACGCCGCGGCGACCACCGGCGTCACTGCCGGATCGGGCTGCGTCGTCGGCGCATCGGGATTGATGCCATTGGCGAGCAGCGCCGGCGTGGTCTGCGCCGACAGCTTCTGGTCGGCGACCGCCTCGTCGAAGGTCGCATTCTTGGCGAGCGCATCGTCGAGCTTGTCGTGGACGTCCGACAGCGCCTGTTGCAGCTTTTGCTTCGACAGTTCGGCGACCAGCTCCGGTCGCGCCTGGTCCAGCGTCTTGCCGGCGACCTGCTCGACCGCATCGACGCGCGCGACCACCCAGCCGAGCGGCCCGCGGACCGGCCCGATCACACTCCCGCGCTGCGCGGCAAAGGCCGCATCGGCGATCGGGGGCGTCGTCGCTGTGGCATAGGCCGCTTTGGTGACGCCGGTCTGTACCGCGGGTTCCAGCCCGGCGGCGCGGGCGGCATCGGCGATCGACGTGCCGCCCTTCACCTTGGCGGCGAGCGTGTTGGCGCCGCCCTGATCGGCGATCACGACCTGGCTGATCGTGCGCTTCTCCGCCGCGGCGAAGCGGCTCGCCTGCTGCCTGTAGGCGGCGGCGACCTCCGCATCGGTCGGCACCGCCCGTGCCTTCACCTGATCGGGCGCAACGAGCGCATAGCGGACGACGCGGCGTTCCGGCACGGTGTAGCGCGCGATGTTGCGGCGATAGAAGGTCTGGAGATCGGCGTCGGTCGGCGCCACACCGGTATCCACCGCGCGGGCGGGGATGAAGCCGACCTGCCCGGTGCGCTTCTCGAGCAGCAGCGAGGCGTAGGGGAGCGCGACCTTCATCGGCACCTGCGTCGCGCCCTGCGTCGGCAGCATCAGCTGCTGGGCGACGATGTCGCGCGCGATATCGGTGCGGACCTGCGCGTCGGTCAGCTTCTGGTCGGCGAGCAGGCGCTGGTAGTTGGCCGGATCGAACTGGCCGTTGGGACCGCGCAGGCCGGGAATGCTGGCGATCACGCCATCGATCGATCGCTTGCTGACGACCATGCCCTGATCGAGCCCGAAGCGTTCGAGCGCGATACCGTTGATCGTGCGGTCGAGCACCGATTGCAGTCCGCCCTGTGCGAGCAACTGCTCCATCGTCGCGGTCGGCTGCTGCTGGCGCGCCGCCTGCAATTCGGTCTGGACGCGGTTGCGCAGCTCGGCCGCGGCGACCTTCTGCCCGCCGACGGTCGCGACGCTGCCGCCCGACAAGGCGCTGGTGCTGCCGCTCAGACCGGTGATGTCACCGGCGGCGAAGGCGAGCGCGATGACGCCCAGCACGATGAAGGTGACGACGATGCCGGCCTTGGAATTGATGATCCGGCGGAAGAAGCTGAGCATGAAAAGGCCGATCGTCCCTTGAACAATTGGCCTCGCTTTAGGGGGGCTGCGCCTTGCCATCAAGCACGGGCGCGGGCATTGCGTGTTTAACGTGTAAAACAGGAGGCGGGATGACGCGGCGCAAGCTCGTGGCGGGCAATTGGAAGATGAACGGGTCGCGGGCCAGCCTCGCCGAACTCGACGGCATCGCTGCGGCGGCGGCCGCCGCACCGGGCGTCGACGTCGCGGTTGCCGTCCCGTCGACGCTGATCGCCCCCGCGGCCGAACGCGTGCCGGGGCTTCAGATCGGCGCCGAGGACGTGCACGAGGCGGAAAGCGGCGCGCACACCGGCTGCGTCTCGGCGGCGATGGTCGTCGAGGCGGGCGCGCGCTTCACCATCGTCGGCCATAGCGAACGCCGGATGGACCAGGGCGAAACCAGCCACGACGCCTGGGCGAAGGCGGCGGCGGCACGGCGCGCGGGGCTCCACGTCATCTCCTGCTGCGGCGAGACCGAGGCGGAGCGCGACGCCGATCGCGCCGAGCGCGTCGTGCAGGCGCAGATCGAGAAATCGGTGCCCGACAATGCCGACGGCAGCTGGTTCACGCTCGCCTACGAACCGCGCTGGGCGATCGGCACCGGCCGCACCCCGACGCTGGAACAGATCGCCGCGATCCATGCGATCGCCCGCGCCAAGCTTCGCATGCTGATCGGCGATGCCGCCGATGGCGTCCGCATCCTCTACGGCGGATCGGTGACGGGCGAGAATGCCGCGACGATCCTCGCCTGCGAGAATGTCGACGGCGCCCTGGTCGGCGGCGCCAGCCTGACGGCAGCGAAGTTCGTGCCGATCATCGAGGCCGCGGCCGGACTGTAGGGCGGGGTACGCGCCCCGGTCAGCGTTGCGAAAGCTGCCATGCGCCATCATCTCGGGATGGTGATCGCGCCCACACCCCTACGCGAACGGCTCGGTGCCGCCGTGCTGACCGCGGCAATCGTCGCCGCGCTCGGCTATGCGCTGTTGCTCGGGCTGGCGTTCCACGGCGCCGCCGGGCCGGCGCAGCAGGCGCTCGCCACCTTCGATCTCGCGCCCGATCCGCCGCCGCCCGAGCGGATCGTGCCGCCACCGCGCAAGATCAACCGGCCGAGCGGCAAGGCATCGCCGCCCAATCTCCGCTCCAAAGCGACCGAGGTTACCGCGCCGGTGCCGATCATTCAGGTCGCGCCGCCGCCGCCGATCGTCGTCGCGCCGCTGCCCAACATCGGCGTGCAGGCGACGTCGGGCGCGTCGGATCGCGCCGGACCGGGCACCGGCGCAGGCGGGATCGGCAACGGCAATGGCGCGGGGGGTGACGGCGATGGCGACGGTAGCGGCCTCGAACGCGTACCGCGGCTCATCACCGGCCGGATCAAGGGATCGGACATCCCCGATGCGATCCTCGACATCGGCTTTCGCGGCGTCGTCGGCGTCCGCTACCGGGTCGGGACGGACGGCCGCGTCACCCAGTGCGCGGTAGTGCGATCGAGCGGCAACGCGCTGATGGACCAGGCGACCTGCGCCGCGATCGAAAAGCGCTTCCGCTACGATCCGTGGCGCGACGCCGCCGGCCGGCCGGTGCGCTCGACGGTGCTGCGCGACCAGCAATGGGACATCGACCCGCCGACGATCGATCGCTGAACGCGGTTATCGCGGGTAGCGCTGCCGCAGCATCGCATAGCAGGCGCGCAGGGCATAGGCGTCGCCGCCCTTGGGCCGACCCGGTTTGGCCCCCGGCCGCCACGCGAAGACGTCCATATGCGCCCATGCCACGCCCTTGGGCACGAAGCGGCGCAGGAACAGCGCGGCGGTGATCGCGCCCGCGAAGCCGCCGTCGGGCGCGTTGACCATGTCTGCGATGTCCGATTTCAGCATCTCGTCATAGGCGTCCCACAGCGGCAGCCGCCATAGCGGATCGTCGAGCGCGGTGCCGGCGGCGAGCAGGTCGGCGGCGAGCGCCTCATCGTCCGTAAACAGCGGCGGCAGGTCGGGCCCGAGCGCGACCCGCGCCGCGCCGGTCAGCGTGGCGAAATCGAGGATCAGCTCCGGTTTGCTCTCACCGGCCTTCGTCAGCGCATCGGCGAGGATCAACCGGCCCTCGGCGTCGGTATTGGTATTCTCCACCGTCGGCCCCAGCCGGCTGCGCAGCACGTCGCCGGGACGGAAGGCATTGCCCGCGATCGCATTCTCGACCGCGGGGATCAGCAGGTGCAGCCGCACCGGCAGCCGCGCCGCCATGACGAGGCTGGCGAGCGCCAACGCATGCGCCGCACCGCCCATGTCCTTCTTCATCAGACGCATGCCCGCCGACGGCTTGATGTCGAGCCCGCCGGTATCGAACACCACGCCCTTGCCGACGATCGCGACCCGGGGATGCGCCGGGTCGCCCCATGCGAGCTCGATCAACCGCGGCGCGCGTTCCTTGACCGCCGCCTGACCGACCGCGTGGATCAGCGGATAGCCGGTGGCGAGCGAATCGCCGCGGGTCACCGTGACGGTGGCGCCATGCTGACGGGCGAGCTGCTCCGTCGCCGCCTCAAGCTCCGCCGGGCCGAGATCGCCGGCGCCGGTGTTGACGAGGTCGCGGACCAATGCGGTCGCCGCGGCGATACGCAGCGTCTCGTCGATCCCGGCCGCGTCGGCGGTCAGCAGGATGCGCGCGGTGGGGTCTTCGGCCTGGCGGTAGCGTTCGAACCGATATTGCCCGAGCAGCCAGCCGAGCGCGGCCGGGCCGATGTCGCTGGCGACGCGATAGGTTCCGGCGGGCAACGCATCGGCCACCCGCGCCAGCGTCCACGGACCCATAGCGCCGGCGACCACCACCGCCTGGACGTCGTCGTCGGCATAGACCGCATGGCTACCCGCCTTGCCGCTGAAGCGCTGCGCGGCAAGGGCGGCGCGCACCCGCGCCGGCTGGGTGCCGAGCCAGGCGTCATAGCCATCGGGCGCGACGAGGTGGATCGGATGCGCAGGCTGGCTGCGGTCGGGCTGGAGCAGGATGTCGGGCATGTCAGTTCGCCGGGCTCACGAGGAATTGTTCGTAGCGCTGCCGGCCATCCGGCTCGGCGAAGGTGCCGATCGACAGCTTCCGCTTCGGATAGGTGACGGTGTAGCGCCGCTGGACGAAGCCGCCGCGCAACCGCTTGGGTCCGGCGAGTTCGAACCCGGTCGGCTCGCCCAGCGCGGACAGGCTGGACTTATAGTCGGCGAGCACCTGCGGCGTGAAATAATAGGCCGCGTTGGCGGTCAGCAGGTCGCGGTCGAGCGTGCCGTTGCGCAGGGCGTCGAACATCGCCCGCGCCGCGCGGGTCTTCGCGGCTTCCACCGCGTCCGCCCCGGCGGGCAGCACCGTCTTGGCGAGCCCGTCGGCGATCGCCATGAAGGCATCGCCGAAATCGGCATTGGTCAGTACGACGATCGCCGCTTTCTGTTCGGGGAACACGATATTCTCCGACAGGAAGCCAACCGCCTCGCCGCTATGCTCGACATAGGGTCGCCCGCCGCGCTTGCCGGCACTGACACCCAGGCCGTAATTGGTCGTGCTGCCATCGGCGAGCAGCACCGGCTTTTCCTGCGCGACCCAGTCGTCGGCGGGAAGCAGGCTGCGATCGAGCCGCGCGACGTCCCATTTCGCCAGATCGCCGGCCGTCATCGACAATTCGCCGGCCGCGAACAGCCAGCCGTCGGCGGGTGGCGGTGCCGCCCGCACCGGCCCCAGCGCATTGCGGTGATAGCCGACCGGGAAGCGGCCGCCGATCGCCTTGTCCTGATCGATCGCGGTGATGCCCAGCGGCTTGAAGATCCGCCGATCGAGGAACGTCATCAGCGGTTCGCCCGCCGCCTTCTCCGCGATCAGCCCGGCGACGACATAGCCGGTGTTGGAATATTGCCACTGCGTGCCGGGCGCGAAGTCGAGCGGTTTCTTCGCCCAGCAATCGACGATCGCCTGCGGCGTGGTCGGCGTCTCCATCGCGGCGAAGCTGTAATCCTGCGGCCAGTAATCCTGCAGTCCTGCGGTATGGCTGAGCAATTGCCGGATCGTGATCCGGTCGCCGCCGCTGATCCCGGGCAGCCATCGACCGACGGTGTCGTCCATCGACAGCTTGCCGTCATCCTCGAGCAACAGCAACGCCGCGGCGGTGAACTGCTTGGAGATGGAGGCGATCTGATAGGGCGCGTCGGTGCGCGCGGGGGCGGTATCCGACTGCCTGCCGTACGCTTTGACGAGCACGATCTTGCCGCCACGGACGATCGCTATCTGCGCCGAGGGCGTGCCGGTCCGGGCGAGGCCGTCCGCGACGACCGTGTCGATCGCGGTCAGTTCGGCGGGCGTGAGCGCCTGCGCCCGGGCGACGGAAGGTGCGACGGTGAGTGCGACGGCGGCGGCGAGCGATCGAAGGAACATCCCGGCGTGCTGCCACATCCACAGCCGCCGGCGAAAGCGAAATCGATCAGACCGGCACGCCGTACAGATCGTGCTCGTCCGCATCCTCGATTGCGACCGGCACGATGTCGCCGACCGAGAGGTGGGCGGCGTCGCGCAGGAAGACCTGGCCATCGATCTCGGGCGCGTCGGCCTGGCTGCGGCCGGTGGCGCCTTCCTCACCGACCTCGTCGATGATGACGGGCAGCGTGCGGCCGACCTTGGCGGCAAGCTTGGCGGCGCTGATCGCGGCGGTCTTGGCCATGATCCGCTGGTAGCGTTCTTCCTTCAGTTCTTCCGGCACGTGGTCGGGCAGGTCGTTCGCCGCCGCGCCCTCAACGGGCTCGAAGCGGAACGCGCCGACGCGGTCGAGCTGCGCCTCGTCGAGCCAGTCGAGCAGATACTGGAAATCCGCCTCCGTCTCGCCGGGGAAGCCGACGACGAAGGTCGAGCGGATCGCGATGTCGGGGCAGATGTCGCGCCATTGGTGGATGCGCTGCAGCACCTTGGCGTCGTTGCCCGGGCGCTTCATCCGCTTGAGCAACGACGGTGCGGCATGCTGGAACGGGATGTCGAGATAGGGGAGGACCAGCCCGTCGGCCATCAGCGGGATGACCTGGTCGACATGGGGGTAGGGGTAGACGTAGTGGAGCCGGACCCATGGCGCGATCTTGCCGAGCTCGCGGGCGAGGTCGGTCATGTGCGGCACGACCTCCTGCCCCTTCCACATCCGCGGCTCCTTGCGGATGTCGATGCCATAGGCACTGGTGTCCTGGCTGATGACCAGCAGTTCGCGCGTGCCCGCAGCGACCAGCTTCTCCGCCTCGCGCAGGATCGCGTCGGGGCGGCGGCTGACGAGATCGCCGCGCAGGCTGGGGATGATGCAGAAGGAGCAACGGTGGTTGCAGCCCTCCGAGATCTTGAGATAGCTGTAGTGGCGCGGTGTCAGCTTGAGGCCGGCGTCCGGGATCAGGTCGATGTACGGTGACAGGTTCGCGGGCGCGGCCTCGTGCACCGCCTCGACCACCTGTTCGTATTGATGCGCGCCGGTGACCGCGAGCACCTGCGGGAAGCGGGCGCGGATGACCTCCGCCTCCTTGCCCATGCAGCCCGTCACGATGACGCGGCCGTTCTCGGCGATCGCCTCGCCGATCGCCTCGAGGCTTTCCTCCTTGGCGGAATCGAGGAAGCCGCAGGTGTTGACCAGCACGACGTCGGCGCCGGCATAGTCGGCGGACATCTGATAGCCGTCGGCGCGCAGCTGGGTGAGGATGCGTTCGCTGTCGACCAGATTCTTGGGACAGCCGAGCGAAACCATGCCGACGCGCGGCGGGGAGGGGAGTCGAGTTGCCATGAGAGCGGCTCACATAGTCGTTTTCGCATGGTTTCGCCAGATGGTCCCGCTAGAGCACGCGGCAGGGAGTGCGCGACTATGCTGGCAGTGGGTCTGATGTCCGGAACGTCGCTCGACGGAATCGATGCGGCGCTGATCGAGACGGATGGCGAGGGGCAGGTCCGGCCCATCGCCTTTCGCGGCGAGCCGTTCTCGGACGCGGCACGGGCGCAGCTGGAGGCGGCGACGGCGCTGGCGCTCACCTTCGACCGGCCGCGGGCGAGCCCGGATCTGGTCGCGGCGGGCGAGCTGATCGACCGGACGCATGCCTTTGCCGTCCACAAGCTGCTGCGCGAGGCGGGGGTCGAGGCGGCGACGGTCGATGCGATCGGCTATCACGGCCAGACGGTGGCGCACCGGCCCGACCGCGGCTGGACGTGGCAGATCGGCGACGGTGCGGTGCTGGCGCGAGCGACCGGCGTCACCGTGGTGAGCGATTTCCGCAGCGCCGACGTCGCCGCGGGCGGGCAGGGCGCGCCGCTGCTGCCGGTCTATCATGCCGCGCTGGTCGCCGGGCTCGATCTGCCGGTGGCGGTGCTCAATCTGGGCGGCGTGGCGAACGTCACCTTCGTCGGTCGCGACGGCGCGCTGGTGGCGTTCGACACCGGGCCGGCCAACGGCCTGATCGACAGCTGGGTCGCGGCGGAGACGGGCGCGCGCTTCGACGACGGCGGCGCGCTGGCGGCGGCGGGCCGGGTCGACGAGGCGGTGCTGACCGGCATGCTCGACCATGGCTTCTTCGAACTGGCGCCGCCCAAGAGCCTCGACCGCAATGATTTCACCATCCAGCCGGCGCGGGGCCTGTCGGCCGCGGACGGCGCCGCGACGCTGACCGCCTTCACCGCGGCGAGCGTCAACGAGGCGATCGACCGGCTCCCCGAACGGCCGCGGCGGCTGATCGTCGCGGGCGGCGGGCGCCACAACCCGACATTGCTGCGGATGATCGCGGAGCGCACCGGACTGACGCCGGAACCGAGCGACGCGCTCGGCTGGAACGGCGATGCGATGGAGGCGGAGGGCTTCGCCTATATGGCGGTGCGGACGCTCAAAGGGCTGCCGATCAGCTTTCCGGGCACGACCGGCGTCGGCGCGCCGCTGGCCGGCGGGGTCGTGAACAGGGAGTGAGCGCTTGCCGCCCGAGACGGCGAACCCGACTCAGCGCCGGCGGACGCTCGCCGGAACGGGGCAGCCGTCGATCTCGCGGACGACGGTGTAGATCGGCGTCGCGGGCGGCATGTCGCCGAGCTTGCGGGCCGCCGGGGGTGGCAGGTCGCCGACGCGGCGGGCACCGGGCAAAACGCAGTGGGGCTTGCCCTTGTGAATGACCGGCGTGTTCGATGGAGGAATCGCGCCGGACTCTGCCAGCGCAGCGGCAGGCAGCAGGACGGCGAGGAGCGGCAGATGGCGCATAATGTGTCTCCCGAGGGGGATACATTATCCCATCGCGCGCGCCGACGCTACCGCTTCCGCGTCAGCTCGCGCATCGCGTCGTCGAGGCCTGCCAGCGTCAGCGGGTACATGCGGTCGGACATCAGCTCGCGCAGGATGCGGGTTGACTGGCTGTAGCCCCATTGCCCGTCCGGCACCGGATTGAGCCACACCGCGGCGGGATAGGTGTTGGTCAGGCGCTGCATCCACACCGCGCCCGCCTCCTCGTTGAAATGTTCGACCGAGCCGCCGGGATGCGTGATCTCATAGGGGCTCATCGCCGCATCGCCGACGAAGACCAGCTTATAGTCGTGGCCGAACTTGTGGAGCACGTCCCACAATGGCGTCCGCTCGGCGAAGCGGCGGCTATTGTCCTTCCACACCCCCTCATAGGGGCAATTGTGGAAGTAGAAGAATTCGAGGTTCTTGAACTCCGCGGTCGCGGCGCTGAACAATTCCTCGCAGAGCCGGACCCACGGGTCCATCGACCCGCCGACGTCGAGGAACAGCAGCATCTTCACCGCATTGCGCCGCTCGGGCCGCATGCGGATGTCGAGCCAGCCGGCGCGCGCGGTGCCGTCGATCGTGCCGTCGATGTCGAGTTCGTCCGCCGCGCCCTCGCGCGCGAAGCGGCGCAGGCGGCGGAGCGCGACCTTGATGTTGCGGGTGCCGAGTTCGCGGGTCGAATCGAGGTTCTTGAATGCGCGCTGGTCCCAGACCTTGAGCGCGCGGCCGTGCTTGCCCTCGCCGCCGATCCGCACCCCTTCGGGATTGTAGCCGGAATTGCCGAACGGGCTGGTGCCGCCGGTGCCGATCCATTTGTTGCCGCCCTGGTGGCGCCCTTCCTGCTCGGCGAGTCGCTGCTTGAGCGTCTCCATGATCTCGTCCCACGAGCCGAGCGACTTGATCTGCTCCATCTCCTCGGGCGTCAGGAATTTCTCGGCGACCGCCTGCAGCCAGTCGGCGGGAATGTCCTCCGCCTGCGTGCCATAGGTGGTGGCGATGCCGCGAAAGACCTTGGCGAAGACCTGGTCGAAGCGGTCGAGCAGCCCCTCGTCCTTCACATAGGTCGCGCGGGCGAGATAGTAGAAGGCCTCCGGCGTGCGGTCGATCACCTCGGCGTCGAGCGCTTCGAGCAGGATCAGATGTTCCTTGAGGCTCGCCGGGATGCCGGCGGCGCGAAGCTCGTCGAGGAAGGTGAGGAACATGCCCTCATCCTAGCCGCGCCGGGCGGCGTGTCCAGCGCGTGACGACCGGATGATCGGTCCGTCCGGTGGCGTATGTCCTAGCGCCCGGCGTCCGGGACGTAGGCGTCGATCAGCGCGCCGACATAATCGGGGTTGCGGCTGGTCAGTTGCGGCGAAGGCCGGCCGCCGTAGATGAAGCCTTCGACCGGATAGACGCTGCCGCCAAGGCCGTCGGCATCGCGATACCAGACCTTCACCTCGCTCCAGTCGTTGCGGTCGGAGACGTCGTACAGCGTCACATCCTGTTCGGCATGGCCGCGTTCGCCGTTCTGGCGCGACCAGTTGGCGTGGGTCAGCATCAGCACGCGCTTCTCGACCACCCGGCTGACCACGGCGACATGGCCGAGCGGCAGGCGACCGGTCTTCGCAAAGACGATGACCGATCCGATCCGCGGCGCGTGGCCGCGGTCGTAGCGGCCCTTTGCCTGCCCCCACCAGGTCCAGGCGTCGCCGTAGATCTGGATGCCCGAGGCTTCGCGCGCGAAGGGCACGCATTGGCCGACGTAATCGAGCAGGCCGGCCGAAGCGCCGAGCGGAGCGGCAATCAGCGTGGCCGCCAATGTTGCCGCGGCCACACTGCCGCATCTGGGAAGAAAACCCCGCATGACCATGGGTTACCGCGGGAGCGATGACCACAGCATTGGCGATTACGGTTAACGGACCATGCAAACGGCAATTATTTGCCGGTCGTTGCAGAGTCGAAACGGCTCGTCGCGGACTCGGTGGTGCGCGCAGTGACGGAAGGGGGCGTGACGGGCCGAGCGTCAGCGTCCCTGCCGTTTCGCCATGAAGGCGAGACGCTCGAACAGCATGATATCCTGTTCGTTCTTGAGCAGCGCACCATGGAGCGGCGGGATCGCCTTGGTCGGATCGCGGTTCTGCAGCACGTCGAGCGGCATGTCCTCGTGCAGCAGCAGCTTCAGCCAGTCGAGCAGCTCGCTGGTGCTCGGCTTCTTCTTGAGGCCGGGGACGTCGCGGACGTCGTAGAAGATGTCCATCGCCTTGCTCACCAGGATCTTCTGGATGCCGGGGAAGTGGACGTCGATGATCGCCTGCATCGTGTCGCGATCGGGAAATTTGATATAGTGGAAGAAGCAACGGCGCAGGAAGGCGTCGGGCAGTTCCTTTTCGTTGTTGCTGGTGATGACCACGATCGGCCGCTCGACCGCGCGCACCGTCTCCTTCGTCTCGTAGACGTGGAATTCCATGCGATCGAGTTCCTGCAACAGGTCGTTGGGAAACTCGATGTCCGCCTTGTCGATCTCGTCGATCAGCAGCACGGGCGGCGTCGGCCGGGTGAAGGCCTCCCACAATTTGCCGCGGCGGATGTAATTGGCGATGTCGTGGACGCGCTCGTCGCCCAATTGGCCGTCGCGCAGGCGGGCGACGGCGTCATATTCGTACAGGCCCTGCTGCGCCTTGGTCGTCGATTTGACGTTCCATTCGATCAACTCGGCACCGGTCGCCTTGGCGATCTCATAGGCCAGCACGGTCTTGCCGGTGCCGGGTTCGCCCTTGACCAGCAACGGCCGGCGCAGCGTCACCGCGGCGTTGACCGCGACCTTCAGGTCGTCGGTGGCGACATAGCTTTGCGTGCCTTCGAAGCGTTTCATGACCGTTCCCGTCAATCGAATGTCGGGTACGTCGTTGGCGGATCGTCGCCCGCCTTGCAAGGTCAGCCTTCGCGCGCGCTCGCCCGGGCCTCCAGCAGGTCCCACAGCGCGCGGTGCTGGGCGAGCAGCTGCTGCGCGCCGAAACTGACCGCGCGTTCGGTCGCCGGCGTGCCGCCGAGCATCGCGATGCTCGCGGCGGTTTCCGCGAGCGGCGGGAAGGCGGCGGGCACCGGCTCGACCCCGAAGCGGGCGGCGGCATGGTCGAGCAGCAGGCGGATCGTCGACCAGTCCTGCACCAGCGCGGCGACCGCGCCCGTGGCGCAGCCGCGCCGTTCGGACTTGGCCAGCATCTCGATCGCGTGATGGCTGGTGATGAGCGCGGCTTCGGTTTCCGCCTGGCCGGGAGTCGAGGGCAACGGTCCGGCGGCGGCGGCGAGCTGCGCGATATAGCTGCGTTCCGCGACGAACGCCTCGGCGACCGCGTCCAGCCAGTCGCAGGCGTCGGGCTGGACGCAATGGGTGCGTGCCTCCGCCGCGAGGCCGGGATGATCGCCATGGACGGCACAAAGCGCGTGGACGGCGTCGGACAGGTCGCGCGCCGACGCGGCGGGCGAGATGAGAAGGGCGAGATGCGGGTGCGCGGCACTGCCGTCGGCGTCACCCAGCTGGGTCACCAGATCCCATGCGCTCGAGTGCCAGCCTGTCTGTGCCGTATCCAACATGTTACCCCGGAAATGATCCCTGCCGTCCCGCCCATCCGTCACGACATGGGCCTTGTCCGACCATGACCTATACGAACCACGTAAAGACACGGTTTACGGCGCGTTAACCCCGGCGCAATCCACCTTTACGTCGCCGGAACGTGGCCTAAGAACGACGGCACGTTGGATTGGAGCTAAGGTGATGCGGAAATGGATCGTGGCGTTGGCGCTGGCATCGGCGGGGACCATGACGGTGGCCGGTGAGGCGGGCGCGCAGGTGGCGAGGCCGGCCGCGGCGGGCGACCTGACGCTGGCGCGGGTGTTCGGCAGCCCCGACCTGTCGGGATCGCAGCCGCGCGGCGTGCGGCTGTCGCCGGACGGCACGTTGCTGACCTTCCTGCGTCCGCGCGCGGACGAGAAGGAGCGTACCGACCTGTGGGCGCGCGACACGCGCAGCGGCGCGGAGCGGATGCTGGTCGACAGCAAGAAGGTCGGCAGCGGCGCGGAACTGACCGAGGCGGAGAAGATGCAGCGCGAGCGCGCGCGGATCGGCGGGTCGAAGGGCATCGTCGCCTATGACTTCGCGCCGGACGGCCGCTCGATCCTCGTGCCGCTCGACGGCGACCTGTATCTCGCGACGCTGAACGGCAATGTGCGGCGGCTGACGCAGACCCCGGGCGGCGAACTCAACCCGGTGGTGTCGCCGAAGGGCGGCTATGTCAGCTTCGTGCGCGACCAGAATCTGTACGCGCAGCCCTTGGCGGGCGGCGAGGCCCGTCCGGTGACGCAGGGCGGCGGCGGCACGATCCACTTCGGCGAGGCGGAGTTCGTCGCGCAGGAGGAAATGGATCGCCGCACCGGCTATTGGTGGTCGCCGGACGAACGCTTCATCGCGGTCGAGAAGTTCGACGAGGCGCCGGTCCATGTCTTCACCCGCGCCTCGATCGGCGCCGCGGGGACCAAGACCTACGAACAGCGCTACCCGGCGGCGGGCACGCCCAACGTGCTGGTCGAGCTGTATGTGATGCGGCCGGACGGGTCGGGACAGGTCAAGGTCGATCTCGGCAGCAACCCCGACATCTATCTGGCGCGGGTCGACTGGACGCCCGACGGCAAGACCCTGCTGGTGCAGCGCCAGAGCCGCGACCAGAAGACGCTTGACATGCTGCGCGTCGATCCGGAGACGGGCAAGGCGAGCGTGCTGTTCACCGAAAAGGCGGGCGCGAAGAGCTGGCTCAACCTCAGCGACGATTACAAGCCGATGAAGGACGGCAGCCTGATCTGGCGGTCCGAGCGCGACGGCTACGGGCATCTGTACCGCTGGACGCCGGGCGGCAAGTGGACGCAGCTGACCAGGGGGCCGTGGGTGGTCACCGGGCTGACGGGCGTCGACGAGGCGAAAGGCCGTCTCTACTTCACCGGGCTGAAGGACGACGTGCTCGAACAGCATCTCTATGCGGTCGATATCGCGAAACCGAACGTCATCACCCGGCTGACCGAGCTCGGCTGGACCAACGGCGCGAGCATGGATCATGCCGCGAGCCGCTTCATCGTGTCGCGCTCCAACCCGTCGCAGCCGACGCAAGTCTATATGGCGGATACGACCGGCAAGCGGATCGCGTGGATCAACGAGAATGCGATCGTGGCGGGCCATCCCTACCAGCCGTTCCTCGCCAGCCATCAGCCGACGAAGTTCGGCACGATCAAGGCCAAGGACGGCACGACGCTCTATTGGGAGATGATTACGCCGCCGCTGGTCGCCGGCAAGACCTATCCGGTGTTCTTCGAACATTACGGCGGCCCCGGCACTGGCCAGCAGGTGACGCGCGGCTGGCAGGGCGCGCTGCCGCAGTTCCTGGTCGATCAGGGCTGGATCTACTTCAAGATCGACAACCGCGGCTCGTACAACCGCGGCAAGGCGTTTGAGGACCAGATCTATCACGCGATGGGCACGGTCGAGGTCGAGGACCAGTTGGCGGGTGCCAACTACCTCAAATCGCTGCCGTTCGTCGACGGATCGAAGATCGCGACCTATGGCTGGTCCTATGGCGGCTATATGTCGCTCAAGATGCTGGAAAAGACGCCGGGCGTCTATGCGGCGGCCGTCTCGGGCGCGCCGGTGACCGCCTGGCAGCTCTACGACACGCATTATACCGAACGCTATCTCGGCGACCCGGCAAAGGACCCGAAGAGCTATGCGGCGTCGGCGGCGGTCGAGGAATCGGTCGGGATCAGGGACCCGCTGCTGCTGATCCACGGCATGGCCGACGACAACGTCTTCCTCGACAATTCGACCAAGGTCGCCGCGAAGATGCAGGGGGCGGGCACGCCGTTCGAGATGATGTTCTACCCCGGTTACACCCATCGCGTCGCTGGACCGGGGGTCAGCCAGCACCTCTGGGGGACGATCCTCGAGTTCCTCGACCGCAATGTGAAGAACAGGCCGGCGAAGTGACGCGTGGCGGCGGGGCTTCGGCTCCGCCGCCGGGCGATGCTTTGTGCGCAATAAAGCGAAAGCGGATGGACCTCGCCACGCAACGCCGATAGGGGGCGCGGCGTACGAGTGGAGGGTTTCATGGGTTATCGGGTGGTGGTCGCGGGCGCGACGGGCAATGTCGGGCGCGAGATGGTCAACATCCTCGCCGAGCGCGAATTCCCGGCGGACGAGATCGCAGTGCTGGCGTCGAGCCGCAGCCAGGGCGAGACGATCGAATACGGCGACACCGGCAAGATGCTCAAGGTGCAGAACATCGAGCATTTCGACCCCGCCGGCTGGGATATGGCGCTGTTCGCGATCGGCAGCGACGCGACCAAAGTCTATGCCCCCAAGTTCGCCGCAGCCGGCTGCACGGTGATCGACAATTCGTCGCTGTACCGGATGGATCCCGATGTGCCGCTGATCGTGCCCGAGGTGAATGCCGCCGCGATCGACGGCTACAAGGCCAAGAACATCATCGCCAACCCCAATTGCTCGACCGCGCAGATGGTCGTCGCGCTGAAGCCGCTGCATGACGCGGCAAAGATCACGCGCGTCGTCGTCTCGACCTATCAGTCGGTGTCGGGCGCGGGGAAGATCGGCATGGACGAGCTGTTCGAGCAGAGCCGCAACATCTTCGTCGGCGATCCCGCGGAGGCGAAGAAGTTCACCAAGCAGATCGCGTTCAACGTGATCCCGCACATCGACAGCTTCCTGGACGACGGATCGACCAAGGAAGAATGGAAGATGGTGGTCGAGACCAAAAAGATTCTCGATCCGAAGATCAAGGTCACCGCGACCTGCGTCCGTGTGCCGGTGTTCGTCGGCCATTCGGAATCGATCAACATCGAATTCGAGAACGAGATCTCCGCCGAGGACGCCAAGCGCATCCTGCGCGAGGCGCCGGGCATCATGCTGATCGATAAGCATGAGGACGGCGGCTATATCACCCCGATCGAGGCCGCCGGCGACGACGCCACCTACATCAGCCGCGTTCGCGAGGACCCGACGGTGGAGAACGGGCTGAACCTGTGGTGCGTCAGCGACAATCTGCGCAAGGGCGCGGCGCTGAACGCGGTGCAGATCGCGGAACTGCTCGGCCGCCGGCACCTCAAGAAGGACGGTTGAGGCTGGACTTCGTCTGTATCCGCGTTTGTGCTATACGACGCGGATGCACGACGGGTTTCACGATCGGATAGACGCCATTGCCGCCGACGCGATCGCGGAGCGTGCGTCCGCTTACGGTCATTCGATCGAAGAGGAGGTCGCTGCGGTGCGCCGCGAGGTGCGGCCGTTGACTATCGAGGAAAAGCTGGCCTTGTCGGCGAGACAGCGGGCGATGGCGCCAACGGATTGTCTGTCCGACGACAGCACCCTCATCATCCGCTGGTATCGCGACACCAATCATGGGCGCGATACCGATGATGGCTGGCCCGATGACGACGGTCGTTGACGCCAGCGTCGCGATCAAACTGTCGGTAGAGGAACTGGGGTCGGCGGCAGCGCTCGAGTTGGTAAGGACCGAGCCGTTTCTCGTCGCGCACGACCTGATCCTGACCGAGGCGGCCAATGCCTATTGGTCTATGGTCCGCACCAGTAGGCTGCTGATGGTGCATGCCGAAGATAATCTGGAAAACCTGCCTAGGTACTTCAGCCGCCTGTACCCAACCGGCGGCTTGATACAGGACGCCTTGCGCATTGCGTTCCTGCTGCGCCATCCGGTCTACGATTGCGTCTATCTGGCGCTGGCCGTACGCCTGCAATGCCGCCTGATCACCGCCGACCGCAAATTTCAGATCAAGGCGGCGGAGCGCTTCAACGTCGAGCTGCTGCCGTTCGAGACGGAATGACCAGACGGGTCAATGCCCGATATATCGTCCCGGGCGGTGCCAGGCGATGAGGATGAGGCTGATCGCCGCGGCGCTCAGCGCAGACCAGGCGAGCTGGACGGCGCTGATGACCGGGATCGACGCGCAGAGGATGACGACGTCGATCGCGATCTGGGTGCGGCCGGCGTTCCAGCCGCGGGTGTTCTGGAGCCAGAGCGTGAGGATTCCGGTGCCGCCGACCCCTGCCTGATGGCGGGCGAGGACGAGGATGCCGAGGCCGATGACGGTACCGCCGACCAGTGCGGCGAAGGCGGGATGGACGTGGACGACGTCGATCGACAGGCGCGAGACGGTCGACAGCAGCGCGATGCCGAGGTTCACCAGCAGCGACTTGACCGCAAACTTCGCACCCATGACCCGGTGTGCGAAGGCGAAGAAGGGAATGTTGATGAGCGTGAACAGCACGCCCGCCGGGATCGGCAGCCAATAGGACAGCAGCAGGGCGATGCCGGCGACGCCGCCGGTGACCAGTCCGGCCGCTTTCAGGAAGACGAGGCCGAGCACCAGCAGGATGCAGCCGATCGCCAGCGCATAGGCATCCTCGGCGACGCTGTGCGGCCGGCCGATCGGAAGGGCGCCGGAGGGAAGGGAATCGTCGCGGGGCTGCATCGGACCTCATGCGTGATGGGTCAGGCGCCTCTCCCGGTCCGCCGCTCTGGTCGGCGGTGATCCCGTCATACAGCAGTCGACGGCGAACGGAAGCGTCACGAGATGCGACGGTGCTTTCCGCCGTAGCGCTGGCCGACATAGGTGCCGATCCGCGCCATCTCGCGCGCCGCGGCCTGCGTCGCCTCGGCGCAGCAGGGCAGGGGATCGCGCTCGGCCTGCGCGGCGCGCATCGCGACGCGATCGGTCAGCTCCTCGATATCGGCGCGGCTGAGCAGGTTCTTCTCGCGCAGCAGGCACACAAGGCTCTGGAGGATCACCAGACTCTCGTCGCCGGCGCGGGATTGCAGACCATTGTCCATCATCGCTCTCCTTACGTCTTCGAATAGAGAGTATGCCGTTATTCGTCTGGTGAAAAGACCAAATCGGTCCCGCTTAATCCGCCGATCCGCCCGGGGCATCCGCTCTCGGGGCATCCGCTACGGCTGGACATGCGCCCCCATTCGACCCAACGAGCGGGGTATCGCCCACAGATGGAACGAGACCTTGGCCGACTCTCCCACCGACACGCAGTATTTCGCCAGCTTCGACGGCACCCGCATCGCCTGGCGCGAACTGGGCGCGGGGCGGCCGGTGGTGCTGATCCACGGCTATTTCTCGAACACCGAGGTCAACTGGCTGAAATACGGCCATGCCGCGGCGGTCGCCGCGCGCGGCTTTCGCGTCATCATGCCCGACCTGCGCGGCCATGGTGCGAGCGACCGGCCGCACGATCCCGTCGCCTATCCGCCCGATGCGCTGATGCGCGACGGGCTGGCGCTGATCGCCCACCTCGGCCTGACCGACTATGACCTGGGCGGCTATTCACTGGGCGGGCGGACGACGATGCGGATGCTGGTCAACGGCGCGCGACCGGGCCGCGTGGTGCTGGCGGGCATGGGGCTGACCGGGATCCTGCAGACCTCCGGCCGCGGCGAATATTTCCGCAACATCCTGACCAACCTCGGCAGTTTCGAGCGCGGCACCAACGAATGGATGACCGAGGCCTTCCTCAAGACGACCAGGGGCGATCCGGTCGCCTTGCTCAACGTGCTGGGGACGTTCGTCGATACGCCGCTGGAGGCGCTGGCGGCGATCGACGTGCCGGTCGCGGTCGTCACCGGGGCCGAGGACGACGACAATGGCTCGGGCGCCGACCTAGCTGCGGCGCTGCCGCAGGCGGTGTTCCGCGAAGTGCCGGGCGGGCATATGAGCGCGGTGGCCAAGCCCGAACTAGGGCAGGCGATCGCGGAGTTTCTGGGCGCCGACCGGCCGGCTTGACCTGCGGGGGGTGAGACGCGCATCCTGCCGGCAACACCATGTTTGTCAGGGGTTTCCAGTCCATGCGTCTCGTTTCCACCGCCGCGATCGCCGCGGCGCTGTTCGTCATGCCCGCCGCCGCCCAGGGGACGGACCAGAACACCGGCCAGACCACGCCGCCGACCGCGGCCGGGGCCGATGCCTATGTCGCCGCGGTCGAAACGGAGGCGGCGGCCCTGTCGATCCCCGCCAACCAGACCGCCTGGGTCAACGCCACCTATATCACCGACGACACCGATGCGCTGACCGCGAAGTCGGGCGCCGAGCTGACCGAGAAGGCGGTGCAATGGGCGAAGGGGGCGGCGCGCTTCAACGGCGTCGCCGGCGTGTCGGGCGACACCCGCCGCAAGCTCGACCTGCTCAAGAACGGCGTCGGCCTTCCCGCGCCGACCACGCCGGGCGCCGCGACCGAGCTGGCGACGCTGACCACCCGGATGTCGTCCAGCTACGGCAAGGGCAAGGGCACGCTCGACGGCAAGCCGATCAACGGATCGGACATCGAGGCGGCGATGGGCGAGACGCGCGATCCCGCCCGGCTCAAGGAAATGTGGGTCAGCTGGAACGACAACGTCGGCGCGCCGATGCGCAAGGACTATATGCGGATGACCGCGATCTCCAACGCGGGGGCGAAGGAGCTGGGCTTCGGCGACGTCGGCGCGATGTGGCGGTCGGGCTACGACATGACGCCGCAGCAGTTCGAGGTGCTGACCGACCGGATCTGGAAGGAGGTCGAGCCGCTTTACATGGCGCTGCACACCTATGTGCGCTGGAAGCTCAACGAGAAATACGGCGATGCGGTGCAGGCGAAGACCGGACCGATCCGCAGCGACCTGCTCGGCAATATGTGGGCGCAGGAATGGGGCAATATCTATGACATCGTCGCGCCCAAGGGGGCAGGCGACGTCGGCTACGACACCGGCGAACTGCTGAAAGCCAAGGGCTACGACCCGGTGAAGATGGTGAAGCAGGGCGAGGCCTTCTATTCCTCGCTCGGCTTCGCGCCGCTGCCCGAGACGTTCTGGCAGCGCTCGCAGATCACCAAGCCCGCCGATCGCGAGGTGATCTGCCACGCCTCGGCCTGGGACATCGACAATGCCGACGATATCCGCATCAAGATGTGCACCAAGGTGAACGGCGACGATTTCGTCACGATCCACCACGAGCTGGGCCACAATTACTATCAGCGCGCCTACAAGGGCCAGCCGTTCCTCTACAAGAACGGCGCGAACGACGGCTTCCACGAAGCGATCGGCGATACCGTCGCACTGTCGATCACGCCCGATTATCTGGTGAAGATCGGCCTGCTCGCGCCCGCGCAGGTGCCGAGCGCGGACAAGGACATCGGTCTGTTGCTGCGCCAGGCGATGGACAAGGTCGCGTTCCTGCCGTTCGGTCTGCTCGTCGACAAATGGCGGTGGGACGTCTTCTCGGGCAAGATCGGTTCGGGCGATTACCAGAAGGGCTGGGACGCGCTGCGCCTGCGCTATCAGGGCATCGTGCCGCCGGTCGCGCGCGACGAAAGCAAGTTCGACGCGGGCGCGAAATATCACATCCCGGCGACGGTGCCCTACACGCGCTACTTCCTCGCGCGGGTGCTGCAGTTCCAGTTCTACAAGGCGGCGTGCGATCAGGCAGGCTGGAAGGGGCCGCTGCATCGCTGCTCCTTCTACGGCAACACGGCCGTCGGCGAGAAGCTGAACGCCATGCTCGCCATGGGCCAGTCGAAGCCGTGGCCCGATGCGCTGCAGGTCATGACCGGCAGCCGGCAGATGTCGGGCAAGGCGCTGGTCGATTATTTCGCGCCGCTGAAGACGTGGCTCGACGCGCAGAACAAGGGCAAGCCGACCGGCTGGTGACGGTTCGCCTCTTCTCCCCTCCCTATCAGGGAGGGGAGGAGAAGGCTCAGATCGTGTCGGGGATGGTGTTCTCGTCGGCGATGCCGGCCTGGAACGACTTGGACGCATCCTGTCCGTCCGGGGTGTGCGCCTTTTTGCCGCCCTCCTTGGGCGTGCTGCTGCGGAGCGTCAGCAGCGCGGCCGCGGCGGCGGCCCCGACCGCGGCGACGCCCGCACCGACCGCGGCAATGCCCCATTTGCTGGTGCCGCTGTCCTTGGTCGCCTTCTTCGGCCCCGGCTTCTTCGCGGTGGCGGCGCGGGGAGTCGCGCGTTTGGTCGAGCGTGGCTTCACCGCCTTGGCGGCCGAAGCGACCGTGCCCTCGGCCTTGGTCGCCGCCGCCTTGACCCGGCGTGTCGTCTTGGCGGCGGTGTCGGCGACCGCGGTTTCGACCTTTTCCTCCGTCGACGGCTCGGGCTTGGCGCGCGGCGTGCGCGGCTTGGCGGTGGCCGTCTTGGCCGGCGTGCTGCGCGTCGTGCTGGTCTTGCGCGGCGCGCGGCGGCGCGGCGTGGCGGCGGGCGATTCGGTCTTCGGCGTGTCGGTGGTGTCGTCGGCCACGGGCATGGACTCCCTGATTGGTTCGGGGGCGTAACGCATTACCGGCGGTTCGGCTCCGACTCCTAGCGGAACGGCGGTTCGTCGAAGGCGCGCAGCTTGCGACTATGCAGTTTCGCCCCCTCCAGCCGCAGCTGTTCGCACGTTTCGATCCCGATCCGCATATGCTCGCTGATCGCGCGTTCGTAGAAGCGGTTGGCCTGTCCGGGCAGCTTCAGCTCGCCATGCAGCGGCTTGTCCGACACGCACAGCAAGGTGCCGTAGGGGACGCGGAAGCGATAGCCCTGCGCGGCGATCGTCGCCGATTCCATGTCGATGCCGACCGCCCGGCTGAGCGAGAAGCGCAGCGCCGAGGCGGAATAGCGCAATTCCCAGTTGCGGTCGTCGGTGGTGACGATCGTGCCGGTCCGCAGGCGACGCTTCAGCTCCTCCCCCGACTGGCCGCTGACGATCTCCGACGCGCGCGCGAGCGCCTGCTGCACCTCGGCGATGGCGGGGACCGGGATCTCGGGCGGCAGCACGTCGTCGAGGACATGGTCGTCGCGCAGATAGGCATGGGCGAGGACATAGTCGCCGATCCGCTGCGAGGGCCGCAGGCCGCCGCAATGGCCGATCATCAGCCATGCTTCGGGGCGCAGCACAGCGAGATGGTCGCAGATTGTCTTGGCGTTGGATGGGCCGACCCCGATGTTGACCAATGTGATGCCGGTGCGGTCGTCCGCCATCAGGTGATAGGCGGGCATCTGGTGCCGCCGCCACGCGCTGTCGTTGACCAGCTTGTCGACGTCGCCGGGGTTGTCGATGACGATATTGCCCGCGCCCGACAGCGCGGTAAACCGGCTTTCCGGCCCCAGCTGCGACGCGCCCCAGCGGACGAATTCGTCGACGTAGCGATGATAGTTGGTGAACAGGACGAAGCGCTGCGTGTGCTCCGACGGCGTCCCCATATAATGGCGCAGGCGGGCGAGGCTGAAATCGGTGCGCAGGGCGTCGAACAGCGCGAGCGGGCGGCTGCCCCCGTCCGCAATCCACAGGCCGTCGGCGATCTCGTCGCCGATATGCGCGAGTTCGGTCGCCGGGAAATGGCGCGCCAGCTCGGTCGCCGACACCGTGTCGAGGCTGAGCGCATGGCCGGGATCGAGCACATAGGGAAAGGGGATTTCCTGCCGCCCCTCGATCGCCTCGACCGTCACGTCATAATCCTCGAGCAGCAGGGTCAGCTGTTCGGTCAGATAGTCGGCGAACAGGGCGGGCTTGGTGACGCTGATCGTATAATCGCCGGGCGAGACGAGCCGGCCGAACGAGCGCAGCGGCGTCGGGCGGTCGCCGACGGTGGCGTAGCGCAGGCGGATGACCGGATAGGCGAACGACCCGTCGATGCGGCTCTGCGGCGAGGGCGGCGTTCCATCGGTGAGATAGGCAGTCAGCGCGGCCTGGAGGCGATCGACCGAGGCGCGGTACAGGCGGTCGAGGTCCGCGACGATCTGGGATGCGGTTGTCATTGCGGATGGTTACGCAATGCCCGTGACGGAGGCAAGACGGGGCAGGGTTCTCCTGAGAACAGCTGGCATCCCCGCGCAGGCGGGAATCCATAATCACGACGGTCGCGGATGGAGCCGTGCCGTCAGCCAGTATGGATCCCCGCCTACGCGGGCATGACCAAGATGTGAGGCGTGGCTGTTACAGCTCGCCGAGCAGATATTCGGCGCTGCTGACCTTGAACTCGCCGGGCGCTTCGACGTGCAGCTGCTTCACGACGCCGTCCTCGACCAGCATCGTGTAGCGCTGGCTGCGCTTGCCCATGCCGAACTTGCTGCCGTCCATGGTCAGGCCGAGCGCTTCGGCGAAGTCGCCGTTGCCGTCCGCCAGCATGGTGATGCCGTCCGCGTCCGCCGACTTGGCCCAGGCGCCCATGACGAAGGCGTCGTTGACGGAGGTGCAGGCGATCTCGTCGACGCCCTTCGCCTTCAGTTCCTCGCGCTTCTCGATGAAGCCGGGCAGGTGCTTGGCGGAGCAGGTCGGGGTGAAGGCGCCGGGGACGGCGAACAGCGCGACGGTGCGGCCGGCGAAGAAGTCGGTGGCGCTGACCTGGTCGGGGCCGTCGGGTGTGACCTTCACGAGGGTGGCGCTGGGCAGGGTGTCGCCGACGGTGATCGTCATGGGGTCAGTCTCCGGATAGCAGCGGCCGCCGGTCGGCGGTGCGCCGCACAGGTCGGGCGGATCGATGGCGATTTCAAGCATGGCGTGTCGCCGCGCGGCGCCTATGTTGCATGACGATGCAAACGCCCGCTTATCTTTCCGGCCAGTTCCTCCTCGCGATGCCGGGTATGATCGATCCCCGTTTCGACCATGCGGTGATCGCGATCTGCGCGCACGACAAAGACGGCGCGATCGGCATCGGCGTCGGCGCGACGATCGACGGTCTCGGCCTGCACGACCTGCTCGACCAGTTCGAGATCGCGCACGGCGTCGCGCCCGACGCGCCGGTGCATTTCGGCGGACCGGTCGAGCCGCGGCGTGGCTTCGTCGTCCATTCGAACGACTGGGGCGGGCAGGACACGATCGATGTCGCCGGGCGCTGGTGCCTGTCGAGCACGGTCGACGTGCTGCGCGCGATCGCGGAGGGCAGCGGCCCGACCCGCTGGCTGGTGGCGCTCGGCTATGCCGGCTGGGGCGAGGGGCAGCTCGACGGCGAGCTGCTGCGCCCGGGCTGGTTCCATGTCGAGGGCGATGCCGGCCTGCTGTTCGACGCGCCGGCGGAAACGCGCTGGACCAGCGCCTTCGCACAGGCGGGGATCGACACCCGGCTGCTCGCGCCGACGACCGGCACCGCCTGATTCACATATAAAGATATCTTTATATTTGATCCGGGCGGCCGGGGCGGCTAAGGGCTGCGGCATCCATTATCTTCAGGAGCATGACCCGTGGCTACTGCGCTCGCGCCCAATGCCGAAACTGGCTCAAACACCGATTACGTCATCAAGGACATCGCGCTCGCCGATTTCGGTCGCGCCGAGATCCGCATCGCGGAAACCGAGATGCCGGGCCTGATGGCGCTGCGCGACGAATTCGGTGCAGCACAGCCGCTCAAGGGCGCGCGCATCACCGGCTCGCTGCACATGACGATCCAGACCGCGGTGCTGATCGAGACGCTGACCGCGCTGGGTGCCGACGTGCGCTGGGCGACGTGCAACATCTTCTCGACGCAGGACCACGCCGCCGCCGCGATCGCCGCGACCGGCGTGCCCGTGTTCGCGGTGAAGGGCGAGAGCCTGGCCGATTACTGGGATTATGTCGGCGACATCTTCTCGTGGGATCGTGACGTCGACGGCCAGACCGCCAACATCATCCTCGACGACGGCGGCGATGCGACGATGTTCGCGCTCTGGGGCGCGAAGCTCGAGGCCGGCCACACGCTCGGCGAGCCGGAGAACGAGGAAGAGGTCGAATTCCAGCGCGCGCTCAAGGCGTTCATCGCCAAGAAGCCGGGCTATCTGACCGAGACGGTCAAGAATCTGAAGGGCGTGTCGGAAGAGACGACCACCGGCGTCCACCGCCTGTACGAGATCGCCAAGAAGGGCGAGCTGCCCTTCCCGGCGATCAACGTCAACGACAGCGTTACCAAGTCGAAGTTCGACAACCTGTACGGCTGCAAGGAATCGCTGGTCGACGCGATCCGTCGCGCGACCGACGTCATGCTCGCCGGCAAGGTCGCCTGCGTCGCCGGCTTCGGTGACGTCGGCAAGGGCTCGGCGCAGTCGCTCCGCAACGGCGGCGCGCGAGTGATGGTGACCGAGGTCGATCCGATTTGCGCCCTGCAGGCCGCGATGGAAGGCTTCGAGGTCGTGACGATGGACGAGGCGGTGAAGCGCGCCGACATCTTCTGCACCGCGACCGGCAACGCCGACGTCATCACCGCCGATCACATGAAGGCGATGAAGCCGATGTCGATCGTCTGCAACATCGGCCACTTCGACAGCGAGATCCAGATCGCCGCGCTGTCGAACTACAAGTGGACCGAAGTGAAGCCCGGCACCGACCTGGTCGAGTTCCCGGACGGCAAGCAGATCATCGTGCTCGCCAAGGGGCGACTGGTGAACCTGGGCTGCGCGACCGGCCACCCGTCGTTCGTGATGTCGGCGTCGTTCACCAACCAGACGCTCGCGCAGATCGAGCTGTGGACGAAGGGCGAGAACTACAAGAACGACGTCTACGTCCTGCCCAAGCACCTCGACGAGAAGGTTGCCGCGCTGCACCTCGAAAAGCTCGGCGTGAAGCTGTCGCAGCTGACCGCGAAGCAGGCGAGCTACATCGGCGTGCCGGTCGAGGGGCCGTTCAAGCCGGATCATTATCGCTACTGATCGGACGCGATCGGTTTCGATGCGACGAGGGCGGTGCCGAAAGGTGCCGCCCTTTTCGTTTGTGATCCTCTCCTCCTTGCGAGGGAGGGTAAGCATGATGCCTCCGGATCAACGACATTGCCGCTGCCGTATGTTCCGTTCTACAGCTTAACGCGAGGGTGCCGTCGGGAGGCATGACGAGGGGTAGGCGTTGATCCAGCTTTCAGTGATGGCGGCGGTCGTATGTGGTGCGATACTCGCGCTGCTGCTCGGCGGGGCCGGCTATGCGCTGTTCGTCGGCTGGCGCCTCCACGGCGAGGCGGCGGCGGTGCTGGATTATAGCCGCGAGACGGAGGCGCTGCGCAGCGTGTCGCCGGCGATGGCGATGCTGGTGCGCGCCGACGGCCGGGTCGAGATGCCGCCGCGGCTGGTCGACTGGTTCGGGCTGGATGCGTCGCCGCGGTTTCTGCAGGATCTGGCGGCGGACGGATCGGGACTGCACCCGGTCGAGGCGCAGGCGCTCGCCAACGATATCAAGGCGGCGCAGCGCGCCGGCCGCGGCTTCGAACGCGCCTTGCATCCGCAGGGGTCGGGCCGCGCGATCACGGTGCGGGGCAGCCGGGCGCCGGGCGAACTGGGCGCGACCGGCGCGGTCGTGGTGTGGACGCTCGACGCGACCGACAGCGAATCGGAGATCACGCGCCTGCGCGACGAGGTCGGGTCGCTGTCGATCGCCTTCGACGCGCTGACCGGGCTGATCGAGGCGGCGCCGCTGCCGATGTGGTATCGCGGCTCCGACCTGCGGCTGGCGATGGTCAACACCGCCTATGTGCGTGCGGTGGAGGGCGCGGACGCCGCCGATGTCGTGGCGCGGCAACTGGAGCTGGTCGAGGGATCGGGGCGCGGGGGGCCGCGTGCGGGTGCGCAGGCGGCGCGCGCGATGGGGACGCCGCAGCGCGAGGTGCTGCCCGCGACGATCGAGGGCGAGCGCCGCTCGCTCGAGGTGCACGACGTGCCGCTGCCCACCGGCGGCGTCGCCAGCTTCGCCGTCGATATTGAAGATCTTGAACAGTCACGTGCCGGCGCCAAACGCTTCGCCGACGCGCAACGTGCGATGCTCGATCGGCTGTCCGCGGGGGTCGCGCAATTCGGCCCCGACCGCGGTCTGGTGTTCTGTAACCAGCCGTTCCGCAGGATGTTCGCGATGCGCGCCGAATGGCTCGCCGACCGTCCCGAGTTCGACCGCGTGCTGGAGCGGATGCGCGAGGCGAGCCGGTTGCCCGAGGTGCGTGACTTTCCGAGCTGGAAGGTCGAGCGCCGCGCGTGGTTCGTCCCCGGCGACACCGCGATCGAGGAAAGCTGGCACCTGCCCGGCGGCACGCACCTGCGCGTCGTCGCCCAGCCGTTGCCGGACGGCGGCCTGCTCGCGATCTTCGAGGACCGCACCGAGCAGGTGCAACTGGCGAGCGCACGCGACACGCTGTTGCGGGTGCGGACCGCGACCTTCGACAATCTGTTCGAGGCGCTGGCGGTATTCGCCGCGGACGGCAAATTGCAATTGTGGAACAACCGGCTGCGCGCGGTCTGGGGGTTCGAGGAGGAGTTTCTCGCAGGCCATCCGCGCGTCGATGCCTTTGCCGAGGCGGCCGCGTCGAAGCTCGCGACGCCCAACCGCGCGGCATTGATCCCGGAACTGGTCCGATCGGCGACCGGGGACCGGCAGCAGCGCGCCGGCCGCGTCGCCTTCGCCGACGGACGCCATTTCGAATTTGCGGCGGTGCCGTTGCCGGACGGCAATGCGCTGCTGACGATGCTCGACATCACCGATAGCCGGCGCGCGGAACAGGCGCTGCGCGATCGCGCCAACGCGCTGGAGACGGCGGATCGGGTCAAGACGCAGTTCGTCGCGAACATGAGCTACGAACTGCGCACGCCGCTGACCTCGATCAGCGGGTTCGCCGAAATGCTGCACGCGGGCTATGCCGGCCAGCTGAGCCCCGACGCCGGCGGCTATGTCGAGGCGATCCTGCAATCGGTCGAGCGGCTCGGCTTGTTGATCGACGACGTGCTCGACCTGACGCAGGGCGGCGACGATGCCGAGATCGAGCGGATCGACGTCGATCTTGCCGCGACCGCGCGGGCGGCGGCGGAGACGATCATGCCCGCGGCGAAGCGTCGCAAGCTCGACTTCGCGGTGGAGCTGGCGCGGTCGACCGGGCGGGTCAGCGGCGATCCCAAGCGGCTGAAGGAAGTGGTCGAGCATCTTTTGCGCCATGCGGTTGCCTCAACGCCTGAAGGCGGGCGCATCCTGTTGCACAGCGACGGCAATGCGACGGGCGCGCGGATCATCGTATCCGACGACGGTTTCGGGATGGACGCGGAAAGCGTCGCGCGCGCGTTCGACCGGTTCGGCGAGCCCGGCATGCAGCCCACCGGCGAGCGCGCGCTGGGGCTGGGCCTGCCGCTGGCGAAGCAGTTCGTCGAGGCGCACGGCGGGCAGATCGATCTGGTGTCGGAGCCGGGCGAGGGGACGCTGGTGACGGTCGAATTGCCGCGGCGGTGAGGCTATGACTCCCATCCATTTGCCCGACGCGACGGCGACCGAGGCGTTCGGTGCGACGCTCGCCGACCATGTCCAGCCCGGCGACGTCATCACGCTCGCCGGCGATCTCGGCGCGGGCAAGACCAGCATCGCGCGCGGGTTGCTCGCCGCACTGGGCCTTGCCGGCGAGGCACCCAGCCCCAGTTTCGCGATCGTCCAGCCCTATGACCTGCCCGAGGTGCGGATGCCGGTGTTGCACGTCGACCTGTACCGGATCGACGACCCGGGCGAGATGGCGGAACTGGGGCTGGACGAGGCGCTGTCGGATACGCTGCTGCTGGTCGAATGGCCGGAGCGTGCGCCCGATCACTGGCCGCATGCGCTGGCGCTCACCCTGTCGCCGGCACCGGACGGCGGACGAATCTTGACAGCGGACGTGCCGGCGGGTTGGAGGCGGCGATGGCCGATATGACCCCGCCCGCCGGCGCTCCCGCTTTCCTCGCGCAACACGGCTGGGCCGGCGATCTGTCTCCTGTTGCAGGCGATGCCTCGTTCCGCCGCTATTTTCGAGTGACGAGCGAAGGGCGAACGGCGATCCTGATGGACGCGCCGCCGCCACACGAGGACCCGCGACCGTTCATCGCGATCGCCGAATGGCTGCGCGGACGCGGGTTCGCCGCCCCTGCGATCCATGCGGCCGACCTCGATCAGGGGCTGGTGCTGCTTGAGGATTTCGGTGACGCCCGGCTGCGCGAGGCGGCGGATGCGGACGAACCCGCAGCGCTGCCGCTCTATGCCGCGGCGATCGACCTGCTCGTCGAACTGCGCGCGCATCCGGCCGAAGGGCTCGCACCCTACGACCGCGCGGTGCTGCATCGCGAGGCGGGATTGCTGGTCGAATGGTATGCGCCGGCGCTGGGGCTCGATGTCGACGTCGCGGGCTATCACGCCGCCTGGGACGCGGTGTTCGACCATGCGCTGACCGACGAGCCGGTGACGGTGCTGCGCGATTACCATGCCGAAAACCTGATGCTGGTCGGCGCGGCGCAGTCACTGGGACTGCTCGATTTCCAGGACGCGCTCGCCGGCCATCCGGCCTACGACCTCGTGTCGCTGTTGCAGGACGCGCGGCGCGACGTCGATCCGGGCGTCGAGGAGGCGATGCTGCAACGCTATCGCGCGGCGACCGGTGCGGGCGAGGACTTCATGGCGGCCTATCACGTGCTCGGCGCGCAGCGGAACG
>Ga0209630_10000475_pt1 | contig 45232 bp, 43 predicted proteins | sample COG_01_FD_184745 | JGI IMG/M metagenome (GOLD analysis project Ga0209630, IMG submission 184745) | Pelagic Microbial community sample from North Sea - COGITO 998_met_01 (SPAdes) (version 2) | ecosystem: Environmental > Aquatic > Marine > Neritic zone/Coastal water | place: Helgoland, sampling...
CCACCTTTAGCATTCTTGATACGTTCGTCCCGGCTATGGCCGTGGGTGCTCGCTCGGGCGCTGGGTTCGGCATCGGCGCCAACCTTGTCGGTTTCCCCAAACTCGGGTAAGCATAAACTTGCCTATAAACACGAAAAACACCAATAAATATAATATAGATTTGAATATAGTTATCAAATCTATATTGTGGGAATGAACTCCCAGTCGAGTTCGTTACATATTTTCCTCCATATTTCGTCTTGTTCGATTCGCTTCTCGCGGTCCTTTAGCATTGGGAAGAAAGGCAGGAATTCGCGCTGGTCGAGCAACTCGCACAACTTGTAGACCGTATAGTAGTAGTTTAAGAAGTTCACTCGATCTTCCGGACAATATTTCGCATAAGGGCCTTGGATTTCCATAAAAAGATTGCACAGCGTGTCTTCGAGTTCCGGACTCATGATGGGCGGTTTGATTCCCAACTTGTCTTTGATAAAGGGAATGTGCTCGTAATATTTGTTGTAGCCCAACCGCTTTAGTATCTCTTTCGCGCGCTTGTTGGTGATTTGTTCGAGACCGATTCGTTCCTTTTTGATTTGCAACTTGATATTCTCGAGCACTTCGTCGGGTATTTGCGTGGTCTCCTTGGCTTGGAACTGCGCGATTACCTCTCTGAAATGGTTGATTCTTTTGTAAGCATAAAAGCAGACCTCTTTGGGAGGTTCTTTATACGAGGGTTTCTCATTTTCTACAAGGTATTGGATCGTGGAAGAACAATTATTGCAAACAAGTTGTCCCTCGTGCACAATCGGAATCATCTCGCCTTGGTGGCAAACTTCGCAAATGTCCGTCTGAACCACATAATTGCCAATGTCCATAAAGCTGTCGTCGATGTTTGCAAGAAATTTCTTCACATTGCTGTGCTCCTTTTCATCCTCCTTCTTGCTTGGTGTTTCCGTTTTGAAAAAGGTGTTGAGAACCGTTGTTTTGTTTGTGCCCTCCGCGACCTTCATTTTATTCTCGAAATAACCGAATACTAACTCCGAGTTGTTTAGCAAATAATTTCTCTCGCGCCCTTTGATTTCCCGGAGCGTCCTCTTGATGTCTTCCATCCTATCTTTTGTTTCTAACTCTGCTTCGACGGACATCTTATTTCGTTGTAGTTTTTTACGAAGTGACCTTTGCTCTTTGCGAAGAGACGGGACGACCACCTCTTTTTCGCGCCGCAATTCATCGACGATTTCTTGATGTTTTCCGTCGAGGGTAGTGATGGAATTGTTTTCGACCAGTATCTTTCTTGTATTTTTCTGTTTAAATTTAGGCATATTAACAATACCTTTTTATTAGTGTTTAATTGAATATACTTCCAGTTATTGTTTTCTTTCTTTTAATTTAATGGATACAGTTCGCATAAATACCCCAGAAGATTTAGAAGTCGATTGTATCAAACTCCAGAAAATGGCCTTCATTTTTAACGCCGTTCAATCGGGTTGGAAGGTTTCCATGAAAGATGACACCTATATTTTCACCAAAAAACATCAGGGTAAGAAGGAAATTTACCTTGACACCTATGTGAAATCGTTTATTGAGAAAAACATGGACATAAACAAAATTAAGAATAGCATCGACAATTAGCATCGACAATTAGCACCGACAATCAATACACGATATTTATGGAGTATTTCGGAGTATTTCCATAGTATTTTTTGATATTTCAACAATGTTTTAATGATTAATAGTATTTTTAATCATTAATTAAATCTTTTTCGTAATTTTTTTTTCTTTAGCAATATTATAACAATGGGAGGTGGATTAATGCAACTCGTAGCCTACGGCGCTCAGGACGTTTACCTTACCGGCAACCCGCAGATCACCTTCTGGAAGGTGACCTACCGTCGCCACACCAACTTCGCGATGGAGTCGATCGAGCAGACCTTCAACGGCCAGGCCGATTTCGGCCGCCGTGTCACCTGCACCATCAGCCGCAACGGTGACCTCGCGTACCGCACCTACCTTCAGGTCACTCTTCCGGAGATTAGCCAGGACCTCAAAAATTCAGGCTCTAATGTCTACGCTCGCTGGTTAGATTTCCCGGGTGAGCAGATGATCTCGCAGGTCGAGGTCGAGATTGGTGGCCAGCGCATCGACCGCCAGTACGGCGACTGGATGCACATCTGGAACCAGCTCACCCTTTCCAAGGAGCAGGAGCGTGGCTACTACAAGATGGTTGGCAACACCACCCAGCTCACCTACATCACCGACCCGACTTTTGCCGATGTTGATGGCCCGTGCAACGTTGATTCTAACGGCACCGTCCCAACCAACGTGTGCGCCCCGCGCAACACCCTTCCGGAGACGACCCTCTACGTGCCGCTCCAGTTCTGGTACTGCCGCAACCCGGGTCTTGCCCTTCCGCTCATTGCCCTCCAGTACCACGAGGTCAAGATCAACCTCGATCTTCGCCCGATTGATGAGTGCCTCTGGGCCGTCAGCAGTCTTGCCGGCGCTTCTACTAAGGTATCCAAAGCCTACCAGCAGTCGCTTGTTGCCGCGTCGCTCTACGTCGACTACGTGTTCCTGGACACCGACGAGCGTCGCCGCATGGCGCAGAACCCGCACGAGTACCTGATTGAGCAGCTCCAGTTCACTGGCGATGAGTCGGTCGGTTCGTCCTCGAACAAGATCAAACTCAACTTCAACCACCCGTGCAAGGAGCTCGTCTTCGTTGCCCAGCCGGACGCGAACGTCGACTACTGCGCGTCCCTTGAGTCTTCGGATACTCTCCTCAAGAAGACCCTCGGTGCTCAGCCGTTCAACTACACCGATTCGATCGATGCGCTCCCGAATGCTATCCACGCCTTCGGTGGTCCGAATTCCCTTAAGGGTTCGAATGGCTTCATTGGTACATCGGGTCTCTTCCAGGACCAAGGTGCTGATGACCTTGTCAGCACCAGCAACGACCACCACGACAACTTCGGCGTTGATGGCGATGATGGCTCGACCCTCTCGGATGCCGGCACCTTCGTGCTTGCCGAGACCGCGCTTGACATGCACTGCTGGGGCGAGAACCCGGTCGTCACCGCCAAGCTTCAGCTCAACGGCCAGGACCGCTTCTCGGAGCGTGAGGGCACCTACTTCGACCTCGTCCAGCCGTACCAGTTCCACACCCGTGCCCCGGACACCGGCATCAACGTCTACTCGTTCGCGCTTCGCCCGGAGGAGCACCAGCCGTCGGGCACCTGCAATTTCTCGCGCATCGACAACGCGACTCTTCAGCTCGTCCTGTCGAACGCCACCGTCGAGAGCACCAAGACCGCCAAGGTCCGCGTGTACGCCACCAACTACAACGTCCTTCGTGTTATGTCGGGAATGGGCGGACTTGCGTACAGCAACTAAGTAATATATGGGTTTTACGACTTATTAATATAGTTGTTGATTATGATTTAAAGACCATGTTATAATTATATATTATACTATGTTCTCAGAATTTGAAAAGATTATTTCAAAAGATGATGGTTATTACATTCAACACGGCAAATACTTTGGAAGCATAAGAAACGTTCTGTATCTTATTGAAAACAATAATACGATGGAACGATACTACAAGATGACATATGATAAACATAATAAACTTTTCGTTATACTTTCCTGTGAAGATGCGGAAATAATAAAGAATTACAAGCCGTTTCGACCGCTCTGGGTAAAACGAGGATATCATATTGTCGCGAATTTTCCTAATAATCAGAAGATACGAATGGTTGATTTTGTGGCAGCCAATATGGCGCTGGGTACAGAATTCAAATATACGTGCGACACGTATGATTTCCGGAGACATAAATATCAGAATATTGGCAATGATAAAAAAATAAAGGAGACAAAACGCGTGACTACAAATGAAAAAGTTGACTCGTTGGAAAAGATATCCGCACTCGAATTACAACCATTCCAATTACAACAATTCGAGTCACAAGCTCAGCCATTACCACCATGTAGTAAAAACGAAAGTATTATTGAAAATGATAACGGTTTCCGTATGAATGCTGGTAGATATTCAGGGCAAAGACGAAACGTTCTTCATTTAATTCAAAATACTATCACCAACGAGCGTTACTACCAGATGAGTTGTAACACTGAAAACGATATGTTTACCCAACTTTCTTGCGAAGATGTTGGATTTATTAAGGCGATGACACCTCGAAAAGTATGGACGTTTAACAAAATGCTCGGATATGTTGCTGCTGAAATGGAAAATAAAAAGCATTACCTTCACCGGTTCGTCATGAAGAACCAATATCCAAATGATGATAAACTCATCGACAAAAAATTCTCGATCGACCACATCAATCGTGACAAGTTGGACAATCGTCGCTCAAATCTGCGCTTCGCCACGCAGAGCGAACAAAATGCCAACACTAATAAGCGGTCCCGTAAATACAACGCAAATCCACTTCCAGACGGATTGACGCAAGCGATGCTCCCCAAATACGTCGTTTATTATCACGAAATCTACAACAAGGAGAAAAATCTCACCCGCGAGTTCTTCAAAATCGAAAGTCACCCTAAGTTGGACAAACCTATTATGAGTTCCAAATCGCGCAAGGTCTCCCTCACTACCAAGTTGGAGGAGATCAAACAGAAACTACACAACTTGGAGAACGACATAGTTAATGAGGAGGAACCCAATAAGCTGCCGCAATACTACCGCATCAACCAAATGCGTGGCGCACCGCACCTTGTGTATGAGCGCCGCCTCGACGACCGGCGCTACGGACTCAACATGAAACTCAAAGCAGGCTCGTCTATTCAAGACGAACTGGAGAGATTCCAAGAGAAACTCAAGAATAAATACCCTGAGTTGGCGGAGTAAACACAACATATAATCAATGATATTTTTCCATCAAAAATATGATATATGGATACAACTTAAATATACACACTTATATACAAGCATATGCAAATCTTCATCAAGACGCTTACCGGAAAAACCATCACGCTCGATGTCGAGCCATCGGATACCATTGAAAACGTGAAACAGAAGGTTCAAGACAAGGAGGGTATTCCGCCCGACCAACAGCGCCTCATTTTTGCGGGAAAACAGCTTGAGGACGGAAGGACGCTTTCGGACTATAATATCCAAAAGGAGGCAACGCTTCACCTCGTCCTTCGTCTTCGTTAACCATACTAAAATGTTTAATTTATAATACGCATCATCGTGACGGGTATTATAAAATAATAAAATAAAATAAAAATTATTCATACTCGCGTAGAGAGGGCGGTTTTTCCATTTTTATATTGGAATCGCCCACATACGATGGCGGCATATTACCAGATTGTTTTTGGCAAACACGCCCGGCATCATCTTCTTCAAACAAACCACTATAATATGGTTTGATGTGGTCGCTAGAACCAACACAACGTCCATTGCAAAAACCATCATTCGTCACCGACGGAATGATGGTCATCGCTCCACCAAGTGTAATGCCTCCAAACAAACACTTGACAAAGTTCCGCGCTTCCATTAATAATAACAGAGGGAATTATTTTTATATTGTTTACAAATACCGGAAGAACTCGCACCCTAGCAAGTATTGAACAGGAGTTCCATATTTCTCACTTCAGGTCGGTCTTTCTCCTCGCGAAACAATTTCGTTATGAGGTCGTTATCTCTAAATCTCAAACTGTAGTGTTGTTGGAGATTGTTGCGCCCGACCCGACCCATTGCCTGAATACACTTTTCTTGGCTCATGTGCCCCAGGTCCTTGCTTATGTAGCCATGACAGAACTGATAGTTCGTGCCGTAAATGTAATCGGACGATGCAATGATAATGAATAATTTCTGCTGTTGCGCCAAGGACTTCATCACCTCTGAATAACGAACGCTGGCGTGTTGTGCAAAGACGCCTACCCCCATAAGCAGGAGCATTTTCCACGAATCCTCTATGTCATCGATCATCATAATCTCCTCGACGACAGTTTCGGATATGTCACACATAAATGGAGTGCCGTTCGTTTCCTCCGAAATATCGAACCGTTTTAGATGCCTTGCGCTGTTTGGAATAAACTGCGAGTCGAGTTCCACGCTTTTCACGCACGAATTCAGTTCATTTATTTTGGTCATCACGCGTCGCATTTCCGGATTCACCCTGCCATCCGCCAATTTCTTCTCTTTACCCTCGTCTTCGCGCGTTCCATCCTCGTACGTCTTTTGTAAGACAGACACCTTGCCATTGATGACCGTGTTGTAATGAATGGCCTTCATGATGTCGCGCGAAACTGCTTGCGGAATGTCGGACTGTTGAAGGCAGAAACGCGCCACCTTTCCAACATCCTCCGCAAGGAAGATCGTCGGTCCGTCGGTCATCGTATGCGCATCGCTAGTGACGACGTGAATGTTCGATGTGTGGTGCCGTTTACGTTCAACGCTGACCGCTTCAAACACATCGCCCCATTTTTCAGGAACAATATTTGCGAGAACGTCTATATAGTAGGTCTTTATTTGCGACATGGTCACGTCTTCGACGCACGCGAAATTCTGCGTCATCGAATACCGCTCGTTGCGAACGCTGTTTCTAACGGATTTATTAGTGATAAACCGAATCGCTTCTCCTAGGTCGATGTAACGAAGTAATGTGCGATTTTGGCGACATTGTTTGGAGACTGCCAATATATCATCGTATTCGCGACTGAGGAAGTGGGGCATCGCGACATACCCGTCCTTTTCGATGAGCGGAATTGTCTTTTTGCAGTCATGGCTGACAATGGTGTGCACTTCGGCGTCCAAGAAGCGCGCACAGAAATCGGCGTTGGTCGGCTGCATTTCGTGTGGCTGGGGCAGAGTTGCCGACGACAATACCACGTTTGGTATTTGGTTCTCCTGCCAGTTACGCTGAATGATTGGGTGAAACTCGTGCTCTTTGTAATCCATCGTAATCGTAGGTTCATCCCAATATAAGATAATGTCTTCCTTCTTGTTGAACGCCAACATGTAATACATCGCCGGAAGATATGACTTGATGTCACATATCATAATCTCGACCTTATCACCTACCGTATTATCGACCTTCCAAATCCCACCACTACGCCGATTCACCGTATAATCTTTTGCCGCAAAGTAATGAAGCCTGATATCCTCCGCGTCTTGACACCCAAACGCAAACGCCACCTTCTTGTGTCCGGAGATTGCTGCCTTTGCCAAAGCAAGACCAACGTGGCGTGCTGCACATACGAAGATGACCCGGTGCTTCTCGGATAGACCAAGTGGAGACATTGTCTTTCCCGTTCCCGTGGGAGCAATATACTGAATCAGTTTAGGAACGCGCGCTTTACATATTGTAAACAACTGCTTCTGATGGTCATACAATTCCTCATCAGCGTATTTCATCAGGTCTTCGTTTCGTTCAATAATTGTCTCGCCCATCTTGACTAGTTTGGTAATATCAACGGATTTATCATTGATACTAGAAAGGCGGTTCACTAGAGCAAGTAATACGCCATTGGACGCTTCCACATTATACTTGGAGAGTATCTTTATTGTGTAGTGGTATCGTAACCATTTGTCCGAGTTTTTCGACTTGTATTTGTAGAGTTTCTCCATCAAATCTAGGAGAACGAATTCAAATAACTCGGTTTTTTCCGTAAGTAGTTGCTTGTCCGTATTCGAAAAACGGATTTGGTCGGCCTTTTTGATAGAGCATTTTTTAGTTTCAACTTTGTCGAACTTGAACCCGTATTTATTAGACATTATAGAGACCTTAGGTTCGATGTATTTCATGAACACGAAGTTTTCTAGTGCTTCTGAATGGCTGATTTTCAGATAACTCAGCAAGGACATTGTCTTGTTTTGGCGAATAGCGACATTGTGATATCCACGAGTAATGAGATCGATAATTCGTTTTTCATTCGCTGATACGGGTATCTCGATGCTATTCCACTCGTCTTTTGTGAGTTTGCGTTGATTGAGATCCATGATATGTATCATTATCAGGATTGCTTTATTCTAGTTTCAATTTTGTGATTATTACGTATTATCTTTCTTATCATCATATATATATATAACATTTTTCGCGAGAAAGAAAACAATAGAATCACGCGCATATGCGTATGAGAAAGATTTTCCACGTAGCGGATTACTTCCTCTGGCGCTGGCATGATGTCACGGAATCGACAACACCGACACAGGCGGAGAAGGATAAATTTCTCCGCAACGGACGACTTGGACACGGGAGTCCAAGTTGAAAAACGCACCAAGTCCAAAGGCCACGCACGGATAAACAATGAGGACTTAAAATAGAATTTATCAAGGAACGAAGATACAAATGCAATGGCTCAAACGTTACGAATCGAAATCTTAAATCTATCGAAAATAGTTTTTTTATAGCAACTAGTGTCTTCTTTGAAATGTTTGAAGAGATGGACCGTCAGTTTTGATTTGAAACACGGTTTGTTCGATTTATTTTTCACATAGTAATACCCATTTGTATCTAACCAAGTTTCAAATCTAGCGTTTCTCTTCGCAAACAGCATTTTATATTATCAATTCTTAATGAATCAATAAAATAATATAAAATAAAATATCAATTTTTAAAATGACAGTTTAGCGAATTGTCCGAATCCGATAGTTGTGCATTTCTCAATTTAGAAGATGAATACAAAAACTTTTAAAACAATATTATACAACTATTTAAACTCTCGACCATATTATAATGTATATGGAGAACCAACAAGACACTCCTATCCAAAAAAACGATATTGGAGATGCTCTTGAAATGTCGGTCGTCAAGAGAAACGGAAAGCACGAGGACGTGTCATTCGACAAAATCTTGAAGCGAGTCAAGAAGTTGGGTGCAGAGACGAAACCGCCAATCGTATTGAATTACAGTCAACTGGTTATGGAGGTGATCGACCAACTTTATAGTGGGATTCCGACGTCTGTCATCGACGAACTAACCGCAGAACAATGCGCTTCTCTTTGTACCAAGCACCCAGACTACGGAACCCTCGCCAGCAGAGTCATTGTTTCCAACAACCACAAGAACACTGTTTCGTCATTCATCGAGACTATGAGAAAACTCCATTTGTTTACCGATATTCACGGTGTTAATATCCCGCTTATTCACGAAGACCTCTGGTCCGTTGTAGAGAAGCACGGCGATACTATTAATGAGATGATCGATTACGACAGGGATTACGATATCGACTATTTTGGATTCAAAACCCTTGAGCGAGCATACTTAATGCGAGTGGACAAGGTGATTGTCGAGCGACCCCAGCACATGTGGATGCGCGTATCCATCGGAATTCACGGCGATGATATGTCCGCGGTGAAGGAGACATACGACCTAATGTCGATGAAATATTTTACGCATGCCACGCCAACTCTTTTCAATGCGGGCACACCGCGGCCACAGTTGAGTTCTTGCTACCTCTTGTCGATGGAGGATGACAGCATCGACGGAATTTACAACACGCTCAAAGAGTGCGCCAAAATTTCGAAGTGGGCTGGTGGGATTGGACTGCACATTCACAACGTTCGCGGCACGGGAAGCCACATCCGTGGGACCAACGGAACCTCCAATGGGATTGTCCCGATGCTGCAAGTGTTCAACAAGACCGCGCGGTATGTGGATCAGGGCGGCGGAAAACGCAACGGTTCATTTGCGATTTACGTGGAACCGTGGCATAGCGACATCGAAGAGTTCCTCGAGCTCAAGAAGAATCACGGGGACGAGGAGATGCGTGCGCGCGACCTCTTTTATGCGCTGTGGATTCCATCGCTGTTTATGGAGAAGGTTGAGAAAGACCAGGACTGGTGTCTCTTTTGTCCTGACAAGTGTCCGGGACTCTCTGACTGCTATGGCGATGATTTCAAGGAGTTGTACGAAAAGTATGAGAGTTCGGGAAAGGCGACCAAGACAATGAAGGCGCGCACGCTCTGGTTCAGCATTTTGGACTCGCAAATGGAAACGGGCACACCCTACCTGCTTTACAAAGATGCTGCGAATGAGAAGAGCAACCAGAAGAATCTCGGCGTCATCAAGTCGTCCAATCTTTGCACGGAAATCATCGAGTACAGCGATGAGAACGAAACCGCGGTTTGCAACTTGGCCAGCATCGGACTCAGCATGTTTGTGAAAGAGGACAAATCGTTTGACTATGAAAAGCTTCACGCTGTCGCCAAGGTGGTAACCGCCAACCTCAATAAAATCATCGACGTTAACTTCTATCCGACCGACAAGACGCGCCGGAGCAACTTCCTCCATCGTCCGATTGGTATTGGGGTCCAGGGGCTGGCCGACGCCTTCGCGATGATGGACATTCCGTATCACAGTGATGGTGCGGTCTTGGTAAACAAGCAAATTTTCGAGACAATCTACCACGCGGCGCTCGAATGCTCGAACCAAATCTCGATTGACCGTTCTGCGGACATGCTGCGTTTGAAAAAATACAAGGATACTAATGTGGACGTGTTTACGGATACGAGCAATATTTCGCGCTCATATACCCACGACGTGATGGCCGATGACAATGAAACGTTGCGGCGCGTGCTGCCCATTCGCGCCGAGCTCGACATCCAGGGCGATGGTCTCATGGGCGCATATTCATCCTTCGTCGGCTCGCCCGCGTCCAAGGGAATCCTACAATTCGATATGTGGAATGTGGAGCCGTCCACCAGATACGATTGGTCCGCGTTGAAGGAGAGCATCAAAAACCACGGCTTGCGCAACTCGCTTCTTCTGGCGCCGATGCCGACCGCGTCTACGTCGCAAATCTTGGGCAACAACGAGTGCTTCGAACCTTTCACGAGCAATATTTACAGCCGCCGCACAATGGCGGGCGACTACGTGGTCGCGAACAAGCACCTGATGAAGGAGTTGGTCGAGTTGGGACTTTGGAGCGAGTCGCTCAAAGACAACATCATCATCAACAAGGGCAGCATTCAGCAAATCGACGGGATCCCCGACCACATCAAAGAAAAATACAAGATTGTCTGGGAGATTCCGATGCGCCACATGATTGACATGTCGGCAGACCGAGGCGCATTCATCTGCCAATCGCAGAGCCTGAACCTCTGGGTAGAGGAGCCCGACTACAAAATCCTCACCTCGATGCACTTCCACTCGTGGAAAAAAGGTCTGAAGACCGGCATTTACTATTTGCGGAGGAAGCCCCGTCACCAACCGCAGCAGTTCACGATCGACCCCGATAAGGTGGAAGAATGCGAGATGTGCTCCGGTTAAATATTAATGTATTAATGTATTAATGTAATGATGTACTCTCGAGTTTGTCGAGACGCGCGCTCATTATGTTGAAGATATTGAACACTGATTCAATAAGTCCACACAACCGGTGATCAGACATTAATTCTTGTTTGCTGTTTGCTATGAGTTTTTTTATCTCAGCATTCATTGTTGTCATATTCTTGTGTACGCGTTTCCTATCTCTTACACATTGTAATTTTAGCTTGTATATTAGTTTCATTTTCTGTTCCAATACGGCGTATGTATCAGTATCCAGATTTGAGCGCATTTTTTCTATTTCATCTGGGTATCCCATTATTGGTTCTATGAGTTCTAATGTTGGATTTTTATGTGATCTAATCGTTTTGCAGCATATCCAACCTTTCGTTTCTTTGTCAATGGTTCTTCTCATACAGTTTAATAGTGATTCGTGTGCGTCGGGTTTATGGTATGATATATGATAGTTCATAAGATTTTTGTTGTAATCATTATCCATCTCGCGTTCCATAGCGTCCTTATACTCTTTCAACCAGGTTGACATAGACTCTAAGTTCGGTTTCATCAACAGTTTTCTATTAATTTCATTTTCTTCCTCAACTTTTCTTTTTTCACGCAGCGCCTCCATTTTTGCCTTGAGTTTCTCCATTTCGTCGAAGCACATTTTCATTTCGTCAGTTTCGGTCATTTTCTTTGATTAAGTAATATCGTTAATTAATCAAATCAATTTTTATTCTCTCGCAATGGATACTTCATTGTTTCGTGGCAAAAAAAAACCCAATTTTCATTAAAAATTGAAAAGAAATCCTAATTTTCATTAAGTATTACACACGCATACAATGGAGAAGGTTTTTAAAAACCCCGAAGGCACAGCATATCTCGCGAAGGGGTATTTCACCAATCCAACCCTGATAGACGAATGCGTCGCCTACGTAAAACCTTTACTAGAGCAAAAACCCGAAGTAATCGTTTTCGGTAAAAAATGCAAACAAAACCGAAATGTAGGGTTTTTCTCGGAAGAGTCAATCGGATACAAATATTCCAATAACCTCATGAAATCACAACCATTGGGTGATAAAATGTCAGAATTACTCGCAACCGTCAACAATACAGTTGATTCCAATTTCAATGGAGTTCTAGTTAATGAATACAAACACGGTAAAGATTACATAGGGGATCATAGCGACGACGAAACGGGATTAACCCAAGCGGGTGTCGTTTCCATATCATACGGAGAAGAAAGGATATTTCGCATAAAAGAAAAGAAAACCAAGAAAACTGTCCACGATGAACTCACTACTCATTACGGTATACTCCAAATGTGTGGCAATTTCCAAAAATTATACACACACGGAATTCCAATTCAGAAAAAAATAAAAACCCCTAGAATCTCATTCACTTTTCGTAGGCATAACCGTTAAATTTAATTAAAGTAGTAAAGGGTAACACCATTTTTTCTATACACCACTACTAATTAAATTATGTAATAAAATTAGCAAATACAATAGCAATTTTGTAATTGTTTTCAAGTGTTCCCACTGTCGTTCACCATAAAATTAAAAATCATCGCATGTTTGGTTGTTTACTTTTTTACTCACAATACCGTTTGTAGAGGTTGCGAAGTTTTGTGGAGCCAGTTTTGGCGATATCGTGGTCGTGTTTCATAACTCCGTAGCAGCGCAAGCAAATGAGAACGTCGCCCATCGAGTCGTGAGTGCCATTCGGCATGACATCGAAGAGGTATTGGTGCAGCTCGTGCAGCTTCGGATACTTGTAGTACATCTTGCCGTTGCGTCCGGTTGCTTCGATTTGACAGAGTTCAATCGCATTCATCATCGTGCAGTATTCTTTTATCCCCGAACCATTGCCTTTTGTGAAATGCTGTGGCACGTTCAAGCGGTTCGACTCCGCCATGACCATTCGCTTGTCGAACGAAATGTTATGGCCAACAACCCAATCCGCCATATTGAGTGCGCGATTGAAATCGGAAATAGCTGTTTTCAACGGTATCCCTTTGCGTGTCGACTGCGAGCGCGTGATTCCGTGGATTCGAACGCTTTCTGGCGAAATGTAAACCGATGGGTCGAGTTTGATGATGTGGTCTTCGCACGCAATAATATCAACAGTTTCGGTTTCGTAGAGAATAAAGCTGATCTGGATGATGTGCGGCCACATATCGACATCTTTGACGGATGGGTTGCGCCCGATTGGAAGTCCAGTGGTTTCGGTGTCAAATACAAGAATCTTCATTGGCTTCTTATACATTAGTAAGTTGCCAGTTTAATTAAATCAATTTTTCATATTATCTGTATCAAATTAAAATAAATGTTAAGTCACAAGACAAGACAATACGCAATCAATGACAAAAGGACATAGTAAAACCCATATAAAAATCTACAGATACATATCATTATAATGAGGCATAAGTTCAAAATTGTTATTGGTGTAGTGTTTATATTTATTGGAGTGGTCTGTAAGACGTTGTTTATGTAATAATAAAAATACAAAAATGCCCTCTGTTTTTAATTTCGAATGTCGAATGTAGGACACGAGACATACACGCATATATTTTTATTGTTATCATTCATGTCGTAACCATTCGACGTAGTGCGCCGCATAAATTTCGACGGATACACCATTCTTTGATTGAGATGGCTTTCTGAAGTGGTTTTTGTGCGAATTTCCCTCGACTTTTGTTTCGTGTTGAGGGACACGCGAACCTGTCTCACCGCGTCAAATGATAGTCCGAAAGTCTTTCCCTCGGAAATTAACACCTTCTCTTGGTGTTTCGCGTGCTTTACGCTCGCGTCGTTTATAATTGTCGTTGTGACAGTCTCGATAATGTTGTGGATTTCATCGGGCGCGTAGCGTTTATGAATGACTACAAACTCCAATTCGTCATAGGGCGATTGATTTCTCTCTGCGTTTAACAAACCTTCCACAATAAGTTCTTTGGTTTCTATTTCATCATGACGAAACGCACCATCTCTTCTAGGCAACCTCAAAATAACGAAGTCAAAGGTGTCCCCTTTATTTACTTGCTTATTGAACCACAAAGTAGAGACGAACTGTCCAGATGTGCGACCATTCGAAACATTCAGTAAGAAAGGATGGATAAGAATGCACTCCCAGTTTGAGTTATTGGGGCGAAAGGCAAAATAGAAACTGCACCCGTCTTGAATAGTAGTATCTTGACAGTTGTTGTGATTGGCGAGAAGTTTTTGAGTCTTGGTCATATATCAGTATTTATAAGTAATATTTATAAGTAACATTTTTATTATCTATTTTTATTTGGTTAGTTTTTGCTGACCCATTCCTGCGTTATGGTCGGATTGTTCCACGACGGTGTAGTTCCTGCATATTCCGAACGTTTTACGGTGAAACTTGGTAATTCCATGATTGATGATGCCTTCGTGATGCGCCTTTGTGCCATAACCCTTGTTCTTGAGTATTTGATAGTTCTCGTGTAATGCCGGGCATTCGCGACAAATGTCGGCAATGTATTCGTCCCTTGCCACTTTGGCCAGGATAGACGCTGCTGCAATCGCAGTATATTTATTATCACCCCCTTCGATACAAGTATGCGGGACTTGAATCAAAGATTCGTTTCGAATTGTTGTGAATGGTTTGAAGTCATTGCCGTCGACAAGCAAGTGATAATCGCCAATTGGTTCTATTACGTTTCTTGCGGCCTCGCGCATAGCATTATGTGTAGCATTACGAATATTTATTTGGTCAATCGTCTCTTCGCTTGAGAACGCGATGCTCCATTTGATAGCATTTTCCTTGATATATTCTGCCGCCTCTCGTATTTTTTTTTCAGAACTAAAACGCTTGCTGTCTTTCATCATTTCGTGTTTAAAACTGTCATCTTTAGGTAGGATTACCGCGGCAGAGTAAACGCGACCCAACATCGGTCCTCGTCCGGCTTCATCTATGCCAATTTCTAGTAGTTTTGACTCTGGATCAAAGCACTTTGCGAGCGGGATTTGTTTGGTGCGTCGCTTGACGTCGCTCATTTGATATACAATACCATAAACTTTTAAATTTAAATGATTCAATTATTTGTTAATTATTTTTTCCACACATAACTTATATGAAGTTGTCCGCGTTGCATATGTTTATTATTATCCTACTATCTCTTGCGTTCTGTTCATGCGTCGCGAACATCTCGTATGAGGGATTCCACGAGAGCACTACCGTGAACAATGACCCAGATGAGGGTATGGGTATGGGTATGGGTATGCCTAAAAGTATGATTCCGTCGGGCGATGAAGACCTCTACATTCTGAAATCGCAGATTGTGCCGCCCGTATGCCCAGCGTGCCCCAGCTCGTGCCCCATTCAACCAAAACAGGCGCCTATCACTCCGTGCCCTCCTTGCGGCAGGTGCCCCGAACCGTCTTTCGAGTGTAAGAAGGTTCCGAATTATGCGGCAGCCAAGAAGAATAAGGTCGTTCCGCGTGCCGTCTTGAGCGACTTTAGCAGTTTCGGTATGTAGATTATATTTTTGCTAAGGCGTTATTTATTACCCGTTTACCAATAATTGTTTCATAATTCAGAAGAGCACTGGTTTATGAAACGAAAGTATATTACACAGAACGCCGTTTGATACATTTCTTATCGATCTGCATAGTTTCGCATTTCTTTTCTTGAGGCACTATTTTTATTATACACTTCGCTTTCTTTCCGTACAATGGTTCAGTGCACCCTCGCTCGCGCTTGCGGGTCTTCTTAAACCGGAACATTTTGGGTTTTTCCACCGTGCAACGAGACCGAAAGTCTTCATATCGCTCACGAACATCGCAGTAAGATAAGCCCGATTTTTTCCCAAGCATTCGGTTGACAGTTTCGTGTAAACCGTACACGTATCTTGAAAACGTGTCTCGGTTCTTCATTTCACACATTCGAAGGGGATGTGCCTTGAAGTTTCGTTTGAGATTGTCGCGACAGTGGCGGCACGGCAAAACGTTTTTCAAGTTTAAAACAAAATTACGATAGTGTACCTTGTCGTCTGCGGTCGGTTTGTTCGGGTAATTGAAACTCATCGTGTGCAAATAGTGCCACATGCTGGGACCCCATACCGCAGTCAACATTCCGTCACCACTTGCGTATTCATCGCGTTTGTATGTTCTGCGTCGAGCCTGTCTTTTCTTTACGGTCTTCGCCATAAAATAAGGATAGAATAAAACTGAAACCCTCTATTATTTAATTAATGAGTTATTTAATTATTTAATTATTTAATTATTTAATTATTTGTTTCTGAAATGAGAGTTGGTGTTGGTCTTGGTGTTGGTCTTGGTGTTGGTGTTGGACGCAGCCATCTTATTCTTCAATGCTGCAAGGACGCGGGTGTCCGGTTCTGAAGTCGCTTTAATCTGGACGCATTTCGTTCGAAGAATCGCAGTATAATATTCCACATCGTTCACGTAATCGAAACGATTCAATACGACAACACGACCAGTATGTTTTTGAAAGAGCATATTACTAATGTCGCGAAATTACCTTTAGGTAATATTTCGTTTGTTATGAACGAATAATTTATTATTTTATAGTATATAATGGAAAAGTTTATGAAGCATGTGCCGAAAGTTATGAACGGGAAGAAATTTTGGTTGGTGGCCGCGCTAGTCGTGGTGCTAGTAACAATTTCTATCTATTTTTTCTATGCCGCTGTTAAGAAACCGTCATATGTTGCAAACAAGGAGTTCACAAAGCTTGGGGGCGACGAAGTCAACGGCAAGAGAGTGGACGTTTATTTCTTTCACACATCTTGGTGCCCCCATTGTAAGACCGCAGAACCGATTTGGAACAACCTAAAGACCGAGAAGCCGACTGTGAAGGGGATTACAATTAATTATATCGAGGTCGATTGCGAAACGGACGCGGCTACTGCCGAAAAATTTTCGGTGGATGGTTACCCTACTATCAAACTCGTCACTGGAAATTCTGTCATCGAATACGACGCCAAACCCGAACTGGAGACTCTAAAGAGGTTCATCGAAACGTCGGTCGTCTAGGTGCTCGCCGGTGCCGACGCATGTGCTGTGGAAATATACTTCAAAAATATGTTTGCCTGATGTTCGCCCCGTTCGATTAGTTTCTTCCGCAACTCTTGAGTGGAAAGGGCATTCATCCATGATGGCATCCCGTCCAGATCTTCTATAAGGCACCGCACCGTATTCTTTATCTCGCCTTGCGCATCTTCGGTGTCTATTTCTCTCTTCATTTTACGGAGAATCACAAGGAGGAAATCGAATACATTCGATTCTTCGCTCACCTTGCACTCTTCCAAAACCCAAATATTCTTGAAAGACAAGATTTCGTCATCACTACATTTTGTCTCTTCGATACAATCGCGCAACGGGTAGTTGTTGAGCAACCCACCATCAATGTAACACTTATCGTCCACGAACACCGGTGTAAACGCAAATGGATAGGCCATGCTCATTGCTAACGCATCGACCACAGGCAAATTCGGATGGCTCTTGTGTGAAACGCATTCTTTTTCCATTCGATATCCGTTAATTTCGGTGGCATAAATGTGGATGTCTATGCCATTGAAGTCGTAAAATTCCTTCATTGTGACATCAACCGTGAGATTTTTGGCAGTAAATAATGGTGATATCGTGTCCTTTATGAAATCCACGGTGAGCAAACCCTTGTTGTGATACACTTCGACAAAAGATAGAGGGTTTAGCATGATAAGTTTCTCCCACGGCCGTTTGATGAAGTAGTCGTCTAGCCAGTCCCATTCGTATCCTAACGAGAGAACAACCCCCATAAAAGAACCGATCGAGGTTCCGTATATAGTCTTGATGTTTTCTATATTCCAAAAATCGTTTTTAGCCAAATAGCGGGCGGCCCCGTAAGTGAAGAACCCAGCAGGTCCGCCGCCGCTTATTACTAAGTGTTTGATTGTCATAATTTCTTCTTGTTATAGGTAATGGCGTGATTTTTAATAACTTTTTTTCTATAAAGAAGTTATCATGGATACTATATTTACGTTGAGCGACGATACAGATGGAGATTTGCGTGTCAACCTAGACGACCTGTATGAGCGAAAGAAAAAACACGACCTTAATACGCTTGCAACGTACAAGAAGATATTGGGGCGCATTCATAACCGGATCAATACGATTTCGCGCCAACAAATGGACAATCAGTATTCTTGGTTTCTAGTGCCGGAGATGATGCTTGGTGTGCCTAATTACGACCACGGCGCGTGCGTGGCGTTTTGCATCGATGAGCTGCGCAACAACGGGTTCTTGGTCAAATATACCCACCCAAACCTGTTGCTGATTTCGTGGCAACATTGGATACCCTCTTACGTTCGCAATGAGATAAAGAAAAAAACAGGGGTGAATGTCGATGGATATGGAAATAAAATTATCAAGGGTTCAGAGACAGCTACAAACAAAGGTAAATCTCAACCGGACGATCCTAATTCTCTCCTGTTCCAGCGTTCCAAGAATATACCGGTTGGTTCGAAGAAGGATTACAAGGACATTTCCACATACAAACCATCTGGAAACTTCATATATAATAACGACCTTCTTAAGAAAATCGAAGACAAAAGTAAAAACTAAAAACTAAAAACTAAAGTAACCAGCAATATTTATATATATATACATGAATACGAATACGAATATGAATATGAAATCTATTAAGATTACCGGAAAACATAACAAAGAACAACTGTTAGAAGGGACGCATCGAAACTCTTCGGTCCGTTCTTCCGCGAACTACGAAGAGCCAGGACACGAAGAACAGATACGCTTAGTGAACAAGTATTATATGGAACATACAGATACTATGGAAACACATGTTAAGAGAGAAATTGTCCGCAAGATATCGGGATATAAAGGGCAAGACGTAAAAAAGGAAATATACAATCCATTAACTTTGGTGAACACATCCAACGTTCTAGAGAAATTGGTTGCTTCTAAGCTGAGTTGTCATTATTGTAGCGCCCATGTAAAGGTATTATTTACGAGAGTGAGAGACCCGCAGCAGTGGACGCTTGATCGTATCGACAACGACCGATGCCACAGCGCAAGCAATACCGTTGTTTGTTGCCTCAAGTGTAATTTGGAGAGAAGGGTTACAGCGGCGGATATATTCACCTTTAGTAAACAGTTGCGAATTAAAAAAACAGGATAGACCGTGTGTTGATGTGCCGAAAATACGGAGTTTAAATACGGAGTTTAAATACCGCCTATTATAATAATGGAACAATTAGCATGGAGTGATGGTAGTAAGCCCGTAAAATCATACAAAGAAGACAAGGTCAAATTCGACGAACCGAAAACAAGCACAACCCAAGATTCGCCGAAACATCAAGACAACAACATAATGGAACAGTCCATATTTAGGCAACCGAACACCCATCGCGAAGATGCAAACGATAAGATCAGCGAACGCGAAATGGTAGGGCAGACTTGCCAAAACCCATTTTTTACCAAGACAAGCTACGTCGAAGATCTTGATGTCCAACAAAATTTTCTGATGCCTCGAAGTTCAAACGAACAAAGTATTTAAATATAATTATAAATAGTTTAAACCGACAATGAAAACATAACTTAATATGTCATCGTATACCACTCAAAATAGTTTATTATTGAATAATTTAATGGAGTTCTACGAGATTGATGATAATTTGGAAACGATGCTCAATATAATAAACGGAGAGTCGACAATATCATTGCGCATAGTTGATTGGTTTGCGACTAACTATGCGAAGCAAAAGTTTACTGTGTACGATTTGGACAACGGAACCAGATTCAAAGTATACACGGACTACAAATTGAAGTTGCGGGCATACTCGAAGAAACGATTTGACCCATTTTGTAGGTGGGAAAGAATTAATGTCCCATACAAAGAGGGTAAATTTATTCAAACCACTCTTGGTCAATTGAATTTTTTCAAATGGGCGTTGGAGAATGGGGTCATCAAGTATATTCGCCAGCATTATACCGAGATTGAGAACGACATGAATAATCGAAACAGCACCTCTAAACGTCGGGTGAACACTTCGTCTTCTGGACAAAAGACCAGAAAAAAACGCGAGGAATTGTCTGTATCAGCCTCGAAAAGTATCAAAAAGGAAACCGTTTCCATCGAGATAAAATTCGATTGAAAGTGTAAGAGTTTAAATACTATTATTATTGTGATATTAATGGGAGGGTCACTTTCACTCAATAAGATAAATTTCGAAGACGTTCAGTGTGCCATGAATAGTGGGGACGCGACCATCATAAGCACCCTTCCAGTGGAACGACAAGAGTGTCTCTTGTCAGGAACGTTAAGCGCTTCGGAAGAGGTCTATGTATTGAACAAGTCTCTTTCGTTGGGAAATCAAAACGGTTTGCGAATAGTAATTTATGGAGAGAATAGTTGTGACGATACGCTTCTTGAAAAGTGTAATCAACTGATAAAGTTGGGGTTTAGTGATATCAACGTCTATGTGGGTGGTCTTTTTGAGTGGCTTTTGCTGCAAGATATTTATGGGACCGATGAGTTTCCTACCACGCGCATAGAGAAAGATTTGCTCAAGTTCAAAGGTCGGAAAAAAATGTCGCTTAAAATGCTCACTTCATTGTAACTTTAATTTAATTTAATTTAATTTTGTTTCATTTCTGTGCTCCAATATATTGGAATACCATACCAAACCATTTCTCTCTTTCATCTGGATATTTATCTGTGTCTATGTCTCCTTGTAAGAAGAGCAATTTTTCGGTTGGAATCGTCCTCATCCATTTATTGTGGTAATCGTGACACTTGCGTAAGTAATCGATCGGAATATTTCCTTCGCCTTGTCTCGAGCGTTTGTTTACCCGTGCGTGTGCGACATCGGGCGTCGTTTTCACGTAGACGTAATGAAATTCGGGAATATCATCGATAAACTCGTCAAACCATTTGTTGTATATTTGATACTCAACCTCTTCGATTTTTTTGTCATCATACAGCATTTGAGCAAATACCATTTTGTCGGTATGGACGCAGCGTTCCGTGATGATTGTTCGATAACCTTGCTTAATCGCGTTGCGCAATTGGGAAAGACGGGAGATATATGCCATCATTTGAAACGAGAACGCGTATCTCTCTTGATTGCCGTAGTACTTCTCAAGAACTGTTTGTCCATTTGCGTCCCTGATACATTCCCATTCGTCCACCGGTTCCTGTAAGAAGCAAATCTCGCCATGCGACATATATTTTTGCCGCAGCCCCTCTACTAGCGTGGACTTGCCCGAACCGATGTTTCCCTCAATTGAAATAATTTTAAGCGCCATTTTGTTATTATACTGTTAATGATAATAAAATGATTCAATTTTTTTAAATATAATATTTTTAAATATATTTTAGATAATTGACAAGAGACCAAAAAAAGTATGGTATCTATTTCTTTGTTTCCACATTACCTGTGAATAACCAGTATTAACTAACATCAGTAACCACACTAATATCTCTGGATAATAGCGCATTGTTTACGGGCACATTGTTTACGGGCACATTGGTTTGCTCCGAGACTTCCGTGTTAGCAAGATGAATTAAACACTTTGATGGTCCTGCCAAACCCAACGACGGTTTCTTTCTTCGGTTCGGGGCACGGTGTTCGTAACCGTGCTCTTTCTCATATTCGATTGTTTTCCACAGCGCGGACAATAGTTTCTCGGCATGCTCGAACCACATTTTATTTCGCAATACTAGCACATTACTAACATGATCCAAATACCAATAATCGTTCCGAACCCATGTCAAGTGACTGTGCTTCTTCATCATTTCACATTCCCATTCATCGTATTCGCCTTCGGTTGCTCCAAACGGCAAGTATTCATATAGAGGTTTTCCTCCGTTATTAAAGCACATGACAACCCCTTTTGGTTTTCCTCCCTCAGTTTCTCGGAAGTTGCCGTCAGCACGAAACATTTTTTCATTCTCGTATTCGATGAACCTAGTTTCCAAAAAGTCACACTCGTCCAGTTCGCACACTTCCATCTGAAGTTGCATTTGTATCCAATACTCTAATTTGGGGATTCCAGTAATTTCACGATTTACAATGTTCTTGACTTCTACCATTCGTCCATAAAGATTCGATGTTTTGTCGGTGTTGATGCCATCTGGTGATGCGGCAAGATAAGGTATGTTGCGATGAGGTATGCAACCAAATTCAGAAACGGATGTTTTATATGTTTTATTATACCAGTCAATAGAAACATCCTCGTATTTTTGCCCCCAATGCATAGGACTTTCGGTGTTGACAACTTTATATTTCTCAACATCGATCGGCTGACATTTATTATATATCAATTCGTTCTGTGAACTTTGCGAACCGAATGCTTTCCATATACTGCTTGCGGTAAGATATTTGTGTCTAAAATAATACCATTCGTTTGTGCGTTGGTCTGGTTGTGGAACATTTTCCAGGTAGTGTATTTTTGTCTCCATTTTATGAATATTAGGATTTACCCTGATGAAGGTAGGGTCATAAGACCTTCTTGGACAGATATTCGTATGGTATATTTTTACTGCCTCCAGCACCGCGATGTCAACGTAATCATCAATATTAAAGTTGAACAATGGTTGGAGTTGGTGGGTCAATAATTCGGTTGTGTCATATTGCACTACAACCTCAAAAGAAGGATGCGCATACATCATCGGTTCACCTTGTATCATATCATGGATCAAGACACCAGCTGTCTCCACTATTTCTACATATTCCTCATCAGATAAAAGGGGCGGTTGTTGTGCCTCGCATACAACCTTCTTGATTTCATCAAGATTATCAAGATTATCAAGATTATTGTTCATTTGCAATAGTAATACTAACATTCACTCTTTAATTCATATCCATATCAATTTTTCCGATTTTCTTCTTACCTTTTACTTTTCCTTTTCCTGGCCCTAACGATTTGAGTGTCGACACGCGCTTCCGTTTCAATGTGAATTTACGCGTTGTTGATGAAGAAAATGCGAGCGACGGTATATTCTTTATTTCTCCAATTTCATTATCATATACAACATCCTTTACACTTAGCAATCTTTTTCTCTCCAAACAAGCAACTAGATACTTGGATAGAAGAGTGATATCTTCCTCTGTAAGATTCTTTTCACTTCCCACATTGCTTGCATAAACAGAGAGTTTGTTTATCTTGGTCGTTTTATCAAGTTTACTCCACGTTTCCTTATTGTTTCGCTGTGCCTCCTGCTCAAGAATTTTGTCAATGTCGCTTCGCACCTGAGGACCTTGTCCACCTTGATACACAACACCATTAGTATGCCCTTTGCTGTTATTGTATGTATTCATATTATATGATAATATCACTTAAAGTTTAACCCATTTTATAATGTCTTTAAACATGGATTGGATAATTTCGGCGATAATCCGAAGGATCCAAAAGTGTATGTTTTATGTCCAAAATATTAGACCCCTTTTTATGAAATCAAGAAATTTTGCCTGTTTTTTTGGATTTTGAAAATTAGGTTTCAAACCTTGTAAAAAACGCAAAAATAAAAATCGGCAACACTACATTATGGGGGGATTTTTCATATACCTATTTTTGGCTATGTAGGCCTACATAAAATTTGGGAGGCCTCTGGAAAATATTATGAGATGCTAATTTATGCTAATGAAAAGTTGCAAAAAAGTTGCGAATTTTTACGAGTGTATTTTTTGTGACTATCAAACGTGTCGTAAATCATCGTGGAACAAACATCTCTCAACCCATAAACATTCAATGCTAACCAATGCTAACAAAAGTTGCAAAAAAGTTGCAACTTTTATCCCTTTACATAAATGTAGTAATTGTGGGAACGCTTATAAACACAAATCATCGTTATGTAGGCACCGCAAAAGTTGCGCTTTAGTGAAGGAAATAGTGTCCGCGGACAAAATCTCGGAAATGCACGCCAAGGCAATTCTATACGACAAGCAGAAGGATGATATCGATGAACTCAAGACTCTTGTCCGTAAAATTGCCGGAAACAAAACGCCTACTAGCATTCACAATAATTTGAACATCAATATAATTCTTGACACGCAATGTAAGGATGCCATGAATATTTCGGACTTTGTAGACCATTTGCATCTTTCATTGGATGACCTGCTTTACACAGGAAATAACGGATATATCGAAGGGGTGAGCAACATCTTTATCAAAGGATTGAACGAGCTAGAACCGAACAAACGACCAATCCACTGCTCCGATGAAAGGGGGAATAATTTGTACATACGGGACGACAATAAATGGGAAAAGGATGGAGATGGCAAGATGCTCGATACGCAAATTGACGCCGTGACAAAGAAACATATTGATATACTAAAAGCATGGGAGGACGCACACCCAGACTGGCAAAATAGCGAGAAAGAGACAAGCACCTACATCTTGTTGGTTGAACAAATGATGGGTGGAAGAAGTGAGCAGGAGAGAAATAAAAAGCATAAACTTATACAGAAGAATATTGGTAAACGTTTCAAAATACAAGACATTGATAAATGTGAGTGAATAATTCCATAATCGCAAGGAAAATATATGGAATTATTGTTATTGTTATTGTTATTTATATAGTTTAATCTGTGGGAAAAGGTGGTTTAACGGCGGCGGTAGGTCACGCGGAACGCAGCGAACTTATTGCGCTTGGTGTTGCTCGATTTGCGGCAAAAACGGCGCTTCTTACCCTTGGTGCTCTTGCAACCGCGGGTCTTTTTGCACACCTTGGCGGTCTTGCCGCGGCACGGCGATTTGCTGACACGCTTTCTGTAAATACGTTTCGCAGAACGAGAAGGCTTCGACGGCATTATATAATTGCGAGAGATTATTATTTTGTCGCCATGATATTATTATTATTATTATTATTATTATTATTTAATTTGCGCTAAAGTAGTTAGTCGGATTTTCAACAAACGCATCATCATTATTTTCTAAACGCGGCCGCGGTTGCGCGAAACGTAGTTCCTTTTTCTTGGTATCGTATAGATTTCTAACCATATTATTTCGCTTTCTTTCCAAAATATGTAATTGTCTTTGCGAGGTTTGCATTATTTGCGTTTTGACGATTGCCTCAAATATATCCAATCCTTTAACGAAATCTTTTTCACAATCCGCATACAATTCGGCAATGTGCTTGCGCGTTAGACTGACAATTGTATCGAGCATCTTCATATCCAGTTCTGGGTTCACCATTATCTCCTTTTTCAACGTCTTGGGGTGAATACCGAATACAAACAGTCTGTCAGTTATACCAACAAGTTGATTACGTTTATTTTCTGCCTTTGTCAGCATTTTCTGAATATGCGTGGCATACTTTTTCATCAATCTCTCTTTCAGTTTTTTACCTTGAGAAACGGAAGACGATGATTTCGTATCCTCATCTTCTTCTAATTTTGTTGATGACGTTTCGGTATCTATCGAGCATAATCGATGAGAACGATAATCGCGCAAAGGAATTTGTGCAAATGTTTTGATATCTGGTGGGCAAGGTTTGCCGGTAAATGTCTTATAGAACATCTTGACATCCCGCTCATAATCCCTCCGTGAGCGCGCGGTCATGCCAACAAATTTCCCTTGCTCAAAATCGTAGTCATCGAAATACAGTTCTTCCAATTCCATAATTCCAGATTCGTCGTGAAGAAAACGACCTTTCATTCCACAAAAACTGGGATACACATTCACCCGTCCATCCGTAAGAAGGGACGTTTTATTACGTTCGAGTGCCTTTACACGTTTATTACACATGTTGCTAGGTTCACTGTGATTGGAACTCATTGTTCCGGTTCCATTTGGTTTTATGGTCGTAACAATTGCCGCATAAACATGTGCGACCTTTATGTAGAATTTAGCAATACCATTACACATTCGTTGTTTTTGTGTTTTATTTCGAACATCAAGTTGGAAAATTTCATTTTTAGGAATAAAATGAACCTTTTCATTTTTGTTGTAGTTCACCACTTTTTTCCCCTGCAACTTCTGTGCTAGATACTCCACTTCAAGATTGCTCAAATTTTTTTCCATAATTTTAGATGTAATCACAACGAGATTGTTACAATATCCTATTTCGTTTAATTTTTTCATATCTTGAAAACTGCTATTCAATATATAATTAGCAGACACGTAATCCAATATTTTCCCAAGGGGTATTTTCCCTTGACTCGATTGAGTATTTCCCATATGGTTTATATAGACATATTTATATTCAATAATCCACAATTTTATTGCGACAATAATCAATAAAATTGAATCAAAAATATATATTCTTACTCAAATTAATGATGGTTGATAAAGGAATGAAAACTAAGAAGGTGAGACGTAATGGAATCGATAAAAAGGCAATGTGGAACAGCTTCCCAGAAGTATCCCAGAAGGATGTCGCTGCGATCGAATGCGTATACCGTTGCTCTGGTCAGCGCGAAGTATGTGATTGCTGTGAAAGTCACCTCGTTATTGCTGAAGAAGGGTTCCTCACATGCACAAACCCCAAATGTGGAACTGTCTTCAAAGATGTACTCGATCAGTCTGCCGAGTGGCGATTTTATGGCGCCGAAGATAGTCACGCCAGCGATCCTACGCGCGCCGGACCACCAATAAACCCCCTTCTAAAAGAATCGTCGTTCGGTTGTAAGGTGATATGTGCGAATCATTCCTCCTATGAAATGAGAAAAATACGACGATACTCGGAATGGCAATCCATGCCATATAGGGAAAAGTCGCAATATGACGAATTTCAACGGATTACTATTCTTGCGGGGCAGGCGGGCATCCCTAAATTGATAATTGATGATGCAATGCGTTATCATAAGAAGATATCCGAAGCCAAGACATTCCGAGGTCTCAATCGCGACGGCATTATTGCAGCATCCATCTATGTGGCAGCGCGTCTGAATAACTATCCGAGAACGGCAAAAGAGATTGCAACCATCTTTAATCTAGACAATACAAGTGCGACACGCGGATGCAAAAATGCCATTTCAATCATCAATGAATTAGAACACAAAATGGACAACGGGGATAAAACGACGCTTTGTAAGACAACTCCGCATTCGTTCATAGAGCGCTATTGTAGTCGTCTCAATATCAATCAAGAACTGACACGGCTATGTAGTTTTATCGCAATGCGCATCCAATCGAACAATTTGATTCCGGAGAATACACCCCATTCAATCGCGGCAGGCATTATTTACTTCGTTGCGCAAGAGTGTAATCTAAATGTTACCAAGAAACAAGTCAATGATGTGAGCGAAATAAGCGAGGTCACTATCAATAAGTGTTATAAGAAGCTCGAGAGCATGAAGGACCATCTCGTCCCTCGAATTATCTTGAAAAAGTATGGTTAGAAGCACATCGTCATCTTGCCATTCCTTCGGAAGCACACCCTTTTGTTTTCTTTTGATTTAAGGAAATAGGGTGCGGTAGAGTTACCGTTGTAACGTCCCGCATTTTGAGCTGCATCTCCATACGCAGAGAAACTGTTTGCGTTGCGCGTAATCGTATCCACCTTTAATCTGAGCAAACGCGACCCGCTCGAAACAGCGCCTTGAGTGGCGAATTTATTGTTGCTTGGTTTGTAGATCACATTTTGCTTATTTTCACACCCACTCAAATCGTAGCAATTTGTTGATTTGAATCCCACTGTTGAGTATGCCACTGCCTCACCAATCTTGCTCTTCTGGTCGAATGTTTGGCAACGCGCCCGCAAATACGCGCGACTATCGGTGTAGTATTTCTTGTCGATTTTTGTGGATGCTGATTTCTTGGGACGACAAGTAACGTAATCAGATTCGTTCGCAACATTTGTTTTGAGAACTGTTTTAGGACCATTACAATCGGTAGTTCCTAAACTCACGGCACCTCCTGGACGATCCATCGGCATTCCAACCGCCGAGTTGCCACTTCCGCTGCCGGTCTCAGGCAACAGTTGCCTTCTGTAATGGTTGATGGGTCTTGCTTTGAACGCGGGGCCGGAAGCAGTGGGGTCGGGTTTGGACCACACAGGGACCGCAGCATTTTTGGCGGTATCCTTCCATGAAACGTATTTTTGACCATTGTTGGACATTGTTAGCGCAGACATATATATATATATATATTTGCTGAAGAAAATAAAGATTGCTATTATATAATGGTCTTTGACAATATTATAATTGGCAATAGCATGTTTGACATTATTGTGTTGTGTTTCTTTTCTCTCTTGATTATTATTTCCGTAATCGATTACATGAATCCTGTAGTGAAGGAAGGGGCAACTGGGTCTTGCGACCTCGACAAAGATCCGACATATCTAGCCAAGGTAAACGCCGCAAGTATAAAGGCCATCAAGGATGACATCGGCGAAGTGAAGAAGATGAAAGAAGACATCGATATTCTCACCAAACTTGTTGGAAACAACTCGAAAAATATCAAGAAAATGGGCGAAACACTCCAAGAAAAGAGTTCAGAGTTGACTGGTGGTTTTGACCCCGATTCTGGCGACGAGTTGCCGAGTGTATCAGGAATGTAATAACGAAGCGTTTCGTATATTTATATTTATATGATAATACTATATAGTAAGCATGACGGATATATTTTCACGTGCACTGGACGATGTCGACCAATTACAAGAGGACTTGCTCGGTCCTGACTATAACTACACGAAGCAAATAAAGTCTCCCGAGGAAATGGGAATGAGTTCAAAAGGAAGCATAAGCGCGATTTCGAATAACATCAGCGGTCTCATTGGCTACACGCAGGTTCTTGTTACCGGCAGCGGAAACGCTTCGAAAACAGGCGGTCCTTTAGGTGATAAATTTTTTTTAGAGACAGGGGCAAAATGCAAAGATAAGGCAACCGGTGAAAAAGTGACACGTTCTGTGTATGTCAGCAATGTTCCCGACGGTTCAATCCCGTTTATCACGCAGGGGCTTGGTGGAGCAAAGTTCACATCATTCCGCGGACTTGTTCCAGGAACAATGAGCAATCTTAATAAATTAAATCCGTTACAAATGGTTCAGGCGTTCATGGCCGGCACAAATCCTCAGTGTCGAGCAATAACTATGCCAACGATTGATGACAATAACCGGGTTGGTAAAGAGACCCGATATGTGACAGACGTCGATATTAAAAGCCTAGACCCTTGTTTGTTCCCTTCTAAGCGGAATCCTGTTACCGGAAAGATGTGTAGAGAAGCGTTTGAAACATTAGACAAATCGGATATGCCCGACGATACATTGATTCAACTTTATTACAGTGCTTTAGGTCTCGTAGGATTGTATGTGCTATTCAAACTATACGAGAAAAAACACTAATTCATTGTTTATAGTTTATAGTTCATTGTTTATAGTTCATATAGCAAGATTTTTATTGGTATTCATATTACAGACACGCACACAAATCTAGTGTTATGATGAGACCACTGATATATTTATTCTTGTCATTATGGCGAAAAGAAGATTATAAAATAATTCATTACCGCGTGGTCAACGTAAATGGCAAAAAAGGATGTGTGCAAGCAAATGTTACACGGGAGATAGGGAGACGTTTTGAAGCAAGCATCGGCAAGTGTAGCGACGTTTCTTGCAAACATTACCAGGGGGAAATGGTGATTCCTTTTTGCTGTTACGCAACCGGTTTTTCATGCTAACGCGCGCAGCACTTGATAAATAAAAACAATAATCAAACTACACACACACACAAAGAGGCAAAATATGAAATCTAATTACATTTCACATTTTATCACATCGTCAGCATCAGCATCAGCATCAGCGTCAGCATCAGCATCAGCATCAGCATCAGCGTCAGCATCAGTCTTACGCCGAACCGGTAATGCTCATGACACTCGAAATCGTTTTTAGCCATTCGGCGAGTTCGTCGACACCAGTATCACCATCGCACTCGTCCACCATAGTGAACGCGCTACGAGACATCTCCTTCTCGACGCGGCGGATCCAATTGGGTGCGTAGCGCTCGGTTCGAGGAGTATCGATGGTGCGCTCCGCCATGGTGCTGTAGGTGATTTTTGTTGTAGGAGCCAACAATAAATTCCGTCCATAAATATTGGCGATGTATTTGACAAAATTAATCCTCTATTTTTTGTGGATTAATTTTGCTATATTGCGATGAAATCGAAAGAGAAAGTCGGTATCTAATTCTTAGTTTTCCGGTAAAGCTCTAAGGCACACATCGCACCAACTACCTGCGAAAGAATGTAAGGCATCACGTCATTCAACGGTTTTTTGCCGGCAAACGCCATTGCGATTGTCACCGCGGGATTGAAGTGTCCGCCCGAGATTTTTGAGCCAGCAATAATCGCAATGGCAAGGGCCGCGCCAATCGCAACCGCATTTTTCGTGACGAGAATCACATACACAAGAAATAGGGTGCCAAGTAATTCAACAATATATTTGTTCATTATAATATATTGCTTAGATTATAATAATTATATTACACACTCCATTTTTTGTTGCCCTATTTCGCATCGCGATACATTTTCTTGTTCTTCTCGATGAGACGCTTCACGCGCGTGTAGTCAGAACTGTCACGAACATTTATCGAAGGGGAAACCTTTTGATCAGTTGTCAACGCTTTACGAATGACCTTTCTGTCTGACGCACGTCCACTGCTAGTATCAACCAACGTCATTATGTATAAGGAAAAGAAAAAAATAACATCTAACACACATTTTATTCATAATCGCATTTTATTATTGGTTCGAATACTGCTAAATCAAACTACGTCATAATTCGTGGTGCGACATTCATTGTAATCAATTCCTGGAACATGAGTTTACACGCATAAGGAAGTTCAACATAGTCGAAATCAACACGATTATCGCACGTCCTACAATGGTGAACGTGTTTATGATCATTGTAAGCAGCAATCATGCCGCAACACTTACATACGTGAACCCTAAACGCATCAGACGCATCGTATAGTCGTTCCTTGTTGAATCTCGACGCCCCGTGTGAGCACATACAATCACGCTCCATTTCACCATAACGGAGTCCACCGTCCCTCGAGCGCCCTTCTGCCGGTTGCCTTGTGAGATTCACCATGGGTCCATTGCTGCGACTGTGATGTTTGTCGGATACCATGTGCTTAAGTCTCTGGTAAAACACCGGCCCAATAAACACCGACGTTTCTAGTTGTTCTCCCGTCATTCCATTGTAAAGGAGCTCGTTCCCCTTTGACTCGAACCCAACATTCTGAAGGTCCCTACAAATGTCCTTGATGTCCAATTTGCCAAAACTGGTGCCATCTCCAAATAGACCCAGTTCGAGAAGCACCTTTCCAAGCAAGGTCTCTTTCAGTTGGGCAATCGTCATGCGCGATGGTATTGCGTGAGGGTTGATGATAATGTCCGGTTTCACTCCATTTTCCATAAACGGCATATCATCTTCCGGAATAATGTTGCCAATTGTCCCCTTTTGTCCGTGACGACTGCTAAATTTATCGCCAATCACCGGCTTTCGCACAGTTCGAACGCGCACTTTGCAAAAGTTATATCCGTCTCCATTCCGCTCCAGATAATTCTTGTCGATGTAGGACTCCTCGTTCGTGCGGAAGAGGCGACTTTGGTCTTCATATTTCATCACCTTTGTATGATCATTGCGCGCATCTTTGATTGGTAGCATCTTGGCGATGATGATGTCGCGATTTTCAACCCGCGTATTTTCGGGAATCACGCCCCGACTATTCACCTTGTCATAATTTCCATACTTGATGCCCTTCGTCTTAGACGGGTCAGGTTTACATCTCACCTCTTCGTCGCCGTGAATTTTCCTGTCCTCATCCTTTTCCGTATGGTATATTGTGGCTTGGAACATTCCGCGGTCAATCGACCCTTTGTTGAATAGGATTGAGTCTTCTTGATTATATCCAGTATATGTCAAGATTGCGACAATTACCTGGCTTCCAGATGGCACCTTGTTGAGATGCATCATATTCATGATTCGCGTTTCCACCAGAGGACGCATTGGATACGTCAATACATACGCGGTCTTATCCATCCGCGTATCGTAGTTTGTAACGTACATTCCCATTGCTTGTTTTCCCATTGCACACTGGTATGTGTTCCTGGGCGACTGATTATGTTCGGGAAATGGAATGCACGACCCAAGAATACCAAATATGGTGCTTGGATGAATCTCGCAGTGCGTATAGTGATAGATATAGCCTCCCTTCGACGTCTCCAAATGTCCCGGCTCCATCGAAATCATGCTGTGGCTTTGTTCTGCCGCATCGATGTACTCAATGACCGCATCATCGCACTTCAAATCTGTAAGCAGATCGTTCCACTTGAGTTCGCCAGTTCCGAGCAGTTTGACATGTTTCTCTTCGAGAAATAACCGGTTCCCTTCTTTCACGCGAAGAACCGGTCGTGTGAGTCGTCCCGCATCATTGTTCACGTGAATCTCCTTGGTTTGTGTATTGAAGATGATTGAAGTGTATATGTTGAGAATCGCCTTGTGTTTTTTCGTTTTCAGCCCACGATACAATTCAAGAGGCGACTTCGCGTTACCAATCCAAGCACCATTGATGAATACTTTTACCCCGTTTCGCAAGAATCCGCGCTCCATAGAATCTAGCGGATGAACGTGCGGTTCGATGAAATCGTATAAAGCCGTGCTATTACACGGAATTGTTACATGCGCCATATAGCTCAAGTTCTTGACCACACCGACCGAGCCGCCTTCCGGTGTTTCTGCGGGGCATATGAAACCCCACGAACTGTTGTGCAACTTTCGAGGCGGAATCAACTTGCCACTTTTATCAATCGGGGTGTTCACGCGCCGCAGATGGCTCAAACTCGATATGTAAGTGAGTCGGTTCAAGACCTGCGCCACACCAACCTTGTTGCTGCTCGTCTGCTTGATACCAAAGTCGCCCGTCGCAAGTGCCCGTTTCAAACCGTTCTCAATGGTTGTGGACTTCACGACCTTGTAAATATTCGTCAGATTGACAATGGATTTGTAATCCTCGGTTGCCCGCCACGAACCATTGTTTATCTCGCGAACGATCTGTTTTGACATATCCTTCACGAGTTTGTTGAAATAGTTTCTGAACAAGTTGTTCAGGAGTGTACCCGTTAGGTCAACTCGCTTGTTCAAGTAAGAGTCGCGGTCGTCTGGCGGAGACCACCCGAAACTACATCGCAGGAGTCGATTTGTCATGTAACCAAGGAAGAACTGTTTTTGCTCCAGGGTCTTGCAGTGCGGAAACAAATCGTCTGTCAATACACCAATAGTGAACTCGCGCTTCTTCCGCGCACCAGTTTCCTTGTCCATGTTCATCGGCGTATACATCACATGTCCGGTAATGTAATCGATCGCGGTTTCTTTCGTGAGGCATTCACATGACTCTTCGATGGCACCGCGGAGCGCAAGCATGATGGTGGTAGTCTCGTTCCCCTTATCTTTCGTATCAAGGACAATATGACGACAAATATCCTCGTCACTTATGATACCAATTGCTCTGAACACGATGAAGAGTGGGATTGGTGTCTTGATTCGCGGAATTTGTAGCGAAATCGCATTTCCTAGCCCGTTGTTCTTACTGGAGATAAACATGCTTATTTGCTTTGGTGAGATACACTTGAAGTCGGGGACAGATTTGATCTCCGCCATCCAACTCCACTTGGTGTTGTTCTTAGCCACATTGAAACACTGGACGCGATTCTCCGCAGCACGCTCTTGTCCGAGACACGTCTTCTCCGAACCATTGATGATGAAATATCCACCAGGGTCCATATGACATTCTCCCGTTACGCTACACGGGACATGCTTGTATTGTTCAAGCACACATACGGATGAGCGAAGCATTATCGGGAGCTTTCCAATGTGTACCCCAGGAATGTTTTTGTAGAACATTTGTTCAGACTCACACTTATCTCCTGAACGCACAATGTATTTGATATTCATATCCAATGTCATTACCGAGGAGTATGTGAAATTCCGCAACCTCGCCTCTTGCGGAAACATCAGTTTGGTGGCACCGTTGTTTTCGTGTATCTGCGAACGATGAATCCCGAATTTATCAAACGTGATGAACATTTCCAACCGATACTTATTGACCTCCGGAACAAAGTCATGCTCGGACTTTACATGTAGAGGATTGAACATAGCAATCGTCTTAGGTATCTGCACTTGTACGAAATCGTTGTATGATTCAATCTGGTGCCTAACTGCTCGCTGCAAATGCGTTCCCGAGAAATACGATTCTATTACCTTCCACGGGGCACCCTTATACTCGGCACCCTTATACTCGGCACCCTTATACTCGGCACCGGCATCAACATTGTTGGTTTTCTCATTCTGTGATAATGACATCATCTCTGGTTTCCCAGACATAATCTGTTGTTTTTCATTTCAATTTATCTTTAAATCGTAACAAAATACATTTGGGGTTCCAACAAAGGAAGTTTTGATAATATTTCAAACGCATTTGTGGAGATAATAGTATTTTTTTCACATAATGTAGTTTATATGGAACAAAAGGTAATCAAATTGAACCCGGCGTTCTTGAACACCGGACAATCAAAATCCGAAACCAGAAGTAAAAAGACAAAATCAATGCAAAAAATAAAATCAAAAACCAATAGTTTAGGGGAGCATAAACTCAGGAAAAAATTAATGTCGCGAATTCACGAGTTCCAGGCAAGAACCGAAGAGAATGCTGAAATAGGCCAGGGTTTTGCTTCCAATTCTGCGGTGAAAGATGTGAAAGACGAGATACAGGTGTTCGATACTGAATTCGACAACTCGATCGGGTTTTTAAAAGAGTTAGCGGAACGAAAAAAACAACGGAAGAAAAAAAGAGACACCATCAAAAACAATCACGGATATGTCAATAAGAATGCAAATGATAAAATCCGTATAAATACTGCGAATCTTACGGCACCACCAGCACCCGTAGCACCCGCAGCACCCGTAGCACACATCGCAACCGTAGCACCCGCAGCACCCGTAGCACCCGCAGCACCCGCAGCACCCGTAGCACACATCGCAACAGTAGCACCCGCAGCACCCGCAGCACCCGCAGCACACATCGCACCCGCAGCACACATCGCACCCGTAGCACCCGTAGCACCCGTAGCACATGTAGCACCCGAATTTCCACGGCATAACCAGACAATAAAAATAAAACCTCCTCCACCTTACACCTGTTTGAAGAATTCACATTCCGCAAAACCAACGTATCGTCAGTGGATGACACGCGGACACAACCAACCAAACGACGGAAGTAATAAAGAAAATATCAAGATTCACCAGGCCGTCCGCGCGGATGAACCGTCTATTCGAAGTACTAAGTTAGCAGAAATAAAATCGCAATTCAGCGCAACAAACAACAAACAAAGATTGCCGCGCAAAATGCCACGTAAAATCCTCCGTAAAAAGATGATGACCGTGAAACATAAATTGGGGAAAAGCGGACGCAAAGTGTGCGTGCTAATTAAAAACCATAAAACACGCAAACAAATCCAACACGAATGTAGCGCTCTAAAACAAACGAAAATATCAGAAATCCGAAACTATCTTAAAAAACACAATCTGTTGAAGGGTGGAAGCGTGGCACCCAATGATGTTCTCAAGGCAACCTACGAACAAGCTATTTTGGCAGGAGACGTGGTGAACAAAAGTTACGATACCCTGATACATAACTACAACACCAAAGAAGATAAATGAATAGTATAAAGAGTTGCGGGATTAATATAATAACTATGCCCATTGCGGAAGAATATTTAGCCTACACAGCAAAATGGAAAAGAGAGTTAGGAGAGAAAACGATTGTATTAATTCAGGTAGGTTCTTTTTATGAGGTCTATGCGCTGCGTGATCATAATGGCAATATAATAGGAAGTGACATAGAAGAGTTTTCGCGCATTAACGATATGGTAATAGCGTCCAAGTCACGAATGTTTGTAGATAAAAAGCAGGTTCTAATGGCGGGCTTCGGGTTGGCCCAATTGGACAAGTATGTCAACAAAATGCAAGAGCGAGGATATGCCATCGTAATATACAAACAAGACCTACAGGCAAAAAATACAACGCGAAGCCTAGACCAAATAATTTCGCCAGGAACCTTTTTCTCTCCAGATACCGAGAATATATCGAACACGACAATGTGTGTTTGGATAGAGCGGGTGAAAGCCGGAAGGTTCCGCAGTTCGACTTCCATGACAATTGGTATCTCGACGCTCGATATATTCACTGGAAAGAGCACGATGTATCAGGCCGAATTGCCATATCATCACAACCCCACTACATATGATGACTTGGAGAGATGTGTTGCCATACACCGACCTATGGAGTGTCTCATTGTCTCGAATATGGAAGACAAAATCGTAAATGATATTGTATCCTTTACGAGTCTTGATAACGCAAAACTACATATCATCTATCCCGAAAGTGAAGGTGTTATGGCAAAGCACGCTTCGAATGCCACGAAGCAGACCTACCAAAAAGAACAATTCAAACGCCTCTATCCCGATTTCTCTGAGGAGAGGATTGTCGAAGCAATCATGCAATCCCACTCGCTGGCCACGCAATCTTTCGTATTGCTTCTCGATTTTGTGTGTCAGCACAACCCCCATCTTGTAAGTCGTCTTACCGAACCATCGTTCGAAACGGGGGCAAACGAGTTGGTTCTTGCGAACCATTCGCTGACGCAATTGAATATATTAGAGGACCAACGTCATGCTGGCAAACTCCGTTCAGTTGGAGCATTTCTCAACAACTGCGTCACCACGATGGGCAAGCGAAAATTCAGTTACGACCTGCACCACCCTATCACGAATACGGTGGTGCTCAACGAATCATACGAGGTTACGTCTTGTGTAATGCGGACGAAGGAATGGCTCAATTACCGAAATGAACTGGTTGGTATTCGCGACCTCGAAAAGTTGTCCCGCAAAATCGCAATGAAGCGTGTAACACCCAAAGATATGGCGCTCCTTTGCGATGATTTACAAAAGGTTTTGAACCTTTGTGAAATGACAAACGCAGAACAGAGTGGTCTAGTAAATGAATACACTATGAAAAACGGAGAACCGTCTGCCTATTCTAGCGATATAATCAAATCGCTGGAAAGCACCTTTGAACTTGATAAATGTCTTCACGTAAACGATACGTCGGTAGAGAGAATAGCAAACATGAATACCCAACACATGACGTTCATCAAATGTGGTGTGTCCGAACAAATAGACAGTCTCGTGAACGATTGTTTGAACAGTCGTCTTCAACTCGAAGCCATCGTGTCGGAACTTTCCGGAATGGTTTCAATTGTGGAAGGCAAGGGCAAGGGCACCAGCACCAGCAAGGGCACCAGCACCAGCAAGGGCACCAGCAAATATGTGAAATTACATGAAACCGCAAAATCTGAGCCAATGATTATGGCAACAAAACGTCGCATTATCAGCAAACTGAAAGACAAGACAATACAAATTGAATATATTGCTCATGATGGTACCACTACATCATTCGATTTGAATTTGGCCGAACTCGATTACTGCACAATAGGAACGAATAAAAAGGACGAGATTATTTGTAATAATGTTATAAAGTCAATAACTTCCAAGGTTCAAAAGTCAGTCGACGATCTGGCAATCGGTATTAACACGTTTTGGAGGGACTATGTGGATGGATTGGTGGAGAGATTAGACGCAATGAAAGTGATTACATCTTACATCACAATGATGGATGTGTTACAATGCAAGGCATATACCGCACACAAGTTTAATTATTGCAAACCGGAAATCGTAGAGGGAAAAGAAAAGGCGTTCTGTTCATTCACTGGAATACGCCACCCGCTCATAGAGCACATCCAAACAAGCGAGGTGTATGTTACGAACGACCTTACACTTGGAGACGTCGAATCTGAAGACGGGCTGCTTCTCTACGGAACAAACGCAGTTGGAAAGACTAGCTTCATCAAATCGGTGGGCATTTCCGTTATCATGGCGCAGGCTGGTCTTTTCGTTCCGTGCGCATCATTTAGGTATTCGCCGTATACCTACATATTTACGCGAATATTGGGGAACGACAATTTATTCAAGGGTCTCTCGACATTCGCGGTAGAGATGTCAGAACTCCGCACTATCATTACACTATCAGATGAAAATAGTCTTATCCTCGGCGATGAATTGTGTTCTGGAACAGAGAATGATTCGGCGCTCAGCATATTTACGGCAGGTATCGAAACGCTTCACAAAAAGAGAAGCACGTTTATGTTTGCGACACACTTTCACGAGGTCACCCATTACGACGAGGTGACCTCGTTGGAAAGACTGAAGTTCGCGCACATGGCGGTGCTTTATGACCGTGAAAATGACACATTGGTATACGACCGAAAACTGAAGGAAGGTTCGGGTAATACGATGTATGGATTGGAAGTCTGCAAATCGCTCAGTATGCCCGAAGAATTTCTCTCGCGAGCACACGATATTCGCACAAAATACAACAAATCCGCGCAGGGATTATTATCGCAAAGTGCGAGTCGTTACAACAAAGGAAAATTTGGCGGTAAATGTGAAATATGTAATGTGAACCACGCAACAGAGGTACACCATCTACAGCACCAAGCGCGGGCAGATACAGAAAACGGTTATATATCAACATTCCACAAAAACCATCTCGCCAATCTCATCAACATTTGTGAGAAATGTCACACAAATATCCATCGTGACAATAAAGAACACCGTGTCCAAAAAACAACACGCGGATACAAAATAGTCGAAATTTAATCTCTCCACCCATTGTATATAAAGTATGGTCAACAACGCAACTAATAACCATCCGTCTATGGTGATCTTACCATTGGTTATCATATTGGTCGCATACATATTTACATTGAACAAATCAGAAGAGTTCGCTAGGTTTATGAGCGTTTTCAATGAGAACATCGAGAAGGTAGTATTCATTATTTTGGCAATGTTGGTTGGAATATACTTGCTTCGTATGCATGGTATTGGTGCGGAAGCATTTTGTGGTGCCGATAATCCGTCGCAGGAGGATGAATGGTGCAAATCTCTTGTGTCGGGTAAGAATTGCACCTCTACGAGTTGCTGTGTTTTGTTGAATGGAACGAAGTGCGTTGGTGGGTCTAGCAAAGGACCCACTTTCTTGACGAAGAACGGCGCAAATATCGATTTCGATTACTTCCAATACAAATCCAAAAATGACGGTTCTGTTCAATGTAGAGGAAAATGTCCCAAATAAGTATACTCTGTCATTTAATCAATATGCAATAAATTAATTTATAAAAATTGATTTATATAATATTAATCACAGTTATATATATCAACTATGATTATTCCCGTTAAGTGCTTTACGTGTGGCAAAGTCCTTGCGAATAAATACCGCTATTACGAACGTGAGGTGCGCAAGAGAAATATGGCGAATTCGGCAAACGTAGACGATGTTGTCTATCTTACCGAAGATAATAAAGACAAGACGCCCAGCGGAGAAGTTTTAGACAATCTCAAATTAGACAAGATTTGTTGCAGGAGGCATATGTTGACACATGTTGACATTGAATAAAAATATAGCAATTATATATACGTATTGATGGGTCGTTCTAATTACAGACGCACGAAACGCAAGAGCACGCGCACATACGCGAAGCGCAAGAGCACGCACGCGAAGCGCAAGAGCACACGCGCGAAGCGCAAGAGCACGCGCCGGCAACAGAATGGAGGTCGGAGCACATTTCTTCCTAGTGATATGGTGAACATGACCCGAACTATGTCTTCGGGTCTCGGTGGCGTAATGGGTGCCATAAAGGGCGTAGAATTGGCACCGCATCCTGGACCAACGCTAGGACATCTTATTTCCAGATAAACAAGACAATAATATATTTCATTAATTTCATTATTTTATTATTTCCATTCGATTTTCGTTTCATTTTATTTTTTCCTCGCGCTATTATATAATGAAACTCGTTAAAAAGATTCAGAAACTTTGCACACCGGCATACGTTTATTTAGTAATTTCGGTGGTTGGTATGATTGCGATGATGTTTCAAAACGCAGGAAATACGAACACCTACTGCGTAGGAAACTTTGAGTGCGAGGTTCCGAATACTGCCGCGGTCTTCATTGCGGAGGCGATATATATCGCGTTCTGGACCTTTATATTGAACGTGCTTTGCAAGGCAGGTTACAAGAAGGTGTCCTGGTTCGTTGTCTTGATACCATTTGTTTTGATGGCGATTCTTATTGGCATGATGATGTTGAATGGTCTTCGTGTTTAGACAACATTACAACATTACAACATTACAACATTACAACATTACAACATTACAACATTACAATGTTTTTATTCTTACAATGTTTTTATTCTTATTATATTATCTTGCTATCTCGGTAATAATAAGAAATACGGTCTAAAAAATAGTGAATGTATATTATATATGACTGAAGAAGAGAAAGGGGGGGAAATCGATGCCAAAATGATTGACATAGAAATGATAGACCCAACTGATGCGGATGTGGACGCGGGCGCAGACCCAACTGATGCGGATGTGGATGCGGGCGCAGACCCAACTGATGCGGATGCGGATGCGGGCGCAGACCCAACTGATGCGGATGCGGATGCGGATGCGGATGCGGATGCGGACTCAAACAGTATAGATGTAGATAGAACAAACCTCTTTGTGGAGAGAGTGGTTGACAAATACTTCGAAGACAACCCCGACTCATTTGTCAAACATCATCTAGACTCCTACAATGAATTTTTCACTGGTGGCGGGATAAACCGTATCTTCAAAGAAAAAAATCCAATCCGCATTTCGAAAAATCATCCGAAGCAAGATGATGGGAATGCGGATAATAAAAACACCTCTGATTACGCCACAACCGAAGATTTTGACAAACAATGTAATATATGGTTAGGTGGTAAGGACGGTAGCAAAATTTATTTCGGTAAACCAATCATTTACGATGACGAGCGCGCACATTACATGTATCCTAATGAGGCGCGATTAAGAAATATGACCTATGCTTTTACAGTTCATTACGACGTTGAGGTGGAATACTTTATCAAAGAACAAGGAGGGGAACATTCGGAGACACCGGCAAAAACCATAACGATTGAAAAGGTATTTCTAGGAAGATTCCCTGTGATGTTGATGTCGGATTTGTGTATATTAAAGGGGCTCGCACCACAAATGCGTTTTGAACTTGGCGAGTGCAAAAATGATCGCGGTGGTTATTTCATCATTGACGGAAAAGAGAAGTGTATTGTATCCCAAGAGAAATTTGCGGATAATGCGCTTTATGTGAGGGACAAGGTGAATGATACATACAGCCATTCGTCGGAAATAAGGTCGGTGTCGGAGGACCCATCGAAGCCCGTCCGCACCCTTCAAGTGCGCATTGTTGCTCCGAGCACCACTTATCGCAATAATCAAATCGTTGTAAATGTCCCGAATGTGAAGAAACCAGTTCCACTGTTCATCATGATGCGCGCGTTAGGAATTGAGTCCGACAGGGAAATCATAGAAATGTGTTTGCTCGATATGGAGCGTAATAAAGAGTTGATTGATATATTTATTCCCTCGATTCACGACGCGGGAAAGATATTCAATCAAGAGATGGCGCTCACTTACATTGGGTCACTAACAAAAGGGAAAACATTAGACCACGCTTTTGAAATCGTGAGCAACTATTTTCTGCCTCATATTGGCGTGATGAACTTTCGCGACAAGGCCTTCTTTCTCGGACATATGGTGAAGAAACTATTGGGTGTTTTCACCAAACAATCGAAGCCGACAGACCGCGACAGTTTCCGTTTCAAACGAGTGGAGTTGCCTGGCGCCCTGTTGTATGATCTTTTCAACGAGTACTACACGATACAGCAAAGAGATATCTTCAAGAAGATCGACGCGAAGTATCACTTTGATAAAATCAGTTTTACAGACGAAAAATTCACAACACTCGTCACGAACGAGAACTATCGCGATTACTTTTCCGATAAGATCGTCGAGTCAGGCATGAAACGCGCATTGAAAGGAGATTGGGGTGGAGCGGTGCATACGAAGCGTGTGGGTATTGTGCAAGACCTGAATCGATTGACTTTCAACTCCGCAATGTCGCATCTCCGCAAAGTCAATCTTGATATGGACGCCAGTGCCAAAGTGGTTGCACCGCGCCATCTCCATTCGTCGCAGTGGGGTATTATCGACCCACTCGACACGCCCGACGGTGGAAACGTGGGACTACACAAGCACATGTCGATAGCTGCTTCCATTACATCGGGAACTTCAGCAGAAAGTATTATAGAGTGGTTGCAAACAAACAAAAACAAAAATATCAATATGAGAAAACTTGGCGACTTGTTTCCTCGACAAGTCGGGGGTAAAACAAAGGTCTTTGTAAATGGTAGATGGATAGGTATAGTTGATAATCCAAAGGAAGCCGTTGACATCCTCAAAAAATATCGCCGAAGCAATCTAATACCGCTCCACACAAGTATCGGTTGGTTTGTTGCGGAAAACGCAATAGAAATATTCACGGATTCTGGACGGCTATGTCGCCCCATATTTTATATCGACAATAATAAGGCAAGTTATGACAGGGACAGCGTGAGCGAATATATTGAGAAGAATGGCTTCACTTGGAAACAGTTGGTCGGCGGTTTTGCTAAGAAAAAAAGGGAGCGGGCGAATAATATCGAGTGCCTTGCGGTTGAAGAGTTATATGATACCGATAATCTTGATGAGTTGAAAGAGACCCAGTCTGTTATCGAATATCTTGACACGTCTGAATCCGAGACCTCGCTTATATCGATGCGCCATGACGCGATTAATGAGAAGCGATATACTCATATAGAAATTCACGCAGCCCTTGCGCTTGGCGTGATGGGGAATCAGGTGGTGTTTCCGGAGAATAACCCGCTTTCTCGTAATTTGTTTGCGTGTGGACAAATGAAGCAAGCCGTATCGCTTTACCATTCAAACTTTCAGACGCGCATTGATAAAATGGGCGTTGTCTTGAATAACGGACAGGTTCCCCTGGTGAAAAGTCGGTTTTTGAAGAAAATTAACAACGAGGAACACCCATACGGAGAGAATGTCGTTGTAGCAATTATGTGCTATTCCGGATATAATGTTGAGGATTCAATCTTGTTCAACGAGGGTTCCGTCAAGCGAGGATTGTTCCGAACTACTTACTACAATTCATATGAGGACCGCGAGGACAGTTCGAAAGTGGGCGAGACGCAAGTTGACTCCAAATTCGCGAACATTGAGACTGAAAGTGTCACTGGACTAAAAACCGGGTTTGATTACGGCGAACTAGATGCGAATGGTCTGATTCGCGAGAACACAATGGTGGACGAAAACACCATTCTCATTGGAAAAATGCAAACCAACATATCAGAACCCGACGTCTCGACGGATGCGTCGGTCTCTCCCAAAAAGGGACAGCACGGTTTTGTAGATAAGACCTTCCTTAGCGATGGAGAAGAGGGGTTCCGCACCGCAAAAATACGCGTCAGAGACGAACGCATACCAAATATTGGGGACAAGTTTTGCTCGCGATGTGGACAGAAGGGAACCGTCGGGCTGGTTATTCCCGAGGAGAGCATGCCTTTTGCGGAGGATGGCACGCGCCCCGACATCATCATCAATCCACACGCGCTCCCATCGCGCATGACCATTGGTCAGTTGGTTGAGACGCAGATGGGCAAGGCCTGCTCCATCCTAGGCGGATACGGTGATTGCACGGCGTTTATGAACAAGGGTCCCAAGCACGAGTTCTACGGAAAGATACTGACAGATTCCGGATATCATTCGAGCGGATGTCAAGTGATGTATAATGGAGAGAGCGGAGAACAGGTTGAAGCAAACATTTTTGTGGGTCCCACATACTACATGCGGTTGAAGCATATGGTAAAAGACAAAATAAATTACCGCGCACGAGGACCGAGAACAGCGCTTACGAGGCAAACCGTGCAGGGACGAGCCAACGATGGTGGTCTGCGCGTTGGCGAAATGGAACGCGATTGTATCATATCGCACGGTGCGACCAGGTTCTTACAGGAGTCTATGCTCGAAAGAGGCGACGATTATTGTATGGCCGTGTGCGATTTGACCGGAATGGTGGCGATATATAACGAGAATAAAAACCTGATGCTGAGTCCCTTTGCCGATGGACCAATCAAGTTCTCCGGAACATTAGACGAAGGAATGAGCGTTCACAACATCACCAAACACGGAAGATCGTTCAGCGTCGTCCGCGTCCCTTATGCGTTCAAATTAATGCTTCAAGAACTTCAAACGATGAACGTGCAAATGCGTATAGTAACGGAGAATAATATTGACCAAATAACATCCATGTCGTTCTCTAACAATGTTGTGAAACTTCTTGGAAACGGAGCAACTCCTCAGACTGTGGTGGAGGCTTCTAGAGAGAAATTGGTTGATAAAACAGAGGAGGCTGTGTTGAAACCCGATGCCAACGACGATGCCAACGACGATGCCAACGACGATGCCAAAGTATTTAACAAAATCGCACAACTGAAAGAGGAAGAAAAGTATGATGGGGTCAAAATTAATCCTACCACGATTGGTTGGAGATACAATGGCGATTACCAAGACGAAATCGTATGGAACTCGCTCATTGTAGAAAATGAGGAACAAACCGGATTTGGAAGCGACACTTGGTTCAACAACGAGCACGATGGACTCGACCCTCAGAAGCCGCCGTCCGGATGGAACGCAGTCGAAGCAGTCTACAACGACGGCACACCTATTCCGCCGTCTCTCATCAGCGAAATTCTCCGCAAAAATCCCGTCCCAGGCAATTGGAAAGTGGCTATTGACTTTTTGAAACAGACACCGCCTTCCTCTCTCAAAGCCGAACTCACATACGGCATTCCGCAGCCGCCACCACCGTCGACCCAGACCACACCCTTATTACCGCTTTACAATCAGGGATCGCCATCTTACGATCCAACCGCAACCCAATATATTCCGGGGTCACCGACTTACGACCCCGATACATCACCATATAATCCTGATATTTCTGTTGTTACGGATAGCGCGAGCTCCAGCCCCAGC
>Ga0209630_10000477_pt1 | contig 45160 bp, 33 predicted proteins | sample COG_01_FD_184745 | JGI IMG/M metagenome (GOLD analysis project Ga0209630, IMG submission 184745) | Pelagic Microbial community sample from North Sea - COGITO 998_met_01 (SPAdes) (version 2) | ecosystem: Environmental > Aquatic > Marine > Neritic zone/Coastal water | place: Helgoland, sampling...
ACCTCTCTGTAAACATGTTTGTCGTGCTCAGTGGAATTACGAAAGAGGAGTACGATTATTTGCAGTTTTTAGAGCGTTATGAACCAGAGAATCCCTTCACCGAGCCAACATCAGTACCATCCAACATTCAAGGAGGATTGGGCATGTTCACCTTAAAGAACAGCATGATTTATAAGTTTTAAACAGTTGTAGTTTTTTGATAAGAAATGGGCGACAGTTTTTATCTTAGCAGCCTTGAAAGTCCTATTCTTAGCTAACAGAATTCCTTACCCACCATTTAGAGGTGATAAGCTAAAAATATACAATCTGAGCCGAAGACTTTGCAAAGATCATGAGTTATACCTCATTGCATTTGTTGAATCTAAGGCTGAGCTGAAATACAAAAAACATTTAGATCCGATATTTAAGGAAGTACACTTGGTGTATCAACCTAAATGGAAGTCGTATTTGTATAGTGCGTTAAACTTTTTTCACTCCATGCCTTTCCAGTTGGCTTATTTTAAGAGTAGAAATATGTCGAATGTGCTCCATCATTTCTTAGATAAACATTCTGTTGACGTCATCCATACACAGCATCTTAGAATGTCTCAATATACCAGTGATTTGAGTAATCAGCGTCGGATATTGGATCTCCCTGACGCCTATTCACTGTATTGGCAAAGAAGGAATGAAGTGGATAGACCTTGGTGGAACCAATTGTTCGACTCATTGGAGTCCAAACGTGTAATTGAAGCAGAAAAGGTGGTATTCGATTATGACCTAAACTTGGTGTGTTCGGTTGAAGACAGAGATCACTTATTACAGATACATCCGGGTTCGCGCGTAGAATTGTTAAGAAACGGCGTGGATTTGGAAACGTTTACCTTCGACGACCACGACTATTCACGATGCGAAACGTTACTTTTTACTGGCAACATGGATTACGCCCCCAATGTAGACGCTGTTACCTATTTTGTAGAAAATATGTTCCCTGAACTTGTGTCGAAACACCCCAATATTAAACTGGTTATTGCAGGACAACGGCCTGTAAAACAGGTGTTAGACCTGGCTTCTGACCATGTTGTAATAACAGGCTTTGTTGAAGACATTTCTGAAATGTACAGCCGAGCCGATATTGTTATAGCGCCTTTACGATTTGGTGCTGGTACTCAAAACAAAGTGCTGGAGGCATTGGCAATGGGCGTTCCGGTTGTTTGCACCGATATTGGGTTTAAAGGGCTGGAAATCACTTCGGGCGAAGGGGTCTTTCATGCCAATAACGATGCCGAGTTTATTGAACATGTGTCAAACTTGATTGGCTCAGAAGAACTCAGAGCGGCGACAGGTCAAAAAGGACTTGAGCTGGCTAAAACCAAGTTTAGTTGGGATGGCATCTCAAACGACCTTGCCCGTCATTTCAAATCCGTTAGTCGGGATTAATTTTGTATGTTTGACATATGCAGCACGATTATTTACACCTAAAAGGCAAACATTTCGCCTTTGTTATAGCAGTTTTTTGTTTAACTGCTTGTTCATCTACATCTAAACCTGAATTAACCGAAGAGGAAAAGCAAGAAGTCATTGAGCTAGAAGAGTCGGCTAGGAAGATTGACTTGGCAGTGGATGAGTTGGATAGTGCAATGAGGGATTTAGACGAGGTGGACGAATTGTTAAAATAGGCAAAATGAAAAACAGTTTAAAAATTTTAGTAGGATCTTGTTTGATCTTCATGCTCACTATTGGCAGTGTATTCGCACAAGCCAATAAAGAAAAAGGAAAGCAAGGCAAAGAGGGGAAAGTTAAAGAATTGCGGGAAAAAGTTCGCGGAAAGCAGGATAAAAAAGAACATCAATCGAAAGAAGATAAAGATAGTTTAAAAAAGAACCGAAAGGATTCAAAACCTGAAAACAGGGAAGATGAAAGTAATGACGATCAGGACGAAAGTGAGGGTCAGAAAGTAGATAAAGTTAAAAAGGAAAAGAAAATAAAGCGGGATTCCGCAACTCGAAATGGGAAAGGCCATGGCCATGGTCGCGAAAGAGATAAAGACAATCAAACAGGCAAGGAATTTGGCAAAGAAAGAAGTACAGAAGCCAAATTGCACAAAGAACAGGCACTAGAAAAAGCAGCGGTTAAAAAAACGGAAGCACAAATAAAAATCGAGGAGGCCAAGAACAAAGTGTCTGAGGCAAAAACAAAACTTGATGATGACAAAGCAAATGGCAACCTAAGCGATGAAGAGGTTGCTGCTAAAGAAGCAAAAATTAAAAAGGCAGAAGTAATTATTCAAAATGCAGAGGATAAACTCAAAAAAGTAGAAGAAACAGAAAGCACTGACGTACGAGAATCAGAAGTTGAAGACGATTCGGAAGAAATTGAGGAGTAAGATTAAAACAACTCTTTAATGTTTGTTGCAAATAGCTTAACGGCAATCGCCAACAATACAATTCCGAAAACCTTACGCAAGATTCCTATACCACCAGGGCCCAAAAGCTTGCCTAAACGAGCGGTGTTTTTTAATACGAAGTAAACCAGTGCAATATTGATAAGTATGGCCACCAAAATATTTTCAATAGCATACTCTGCACGTAACGACAATAAGGAGGTTAAGGTACCTGCTCCTGCAACAATAGGAAATGCAATAGGAACGATACTCGCTGTATTAGGAGAGTCGGATTTAAACAAATGCAGGCCTAAAATCATTTCTAAGGCTAGAAAGAAAATAACTATCGAGCCGGCAACAGCAAAGCTATTCAGATCTACGCCTAGCAATTTTAATATACTGTTTCCTGCAAACAGAAACACAACCATAATCAAGAATGCTACAACGCTTGCCTTTTCGGATTGTATATGACCAACCTTCTCTCGTAACGATAAAATAATGGGTATGCTACCCAAGATGTCGATTACGGCAAACAGTACCATTGTCACAGACAAGATTTCAGTAAAATTGAAAAACATACTATTGGTAGGATTTTATGAGGTGCAAAGGTATACTACAACCAAATCATTTTGTATGCATAACTACGTATTAATTCACTGAACTGATTTGAATTTCGGCGGCATAGTCCGACAGTTTAATTGGATTGTCGGCCACCGGATGCGGGCTAAGTTGATTCAATGTTACTCGGTAACCTCCAACAATTGTGTCGTTGTGATAAATGTTGGACGTAGGTTGTGTGTCGAGATATAAGACATGACTTTTTTTTGCCGTAGTTACCTTGAATCTCATTTTTGCGTTTCCTTCCCAAATACAATTTACCCCTTCAGGACACCTTGAATCGTCATAAACAGAATCCATAGTCACGCAGATGTTTTGATCGAGATTACAGGCCTTGTCGTTTATGCCTAGTGCAAAAGGCCTATTCAACGCAAACTTAAACGAATAATCTTCTGCAATAACTTCGGTCGTTTTGCGATTACACTGAGCAAACACCAACCCAAAAATAAGGAAGGTCATAAGAAGCATTGTTCGACGTGATTGGATGTTAACCATACACCAAATCTACTCATTTAAGGTGTTGTGGTGGGTCATACATACAGTTTTTTTACTTTGACCGTTTATGTTTTAGGCCTTGGCGGTATAAACGACCAAAAAGGGATTATGAAGAAGTCGATAATATGTTTGGTTGTTTTGTTAACGGCAGGCACAGTTACTGCCGACGAAAAGTTGTTTAAAAAGATTGAAAGAAAGCTCGATCGCGATTCACTTAAAGGCCTGGCTTATATTAAAAAATTAAAATCTAAGCGATCCACGGAGCCAGATGCCTATCACTTTTTGTCTGCCTTGTACCTTGATAAGTTTGAGTCTGAAACTCGCCTAACAAAACAGTATAGTGCGCTGAATAGAGCGGCTTCAGATGCCTATCGTTCGGCAAAGTACACCACTAAACATGATTATATCAAAACCCATCAAAAGGTACTGATTAACCAAATTGCCGTTCAGGTAGAATCCCTTCGAGATACTTTTTTGCGGTATAAGGATTATGATCGGTCCGAAAGACTGGCAAAGCACTATTCAAGACTAACGGGCAAGCATCTACCAACCTTGGATCAAATTGATTCCGTCAGAAGGGAAAAAGAAAAGGAGGCACGGCTGTTGCTTCAGGTTGCGTGCACAGTGAATGGGAAGTATTATGGCATGCCGGTTGGTGATGAGGATATCGGCCCTATTGACTTCAAAGCAGAAAAGGAGATACTAAGACTCATTAATAAAGCCCGCGTTCAAAAAGGTATGGAACCATTAGAATGGAGTTTCGATTTAAGCAGGGCTGCACGATACCATGCGCATGATATGGCTACACAGCGATACTTTGACCACAATACGTATGATCGAATTGACGGCAAACTGGTTAAGATTGGTGGAACTTTTGCCCGTATTCGCAAGTTTTACAACCTCAGATTTGTGAATTCTGAGAACATTGCAGCAGGCAGCAAGTTAGCCAAAGATACCTATCATCAATGGTATACGAGTAAAGGCCACTATGCCAACATGTTCAATAAGAAAAGTAAATACGTTGGATTAGGTGTGGCATACAACCCACAAAGTCCTTACAAGTATTACTGGGTTTTCTGTACGTCTAAATAAGCTTTCATTCTCCCCATCTCCAGATAAATCCTCCGTATATGGTTCTTGAAGGCATCTGAGCACCCAATATTTCTTGATACTGTGTGTCTAGAATGTTTCTTCCTTCAATAAATAGACGCGCTGGAACAAACTTTGGTTTGTACGATATACGCATATTCATCAGCGTATATTGGTTCTTTACTTCGCCATTAATTCCCTCAATCTTTTCCGGGTTACGTGTTATCAGATTACTGGATAAACTGGCACGTATGCGGTTGTACCTGAACAAAATACGAGGTGAGGCAATATGAATTGGGTGGTTGGCAATGTATTTGGATTCAACCGGCCCTTCGTGTGTAGTTTTTAAGTAGGTATAATCAACAAAAAACTTAAGGTAGGTTGTGTCTGTTTGGTTTACCGAATACCGAGCGCTTAATTCATAACCAATGTTGTTGCTGTTGGCAATGTTTCGCGTATAGAAATAAGTGGTGTCTGGCACTAAATTGGTCAGGTTGTTAATCTGGCTAGAATTGGTCACGATGTAATCGATTAGATTGTCTGACGTACGGTAAAAAACCGACTGACTAATACGTAATTTTTTTGAAGGAGACCAATTGGCATTTAAGTCGGCAGAAAAAGATTTTTCAGGCTGAACGTCTGGATTCCCCGCATTTCGGTTTGGAGACAACTGCTCAATGTTGTAGGATACAAATCTTTCAGTATAATCTGGGTTTCTAACAGATTGACCAATCGAACTACGTAACACCAATTTGGGTAATATGTAGGTACCGGTTATTTGAGGAACAAAATGGAAACCATAATAATCATCTTGCTCTGCACGCACCCCAAGCATTAATTTGAATTTTTCTCCAACGCTAAGTCGACTTTGTGCAAATCCTGCAATGCTAAAGTTGTCGTGATTTCCTCTATCACTGCTTTCGATGGTGGTACGATCATACTGCACGCCATAGGCAATTTTGTGTTTGTTCAACGCCCTGTTTTGCGTTAATGTCGCGTTTAAACGCGTAGTTGTATGGCCGTTTACCGAAGTTGGTAAAAATGCAAAAGTGTCCTGATTATGCTTATAGCCAATGTTAAACTCAGTACGTTGCTTGGCATCTTCATTGGTCAAAGCAGATTGTATCCAATATGCTTTTATTTGTTCAACAGATTCGTCGAATGAGCTCGCGGTATAGAAGTATTTTGCATCAAAGTCACGTACATCCATAGCGCCACGCAGATACACTTTCCATGCGTTCTTAAAATAGATGCCGGATAAGGTATAATTCTTAATGTCGTAGTAAGACCTATACGTACTATCTGCTACGCTGTTTTTACCAAAGTTAGGATTAGATCTTTGCTCTCCATCAGAACGCAATGCTTTAACACCACCCGAAAAACCCCATTTTTTAGCATTCAGAAAAATACCCATGTCACTATTAAAGAACTTGTCTTGACCAAAAGCCAATTTGCCAGCAAAGTTGAATTGATATTTGGGTACGGCCATATACGTTTTGGTTTTGATGTGTATCACACCACCAACGGCGTCGCTTCCAAACGAAACACCTGAAGGACCTTTGATAATTTCGATTCGTGCAATTTCTGCAAGAGCGATAGGTATATTGTTGTTAAAATGACCAGTTAGTCCGTCGTTCAGTCTTTGGTTGTCAACCAGAACAAGCACTTGAGAGAATGTACTTCCACGTAAACCTATGTCAGATTGAACGCCAAACCCACCTCTGCTGTTCAAGTTAACTCCAGCAATATCTTGAAGTAAATCTTCAACTGTATTGACGGCATACTGTTCGATGTCTTTAGCGGTTAACACAGTAACGGTTTTTCCTGTTTCCTTGTACCTGTCTTGTAACCTGTTTGAACTTACGACTGTCGTGTCAAGAGATTCTTGTGCATTAACATAAAAACTTGATAAAGTTAAAAGCGCAAGCAATGTAAATGTGGTAGACTTCATTGTTTTTGTTTTTGTTGGTGCAATACTATGACGACTTCATTAAAAAAGTTGTCAAATGAAGTGGGAAAAGTGTTGGATAAAGGAATTTAGTTTTACGATTAATGATTAACAATTAATGATTTAGGATGACCTTTTAATTTTCAGCTATCAGCTATCAGCTATCAGCTATCAGCTATCAACTATCAGCCTATAACCTTGACTTTTTTTACTCAGGGGTTGCCACCCCTAACCCGGCTTTCATTTTTTTCTTGATAAAAAAACGAAACAAACGTGTCCGCCTGCTGGCGGAAAAATCAAGACTTCAGAAGTTTTCTTTGAACTCTACGAAAGGCTTTTCTTTCCCTCAGCCAAAGCCGCTGCGCTTTCCTGCCTGCTTAGCACAAGGCCTGCACACAAAAGCCTTCCTCGTTTTATACAGAAAACTTCAAAGGTCATTTTCAATCGTACATGGTTTACGATGACCATTGAATTTTGAATTTTTAAATTTCAATTTTCAATTTTCAATTTTCAATTCTCAATTATCAGCTATCAATTATCAGCTATCAGCTATCAGCTATCAGCTATCAGCTATCAATTCTCAGCTCTCAATTATCAATTATCAACTATCAATTGCTATTTTGCGCCCGTGTCTGAACTATCAAGCATTCCGGATTGGATGAGCATCATTCCTCCAATCGTCGCCATTGCTTTGGCGTTGATTTTAAGAGAAGTGCTCTTAAGTCTAACTATTGGTATTTTCTCAGGGCTGGTACTGATGGGGTTAAAGTCCTCAAAATCCATTGGACAAGCCTTTCTTGAAGTGCCAACGGCTATACAACATTCACTGGTGAATAAAGACCATATCAGCGTGATACTTTTTACCCTTATGATTGGGGCAATGGTGTCGATTATTTCTAAGAATGGCGGCATGATGGCATTGGTCAAACGCATTTCAAAAAAAGCAACGACGGCTAGGTCAGGCCAATTGGCTACTTGGTTGTTGGGTATTGCCATATTCTTTGATGATTACGCCAATACCCTTGTGGTGGGTAACACCATGCGGCCTTTAACCGATAAGTTGAAGATAAGTAGAGAAAAGCTGGCGTACATCGTAGACTCAACTGCTGCACCAGTTGCGGCCATTGCGTTTATAACCACTTGGATAGGCGCAGAGTTAGGCTACATCTCCGACGGAATTGCTAAGATCCCGAATGGAGCCACGGAGATTGGGTCCGCATATGGGGTTTTCTTCCAATCGTTGCAATACATGTTTTATCCTATTTTAACGCTGTTCTTCATCTTTATGTTGGTTTGGCGCAAACGCGATTTTGGCCCAATGTTGAAAGCTGAGCGCAAAGCACGTGCAGCAGATGCGATGGTTAAAGAGCGGAGTGTTGTAGGCGAAATTGACGAAGTCGAAGATAAAAAGGAGTCGCTGTGGAGCGCCATATTGCCAATCGCAGTGATGATAGTAGGTGCAACCATTGGTTTGTTTTATACGGGCTTGGCTGGAGGAGGAGAAGGACAAGAATATGTTTGGAATAACAGCGTGTCGTTCGCCACAAATTTGTCTGAAATCATAGGACGTGCCGATAGCTACTTGTCGCTTATCTGGGGCTCGTTTTGTGGCTTGTTTATGGCGATATTAATTACAATTTCTGCCGGCATTTTGTCTGTTCGTAAGACTATGTCTGTTGCAGAAGCTGGCGTTAAGTCGATGATGCCCGCTATTTTAATCTTAACCTTGGCGTGGACGTTAGGCGCCGTTACCGAGTCTCTTGGAACCGCTGAGTATTTAGCCGCACTTAGTCAGGGTAACATTATGCCGGAGTTTATTCCAACTATTGTTTTCCTTTTGGCTGCTGGAATTGCTTTTTCTACAGGAACCAGTTGGGGGACCATGTCTATTTTATACCCAATTGTTTTGGTCACCTCATGGAATATTTGCGCTGCAGACGCTTTTTCGATTGACGCCTCCATGAATATTTTTGCGAATGTGGTTAGCGCGGTTTTGGCTGGGTCTGTTTTGGGTGATCATTGTTCACCAATTTCGGATACGACCATACTGAGCTCATTGTCAGCTGATTGCGATCATGTGCAGCACGTAAAAACGCAAATGCCATATGCCTTGACGGTTGGTTTAGTCTCTATTATTCTAGGAACTATTCCAGCAGGATTTGGTATTCCGTTTTATATTACCTTCCCCATTGCAGCATTAACGCTCTATTTTATTGTTTCATATTTTGGTAAAATGACTGAAACTGAGGCGGTAAGCCAATAATATCGAGGTAGATTTGCGTGTTATCTCAATAGATAGGTGGGTTCAAATCAAAAAATAGTTCAAAACAACATTAGAAAGCGCATAAAAATTGGCGCCTATATTTTGATACCCTTTATTTTAGTTGGTGGTCTTTCCATTGCCTATCAATTGACCACTGGCGGTTTCGAATCCATGGATTTTTCTATCGGTAAATTATGGTCATGGGCTTCCAATGATCGCGAAATCAAACAAAGTGAAGACAACGCGTTCGAACGAATCATTGAGCCGGTGCGTAATCGATCTGACGTGGCAGAGGCAAAAGTTGTCCGTGAAAGGGAAACAGTTCAAGTGAAACCAGTTAATAATCCAGTTCGTATTCACAAACCTAAAACAGGCTTGGCTCAATTTATGGCAAACCGCGAACCGTTTAAAACCGTTCATGTGGACATGATTCAGCCGGATAAAACGTTTAACTATTTGCGTTCGGGGAAATACATTGATTTAAAACAAAAGGAGTTTCTTATTCCTACAGATATAAAAACCAGAAGGTCAAGAATTGCCGTTGGAGCGTCTTTTACTCCTGGGCTTTCTTACCGTCGGTTAACCTACAACGACATCAGTTCGGTTGCAAGAATTTACAATCAAACAGCATATACGTTTGGGCAAAGTAAAGAGTACCGCAATAACAACGACCAGGCCATAATGAACTTCTATTCAGGCTTTGATGTGTATGCAAATGTCTCCAAAAAATGGACGGTTCAGATGGGATTTTATTATTCTTCTCATGGAGAAAAATTGACTGTGGTGAATAAGAATGATCCAAACGAAATTACCTCGAACCCTTCGCATGGAAGTGCTTTTCTAAGTAAACAGAGTGTTTTTGAGTCTCCTGAAATGGTTGACTACACCGCAAACGAGGAAATACCTTTCACCAATTATTACGGCTTGATGGAGATCCCGGTTTTAGCCAGTTACCAATGCGTTGATATTTCTGATATGCTTCACGTTAGCGTGCAAATGGGTGGATCTTATGGTTACCTAGATCATGCCGATGTGTTGATGTATAATTATGAGACCAACAAGTACTTCTGGATTCCAAGTTCAGATTTTGAGTTATTGAATAAGCATTTTATCAGTGGTATTGTGGGTGCTGAAATATCTCAATATATCAGCCACGAAATTGAAATATTTGCCAATCCGCAGTTTAAATATTCATTTACGCCAACTTTTAAGAAGGCCTACGAGATTAAACAAAACCAGTGGGCAACTGGATTGAGGTTAGGAATGAAGGTGCACCTATAATCGAGGCTAATGATTGTGCCCGGCGTGCGGGTCAACTTTTGGCATTGGGTTTGTCTTCTTTGGTGTTGCAATCGGATCACCTGTTACATTCACAATAATAATTAGGTTTATTTCTCCGGCATTTGAAAAGATGTTTACGCCTTTGGCATACTCTCCATTTTTATTTTTGGTGTCAAATGTCACTTTGATCTTACCAGACTTGCCTGGTGCAACGGCACCTCTTGGCCAATCTGTAGCGGTACAGCTACAAGTCGATTTCACTTCCTTGATGTAAAAATTACCCGTTCCAACGTTTGTAAATTCAAAGGTATGTTCAGCAGTTTCTCCTGGGCGAAATGTACCCATGTGATATTGCATGGTGTCTTTAAATTGAACTACCGGTACTTCTTGAGCGTCCGCAACAGCACAACCCAGAATTATCGTCGAAAACAGTAAAATCATTCTTTTCATAATACAAACTTAGTATCAATTATTATACCACATTATACAGATGCTTTTGTTTCATAATTCGTTGCATGTAAATATGAAGCTTAATAGGAGCATTTTTCTATATTCGTGCCCGAATTAAAGCACTATGACAGATATAGAAATTGCACAGGCCGTTGAGATGCAGCATATCAATGATATCGCAGCAAAATTAAATGTTGACTCTAATAACATTGAACAATACGGAAAGTACAAGGCAAAGTTGCCTTTGGATTTGATTGATAAAGATAAGGTTGCTAAAAGCAAATTGATTCTTGTAACAGCCATTACGCCAACACCTGCTGGAGAAGGAAAAACTACAGTATCGATCGGATTACACGAAGGGTTAAATAAAATCGGAAAAAAGAGTGTTGTGGTTTTAAGAGAACCGTCTCTAGGTCCGGTTTTTGGTATAAAAGGTGGAGCTGCCGGCGGTGGTTACTCTCAAGTTGTGCCAATGGAGGATATCAACCTGCATTTTACTGGTGATTTTTCAGCTATTGAAAAAGCAAATAATTTCTTAGCTGCTGTTATCGATAATAACATTCAAAGCAAAACGAGAAGTTTAGGCATCGATCCACGTACCGTTATTTGGAAACGCGTTATCGATATGAACGATCGCGCGCTTAGAGACATCGTTATCGGATTGGGTGGAACAGGGAACGGAATACCTCGTGAAGATGGATTTAACATTACGGCTGCTTCAGAAGTAATGGCCATTCTTTGTATGTCGAATGATCTTGACGATTTGAAGCAAAAACTAGGTAGTATTTTCTGTGGATACACATTCGATAAGAAACCGGTTTATGCAAGAGATTTAAATGCGGAAAATGCAATGGCAATTTTATTAAAGGATGCTGTAAAACCGAACTTGGTTCAAACCCTAGAAGGTAACCCGGCCATTATTCATGGTGGTCCTTTTGCGAACATAGCACAGGGTACAAATACCATTATTGCAACACAGATGGGGATGTCTCTCGGCGATTATGTTGTGACTGAAGCAGGATTTGGCGCTGATCTTGGTGCTGAGAAGTTTTTAAATATCAAATGTGGTTACGGTAATTTAAAGCCAGAGGCTCTTGTATTGGTTGCGACGATTAGAGCACTTCGTCACCACGGTGGGGCTAAGCCTGATCAATACAACGACGCAAACTTGGATCGCGTAAAAGCTGGATTTGCCAACTTAGAAAAACACATCGAAAACAGTAAAAAGTTTGGACTTAACCCAGTGGTTGCTGTAAACAACTTCTATACGGACTCTCAAGAAGAAATTGATTGGTTAATCGAAAAATGTGCGAGCATCGGGGTTCAAGCGGTATTAAGCAAAGGATGGGCCGAAGGTGGAAACGGAACACAAGATCTTGCCCATGCTGTTGTAAAGGAAATTGAATCTGGCAAGAATGATTTTAAGCCATTATATGATTGGAATTTATCTGTAAAAGAAAAAATTGAAACCATTGCGAAAGAAATATATGGTGCAGATGGCGTTGATTACGCAGCTAAAGCAGAACGAGGAATCCGCACCATTGACAAATTAGGTTTATCGCACCTGCCCATATGTATGGCAAAAACCCAAAAATCGTTCTCAGACAACGATAAAAAAGTGGGTCGACCAACTGGTTTTAGAGTTACTGTAAGAGAATTCGAAATTGCTGCAGGCGCAGGATTCTTAATTCCTATATTAGGCAACATGATGCGTATGCCAGGACTGCCAGCAGTGCCGGCATCTGAAGGTATGAGCATTGATAGCGACGGAAAGATTAGCGGATTGTCTTAGGAAAGATATTTCGAAACAAACTATAAACTGCCATTGTTAAATCAATGGCAGTTTTTTTTAGACCTTTAATTCGTGAAGCAAATTACAAGTATCTTTACCGTATGAATTCAACATCCATACACAACGCAAATAAATATACCAAGTTGGGTGTTGAGCATGTAGAGGACGTGCTTACCAATGAAGCTCCATTGCAGATTCATGTTAACAATAAGCCGTTTTCTGTAACCATGCGTACACCAGGGTTTGAACATGATCTAGCCAGAGGTATACTGCACTCAGAGAATGTTTTTACATTACGCGATAAAGTGCTTAGAACACAGAGCATTGATATCGACCATGACGGAACTGTAACTACAGTAAATGCTGTTATACCAGAGAATGAATTGGATTTTGGATTTGACTCTAATAGATCTTTAACGTCTGTTTCTTCTTGCGGAATTTGCGGCAAAGAGGACATCTCTTCTATTACGCTTTGCGGGCAACCACTGAAAGACGCGTCAGCATTTAAAGCTGGGCAGGTTAACGCCATGTTCGACGTAATGGCCGAAGCACAATATGCTTTTAACTCATCGGGTGGGTGTCATGCAGCAGCAGCGTTTGATTCGGAAGGTAACATGCTTGTTTTACGAGAGGACATTGGCCGGCACAACGCGGTTGATAAAGTAATAGGGCATTTGCTCAATGCTCAGATTGTGGCCAATGCCAAAGTGCTGCTGGTAAGTGGACGCGTATCGTACGAGATTGTCTCCAAAGCGTATTATGCCGGAATCCCGGTTTTAGCGGCCATTTCAGCACCATCAAATTTGGCGGTTCAGATGTCGGAAGAGTTTGGCGTAAGTCTGCTTGGTTTTTGTCGTACAGACAAACTCACAGCGTATAGCCATCCATACAGAATAGTCTGAAATTCACATAGAATTTCGCCCCGCTGAATTTACCATTCCAATAAAAAAATTATCTTTGGTCATAGGAATATAAAGTGTTCAAAAAAAGGAATATATGTCAAAGAATTTAAGCGAATTATCAGGAAGGGGAGGTATCGTTGACAACCTATTTGAAAAGATGGGTAATGCTGCTGAAAAAAGCGGCACTGTGTCACAAGAAGAGTTGGATAGACTAGCAAAAGAATTCTTGGTCGGGAAGGCCAATACCTATGGGACGGTTACCGCCTATGACTTCATGAAACCTGAGAATAAGGGGAAAAAGGCATATATCTGTAATGGTTCTGCCTGTCTATGTGCTGGAACGCAAGACAAAGTGATGGACAGTTTGTCTGAACATTATAAACGAGAAGAAATTGGCCACATGACTTGCTTAGGTCGTTGTCATGAAAATTCTGCATTTCACATTGGCGGCGTTAATTATTCTGGTGACGCCTCTCAAAAAATGTCTGAAATTGTAAGCACCCAAGGCGCGCTTCAACCAAAAGACGCCTACAACGTAGGATCAAACAAAGAATTATTAACAGAGGCGTTTACAGATGTGGATGCCTACTACAGTATAATCCATGATGTGCTAAAAAGGTCTCCTGAGGAAGTACTTGGCGAGATAAAAGACTCTAATATTAGAGGTAGAGGTGGTGCTGGATTTCCAATGGGCGTTAAATGGGACTTTTGCCGCAAGGCAGAGTCGGATACCAAGTTTATCATCTGTAATGCAGATGAAGGTGACCCAGGCGCGTATTCGGATCGATATTTATTAGAAGAGCGGCCACATTCCGTATTGTTCGGAATGATGGTAGGTGGTTTTTGTATGGGCGCACAGTGGGGTATTTTATATATCCGTGCGGAGTATCCTGAATCAGTGGATATTGTTAATGCCGCAATACAAGAATTACGCGATAGAAATTTGCTAGGGGATAACATTTTAGGTACTGGGTTTAACTTTGATTTTAAAGTAATTAAAGCACAGGGCGCCTATATATGTGGTGAAGAAACTGCGTTGATTAATTCGATTGAAGGCCAACGTCCAGAAGTTAGAACCCGGCCACCTTTTCCTGCTATTCAGGGGTTGTTTAACAAACCAACCATTGTGAACAATGTAGAAACGCTTGCTGCGGTGCATTGGATTTTAGACAATGGAGGTTCAGCCTATGCTGCGTTGGGTACTGATAAATCAACCGGAACGAAACTGGTTTGTCTGGATTCTTTTTTTAACAAACCGGGTATGTACGAAGTTGAAATGGGGACGTCACTACGTACCGTAATTGATGACTTTGGTGGTGGATTTAAGGAGCCTGTAAAAGCGATGCACATTGGTGGACCGCTTGGTGGCATGGTTCCAGTATCTAAGATAGACGATTTGGCTATTGATTTTGAATCTTTTTCAACCAATGGCTTTTTACTTGGTCATGCGTCGGTAGTTTGTATTCCTGAAAAGATTGAAATCATTAAATACCTAGAACATTTGATGGAATTTGCGGCCTATGAAAGTTGCGGCAAATGCTTCCCGTGTCGTTTAGGTACCACACGAGGTCAAGAGATGTTTGCCAAAGCAATTAATGACGAGAATTACAAGATTGATAGAGATTTGTTAAACGATCTATTAGACACCTTGCAAGAAGGATCGTTATGTGCGCATGGTGGAGGCATACCACTTCCAGTAAAAAATGCCTTACATTATTTTGAAGATGAATTAAGTCAATACCTAGCTTAAATATACCTACCACAGATAAAGCGAAAAGAATGAATAGAATAGCCTATATCAATAATCAGCCACACGCGTTTCACGAAGGGGAAACGATATTGAAATTTGTCAAGCGTGTAACTGGTCAAGAAAAAATTATACCCACGCTTTGCGACGCACCCAATTTAGATCCCTTTGGGTCGTGCCGTGTGTGCAGTGTTGACGTTGCGTTGGAAGAAGGTGGAAAAACGAAAACGATGGCCTCATGCCATTCTCCTGTTGCTGCCGGACAGTACATATATCCAGATTCTAAACAGGTAAAAAAACTCAGAAAAAACATCATGGAATTGGTGTTGACAGATCATCCTTTGGATTGTCTGACGTGTGAGGTTAATGGAAACTGTGAGCTGCAAGATGTTGCAGCACAAGTTGGCATCAGAGAGGTACGCTACCCAGAAGGTAAAAACCATTTGGACCGTACGAAAGATTTAAGTCATCCGTACATGACATCAGACATGTCTAAGTGTATCAATTGCTACAGATGTGTTAGGGCCTGTGATGAGGTGCAGGGAGAGTTTGTTTTAAGTATGGCAGGACGTGGATTTGATAGCCACATTGTTAAGGGAAATGATTTGACGTTTATGGAGTCAGATTGTGTAAGCTGTGGAGCTTGTGCACAAGCTTGTCCTACCTCCGCAATTTCTGATGTATTTCAATCCAAAGCAGTGCATACCGAAGAAACGACACGAACCATTTGTACGTATTGTGGTGTTGGGTGTAACCTTGAGGTGAATACGGCCAACGGCGAGATATTATCTATTCAGGCGCCATACGATGCACAAACAAATGGAGGGCATACCTGCCTTAAAGGACGTTATGCATTTAAGTTTTACAATCATCCAGATCGATTACGCAGTCCATTAATAAAAAGGAACGGCAAGTTTGAAGAGGCCACTTGGGACGAGGCGTATACCCATATAGAAAATGAATTGAACCGCATAAAAGCAGAAAGCGGCCCAGATGCTATCGCTGGTATCTCGTCTGCACGAACGCCCAACGAGGAGAACTACTTGATGCAAAAATTCATCAGAGCAGTTGTTGGTACAAATAACATCGACTGTTGTGCGCGTGTGTGTCACTCGCCAACGGCTTTAGGCATGCAACGTGCTTTTGGTACAGGAGCGGCAACCAACTCTATTAGTGATTTGGAGCATACGGACTGTATTTTGGTGATAGGTGCAAACCCAACAGATGCGCATCCAGTTACTGGGGTGAAAATAAAGCAGAAGTTTATGAAGGGAGTCACAAGTATTGTGATAGACCCAAGACGTATAGAACTTGCCAAATATGCAACATACCACTTGCAACTAAGACCTGGTACCAACGTGGCGATGTTGAATATGATGTTGTACTACATCATTTCTGAAGGTTGGGTAGACGATGAGTTTGTTGCCAACAGAACTGAAGGATTTGAGGCCTTAAAGAAAGAAATTCTTGCCTTGGATATGGACGAAATGGAGCGCTTGACAGGTGTTGATCGCAACTTAGTGAAAGAGGCAACAAAAGCATATGCGGCTTCTAAAGCAGCTATGGAATTCCATGGATTAGGTGTGACGGAACATTCGCAAGGAACATTTGCCATTCAACTCATTGCTGATTTGGTTATGATTACCGGTAATATCGGTAAGCCAGGTGCCGGAATGAATCCTTTAAGAGGTCAAAATAACGTACAAGGTGCAGCAGATATGGGTGCACAACCACATCAAGGTGCGGGTTACTTAGATGTGACGGACCCAGAAATGAATCACCGGTACAATACATTTTATAAAAGAGAAGTACCAAGTCATATTGGATACAAAATTCCTGAAATGTTCGATGCAGCCATAAATGGCGACTTAAAAGCGCTTTGGATTATTGGGGAAGATGTGGTTCAAACTGATCCGAATACAAACAAGGTGATCAAAGCCATGGAAAGTGTTGACTTATTGGTCGTGCAAGAGTTGTTTATGACTGAAACGGCCATGCGTGCAACAGTAGTTTTACCTGGTGCAAGTTTCCTTGAAAAAGAGGGCACATTTACGAATGGCGAAAGACGTATTCAACGGGTAAATAAGGTGGTCGAACCGTTAGAAGGGACTAAGCCTGATGGTCAAATAATCATTGACATGATGAACCGTATGGGTTACGAACAACCAGATTATACGGCTAAAGGGATGTTAGAAGAGATTTCTCAAATCGTTCCATTCTTTGCTGGTGTAAAATGGGATGAGTTAGGTCAAAATGGAAAACAATGGCCTGTTAAACCAAATGGCGAAGACACGCAAATGTTACATATAGAAGAGTTCAAAAACGGCAAAGGACAGTTTGCGTTTTATTCGTTTAGCGAGTCAAAAGAACTGGAGAAATACAGTAAAGATTTCCCATACATCATTACCACCAATCGGGAGTTAGAGCATTACAACTGTGGGGCTATGACACGACGAACGGGTAACGTGGATATTTTAACGGAAGACGTCTTGCTGATTCATCCAGATGATGCAACTAAAGAAGGCATTGCAGATGGCGAGTTTGTATGTGTTGAATCGCCAAGAGGAAAGGTCGATATCAAAGCCTTGGTGACCGACGAAATGAAACCCGGTATCTTGAGTTCAACATTCCACTTCCCTGAAGTGATGCTAAACATCATCACATCAGACGAACATTGTTCTGAAGCGATGTGTCCTGAGTATAAGGTGGTGAGTTGTCGCTTAAGAAAAAGTAAAGGCAAGTTCAAGCAAATGGCAGAGGCTAGCACAGTTGTAACAAACTAGTGAAAAGTTTTACCTGACGGTTGAAAGGCATAAACAAAAAAAGCCCTAATCATATGATTAGGGCTTTTTTAATATCGTAAAACGGGATTATTTACCGCCGTCTAATTCGTCTTGCCAAGCTTTTAGCTCGTCCCAGTTTCCAGCAGCAGCCATTTCAGCTTGCTTTGGCCATGTTCCTGGATCGTGTGCCTTGAAGTTGCCTTCAGCAGCATCTAAGATTGCTCTAATGTCTTCTGCAGATTTAGTTGCCAACGTTGCAAACGAGTCAACACCTGCTTCATTTAAAACAGTTGCGATTTTAGGACCAATGCCTTCAATCTTGTTTAATTTATCAGCAGCCTTTTTTGCTGCAGTTGGTGCCTTTTCTTTTGTTTCAGCCTTCGTAGCTTTTTTCGCAGCTGCAGGAGCTTCTTCTTTAGCTTCCGCTTTTGTCGCTTTCTTTGCAGCAGGTTTAGAAGCCTTGCTCAAGTTTTTTGCAACTGTTAAAACGTCGTCCTCTAATATAACTCCAGACTCTTCCTTATAAGGAGAAGCCACAAAATTGCGTCGGATGTTTCGCTTAATCGCTAAGGTTCTTTCTTTAGCTTTTGTTTTATTTCTTCTTGCTTTACGCTCTAATCTTGTTACTGCCATCTCAAAAAATTTTCGCAAAAGTAGGGGTTTTCCTGTTCAAAAACCGCAAGTAATTTTCTTTTTTTCGTCTTTTGTTTTATTGAATTCAAATTAATTAAAAATAGCACAGAATACGACCGAAAATGACCAACAAGTACATAGGTTATTTACTTTTGCACACGTTATAAAATGAGAATTGTAATTGCTGGTGCTGGGGAAGTTGGTTTCTATTTAGCGAAACTGCTTTCAAACGAGTCACACGACATCGTATTAATCGACGACAATCCCAAAATTCTATCCCGTGTACAGGATGGTTTGGATGTCATTGCTATAAAAGGGGATGCCTGCTCAATTAAAATACTTAAAGAAGCCGAAGTCCAAAGTGCAGACCTGTTAATTGCGGTTACGTCTTCCGAGAAAATTAATTTCATGGTGTCGACAATTGGTAAGCAATTGGGAGTTGCCAAAACCATCGCCCGCGTAAACAACACGGAATTCTTAGATCCAAAGTGTACCATTGACTTCAAGCAATTGGGTATCGATGTAATGATATCGCCTGAAGAACTAGCCTCCAAAGAAATATGGCGACTGATTAAACGGTCGGCGTTTACAGATGCCTTTGAGTTTGAAATGGGCAAGTTGGTACTCGTTGGGATAAACTTGGACAATCATGCACCTGTTGTCAATAGAACAATTGATGAGACAGCTGCATTGAATCCGAATTTTAATTTTATTCCTATCGGCATTCAACGAGATGGCGAGACCATGGTTCCAAGAGGAGATACAACATTTCTATTCGGCGACCATATTTACTTTTTGTCGCTTCCTGCAGGTCTGGAAGAAATTATAAATCTAACCGGTAAAGAAGAACATCGAATCAAGAACGTGATGATGTTAGGCGGAGGCAAGGTTGGCCTGAACGCCATTAACAAAATCAGGAAGAAAAGAAAGATCAAAGTGATCGAACAAAATGCTGAACGATGCATGTCTATCGCCGACGAATACTCAGACGTTTTGGTCATCAATTCTGACGGACACGACGTGCGCGTGCTGGAACAAGAGAATATTTCAGATATGGACGCTTATATCGCTGTTACAGGTAATTCTGAAACCAATATCATGTCTTGTTTGATGGCAAAGGCACATGGCGTGAAAAAGACCATTGCTTTGGTGGAAAACATGGATTATATCAATTTGTCTCAAACCATTGGTATCGATACACTCATCAACAAAAAACTAATAGCGGCAAACAATATCTTTAGGTATGTCAGACAGGGTGACGTGATTAGTATTGCTGCGGTGCACGGATTGGATGCTGAGGTTTTAGAGTTTAATGCCAAAGAAAAATCTAAAATTACCAAGGGCTTAGTTAAGGACTTAGATTTTCCTAAAAAAGCAATCATTGGTGGTATTTTAAGAAACGGCGTTGCACAAATGATTGGTGGTAACGACCAAATACAGCCAAACGACAAAGTTGTGGTCTTGTCTGAACATTCAGTTATCAAAGAAGTTGAAAAATTCTTTTAAGTCACATATTAATTGGAAACTGATTTCCAATGTCATTGGGCTGCTGTTCATGCTCAACGGTTTGTTTATTCTTTTTTGCCTGCCCACAAGTATCTATTATTTAGAAGGCGACACCTACCCAATATTGATCTCTTCGGCCATAAACCTAAATCTCGGGTTTATGCTTTGGTATTTTTCAAGAGAACACGAGAAGAAATTAAGACAAAAAGACGGCTACCTTATCGTTACCTTAGGTTGGTTGGCACTTTCATTAGGAGGAAGCTTGCCATATATGTTGAGTGGTATAATTCCCAATTTTACCTCAGCATTTTTTGAAACAGTGTCCGGCTATACCACAACCGGAAGCTCTGTACTGAACAACATTGAAGGTGTTCACAAAGGTATATTGCTTTGGAGAAGCCTTACCCAATGGATGGGAGGGATGGGGATTATCGTATTGACGGTTGCTATTTTGCCTATTCTTGGCGTTGGAGGTATGCAGTTGTTTATGGCAGAATCTCCGGGGCCGTCAACGAGTAAATTACACCCCAGAATTACGGAAACAGCAAAGCGTTTGTGGATTATCTATGCGGTGATCACATTGGTAGAGATTTTTGCGCTAAAAATTGCTGGTATGACGTGGTACGATGCAGTCAATCATTCGTTTACAACGGTTTCTACGGGCGGTTTTTCAACAAAAAATGCCAGTATAGCGGCCTATAATTCACCCGCTATTGAATATGTAGTCAGTCTGTTTATGTTCTTTGGGGGCCTAAATTTTACGTTGTTCTACTTTATTATTAAGTTGAAGTTTTCTGAAATAATTAAAAACGAAGAGTTCAGGTTTTATGGTGGGTTGGTCATTTTTGCCATCATTGCAACTACCGCGTCACTGCTGTTTCTTGATGTAAGTGACTTTGAACAGGCGTTCAGAGAGTCGGTATTTATGGTAATCAGTATTGTGACCACCACGGGTTTTGCTACAGCGGATTATACCACCTGGGGCTATTTCTTGACCCTGACTTTTTTCTTGTTAATGTTTTTTGGAGCGTCAGCTGGTTCTACTTCCGGTGGAATTAAGATTGTTAGACACATGTTGATAGCCAAAAACGGGATGGCTGAGTTAAAACGAATATTACACCCAAGTGCGATTATTCCGGTGCGCTACAACGGAAGAGCTGTTGAGCAGAAGATTATCTATAATATCCTCGCGTTCTTCTTTATTTACCTCACGGTTTTTGCACTGGGAACCATTGTCATGACGTTTTATGGTTACGACTTGGTTACAGCGGCTGGAGCTACAATCTCCTCGTTAGGGAACATCGGTCCAGGAATAGGAGGGGTAGGGCCTTCGCACAACTTTTCAGCATTCCCTGAGTCTGCTAAAATTTTCCTTAGCTTTTTAATGCTCCTAGGGAGACTCGAATTGTTTACGATGTTGCTGCTTTTAATGCCAGCCTTTTGGACTAAGACATAAGCAAAATGAAAATGGTTTCTGTTGTCTAGATGATTAGTAACGCATCACCGTAACACAAGAAATTGTACTTTTCCTTAATCGCAGTACTATAGATTTCGTGTGTTAAATCCACATCATCCAAGAACGCACTGGTCAACATCATTAATGTTGATTCTGGTTGATGAAATCCAGTTAAGTATGAATTGGCAATTTTGAAATTGTGTGGTGGGAATAAGAATTTGTCTGTCCATCCATCAGCACCGTTTAATTTGCCAAAAGCAGATACAGAAGATTCTAATCCTCTCATTACACTTGAGCCTACAGCACAAACACGTTTCTTATTTTCTTTTGCGTTGTTCACTTGATTCGCCACTTCATCAGTAATGCTAAATTTTTCTGAATCCATTTTGTGTTTGGTCAAATCTTCAACCTCGACATTTCGAGACGAACCAAGACCAATGTTTAGGTTCATTTTGGCAAAATTTACGCCTTTGATTTCAAGGCGCATCATGAGCTCTCTAGTAAAGTGCAATCCTGCTGCTGGTGGAGCTATAGCGCCTTCAGTTTCAGCAAAAATGGTTTGATATCTTTCTTTGTCTTCTGCTTCAACAGATCTGTCAATGTATTTAGGAAGTGGTGTTTCTCCAATTCTGTCAACAACCGCTTTAAAATCATCAGCCGAACCGTCAAACAAGAAACGGATGGTACGACCACGAGATGTTGTGTTGTCAATAACTTCTGCAACTAAATCGTCTTCTCCAAAAAACAATTTATTTCCCACGCGAATTTTTCGAGCAGGATCTACCAATACGTCCCATAATCGCAATTCAGGATTAAGTTCACGTAATAAAAAAACCTCAATTCTAGCACCTGTTTTCTCTTTGTTTCCAAACAAACGCGCTGGGAAAACTTTTGCATCGTTCAATACCAAAACGTCGCCTTCATCAAATATGCCTAAGAGTTCTTTAAATTCTTTGTGCTCAATAGAACCGTCTTTTCTATTAACGACCATTAAACGAGAGTCGCCTCTATAGCCAGCTGGTTTTTGAGCAATTAGATTTTCAGGAAGTTCAAATTTGAATTTAGAAAGTTTCATGCAGAATTTTTATGTCCGAATTAAAGCCTGCGAAGGTAAATATTTATCGGGAAATAAGATTCAAGAATTGTCGATATTTCAGTATGCTGATGAAGTGTAAAGCCTTTACTGCACTTTTAGGATAAGATCGCTGTGGTCGTCGTGCTATCCGAACCATATTAATTCAGTTCTGATCTAGGTGTTAGGCTTCAATGTTGTCCGTATTGTGGTAGGCAGCTAATCCATCAATTGGTTTTTTTACAATTCTCCCTATTGAGAATCCCAAATCGTGAGCAACTCTAGTCAACTCATCTTTAAAATAATGTGCGATGGAGCCAACAAAACTTACCGGGACAGAAGTGTATTCAGGATGGCTGATGATATGTATTTCTGCAAATTTGCGCAGTCCATCGTAAATCATGGTTTTGATCCAGTCATCTTGTTGATGCGCCGAAGCAAATTTCATGAAAGAGGCAAGGTAAACGTTTGCATTGGGCCTGTTGTAAACGGCAAACAAAATGGACTCTTTGTCAACTCGATATTCTTTATAAAACGCTTCGGTTAGATGAGTTGGCATCAAACCATATAAAAACGTGGACAGTAAAATTTTTCCAAAATAAGAACCGCTGGCTTCGTCTCCAAGTACATATCCCAATGCTGGTATCCTGCTATGCACCTGCACGCCGTCGAAATAACATGAGTTAGACCCGGTTCCAATTATGCAAACGATTCCAGGTTGATTACCTGTCGTTGCATATGCTGCCCCGTCCAAATCTTCTTTAACACTTACAACGGAGGCGTTAGAAAACGTTGTTGTAAGCGCATTTATCAATATTTGATTGCGATTTGCGCTACTACAGCCAGCACCATAGTAATATATTTCTTCAATATCGTTCTTGACCGACATTAATTGGTTGTTCGTTTTTAACCGTGATATGATGAAATCTTGAGAATGGAAAAAGGGATTAAATCCTATTGTTTTTGCAATGCTCTGTTCGTTATTACCGACAATCATCCAATCGCACTTGGTTGATCCGCTATCTGCTATTAGTTTCATATTTGTGTCTATATGCTCATTAACAATAATATTGGCTTACAGGATGGTTTAAATTTTAAGTGCCAGAGGGCGTCAAAATTGTATATTCCAATCATTTATGTAAATAGTTAAGCCGCTTTCTATACTTCAATTATAACTTTATTGTAATAAAAACCATAAGTTATAGTAATATTTACCTTAAGTTTTATTTACTTCGTGCTAACAAATAATCGATTGCATGTGTTGCAATCATTTTTTAAAGACAAAAAAGAGAATAAAAAAAAGAATTATGATTAAGAATTTTACATTTTCGTTCTTGATGCTAGCAGCTACTTTAAGCTTCGCACAAGGATATGACTTGCCGTTAACTTGGGATGATGGTGCTGTGACTTATGGAGTTGTAGACTTCGGAGGGAACGCTTCAACAATTATGGTAGACCCTGCCGATGCTAACAATATGATTGTTAAGTCGGAAAAAACTGCTGGTGCACAAGGTTGGGCTGGAACTACGATTGGAGTAGACGTTTCTGGTACCGTAACTAGTTTTTCTAAAAAAATACCATTTACAAACACCGATACTAAGATGAGTATCAAAGTAATGTCTCCAGACGCTGGAATCACAGTACGCTTTAAGGTAGAGGATGCCTCTGATCCTACAAAATCCGTAGAAACAGAAGCTAAAACTACAAAAGCAAATGAGTGGGAAGTTTTGGTTTTCGACTTTTCGAAACAAGCTGATGGTACTGCATTATTGGATTTAAACAAAACGTATAACAAAGGTTCTGTTTTCTTCAACTTTAATGTTGACGGTGCTACTGCTGGTGCTAAAACTTACTACTGGGATAATGTTGAGTTTATGACAGCAGGTCCTACTAAAGATCAAATCAACTTACCGGTAACTTTTGAAGATACTGCTGTTGATTACACATTAACTGATTTTGGTGATATGGTTTCTACCATTGTAGCAGATCCTGCAGGTGGAACGAATATGGTTGCGATGTCTAAGAAAGTAGCAAGCAGCCCTACTTGGGCTGGTGTGACTGCTGGAACTCCATTTGGATTTAAAGATGCAATACCATTTACTGCTACAGAAACTAAGATGACGGTTAAGGTGTATAGCCCAGATGCAGACATTACAGTTCGTTTGAAAGTAGAAGATGCTGGAGATCCAACGAAATCTTGTGAGACTGATACAAAAACAACTAAGTCGGATGCATGGGAAGACATGGTATTTGACTTTTCAAAACAAGCTGACGGTACTGCAGCACTGGATTTAATGATTACATACAGCAAAGCTTCTTTGTTTTTCAATTTCGGAGTTGATGGTGCTACCGCTGGAGAAAAGACTTACTACTGGGATGACATGATGTTTGGCGAGCCAGACAATTCATCTGTAAAAGAATTAACTTCAACTACGCTTTCTTATTTCCCTAACCCTGTAACAGATGTGATTAACATCAATGCAAATGCAACCATTAACAAGGTTATCGTTTCTAATAGCTTAGGTCAAGTAGTAGCTCAAATTGATGCAACTGCATCTCAAGTTGCTGTTGATATGAGTGCTTACGAAAATGGATTATACGTGTTTGTTGTAGAAACAAACAATGATACAATTAGCTTCAAAGCAGCTAAGAATTAAGAATCTTAACAAAAAACCGAGAACGGTTTAACTTTTCAGACGAGCCACTAAGGAAACTTAGTGGCTTTTTTGTTGCTTAATTTTTATAGATAAGTTGGTCTTTATTTGACCAAGAGATTAATGCAATTGAACTGAATAGAACTGATTTCTCCTGTACGTGAGAAGACTTTATTGGATAATACTGAAGACAACTCATGACCCTGAATCACTTCAGTTTGGTCGTGACTAAATCGAACTGTTATTTGCTCAGCGTCACTGTTTTGATATACCACAGGTATTTGGCAATAGGTGAATGCTAAGGCATCATCTGGAAGTGATATGCTTGTTAGCTCGTTGTCAAGGTTGTAGTAATCAAATTTGCTTGATTCAGCGAAGAATTCCGCACTTCTTAGCAATAATGGCTCAAAGCATATTTTACCATCGCGTATCACGACGCCAAATTCTGCCCAGCGATTTATTAAATCCTCTTTTACCTGACCAGTCATACCTGGTTGTTGCGCTCCTGCGTTTCCAGGTGTGTGTGAATAGGCGTCTGTTGGGAAGGCACCATATACTTGCGGGGACTTATTCACCCCAATTCCTGCTCGAATCTCATAATAATGCTGTACTAAGTTACCTAATATTTGACTTGATGCGCCTTTATGATAGGCCGAAATGATGTTTTCTTGAACCGCCAACAGTAATTTAGAAACCATATGCCAATAGATAGATCCAAGCCCTTCGTATCCATAGAAAGTACCTGACCGACCAGTGAAAGATTTGTGGTCAAAAATTTCTTCGAATATATCTAGTACTTCTTGTCTATTTGCATCTACAAGTGCCGCATACCCTGCGCTGGAAAGGTTGTCTAATACCTCACTTACGTCATTTGCATTGTTTATGTCTCCATTAAAATGATAGTCACCAGCCTCATCCACAAGAATCAACGAAGTATTCGCATCTGACTCGAGTTGTTGAAACAAGTCAACCTTGGAAGTTGCGGTTTTGGGTATTGTATTTTTATCAATAAAAAACGGTAATTGGCGATCTGGATACAATAGATAACTATACTGGTCTGCACGGAACATCTGACTCGATTTAAGTGCATCAAGTATGTTGCTCGCTTCTTGAGGCTCGATAATACCTGAGCTAAGAACGGCCACCTGACCTTCCAACATTTCGTATAAATGGTCGATGCCTACCGTTTTATCTTTAAAGTCAACCACATTGTATGCGTGATACAAGGCATCTTGTCTTTTATTCTGCGCAATCGTAGCATCTATATATCGTAAGGATACCGCCAATAATTCTGAAATCTCTGCTGTGTTTATTGTTTCTTTTTCTGCTTTAAAACCGGCATACGCTTGTCGACGGAAATATTCACCTATCTCACCGATAGCTGCAGTAAATTCAAATCGTTCAGCATCTGAAAACCCTTTTTCTAAAGTTGGTACATGTTCTTCATACGTCTCCTTTAAGGATTGAATCATGCGCGCAACGGGTCTATTGATTACCGTAGTTGGCTGTTTGTCTGCGTCAATGATTTGTTGCGTAAAACAAATAAACCTTCGTAAATAGTACAACGTGACCATAGACACACCGTTACCTACTAACGCATTATTTGCGTCATTCCATTCGGGTCGTTGTGTGTTTAGCCAAATACCTGCATCAGGTATGAAGTTGTAGAGCTTTGTGCATAGTGCGACCATCAATTTCTCTGTCATACTTGCACGCACAGGCGAATTGTCACGGTGTAAGGCTAGTTTCCCATCAGCACCAATCTCTTTAACCTTTTCTGCTATTTTTTGTTCTGCAGCATAGTCGTACACAATGGTATCACGCGGATTTTCCACTATCGCATCAAATTCTTTAATTCGGTACGGAACGTTGGCATAAACAAACAACTCGGTGGTTAGCATGTCAGACAACAGATTGGGGAAGTGAGCTTCACATATTTCTAAGAGTTTAGTCAGGTAGATAATCTGATGGTCACCCCAATATCCAATGTAAGACCATGGGTCATGTTCGTCTGCGACTTCCCAATCCAATCCTTCTTTAAATATGCGATAAGGATTGTAGCCATCTATGGTCGAGGCATTTAAAAACTTGCTAATAAAGCCAAACGTATAGTCAGGAAAAGTTAATGCAAGACCCTCCCAGTTTTGAAAGATGTCGCGCCAATTGCCTTCATAGTTTCTAATTTTTTCCCCTTCCTTGTTTTGTGTTTCGATAGAGAAGTAATTCCAAGGTCTACTAGGGTCGCCATGACGTCGACTAAAGAACAATGGTAAATATTCATTTGTCAATCTCAATAAATCAACATCACCCTGGTCTTTTACAAGTTGTATGAATGATTTGAGCTCAAGTTCGGCATCAAGATCTTTAAAGAACTGTGCATTGTTATCATATACCTTCTTATTCATCGAAGCAATGTGCGACTCATAATCAGAACGATATATGCAGTATTGGTCGTCAAATATTCCACCACGCATGATGTTAAACAGCACGTTAGAGAAATGCCTTCCAGTACTTAAATCGTCATTAGTCTTTTGAAGTCCATCTGCTTTTGCCACCAATTTTTTGAGGTCCATAGTGGTGTCCCAAATATCCTGTGTCAGTTCTGATACAAGTGAATCATTATTTTCAATTTGCGATTTAAGGTTGATTACCTCAGCATGATCCTGATTCACTTCGCAGACGGTGTGCCATGTTGTTTCTTCGCTGGCGTTCAACGTTACTTTGGCCGACAAGAAATACGCACCTTTTTCAGCACGTACATCACTTTCTTGTTCTATGGTTTGTCCTAGTCTAAAGGCTTTTAATTGGGTTGAAGACAACAGCGTTTTGTCTCTTGACAAGCCCGATGACCAAATCGTTGTGCAAGACAACGATTCACTTGGTTCGGCCCGGTCTACAATCATTGCGCTCAACGAATAAATACCCATACCGCTTGCAGGGTCTAACTCACATTTCTTGTACGCATCTACAAGCGTGCTTCGTGAAGCTTGTAAATCTGTATCCACACCATAAGGAAGTACGTTTTGAACGCCATCTAAAATTTCGCAAGCAATGTGTGCATCACTTGTGTTTTTCAAACACGCGCGTTTGACAAAACCGAATTTTTCAGAAAAAGTCCACATGTACTGAAATGACAAGCCATGCGTGTTATGAATTTCTTCAAAAATTATTTTGCTACCAATCCTGTTTTTGTAGAGATTTCTCGTAATGTTTTCGCCCACATTGCGATCAGAGAATGGTTCCCAAAATCTTTTAGATACATCGTCAAACCGAATAATTGTCTTGCTTCCAGTAATGTCGGCAAGGTCAATTATTTTGTCATCTGTGTAATACGGGAATAATGATGACCCAGCATTTTTTCTGCCGGCAGTCATGCCTCCGTTGCTTGCAATAAATAGCCAATGGTCACTTGGACTGACTATGGTCATGAAAAACGGGCGTATCGAATCGCTATTCGAAATTTTATAAAACTGTTCACCGTCGATATTGACGTATGCACCTGTCGACTCTATATTAGACATTAAATTCTTTTACTTTACTTTTTTTGAGGTATTACAATTATTGATTTACAACGATAGTCTGTATCGCATTTTTGTCAATCAAAATTGATTGTTGTTTTTTGTCTATGATAAGGTTATAGCGTATAGGGCTATCAGATTCGTTAAATACGATGACTACGTCAGAGCCGTCTTTGTTTTTTGCTGCAGTAGCCATTAGCAATCCTTGTTTTGTTTCTATCTGTGTTCTTAACGCTTCAGGACGAATAAACTTACTGAAGTGACTAAGTACATAATACAACGGTGTGAAATACACTTCATCAGACGTCGTGTTTACAATTACCGGTGCAATACACCAGTTACTAGCTAAGTTAGGGCCTCCATTCTGGTCGAGAACCATGTTCCAATCAATCCAACCTTCAACCCAGTTATTCATACAACCGATTATGTCTCGCGCATATCTGTAGCACGGAACATATTTCGGATGGTCTTTTTTGTCTTCTTCCTTGGCCCAATCCCAGCCCCAGTCTGTTGCTTCTTTGCTCCAATACCAGGCATCGTCTTTCCAATGTGGTACTTCAGCATCTATACAACCTTCGGTATGTATAATATGTTTGTTAGGGGCGTAATTATGTGTTGAGGTTAGTGATTCTGGATACCAGTCTATCGTGCTGGTATACCAGTGTACTGCCGTACCGTATATGTATGGAGCCAAGCTCGAATCAGTTAAAAGGACGGACGCCCATTCATCTAATTCTTTACCGCGGTTCTGGTCGTATACCAATATCTTAGCATCGATGCTGTCTTCCTTCAATTGTGGGCCTAAATGGTGTTTTACAAAGTCGGCGGTTTCTTGAGGTGTAAAGTGCATACTCTCCCAATTTGCGTCGTTACCCAAAGGTTCATTCTCTACAGTAAACCCCCAAATGTCTATGCCTTCTTCACTATAGGCTTGTGCATATTTCGAAAAGAATTTTGCCCATGTACCATAGTATTTTTTTTCGAGTTTTCCGCCATTCCAGGTTTTATTGTCCTTCATCCAGATCGGCGCCGTCCAAGGGGAAGCAACAATCTTAAATCCTTCTGAGGAGATGGCCTGTGCTTGCTTAATCATAGGGATCAAGTCCGCCGTATCTTCTGCGATACTAAACGACTCCAGGGCCGTGTCACCAGCAATAGGGGCATAACTGTAGTGATCTATAGAAAAATCGCAGCTGTTCATGTGCGTGCGTGTTAAACTGTATTGAGCACCTTCCGAAGAAAAATAGGCTTCCATTATTTGGTTGCGTTTTTCGGCACTTAACTGGTTTAACAAAGTTGCGCTCGATTCTGTAAACGCCCCACCAAAACCGGTTATCGTTTGGAATGTTTCACCTGTGTTCACTACTATTTCTTCAGCCCAAGCCTCATTGGACGCTGATGTTGTAATTTGCTTTAAATTATCTCCAGCCGCGCTGGTTTGATAAACGGTGATAGCCATTTCTTTAGTCTTTTTTTTGTTGCATCCAAACAGCAACAAAAAAACCATGATACACATGGTGTACGGCGTTAACTTTTTCATATTAGCAATTATTTGAGGTCGTATACCCGAACATAATCTAGGATGTACTCTGGTGATTTCATGTTAGGGTCAAGGCCTCTTGCGCCTCCCCATCCACCACCAATGGCTAGGTTCAGAATAATATCTTGTGGTTTGCTGAAAGGCCATTCTAAGTCATCAGCATTTTTATCATACGTGTAATAGCGTTTTCCATCCACTAACCCATAAATCACATCAGGATGCCACTCAACCGCATAGGTGTGAAAAGAATCGGTCATGTTATTTAGGGTTGTGTCGCTGCCAATTTGATTTCCTTGTTTGAAGTAATACTTTCTTGTATGGCAGGTGGCATGGTTTAAACCAGCATAAGTGGTATCATTAATTTCGTATCCAACGCATTCAAGTACATCAATTTCTCCACAATATGGCCACGAAAGTTCGTCCTTGTAATTAGAACCTAGTAACCAACCAGCTGCCCAAGTTCCACGGTCGTGGGGTACCTTAGCTCGAAATTCAATCTTACCATATTTAAAACCATATTTGCCTTGTGTGGTCAATCTCGCAGACGTCCAGGTAGAGTCAGACTCATTCTGGTGTGCTTGGATAATGAGGTTGCCATTCTCTAGACGCGCTGTTTTTTTGTCAAACGCCGTATAGTATTGAAGTTCATTGTTACCCCAACCCCAGTTGCCAATGTTGTAAGACCATTTTGAGGTGTCAGGCAGTCCACTGCCGTCAAACTCGTCTGACCAAACCAACTCCCATTGGTCACCTTCCATTTTTTGTTCGACTACTTCGTATGTCGAATCATGCACGATGATCGGTTTGAGTTTTATCCAGTCTATTTTAACCGTATCGTTTTTTGCATGGATTTTAAACGGATGAGATCCTTGTGATAAGGGCGACCCAAACCTGTAGGAAGAATGAAACGAATTGTCGTGATCAAAGCCAATGTCTCCTGTAATGTTGTAGGTTCGGTCATCGGTATTGTTTATATAATCTTCAATCCAAATCCTACCATTTTTTGAAGACCCCATCACCTCAACTTCGTAGCGTCCAGTAGTCGGAACATCTACATCAATGGTAATGAAGTTATCTGGAGCTATACTTACATATGTCTCTGTTTTTTGCACGTGTTCGCTGCTGGACAGATAGTTTTCTACCTGTATCAAATTGTCCTTAACATCTTTCGCAGCTTGTTTGCAACCGATGAATGACGTCATAATGCCAAGGTAAGCGAACGCCTTGTTCCTCTTGATTTTTTGGCGTTGAGATAATAATCTGTTATACATCTGCTTAAGTAGTTTTAACCAATTGTTCTTCTAATTCTTCTAACGACTTTCCTTTAGTTTCCGGAATCACTCGGACGATAAAGATGAGGCCTAAGAACGCAAATACGCCGTATATGAAAAATGTACCCGCATTACCAAGTGTTTCTAGCTGCCAAGGGAAGACCCACTGAACCACGAAGCTTACGGCAGAATTGATAACACCAACAAAAGAAATCGCAATTCCTCGAATACGGTTTGGGAATAATTCTGAGAATAGCACCCACATAACTGGCCCAATAGAAATGGCAAATGAAGCTACAAATCCCAAAATGCCAACCAATATCAGTTTAGGATTCATTTGAATCGCAGCCTTTATTATTTCGGATTTATGTGCAGATAAAACCTCGGCATCTATACTTGATGCCAAGGCCTCGTTAAAGGCAATGTCAGATTCGTACATTTTACCGGCTATACCTTCTAAACCAGAGAGGTCAACGTTCTCTACCAAACCAGTAATAGAATCAACAGGTAATGTGTATGAAGCCGAATTAAAGCCGTATGATAATAAAAACAGGCATATAGTCATGCCAGCAACACCTATACTCAGTAATGGCTTACGACCAAGCCTATCGATCAACATCAAGGCTAAAACAGTAAAAACTAAGTTCGTTAACCCCACCAGTATGGCTTGAATAAACGATGCATCGGTTCCTATTCCCGATTGTTCGAAAATCATAGGGGCATAGAAAAAAACGGAGTTTATGCCTGTGATTTGCTGCAATACAGCAACGACAATGCCAATAACAAGAACCAATCGCATAGCAGGTTTGAATAGCTCTCCAACGCCTACCTTGGCTTTGTTTTTGTCTTGTTCGATATGGTCCTGAATTTCTTGAACCGTTTTTTCTGCTTCCTCTGGGTTTGAAAACTTGCTTAGCACTTTTTTGGCTTCATCGTACCTTCCTCTTAAAATTAGCCACCTTGGACTAGTAGGTACGAAAAACAAACCGAAGAAGTATAAAATGGCTGGTACGGTCTCCAATCCGAGCATCCATCTCCAGTTGTTTTCATCTATTTTTAGATTTGCCACCCACGAGGCATCACTTTTACCCAATTGAAGAATGAGGTAATTTGTGAAGAATGCCAACGAAATACCGATAACAATGTTAAGTTGGTTAAATGACACCAACCTGCCTCTTATCTCTGGTGGAGCCATTTCAGCAATGTACATTGGAGCGAGAATCAAAGATGCACCAACACCAAAGCCACCAATCATTCTTGCAACAACCAAAAAGGTGTATGTAGGGGCGAAAGCCGATGCGAATGCTGATATGGCATATAAAATGGCCGCATAGCGCAGTACCGTTCTTCTGCCAATCTTGTCACTTAGCGGTCCAGCCACCAGCATAGCAAGGGTTGCAGTGACGGTTAAAGAGGCAACAGACCAACCTAATTGAAGCTTAGTTAGTCCAAACTCTGGCTCAATAAATTTTATTACCCCGGAAATGACGGACGCATCGAACCCCATGAGTAAGCCTCCAAGGGCTACAATCATGGCGATCATCATGATAACTGGATTTTTTGTTTTCATATCTGTATTATTGAATTCTCAACACATGAAAATGACCTTATTTTCATTGAAAGTCGAAATAAGTGTAATTTTCTTAAAGTAAAAAGTACTATAAGTTTTTTTTTATATGTTTGTGCATATCATTATTACAAAATGCACAAGAAAAATCCAGATACATACTTCCTTTCAGAAAACAACTTACCATTTTCAGATTTCCTACATTTTGGGATGTCAACGGACTGTGTCATCTTTGGTTACAAGAATAAATCACTTCGTGTTTTACTGATACAGAGGGGCGCAGAACCTTTTATAGATAATTGGGCCATCCCTGGGGATTTGGTATATCCCAATGAAGACCTAGATTCTTCAGCCACTAGAATATTACAGCACCTTACCGGATTAGAAAACATCTATTTCGAACAATTCCACACATTTGGTACCGTGAACAGACACCCTGTTGGTCGGGTCATAACAATTGGCTATTACTCGCTAGTTCGAACTGACAATCACAAACCTGTGGCATCTACCTGGGCCAAAGATGTAAAATGGTTTGATATCAATGAACTACCTCCCTTGGGTTTCGACCACGAGGAAATTGTACATAAGGCGCTAGAACACTTGAGAAAGAAAGTAAGAACGGAACCAATAGGTTTCGAACTTTTGCCGGCAAAATTCACGCTGCTTGAATTGCAAGGTGTTTACGAGGCACTGTTGAATATGAGATTTGACAAACCAAATTTCAGAAAGAAAATTTTAAGTATGGATTTAATAACCCCATTAAATGAAGTTGAATCGAATGTGGCGCACAGACCTGCCAAATTATTCAATTTTGACAAAGAACGATATGATGCAAGAAAGAAAAATGAAATCAGTTTTGAACTATAAAAATATACTCTTGAGTCTGCTTGCAATGGTGTTTTACACCAGTGCAAGTGCACAGGCCGTAAAGGTCGAAGTAAAAAAGGTTGACGGAGACTGGGAATTGTTCCGAGATGGAAAACCCTATTACATTAAAGGTGTGGGGGGGCAAGTATACCTGGATAAGGCGGTAGAGATTGGAGCGAATTCCATTAGAACGTGGAGTATAGAGAATGCACAGAAATATTTGGATGCAGCGCATGAACATGGTTTAACCGTAACCATGGGATTATGGGTTCAGCATGAGCGTCATGGATTCGACTATAACGATGAAGCTGCAGTCAGCAAACAACTAGAGTATTTCACAAGAAAGGTCAAGGAGTTTAAAGATCACCCAGCTTTGCTTATGTGGGGTGTTGGTAATGAGGTAGATTTATTTTATAGCAATACCAAAGTATGGAATGCAATTCAGGACATCTGTGAGATGATACATCGAGTCGACCCAAATCATCCAACAACTACGGTAACTGCTGGATATGATTCTACAGAAACGTCTCTCATTCTTCAAAATGTGCCAGATCTTGACATCTATGGAGTAAACACCTATGGTGATTTAAAAAAAGCGGTAGACGATATGCATAGATTTGGCTGGCCTGGGGCATACCTAATTGCGGAATGGGGACCAAACGGACATTGGGAGACAGCTAAAACCAAATGGGGTGCTCCTATAGAGCAAACCTCTAGCGAGAAGGCAGACAGTTATGAAGAGCGAAATAATTATATCAATGCAGATAGTTTAAAATGTGTTGGTTCCTACGTATTCCTTTGGGGACAAAAGCAAGAAACTACGGCTACGTGGTACGGCATGTTTAGTGCAGACGGAGAAAGTACAGAATCTGTAGATAGACTGCATATCGATTGGCGGGGTGAAAATCCAAAAAATGGATCTCCCAAAGTAATCAACTTTGCATTGCAATCGAATGGAAATGCAATTCCTAGTAACATTGTTGAATCTGGCAAGCGCTACACAGTTATTGCCAATTTTGAAGATCCTGATGGTGACAAACTTAAAATCGATTGGCAAGTAATTTCTGAAAGTACGGATACCAAAGCGGGTGGAGATGCTGAAAGTGCACCACCAAGTATTCCGGGATTAATTAAGTCTAAGAATAAGAATTCAATGGAATTTGTCGCTCCTAAGAAAGAAGGCGCATACCGTGTTTTTGTGTTTGCTTACGATCGAAAAGGACAAATGGGGTATTTCAACATTCCATTTTATGTAAAACCTGATCCCAACGCAACAACAACGATTAAGTTAAAAAAACGGACCTTAAATTACGAATACTAGATAGATGTTTCAACATTTGGCATCGCTAGATTTGGTCGTAATAGGAATATATTTCCTGTGCGTCTTTGGTATTGCCTTGTTTTTCTATTTAAAAAAGAAATTTAATAAGCGTAAAAGAAGCCCTGAATCTTATTTTTTGGGCGGAAGAAATTTAGGATGGTGGGTTATTGGCGCATCATTATTTGCCTCCAACATTGGCTCTGAACATTTAATCGGATTGGCTGGAGCTGGAGCTAAAGGAGAGCTCGCTGCTGGTCAGTTCGAAATCCTTGCTGCGTTGATGCTTCTGATTTTGGGCTGGTTCTTTGTCCCATTCTACATGAAAAGCGGTGTTTTTACCATGCCCGAATTTCTTGAAAGAAGATACAGCTCTTGGGCTCGGAACTACTTAAGCTGGATATCTATAGTGGCTTATGTGTTAACCAAAATATCCATTACCATAGCGGCAGGAGGCATCGTTTTTACTACGCTGCTTGGTATTAATTTCTGGACTGGTGCGTTACTGATTGTCATTTTTACGGGTGTGTATACCCTTATTGGTGGACTCAAAGTAGTCGTCTATACAGACTTCCTGCAAATGATTGTGTTAATAGGTGGTTCTATCGCGCTTACTTATTTTGGCTTAAAATCTTTAAATGGATGGGAGGGAGTTGTTCAAAATGTTCCAGAGGGTTCATTAAGTCTTTGGAAGAACATGCAGCATCCAGATTACCCTTGGACAGGCATACTGTTTGGGGCACCCATTTTAGGGGTTTGGTACTGGTGTACAGACCAATTTATCGTTCAACGCGTATTGGCAGCCAAAAATATTGATCACGCTAGAAAAGGGACCATATTCGGTGGTTTCTTAAAACTATTACCCTTGTTTTTATTTGTCGTTCCAGGTCTGATTGCCTTGGCACTTTCTGTTGGAGACGATGCTTTAGTTACATTTCCATTAAAAGCGGATGGGTCAACCAACTACGATGCGGCATTACCTCTGCTCAGTTTAGCGGTCTTGCCAGCAGGTTTTAAAGGCCTTGTTATTGCAGGCTTATTGGCCGCACTAATGAGCTCATTGTCTTCTGTCTTTAACTCTTGTTCCACGTTGTTTACCATGGACATCTATCGCCAGTACAAGCCTGAAGCAACTAAAAAGCAACTTGTTTACGTCGGTCAGATAGCCACGGTTGTACTGATTGTATTGGGCATGGCATGGATTCCTTTCATGGAGGATATCAAGGGTGGCTTATTCAAAGTACTCCAAAGTATTCAGGCGTACATCTCGCCTCCAATTGCAGCTGTTTTCTTAGTAGGCATTCTGAGCAAAAAGATAACACCTCAGGCTGCTAAAATATCTTTGTTGAGCGGCGCTGCTATAGGTTTGGTAAGACTAGGTTTAGAGCTGGTTCAAGACGATTTGTCTGGGCCATTACATGCCTTTACGCAAATAAACTTTTTGCACTTTGCCTTATTCCTGTTTCTGGTTTGCGTGGCTTTGCTTTATGCATTTTCGAAAGAAAAAGATGCCTTGTCTGATTCACAACTTGAAGACATTACATGGTCTAAAGGTGCTTTAACATTTCAAAAATCAAGTGTCAATATTTTACTGTCACTTTTATTAATAATCTCAGTTTTCATTTTATGGTATTTATTTAAATGATGAATTCAAAAAGAATAATTACAATCATCTGCTGTCTGATTGGATGGCAATCTAGTTCTGGTCAGGCACCTCCTGATAATCAGGAGTTAGATTCGTTTAAACGTTGGCAAGCCAACTGGAACACCCGTTTCGATTCTACGATAAAACCTAAGGTCGGGGTTTATCCAAAGAAGCCGGCAGACGCGCTGTATACGTTCAAAGTTGCAGGAAATTATCGGTTCTTTAGCACGTATACACGGCATAAAGATGCGTTAATTTTAAACGAAGCAAACAACGATACAGCGATACAAAAAAGTGTCTTTGTAGGGGATGACAGCCAATTGCCAAATCTTACGTTGAATTTTTCTGGAAGACCTTCGGCTAAAACGGCTTGGGGTTTCGACTTGTATGCTTTTCAGTTTTTAGATGGGAAAATCAACCAAACTTATGGACAAGGACAAGTTAGTCAAACCAATTTGCCAACGATATATAGTCCGCTTACAGGTACACGATTTGCAACAAACCTAGGATTATTGCTTGGTATTAATCTGTACGGAAACTTTGATACAGACATAGGTACGTTTGGGGTTAAAACAGGTGGTATACACTGGGTGTCTATAAGTGACTTAACATTGGCAGGTTTTAAAGGCTACAACCGATTTATGTTGTTCGAGAGAAACCCATGGGATCCCGTTAATACCAATGTTTCAGACAGGTATAGCAGTTTCTATAACCAAGGAAACATTAACCAAGATACGCGTTGGGGAGAGCGGGCATTTACAGGAACTATTGTAGAGGCCTCAAATCTACCAGGCAATTTGAGTTTAAAAGCCTTGTATGGGAAAACCGAATTAAACGGAGGCTTTCTTACCATTCCAAATTTATCGTACGGAGGTAAATTAAAAAAGGAAACACCTTTTGGATTTGTAGCATTCAACACGTTCCATAATCAAACCTTCAGCGATAGCCTTGGCACGAACAGTATTGGTTTTGATATCTCTACAATAGAGTTTCAAGCAAACATTTCGAAAGGAATTATCCTGAAATCGGAAATTGGTGCAGGACAGTATTACAGTCCGGTACACAGCAATCCTTTCGGAGAAGCGATTAACGTAAAACTAAACTTCACTGAAAAAATCAGCAAGGTGCCGTTTGAGTTACACTTCTTTAGAGTGAGCCCTAACGTGATTAACAACAACGCCATATTCTTTAACTCAGCAATTCAAGAGGCGAGTAATAATACGCTTGCTGCAGGTACGGTTGGCTCCAGTCAAGTATTGGCGCCTTTTGCAAGCGCACTCACTGCGATTGGTCAGTTTACAAACAACCGACAAGGACTTAACATCAACGCTGAGTTCCCAATTAAAAAACTCAAGCTTTCGATTGCCAATGGCATTTCTTCAGAATTGAAAGGACTGAGTAATCAAATTAGTTACGGACATCCAGTTAACCAGTTAACAAGGTCTCGTTTCTGGCGATGGAACTTCCCAACAAATGTTGGCGCCTATGGCAGATACAACGTGATTTTTAGGGATGTATATGAACTCGTCGAATTGTCAGACACTTTTGTTGCGAAGAAGTTTAACGTAATGGAAATTCAGGCAAAATACTCTGGTAAAATAGGTCTGAAAAGATTTCATGCCTTTTTGTTAAATCGATATTCTTCGGTTCAAGATTTTATTTCACCAATAACCGTTTTCTCAGAGGATGCCTATCTAAGACATTATAGCAATGAGTTAGAAATGTACTATGAATACAATGATCGATGTGTTATCGCAACATACTTAGGTTATGAAAGTATCGTAGCCAATTATCAAACTGATTTGGATGCGATTACGAACGCACCAAGAGATCAAAGAGGCTGGGGAGTAGGCCTTGGGGTAGACTATGATTTATCTAAAAACACCGCTTTATTTTTACGTCACAGATGGTTTCATTTTGAAGACCGCAATTTTGAGCGTGATGCGTTCAATGGTACTGAGACAGTTGTAGAACTTAAATTAACATTTTAAATGATTCAGAAGAAATATATAGTCGTAATCGCATTGACGCTTTGCTCAACCATTACACTAGCACAAGGAAAGAAAGTGTGGGCTTCCGGCGCTGCACGTAGCGTATTCCAGCAGAACACACTGGGCACTGAAGGAGATACCATTACACCAACCAACTTAAACTCTGGGAATACTTTGGTTGATGTTGCCCTAAACGCACGGCCAAATGCAAACACGTTTGTTCATGCCATGGTTCGAGTAAGAAACGACTTCGGCGGATTTTGGGGAGCAGGTGTTACATTCGACATGCGTCAGATGTATTTGAAAGGTTTAGTTAACGATGCTGTCCGTTACCAATTAGGGGACATCAACTACAAACTGAGTCCATACACCTTTTATAACAATCAAGAAGAGTTGAGCAGTCACCAGTCTGAGTTACTTGATATCTATCGTGATATGGTACACTATGACTTATTTTATACCGACGACAATACCTGGAGACAGCAGGGCGCCGCAGTTGACTTTACTTTAGAATTTTCTAAAGCCGTAAAAGAATTACAAGTGAACTCGTTTATGTTTCGCAACAGACCAACTGATTTCGGACAAACAAGTGAACGTATATTCTTTGGTGGAAACGCAACACTACTGCAAAGCGATAAACTGGCAGTTGGCTTAAATTATGTTGATATGATGGACATCGCTGGAACTTCGCGTTCAGATATGGCCTTTCATAATCCAGTAATTACCGGAACGACAGAAATTCATCAAAAGGTGAATGCATACGATCTTAGCTTTACTTCAGAAAGTGGTATTTCAGAAATGTATACGCTGAACGATCCTAATGCTACTGGCCTCCGCGATTATTTTTACGATCTTGACTTGAAAATTACGCGAGGAGACAAACTTCCTAGCCTGTCTGTGAATTATATTAATGTGGGACCTCAATTTAGAAGTGTTGGCGCTCAAAGCAGACGAATCGATTTTGAATCGCAAACGCAGTTGTTTAATCGTTATGGTAACGACCAGGTTGTTCGTCCTGTAACACAGTTAGATATGATGCAAGATGCTTCCTTATATCAACCAACACTTTCAATGGAGCTGCAAAGATTTGCACCACAATACGACAATGTTCAGCCATACGGCAAAGCAACGCCTAACAGAAAAGGATTGTCTGTAAATGCTGTGCATAGTACAAATAACGAATTGATAAACGTTGATGCGACATACCGCATGTTGTCTGAGGTAGTTGGTCAGGGAACTGAAGAACTGCGCACATTTAATGTGATTGATCTTTCGGCGTTAATCAGACTTGATACATTGATGCCAAGCTTTAAAAATCCGTTGGAGGTAAGTATTGGTGTTAAAAATCAAAACACACAACGTGATATAGACCTTGATACAGCAGATGTAGATTTTACTTCTACTATGGTTGATTTGGGTGTGAAGGTTGGTTTGTCAAAGAATTTCGCAATCATCGGTAGTTACAGAATGATTAACGCTACAGGATTGGAGTTCCTTAATACAAGAAACGACTATAGCGAAATTGTAGACTATGAGCGCTTTAATACCGAAATGAATCAGTCAATCATGTCTGTTGCGCTTCGCTATACGTTTGACGAAAAGAACCACCTAAACGTGGTTTGGCAAAAATTAAATTACGAAGATGCCGCAAATGCAGAAACTCCTGCGTTTGACCTAAGCCAGTTTGGCATCGTTTATAGTATGTACTTTTAAATTGAAAGGAAATGAAAATGACATTAAATAAAACATCTATGTTAAATCGATTAGCAGCTCTTGTCGTATTTGGCACTATAGTATTTGCAGCAGGTTGTGACAGAGTTACAGAAACTGAAGGACCAAACTTGTCTGACATATACGGAGAGTTCACCGTGCTTGAAGACTTCAAAACGAGCCAAGCCGATGTAGACTTTTCAGCCAACGAAACAGTTTATTTTACAGCCCGTTTTTCAACGATTACATCTTGGACCATTACAATTAAAAGCTCCACTTCGGATGCGACGAAAATAATTGAAGGAAGATCTAACCTGATCAATGAAGAGAATGGCACTTGGGATGGATCCACAACTGTTTTTCCGTCTTTTGGTACGGGGGCTTGTACCGTTGAACTTTGGACGGAAGCTGATAGCTCAAAGCAGAACGCAAACGTCAATGTTACAGGATTACGCGTTCCTACCGGAACCGTTGTTGCCGATTTTGAATCAGGAATAAATCCTGGATGGACTGTATTTGCACAAAGCGGTGCAGATATGACCTTCACTATTGCAAACGACAAACCTGTTCCGGAGGGAAATAATTATTTCGACATGGCTGGTGCAGTTAACTGGGATTACCTTATAGGATTGGTTGATTTTCCAGCTACAGCAGTTGGACCTAATGGTTTTGACAGGTCAAGTAATCCAAATGAGTCATACTTTAATGCAGTTCTTTACAGACCTGATACACTAACCAATGGTATCGTATTATTCCAGTTTAAAGAAGACGAAAACGGCGATGGTAACTTCAATGACGCAAATGAAGACATGTACGCTTTGGAGCTTAAAGACCTTGATCCAGGATGGCAAATTGTGTCTATAAAATATGCAGACTTAATTGCCTTAGAGAATGGTCAGCCAACTACGCCGAGAGGAAACGCACTGCACAATCCAGATAAGCTACACACCTTATCGTGCCTGTTTTTGGCTAATCCAGCAACGGGCTACTCACAAGTCCTTATGGATTTCGTAGTATTCACAAACGACGGACCTTTAAAACTGTAGTTATGTGGATTAAAAGCATAGCATTTACAGCTTTAGTGGTGATAGGCACAGCCTGTGTTACCGTTAAACCTACAGCATTATTTGATGAGGCATCTAGTAAGCCAGAGCCACCACATATCGAAAACTTTTATGCCCTCAACGTTCTTAACGAAAAGTTAAGTGGGGAGGTTTGGTATACCGCAGATGTGAAATGTATTCGTGTTGAAAATTCCACAGAAAACGTTTTCGCTGGGTCTAACGCCATCCACCTCAAATGGGACAAACAAGAAGGTGGTTGTGATTGGATTGGCATGGGAATCGGTTGGGACGGATGGGCGCCCAAAGATTTAAGCATGATTATGAATAAGGCCGCCATACAGTTTAAAGTATATAGCACGGGTGGGAAAATTGCAGGTTTGCCATTAGCTGCTGCAATGGAAGATTATGCGGGTAAAGCCGCTTGGATTGGATTTGCAGGTAAATACATTTCATATAAGAATGACGAAACTTGGGCTACAGTGACACTGCCTATCGGTGATTTTGATTGGGATATGTTTGATGCTGACCCATCCAACGTAAAACAGATGCTTATTCAATTTGAAGCAGCAGGTGAAGTCTATTTCGATGAGATTAGCGTAGTTCCATTTGAAGGAACTTTAAACAAGCATTACGCATCACGGTTTGACCACGATCCAGGATTCGTTATTGATGGCGAATTGGATGAAACCAATTGGGGCAGCCCAATTGACATAGACGGGAACAAAATCTCAATCGTAGGTAATTCAGAATACATTTACGTTAGTGGAGAAGTTCAAGATGCCAGCCCATTGTCAAACAACAAATCAGGCGACGATGTGTGGAATGGCGATGGGGTAGAGCTTGCCTTTAGCACAAATCCAGAGGCAAATCCAAGAAGAAAACAACTGTTGTTAACCGATCAGCACATTTGTATCAAACTTGGTGAAAAGCCTATGGTATGGGATTGGCAGACGCATGATGGCGTTGCAGATACCGAAATAGCGTACAAAAAAACCACAACGGGGTATCAGTTTGAAGCTCAAATTCCATTCGCACATTTTAAACGAGGAGAATTGAAATCTAATATCAATTATCATTTAGAGGTAGCTATTAACGATGGCAATGGCCAAAACAGAACGAAGCAGCTCAAGTGGAATAGCAGTGGGATAGAGGGATTTCATAAAAACCCATCGTTTTGGGGTAACATAACATATACAACAGATAAAAGTGAATAATATTAAAGGTAAGCTGTTCGGACTTCTATTTATAGCCACCACAATGGTGGCTTGTCAACAATCCACACCACCTGACCCATCAGTAAATACGGAGTCGTTTGGTAGGGTTGGCGATAGCATTCGTTTTGCAGGATTAGATTGGACTGTTAAAATACATGAAACTGGGAAATGGGGACCAGGACCCAATTATTTTTCTGGTAACGAACGGGATATAACCATCGATGATAATGGCTATTTACACATGAAGATTGTTAAACGAGACAACAAATGGTTCAGCACCGAGGTTGTTTCGGATAAAAATATGGGCTTTGGTACCTACATTTTTACGGTTGACGCCGATCTTGAAGATATCTCCGAGAACATCGTATTGGGACTGTTTACTTGGGACAACAATACCTTTCAAACAGACGCGAATTCTGAGGTGGATATTGAAGTGAGTAAATGGAGCAACAAGGATCAAGAAAGAACGCTCCAATACGGTGTGCAGCCGATCTTTTTCGGACAGTTAAACGAAGAACGTAAGTATATCCCTGATTACCCTTTAGGTAGCTTAAAAGGTATAACAACGCATGCTTTCACATGGACTGAGAAAGAGATTACTTGGATATCATACGCCGGAGACACTTATGGTCAAGGAAAAGTACTTGGCGAATGGAGCTTTGATGATACACAACCCACACGCGTTAAGCAAGAGGGAGGTAAAACCTCTGAGCCAATAGTAATACCTAAACCAGGTTCTGAAACAAATGCAAGAATAAATCTTTGGTTGGTCACTGGAGGAAGCAATCAAGGACCAACTAAAGGGAAAGATGTAGAAATGATTATTCGAAACTTCGAATACAGACCACTATAAGCCGATACGAACGGCTTCTGCCAATAATTTGGTTTTGTCTATAGCGACAACACCAATTTTTTCACAGACTAAACCACCCGCTAAGTTGCTGAGTTCAGCTACGGATGTCCAGGGCATTTTAGAGCCTACAGCTAGCGCTGCGACACTGATTACAGAATCGCCTGCACCGCTTACGTCAACAATCTTGCGTTTGTGGGCGTCCATAAATACTACCTGTCCATTTTCCAAAATAGCAACGCCCATTTCCGATAAGGTTAAAAGCACTTGCTTAACATCTAATTTCTTAGCAAGCAATTGAATTGCTGACTCAATTTCTGTTTTGGTGGAAAGTTCGCTTTGTAATTGGAGCCCGTCTATTATTTCTTTTTTGTTCGGCTTAAAAAGTGTGACCCCTTTATAATCAAGAAAGTGATCAATTTTTGGGTCTACTAACGTTGGTATATCTTCTTTGGTGCACAGTTTTATAACGCCACTGATGATTTTCTTAGTTAACAAACCTTTGTTATAGTCTTGTAAAATGACAACATCTACTCGGTTTATTATCGATTTGACAAAGTCAATAGCATGTTTTTCAATCTCATTATCAACTTCCCTACAGTCCTCTTGGTCTACACGCAACAGTTGTTTTTCGTTGCCAATGACCCTTGTTTTAATGGTCGTAGGTCTTTTTCGGTCAACGATGATGCCTTCATTTTCAAGTCCAACTTCGCTTAATCGATTGTACAACCATTCACCCTCAGGGTCGTTTCCGCGTACGGCACATAAAATGGGGTTAGCACCAAGCGCTTTGATATTCAGTGCGACATTAGCCGCTCCTCCTAATCTACGCTCTCTTTTCTTAACAGAAACAACCGGAACCGGTGCTTCAGGGCTAATTCTTGTAACTTCTCCGACGTAGTATTCGTCTACCATTACATCACCTAGAATGAGTACATTCAGGTGTTTAAAACCATCAAATATTTTGTGAATTTCTGCCATCCAACTAGGTCAACTTGGCCAGTGCGTTTTTAACTTTGTCCATGGCTTCCAGTAAATCTGCCTCCGATGCGGCATAACTTATTCGGATACATTTGGGATTGCCAAAAGCATCTCCACCAACTATCGAAACATGGGCATTTTCTAATAAAAACAAACCTAACTTCAAGTCAGTATATGTTTGAGAAAATTTAGCTTTAACTTTTATTGATAAATTATTTTCGCTTATTGAAGATTCTATCAAAACTCCTAGTTTTGAAGTTGTGGAAACTACAGATGAAATTGCATCAACTCCCTCACCCTCATTCCATTTCACTGATCGGTTGATTCTAGCATGAGGATATCCAGAAACTCCAAAAGCATTAGTCATTTCGGATATTTTAGAATATTGAAAAGCATCTCCATAATGAGCAGCAACTATAATCAATTGGGTTTTCATTGTTTTCTTAAGTTCAGTCAATTTATAAGTTACACGTGGGCACCAACCACACCAAGCTCCTGTAAAGTCTTCAACTAAAACATTTGATGTGAAATTTTTAATAGGCTCTGAGGAAGCTGAAAAGGTTTTGGTATTAC
>Ga0209630_10000485_pt1 | contig 44854 bp, 72 predicted proteins | sample COG_01_FD_184745 | JGI IMG/M metagenome (GOLD analysis project Ga0209630, IMG submission 184745) | Pelagic Microbial community sample from North Sea - COGITO 998_met_01 (SPAdes) (version 2) | ecosystem: Environmental > Aquatic > Marine > Neritic zone/Coastal water | place: Helgoland, sampling...
ATTAGATGCAACAGCACGTCCGCCACCTTTAGCCAATCCCTTTGCCAACGCTCCGATTATTGCCATCTTACACTATCCCCAAAATCTTACGCTTGGAAGCACTTCCATTGCCAGCATTGATATCAGGAGTTCTAGATCCCCCGCGTGGTGCTGGAAGACTATCATTAGATTTTGTTTTTGGTATTCTAATGACTGATACTTTAGCTTGCATTGGTGCTTCGGGAGAACTGATTTTTGGTTTGTTTCGTCCCATCACCATTCCACCTTTATGGAATTTTGTCTGAGCATCTACAGCAGCTTGATAATTAGGATAAGTCTTTCCATCTGCACTAGAATAATATTTACCTTTTGATGCTGCATATTTTTGTGCGTTTAATGCCTCTGCTTGACTCATGGAGGGAGTAGCAGGTTTTGCAGAAGAAGCAGGTTTTGCAGGAGCAACAGGTGTAGCAGATGTTGATTTCTGAGCATCTACAGCAGCTTGATAACTCTCATAAGTCCTCCCATCTGTGCTAGAAAAATATTTTCCTTTAGATTCTGCATACTTCTGAGCATTCAAAACCTGTTGCTTAGACATGCCCTGAAGTGTTGAGAGTTGTTTATCAACTTTTTCTCTTGCTTTCTCTTCTTTTTTGCCAGAAGGATTCATCAAACTTCTACCACCCTGCTGATCAAAATCAAATAAATTGCCGGTAAAATGATCAGCAATACCACCAATCGTATACTTCATAATATTACCAAGATCTCTTTTTGGATTTGGTTTTTCACCAAGAATCATATCAACATTCATCGATCTTGCGAGAGGATTAAGTTGATGTAATGCTTGAAGTTTCTGTCGAAGAGTAATGTCTTCACCTGCTTTTGCTCCTTTAGAGACACCAGAAGAATCTCCTCGCAAAACTGCCATAGGATCTGGCATCTCAACGAAGTCATATTTTTCATTTACAACTCTATACCCACCCTTTTCGGTAGACGTTGCCCAGAACTTACCAAGAATACTCTTAGCATTTTCTGCTGCTGGAGTTATATTTTTCTCATCATTTCCATCATAGTAGTCTTGATAGAGAACTCGTACTTCGCCTCGCTTCAGACGATCACGAACACTCTGCCTTTCTGCAAGTATTTGCTTATTAAATCCTCCATCTTTTGCTTCTTGTAGTTGTTTCTCTGCAAATGCAAGTTCACTACTAGTTCTCTGTTTAGCCCTTGCGATTGCATTATTTAATTCTACCCTAGATGCTTCAGAAAGTTGACTCTCTGTGATGGGTCCACCTAGTCCACCCAGCATTGACCTAAGATAAAGAAGACCAGAGTCTCTGAATGTAGGACTCTTTAACATTCTCTCTGGAATACCATCTGCTTTTTGATCTTTTGAAGTCTCCTGCTCTGAAGATGACGGTGGTTTATTGGAGGATGAAGGTATAACTGGATCCTTCGGTTGCACTCTTGGTTTAGGTGACGAACTACTTGGTTTACTATCTTGCTCTCCTCCACCAGGTAATCTAACTCTACCGCCACTCGATTGCCCAAGTATTCTATCAAGGGCACCTAAAGGATCACTCGTTATAGAACCTGTGGCGTATCCTCTATTATCTCCATATCCCCCACCAGGACTGCCTGCTCCAGTTCCTCTACCAATATATCCACCACCTGCAGCATAAACTTTATCCTTCACCATTTTTGGTAGATTAGTTCCTCCACCAGCAGCGTTCATTCCTTCAAGTGCTTTAACACCATACTTTTGTACGGCACCACGGGACATAACAAACTCACCAGCAGTAAGCATTGCTGGTACTTTATCAGTTCCACCAGGACCATCTACCTCACCGTCAGTTCCAGATGAAACTTCAAGTTCTACTTTTGCAGGAGAAGATAGTTTTACAGTATCATCTTTTTTATTACCAAAATTATCAAACAAAGAACCAATACCAGCACCGGCAGCCATTCCAAGTGGACCAAATAAAGATCCAAATACCATGCCCTTCTGAGCACCAGACATTCCCTGGTTTCTCTCTGCATTTTTAGGAAGTGGTTCTACTTTTGGTGGTTTTGCTAATCCACCACCAGAGAATCCTTGTGTTTGGGTTTCTCCACCTCCACCTGCTAATGCACTAGTAGCAGCGTAAGTACCTCCAACTGTCAATGCAGTTGTGAGTCCAGCAGCTAAAAATTTTCCTTTTTTACCACCAAGTAGTCGTGCAAATTTTCTAGCACCCAGACCACCGACTAGTTTTTTTGCTGCTAAAAGTTTTGCAATAGCAACAGTAAGTTTTACTGCTCCACCAATTAAAGTTTTAGTAAGACTAAAGATAAATCTTCCTAGTCCAGTACCAAATACAAGATATAATGATAATAACTTAGGCCAATGTTTACCTAGAAATTGTATTATATTTTTTAATTTCTTCTGGTTATCTGGTTTGGATATCCAACCTATCAGTTTAACTAGAAACTTTCCAATTAATATATTTGCAATGAAACCAAATATCTTATCAAAAATTCCTCTGACAGGTGCAATTATTTTTTGTGCTGTCTTAAATAATGCAGAGAATCCTTTCTCTAAATTACTTTCATTAAGCTTTCTCTTATCTCTCTGTGCTTTCTTTCTATCAAACTCACCCGATTTCTTCTTTAAATTATATTGATCCTTAAGTGTATCGGCAATATTAGTAACCGATTTGGCAATTTGTTCTAAAAGATTTGTTGGTTTTTCTTTTTTCTTTGTCTTCGCTTTAGTATCTTCTTCTGCTTCAGGTGCCTGATAGGGAACTATCGCACTAGTGGGTAGTGCTTTTGGTTTTAGTCCAACCTCAACTGAATCAAATTTTAATTTAGACGGATCTATTACTCCGGTTTTTACATTATCTCTTACTTCAGATGCAGTTCCTTTCTTAAAGGCATCTGCGGATATCTTTGTCTTTCTTACTTTGAACTTAGGGTCTGCTGCTTTTCTTTTTTGTCTTACCTTTCTTATTTCTTGCTGAAGAGGACCTATACGATCATCACCAGCATTTTTAATTTGTAATGTATTGACTGCCTCCATCAAGGCACTAAGATAATCCTCCTCTTCGGAGAGATTATCCAGGTCTACACCCATCTCTAAGAGTATTTCTATTGGATCGGTGCTAGTCCTAGATGCCATTCGATTGCTGATGCTTTAGTTTCTCTTCTTCAAGATGTTGTTGTAATAAAGCGACGTAGATATCACGTTCCCATGGTATCATATTTTCAATCTCCGTTAATGAGTATTTATGGTACTGAATCAAGGAAAAATTTAATCTTAAGTATGATTCAAGATTCATATGAACCATACCTACGCGAAAAAACTTGCTAGTCCCTCAAGTACAACATCACTCTTAACTTTAGTAGCAGGGTTAGTCACAGAAACAGTATGCGATAACTTAGGCATTGTCTCAAAGAACTTCTCAATACCTTTGAACTGCGACGAGTTCATAGACTCAAGGAACTCATTGATTTCTTTCTTGGTACAATCTCCTGCTGCCCATACTTCTTCTTCACTACAAATAGATTCAATACAAGATGCAATCAAATCAAATGATTGGTCCATCGCATTCTTATCTTCAAAGTCAAAGTTGTTTTTAATAAACTGTTCCAAAGAAGGATACTTCATGACCATCATCAAGTCATCACCAATCTTAATCTTATTATCATGTTCATCATCTTTCTGAATTTTAATGTCATCAATATTAATTGAGACAGGAACTTCAGTTTCTCCATCATCAGGACAAACGATATTGAGTTCAATCTCTTCACCAACCGATTTACCACGGATGTTTAGGAAGAGAAATTCAATATCAAATGTAGGGAGTTGTTCTACTTTGATACCTTTTGTCTTAATACAGTTCTTAATAACACCTTTGATGGCAGTAGTAATCTGTTTGGTATCTTCACTCTCCAGAGCAATGACTAAAATCTTTTCCTCTTTTACCAGGAAAGGTCTATATTGAATTGGTTCTCCGGTTGATGGCAACTCAAGTTCATATGTTGGTGTGGCAATCTTTGGTAAAGGCATAATATCCTATAAGTATTATTTCAGTATGATTATTTAGTGCGTGTTTAGGAATTAAAACATGGAGCGTAGGTTTCCGCTTGAATCATAAGCAGGGCTTCCATCAGGAAGTAATAATGATCCATCATTTACAGAACTACCTCCACTAGCACTATCTCTATCAGCGAATTGAGTCCCAGGTCCGTTAGTGCTACCACCTAGTGATGCACTAGCGTTTTGTGCGGTTTGAATTTTTTGTACTGGAGATGCTGCTGGAGGAGATTGAGATGATCCTGTTGGAGAATCTGCAGCAATGCTAGGATCGCCAGACCTTCTAACAGTATAGCGAATATAATTCATGGAGACGGTACACTTCAAAAGATTTGCTGCCTCATAGGAGACTGGCATTGAATTAATTGATAATGGGAATGACCTGTAAAATTCATACTCTAGATATTGTCCCGTGGGATTCCATTGCGGATTGTTCAGTGGATTTTTAGCCTTTTTTCCGTAGTCTTTCTCAAACTTATATACTTTGAGTCCTCTATCAGCAGTATAATCATCTGCATAATTCATCCTATAGTAATAGTTTTTACTACCACGGGTGTTGCGATCAGCAGATACAAAGTCCCCAGTAGTTCCTGCTCCAGTTATAAAGTCAATCCAAGTCTCAAAGAATATGATAGGTAGATAATTTTCCACATCAACGTAAAAAGTAAAGTCAATTCTGTCATCAAAAAATCTCCTATGTGCGTGCCTTTCAGTCACACCCGTATGATCATTATTAATTTCCATAGTCGCAACACTAGATCCTGGTAGAACTGCCTCAGAGCAGAGTAAGTTTAGTGTTTCTTGACTAGTACCAAATGTAATACCAGCAGACTTAAGTTTCTGAGTGAAAGCATCAGCTCCCGTTGCTCCCCCAGATGGCAAAGCAAACTCTACTAGAAAATGTGATGTTGTTGATGGTCTTAGTATTGATGACTTAATATCATCAACTGTTTTTACGCTAGGCATCTATAAATAGTTTTTTACCTTATATACTATGTATGGGAGAAAGCATAAAAAGTAAATACAAACCTTCGCATCCAAAGAAATATAAAGGTAATGTTGAAAATATTATCTGCCGTAGTAGTTGGGAGCGAAAGTTTTGTCGTTACTGTGATCTAAACGAAAATATTCTTGAGTGGGGTAGTGAGGAGTTTTACATTCCATACGTGTCTCCAGTCGATCGACGAGTTCATAAGTATTACCCAGACTTTATTATTAAAGTCAAGGAGAGTACAGGTACAATTAAAACTTATGTGGTAGAAGTAAAACCAAAAAGAGAAACTCTACCACCAGTGCCAGGTAAAAAGCAAAAGAAAACTTTGATACGTGAGTGTACAACCTATGCAGTCAACCAAGCAAAATGGAAAGCTGCTGTTGAGTTCTGTGCTGATAGAAGAATTGAATTCAAAATAATCACAGAGAAAGAACTCGGAATCAGATGAACCGTATCGAACCCATACTCACAAAATTAAATGAGACCATGGACACTGAAGATCAGATGATACTGATCATGGATGCTCTCAATGATACCGTTACTCCTGTCCCTGATCCCGGAACTCTTTGCACATTTTTATACCAAGCAAAAACTCCCAGAATAAGATACGATCAACATCCTTTAGTCTTGGTAACAGAACTATTCCAATGGGGATTCCGTGGGTTTAACTTTCACTGGAGGAAGTATAGACAGTATACCTGGGATGAAATTAATGGTCAAGTTTATATCGTACAGAGAGATGAACTTGATGAGTTAAACTCCATACAATATGGAAAATTTGTGCTAAATAGATAAAAAGATAGTGTGTAATGGCAACATACGGGGGGAAAGGCAGCGACAATACCTTTGAGATTGCGGGTAAAAAGGTTTATGCTGTCGTCGATGCCGATACTGGGGAAACAACTTACTATGAGGACAGGGTAAATCCTCTGGGAGTTCTTAATGACATTAAGTTGGGAACTAAAAAACCTGGAGAAGATTTCGTTCCTCATGAGGGCACTGCTTTAGGTGGATTGTTTCCCGATGGATTTAGTGATGTATTTGAAGGGGATGCTGCTAAGGAATTTTTAAGTGATGAAGGTCAAAAAATATTAGTTCAACAGGCAAAAGCAACTGCAAATAGGACACAGAGAAAATTAGGAGTTGATGACACAACTGCAAAACTCAGAACAGAACAGCTGTTCGATCCAGATCGCACAACAGCGTTAACAGATCCAAATCAATCTGCAGAAGATTCTGCGGCTCAAGGAGCAGAACAAGGTATTGATCTAGTAAATAAAGAAGCAGAAGCATTAATAAACAGTGAAGCGGCAGCTGCAAGAACTAATACAAGAAAAGGTCCTGGATCTTTTGGTGACCATAGTTATCCATTAGATAGAAATCAATCTCAAGACTTTATGAAGTTTACTCTTTTAGAGTATAAACCAAAGAAAGTTGGTGGTGGTGCTGGTGGTGGAGGATTTGGTTTTGCTGATCGTGCAAGAGTAGGACCGAACGGAGCTCCACCTGGTAGAACTATACTTGGATCCGTAAGTTTACCCATACCAGGTGGTATCAAAGATGAAAATGGTTGCGATTGGGCAGGCAATTCGATGGATGAGGTGGCAATTCAAGCGGGAGCTTTAGCAAGAGGTATGCTTGGAACAAGTGGTGAAAGTGGAACAGATGCAGCAGATGCACTTGTAGGAAGATTAGGAAATAATTCTGAGGTAGTGCAGAAAGCAATCAAAGAAACTTTTGCTGGGAAAGCAGTTGGAGTTAAAAATTTAATGACCAGATCAACTGGTATGATTTTTAATCCTAACCTTGAATTATTGTTTGATAAACCTGTTCTTAGAGGATTTCAATTTAGTTTTGATCTCATACCTAGAAGTCAGAAAGAAGGAGAAGAAGTTATTAAAATTATTAAATTCTTTAAGCAGGGGATGGCAGCAATTAGATCAGAATCAAATCTGTTCTTACTATCTCCACATGTATTTCAAGTTCATTATGTCCTTAATGGTGACGGAAGCAAGGATCATCCATACATAGGAAAGATGAAAGAGTGTGCGATGACAAACTTCAATGTTGATTACACTCCCCAAGCAAATTATTCAACCCTTCAAGATGGTTTTATGACTGCATATAAAATATCAATGCAGATGAAAGAACTTGAACCAGTATTTAATGATGAGTATGGTGTTGGTGATGCAATAGAAATCGGATTCTAAGATGTCAAACTACTTCAACAAAATTCCTAATCTTGATTATGTTAGCAGACTTCCCGATGCTAACATATCAGATTATATTCCAGTAAAAAATTTATTTAAAAAGGGTAGTCTTAGAGAAGATCTATTTCAAGACCTGACGGTGTTCACCAAGTATCAAGTTGAAGGTGATGATAGACCTGACAACGTTGCATTCAAAGTATATGGTGAATCTGATCTTGATTGGTTAGTTTTAGCAGCAAATAATATCATTAACATTCAAACAGAATGGCCAATGACTCAATATAATTTTGATCAATACTTATTAGATAAGTATGGAACTTACGATAAAATTAATGACACTCATCATTATGAAACTATTGAGATAAAGGATAGTACTGGCGTAGCCATTTTAAAGGGAGGTCTTAATGTCCCTTCCGATTTTAATTTCAAATATCAAGATAACTCTACTGCATACTCAACCAATCCAGTAAAAGAAGTAACTAATCTTGACTACGAAAATGATATTCAAACAGAAAGAAGAAACATTTGGATTCTGAAAGGAAGGTATTTAAATATTGCTCTTGATGACCTAGAGATTATCATGACATACAAAAAAGGATCCAGTCAGTATGTGACTGAATCCATGAAGCGTGGGGATAATATTAGATTATTTCAGTAGATTAATATATGCTGCGATAACCAATAAGGTTAAGCACAACTGATTATATTTCATTGGAAGTATTTGTCCATCCTAAGTTTGATATAATACATTCCCAACAACCAGACGGAGAAGAGAAATCCTTCTCCGTAACTCATGGTGTTCCATGCGTGAACTGCGCTATCCATTATTCTTCAGCAAGTTTCTGGAAGTAGGACAGCGCATCATCCTCATCAGAGTCCGCAGACTTGGTGGGAGTGATGTCTGGTGCATTGAAGTCAGCAGCAGGAGGCTTGCTTGATTCAAAGTTAGGAGAGAAAGATCCGCGACCTTCACTTTCATTCTCCAGTTCTTCATCATAACGACGGGCAGGTGGTTTAGCACCAAGCACCATCTTCAGACGCTTATCCAGGTCTTCATAAGACTTGAATTGGTCAGCAGCAGTCAAAGCAGTCAATGAATACTGCTTCTGCCACAATGCTTCTAGTGCATCGTCATCATCCAGGAGAGGACTAGGTGTAGCAAACTCAGAAGAATCATAGTTCCAGTAACCTGCAACCTTCTTCAGTTTCAGTTTAAAGTTAGCACCCTGCCAAAAGTCAAAGGGGTTGATGGCAGTTTCATCTTCATACTCAGGTTGCATTGCTTCCATGATCTTATCAAAGATCTTCTTGCCGAACTTATACAGGAAGACACGACCTTCGTTCTGAGGGTTTGCCTTATCCTGCACAACATAGATGTTGGCATAGTAGGATAGTTTACGCTTCTGCTTACGAACAGTGTCCTTATCAGAATCAAGACCACTATTCCAGAGTTCACGGTTGTGCTCTGATACAGGGTCTTTGCCACCGTTTGTAGTCAAAGAGTTCTCGATGTACCAACCACCAGGACCTTGGAAGGCATGGGAGTACATCTTTGCCCAAGGAAGTTCTTCCTCATTAGGGGCAGGGAGGAAACGGATGACGGCATAACCATTGCCGGTCTTATCCATTTCAGGTTTCCAGAGACGGTCATCTCCACCGCTGCTGGTATTGTTCATCTTCTCAACTTCCTTTACCAATTTAGAGGTCAAGGAACCCAGAGAGGATTGCTTTTTAAGATTTGCGAAAGACATAGGATTAATTAGATTTGTACGTATTTGGCTTGTGTGTACCTCGGTATTCTACACGTTAAAGTCGTCTTCGTCAATCTTCGACTTCATCACATCCAGCATTTTGGACATGTTTGTAAAGATTGTCTGCATATCAACATTGGGCGGGAGACCCATCATCTTTGCAGAATCAACGATTCTTTCTTTCATAATTTTTGCTTCAGGATCATCTGATAAACTCAGACGAGCATAAAGAACTCTTTGTTTATCAAGAAGTTTTTCCATCATACTAACATGGAACTTTTTTTCTTCTTTATTCATAGAGGGGAAGTTAAAGACGTTGCGATAAACGTCTTCTTGCAACTCACTTATTTCCGTCATTTCTGCACGGACTACATCGGAATCAAAAAAACTCATTTTCCTAAAACAACTTGCTTTAAAACTTTTTTATAACGAGATACGTCAATATTTAGGAATGGAGAATACTTTCTCATCCGCATATTAACAGTCTCCCATACTGGATCAGACAATTTACTATTCCAGTCTTTACTGAACCCAAGTATTCTATCAAGAATAACTAAGGTTTCAATTGAGATATCATCTCTCAAATATGATTTCAGAATATCTGGATGACGGGAACCATCCATAGAGAACATGGCATCAAAATTATTATCTGAAAAGACTTTCTCTGTCTCCTCTTTGAAAAGATATGAGAGTGATTGAGTTCTCTTCTTCCATAAAGTATACCTACCCTCACCTTCGCGTATCATCTCTCCTATCCAAAGTTTACTTGGATCAGTGCAGGTGATGAAGTTAGATATGAAGAACTCTATTACTTCTTTGTCGTCTTTATTTCTAGAAAGTTTTTCAAACCAGAATCTATCTTTCCTTTTATAGAAAGACTGTACGGTTGCACGACTCTTACCACAGTACTTGTGATAGTCATACTTCTCTTTCGTGAAGTGATTCTTCAGCGAAAGATATTGCTTGTAGGCATCAAACGGCATCATGAAAAAAGTAATAGGGTCAAATTTTTGCCAGAAATTTTTTCAGGCAAAAATGGAATCAAATAGGCAATTTTGCACGGGAACTTCTCTTTAAGAAGTTAAGTTCCATTGCCTCTGCTTTTATTTTGTCTTTCAAAGGTTTGGGAATCAGTTTTGGAACTGATTCTAAATCAATACTATTATTCTCACAGAAGTGAATAATAGCATCAATGTAACTCATTCCTGAGTTCTGTATTACAAGAGATTCGATCTCCTGTGCGAAACGAGAGGGGCAAAAGAATTTACTTTCTAATACTTTTTCTAGTTCATTCTCCATTCTCTGTCCTAAGATTGTGAGATACAAATTCTTTAATATATCGAACTAATAACTTAATATAATCCCCTTTGTTCCTTTTGTCAAATACTTTAACCTCACCACCAGGTGTAACCATGATGGTAATGAGTTTCTTTACGGGGATACCAGTCAACTCATAATAAGCAGCAGCGTAGAAAGTTTCCTGAACAAAGTAGTTTTCCAACCACTCTTCTGGTTTGATCTTTTCGGATGTTTTAAAATCGATGACTGCAAGTTCGCCTTCGTACTCTCCGATACAGTCAACGCGACCAGCTAATCCAAGATACTCGGAATAGAGGGTCCTTTCTATAGCGTGTATATTATTTATCTTGTCTAGATATGGTAGGGCATGATGAAACATATACCGTGTGAGAGGTTTAAAGTCATCCCAATTGATTTCTTTGTTCCGCATGTAAACTTCAACTGCTTCATGGAAGTCTGTTCCACGGGCAGTTGCTTTCTTTGTGATTCGGTTTGCTTCCTCAACACCAATTCGCTTACGCCACTTGACAAATATCTGTCGGTTATAAAAAGAAGTTACCGATGTAATAGAAGGCACCCAGTCTCCACTTGGAAGGTTGTAGAGACGGATGCCATTTGTTTCTTTCTTGTTTAGTTCAAGGTCACCGAGATAATTACAATGCTCAAAAATCATAAATTCATTTCCATCTTAGCTAGTAAGTATTCTTTCACTAATCCAGAGCGAACGATATCTTCAACTCCAAATTCAACAATGTCAACCGAAGGCATGATGCGTAAGATTTTCATGAAATCTGCAATGCCATTTTTTTCAGCAGACTTAACGAGGTCAGACTGAGTAGCATCTCCACAGAACATAATCTTTGAATCTTGACCAATTCTAGTGATAATACTATCAAGTTCATGATAGTTTAAGTTTTGGAATTCGTCAACGATAACGATTGCATTATCAAGTGTAGTGCCACGAATGAAAGACGTAGACCAGAATGAAATTGTTCCTTGTGCTTTGAGGTTACCATACAGCATCTCAAAGTCAGTATCAGTGGGCATCTCAAACATATACTTTACCATATTCTTATATGGAATCTGGTAAAGGGAAGACTTGTCTTCATGGTCTCCAGGTAGGAAACCAATCTCTCTAGTCGCTACAAGAGACCTGACAAGGTATATTTTGTCGTAAGCAGTCTTCTCATCTAAAACGTCTTTAAGAGCATTGTAGAGGGTAATAAAGGTCTTTCCTGTGCCAGCACATCCATATGCTACAAGATTTTGATCGTTCTTGTAACAACGAAAGAGTTCTTTTTGATTTTCAGTGAGGGGTGTGATGTCCCTCATTAAGTCTGAATTGATTGGTTTCTTCCTTTTCATATGCTTGTTGCTCATTCCAAACGGAACTACTGGTTGATTAGTCTTTCTTTTTGCGGACATAAACGGTAAGTTAGAAGGAGTAGTCGCGGTGTTTCCGAACTGTGGCACCTGGTTGTTTAGATGCACGGTCCAGAACTTCATTCCAGCCGCTAGATTTTGCTTCACCAGTCCACTTAAATTCTGTAGACTGTCCTGCACATCCTTCTGACCAATCCTTATCCCATCCTGGATTCGCTTCTTTCCACTCCGAGTATGCCTTCATAGACATATTGAGTTCCTTCTTTTCTTTTGTTTCTAAATTAATAACGGGGTATGTTGGCATAACTCAATTGTTGGTGTAAATATTTATGAATTCCATTCCATTGCTTCTGCAACAGCAGGGAACTGTTCACAGAAGATTTCTTTTGCACCTAATGCAAGGTCCATATGTTCCTTCTGTGTGCCATTTGCAGAACGCAAATCAATATAATGAATCCATGAACGAACTGATCCTGTCATGTAAATTTTGGTGGGACATGCCAGAGGCAATACAAAACGAGCACACTCCTTTGCTATCGATGCATCAAGCATTTCTTTGTAGAGTTTCATTCCCTCATCAAAGTGTCGTTGCATTTTGATTTGGAACTCTTGACGGATAAACGGGTCAATATTATCAATAGAATTCTGACGATTCTTGGTGTCTTGTCTGCGTAGTTCAGGTAAAGGGATCGTCTCCGCGAGTAGGGAAGAATCAGCATAGCGTTGTGAAAATTCTTGATATGTGAATGACCTGTGACGAAGCACTTGAGCTGCGATTCCTCTAGTAGTATTCAACTCCAGAGTCATGTATGCTTGCTCGAAGATACTCCAGTGCTGATGCTTTACACAATACTTTAGAAGTCCAGAAAACTTTTCATTCTCCTGGTTGTTGGGGTTTGACACACGGGCACAGTAAGCCATGTGTTTCTCAGCATCAGGTGTTACGCTGATTAGTTTTACGTTGTTCTCGCTCATCAAGTGTCTCGTTAATAATGTCTTTTAGTTCTTGTCTTTCTAAATCAGTAAAGACATTTCGTTTTGGTATTACCAGTGGTGGATATGATTTCCTTGATGAGGTTTTACCGCTACCAGGAAAACTCATTCCTTGTGTATCTATCTTATCCATCATCATCCTCAAAAACTTCGTCGTAATCTAAAATGTAATTGCTAGCAGGATCATCAAAATTTTCTTGCTTTGAAGTGTATGCATCGGCATTAGAATATACTTCTGATTCCAGAGCATCAACCAGCAGTTTTAGATTCCTTACTATCAGTTTTAGTTTATCTCTTTCCATAAAAAATGGGAGGTTTCCCTCCCATCATAACACTATTCAATTGATTTGACAATCACTTGGTGTAAGTGCGTCCACGATAGCAGAAAGTCCCGTGAGACTCTTTGCTTTCTACACAACGGGTAGAATACTCAACACCACGATATGAGGTGTGATTAATCTGTGCGTCGTGAAGAGCAGATGCTTTGTTGATCTGCTTCTTGATGATGTTAAGTGTGTTCATTGTAGGTACTCCTAAAGTAGTTGGATTTTTAGGTCCGTTCCTTTAGTCGTTTGCGTCCCATGGATAGCACTCAGGTGTAGATTCCTTTACGGCTTCTATTAGTTCAATCTTAACTTGATTGCTAAGATGTTCATGATTCTTCATCCGAAACATAATTGCATCGGCATCAGAACAACTGAGTGATGAATATAAAAGAAATTCAATCATGGGATGAACGGCTCCGTTCCGCGACTTACTTGCGTCCCACCCAAGAGTGGGATGAACGTCAGGTCCTATTATAGACCTCATATCTTATTTAGTCAAGTGTCTTCGTATCAACACGAACATTTTATTATTTCTAAAGAAGCATACCTTTGTCACTCATATACTTAAGAGTTTCTTTTAAGGTTCCACGGTGTTCTAGTCCAATTGCAATTTGAGGATACTCTGCTTCAGCACCAAACTCAGCATGAAACTGATTGCTGGTAAAGTCATCGTCCAAAAGAAGGACTCTTACATTAACAGAGTCATCGAACTGAACACTTGTAAGGAGACTCTCTGCCCTTTCACATTCTTGACTTCTATTAGAATAAATTATTGGTTGCATTCTTTATCCTCCTCATATTCAATTACGATTCTTTTATATTCTCTACCAGAACTATCTTTAATGTAGAGTTTTTTGAGTTCTCCATTTAGATCTTTGGCAATTTCATGCAACTTGCCCCATGGTATTTCTTTTTCAATCACGTTGCCTCCAGTCATCTGTTTTTTCGTGAGAAAACCAGTCTGCAATATCATCTGCACTACCGAACCCTGAAGAATGGTTAGATGGATCAGGGTCCCCAAGGTCCATCTGGTTCATAAAATCATCAAAGTCACCCTCTTTCATATCAGGATTTCTTGCTTGTCTACGTGCCTTCCTTAATATTGATGATGCACTTTGGTTTGACTTTGCTAGTTTGTTTGCCCAGATCATATCATCTAGACTTACTTCTTCATTACTAACAATTTTTTTACAGATTGCTTCAAGTCGCAACCTGTATTGGGTAGAAAGCATATGGATTTACCTGCTAGTGTATTTATTCTATTGCCTCTGAATCAATTCCATATTCATCTACTAGTTTGTCTATCTGAGTCTCTTGCCCAGATAGTTTTTCTAATTCAAACATGGATGACTTTTGGTACTTCTTCAGTTTCTTATACTCTCTAATAATTTTTTGAACTTGCTTTCCGTTAATATTAAGGGTGAACTCTTTGTCCTTTCCAGGTTTGGCAAACCCCTTGAAACCATCACTCATTTTCTTTTCTTTTCTTTCTTTGGTTTTTGTCCCCAAAGTTTAGGGTTAACTGTTCCATATCCAAAGTCAATTCTTTGAACAGAACCTTTTCCATATCGATCATAATACATATCAAACATCTTTGATACTTTACCACAACGGGTAAGATCGACGCATTGCTTTCCGTCAACGATATACCAGATTAGTCTGGCATCTGTCGGAAATGTTTTATCGTTTGCTATCTCTATAGTTGTTTTTTCCAACAGAATTTGACACTCATAATCAGATGGATTGATTTGGTTTTCCTCTGATCCATATTCTGCCATTTCTTTTTCCTGGTGTTCTACAGCAACACTACTCATGAACGTCCTCCCCAGTTGATATCGGGATAAGCTTCTTTAATAACTTCGTATGTTAATTTATATTTAGTTTGTAATGCTTTGTCTTTTACAAGGCAAAGGATTGATGCCTCCTCAGGGTGTAAACCCTCAAGCATTTGGATAAACATAGTCTCTCTACGAAGAGAAGTGAGACTATCATTACCACCCTTTACAAAGTTAAAGAGATGCTTATACTCTTTACGAAGCGATGTGTGGTCTGTTCCAACAGGAACTTCATTTGCCTTGTAAGGAACATCTCCAGCAGGAATTACAGAGACTACAGTGTCATCGAAGTTCCAGATGAAAAGACTCTTCAGTGCAGGGTTACCATACTCCTGAAGAATCTCAATTTTTTTTACTTTACTCCTTTGCTTGCTAGCAAGTTCAAGGATTTCATGAATGAATGGATTAGGTGGGAGTTTTGCTTTCTCCTTAGTCGTCGTCTTCTTGGTCGAGTTCGTCATAGCTATTTTCAAATCGTACTGCTAAAATTTCGTCAGGTAATACATTTCCGTTTTCATCAAACATCTCTGGATGAGTATAAACTGGTTGATTTACCCATGTATTCTCTCTTGCTAACCATCCTACCACACCTCCTACAAAAAAGAACATGATTGAAACAAGGGTTCCAATCGTAAGCGTTACTGCTAACATTTTTCTATACTCCAGAGATTATTTCTTTCTGATGTCCAGATAAAAATTTAGATGGAATACAATCTCTCTTCGGAAGAGAGCGACCATCTTACCAAACTTTACCTGAAAAGTTTTTGGTTGTTCTGGTTTTGCCCTCCTATTGCGTAGAAGCAACTCTACCCCACGATTAATGTGGGTTTCGTGATTATTTAGTTTTCTTTCTTCGCCCAGGTCGTCGGTCATAACTATACCTCTCCGCATCTTTTAAGATGCAATTTAAATAATCTTTTATTTTTCTCGCTTGAGGTTTAGGAATATGACCGTAACCTTCCCGCAGTTGTTTATGTTGACTATCAGAACCTCCTTCAATATATTCATTCAGATCTTTAATGATATCATTCAGTTCAAGGACGGTAGAACTGTCAATGAATAAATCTATCTCATGCTTTTTGACTTTGTTTGCTCTTAAGTAATCGTAAAATTTTAAATTTGTTTTACCCTCAAAGGCATAGTCAATTGCATGTTCAATAAGATCATAGATGTCGTTGAGGTTTGTTTCCATTAGACCAACTTTTGTTCCCGTAGATACTTAACAGTTTCAGTACATCCACCGATGATTGTATCATCTTTCATAACCCTTGGAAAGGTAGAACCTTTTCCAAACTTATCATAGAATTCATCGCGAGTGTAATCCCTGTTAAGTTTATATATCACATGCTTGATTTCTGCAAGCTCTAATACCTGCTGAACTTTTGTGCAATATGGACATCCGTCCTTTGAATATACCGTAAATGTCATTGTTGTACCTGTTTCCAATCGTTATCAAAAATTTCCAAACCTTTATCAGTAAGGATGTGGTCATACATTTGGTCAAATACTTTGGGTGGCATGGTGCAGATTTGAGCACCATTGTACCATGACCTAATAGCACGTTGAACGTTACGAATAGATGCAGACAGAACCTGAGTCCTGACTCCATGGATGCGATACAGTTCTGAGATAGATCGTACAACCTCCAGACCTGCTACTGATTGGTCGTCTAAGCGTCCTACAAAGGGAGAGACGTATGTTGCCCCTGCTTTTGCTGCTAGGACTGCCTGAGCAGCACAGAAGATAAGTGTGACATTGACTCTAATGTTTTGGTCTGACAAAGATTTACAGACTGCAAGTCCTTCACGGGTGCAGGGAACCTTTACTGTGCATACATCACCAAACTTTTCGTAAAGTCTTTTTGCTTCACGATACATTTGACCCTCATCACCAACAACTTCCATGCTGATGTCTCGGATACCAATGTCTTTAATCTCTTGGTAAACAACCTCAGGATCTCTTCCTGCTTTCATAATAAGAGTGGGGTTGGTAGTGACACCATCTACCAGTCCCGTTTTAAAGTATTCATTAATAATTTCTGTGTCGGCAGTATCAAGAAAAATTTTCATATAGTTATGCGTATATTTCATTATTCTACATGAAGATGTCCAATCATGCCAGCCCCCTGATGAGGACCACAAAAGAAATCATAGTCTCCAGCATCAGCAAAGAGAATATCTTGCGATTCGCCAGGAGTAAACATTAATGATTCTCTAGAAAGGTCTGCTCTACCCTCAACAATAATATTGTGTGGGGGCAACATTCCGTTTACGAAATGAACTGTTTCACCAGCAGTAATACTAATATTATCTGGATCGAATACAAGATTTCCATTGGAACCCATTGTTACGTCTACGGCGTATGCAATCCCAGGTAAAAATATAATCATTGCTGAAATTGTAGCAACGATAACTGCGCTAATAAACTTCATTATAGTTCATGCAACTACTCTATCTATTATATCATCAAATGTTTATACTTGTTTTCTGTCACGACTTCATGACGTAAAAAAAGACCCCCTTGAAGGAGGTCTGATATTAACTATCTTCGTATAATTTCTCTAGTTTTTCTTTAGAAAAATCAACATACATGACCTCTTCACCTGCTTCAGGTGCTTCAGGATGTTTAGGTTTGGATGCTTTCGGGGTTATGTTCAATGACATGATGTTAGACCACATCATCGCGAACGCAGCCCCTCCAATAAGGGCAAAGCATACACCATATACAAATACAAGGTAATGATTCATGCTTCAAGACCTTTTTGAATAGTTGCCATTGTATCATGAAGTTCTCCAACATCGCGGAGACCTTCAACACTAAACCAAGGGGCATTCGCCCAACTAAATCCTTCACCCATGGTGCTATCGGGTGCTGTGATGTACCAATGACATGCTGTGTCTGGTACATCTACGGCACACTTAGACCAATCATCACTCCATTGTGGGACTTGAACCCACATCAATGCAGCAAACATAAAAGTGAAGAGTGATTTAATCACAGTGCGTTACCTCTTGGTAGAACTTCTTCTGGGAATACGAATGACTCATGAGGTTGATCAACTGGTGCCAACCATGCTCTCAATCCCTCATTTAACAAGATATTTTTTGTATAAAAAGTCTCAAATTCAGGATCTTCTGCTGCACGAATCTCTTGACTTACAAAGTCGTAAGCACGAAGATTAAGAGCAAGACCAATAATCCCAATACTACTAGTCCAGAGCCCCATAACTGGAACAAATAACATAAAGAAATGAAGCCAACGCTTGTTACTAAAAGCGATACCAAAAATTTGAGACCAGAATCTGTTGGCTGTAACCATAGAGTAAGTCTCTTCCTCTTGGGTTGAGTCAAATGCTTTGAATGTGTTTGCCTGCTCACCGTCTTCATACAGAGTGTTCTCTACTGTAACACCATGAATAGCAGAAAGCAATGCACCACCCAGGATACCTGCAACTCCCATCATATGGAAAGGGTTGAGCGTCCAGTTATGGAAACCCTGTAGGAAGAGTAGAAAGCGGAATATCGCAGACACACCAAACGACGGTGCAAAGAACCAACTGGACTGTCCGAGAGGATAGATGAGAAACACACTGACAAAAACAGCGATAGGCCCAGAGAACGCAATAGCATTATACGGACGGATTCCAATTAACCTAGCCAACTCGAATTGACGAAGCATGAAACCAATGAGGGCAAATGCTCCGTGGAGCGCCACAAAATTCCAGAGTCCCCCAAGTTGGACCCACCTGACGAAATCCCCCTGAGCCTCAGGACCCCAGAGAAGAAGAAGAGAATGACCCATAGCGTCAGCTGGAGTGCTAACTGCCGCTGTAAGAAAATTTGCACCCTCAAGATAGGAACTAGCGAGACCGTGGGTATACCAGCTCGTTGCGAAAGTCGTGCCAGTAAGCCAACCGCCAATAGCAAGATAAGCAGTGGGTAGAAGAAGAAGTCCAGACCAGCCAATAAAAACGAAACGATCCCGCTTAAGCCAGTCGTCGAGTACGTCAAACCATCCCCTCCTTTGTTGTTGTAGTGTTGATGCTACCATTATTTAAAACCTCCATTTGTTTTTTTCTTTGTTTGTTTTTTATCCAGGACATTTACCTTACAACCCTTCCAGTTACGAACGCATTGAAACCAATGTGCTCTCATCTGGTCATAGTCATCAAAGATAATTGATTGACCATTGAATCGTAATTCGTATTGATGTCTATCGTAAGGTTCGTCGGAGGTTTGTTCAAACCACTCTGGTAGTTGTGGTGGACCTACAGACAATACCTTCTCTTCTGGATCAAGTTTACCAATCATGATAATAAGTAATATTACTTAACATTTGAGAAGAAAAAGAAAGGGGACCGAAGTCCCCTTTTACTTCTTATTGATTATAACAGATTAATCAACCAACCGTGGGTGCGGTGAGTGCAACAGGAGTTGACTCAGCAGCAGCAAGGTCAAGTGGGAAGTTGTGTGCGTTACGCTCATGCATAACTTCCATACCCAAACCAGCGCGGTTCAGAACATCTGCCCAGGTGTTCAACACACGACCCTGACCATCAAGGATGGACTGGTTAAAGTTGAAACCGTTCAAGTTGAATGCCATCGTGGAGACGCCAAGGGCGGTGAACCAGATGCCGACAACAGGCCATGCAGCAAGGAAGAAGTGCAGGGAGCGGGAGTTGTTGAATGAAGCGTATTGGAAGATCAAACGACCGAAGTACCCGTGGGCAGCAACGATGTTATAGGTCTCTTCTTCTTGACCAAACTTGTAACCATAGTTCTGTGACTCTTGCTCAGTCGTCTCACGGACGAGTGAAGATGTAACCAAAGAACCGTGCATTGCACTGAACAATGAACCACCGAAGACACCTGCTACGCCGAGCATGTGGAAGGGGTGCATGAGAATGTTGTGCTCTGCTTGGAAGACAAGCATGTAGTTGAATGTACCACTGATACCCAAAGGCATCGCATCAGAGAAAGAACCTTGACCGAAAGGATAGACGAGGAATACTGCACTCGCAGCAGCGACTGGTGCCGAGTAGGCAACACAGATCCATGGACGCATACCTAAGCGGTAAGAAAGTTCCCACTCACGTCCCATATAAGCATAGATGCCGATAAGGAAGTGGAAGATAACTAGTTGGAAAGGACCACCATTGTAGAGCCACTCATCGAGTGAGGCAGCTTCCCAGATGGGGTAGAAGTGGAGTCCGATTGCATTAGAAGAAGGAACGACAGCACCAGAGATGATGTTGTTTCCATACATAAGTGAACCAGCAACTGGTTCGCGGATGCCGTCGATGTCCACAGGAGGAGCAGCGACGAATGCAACGATGAAGCAAATTGTAGCAGCAAGCAGGGTTGGAATCATGAGGACTCCGAACCAACCGACATACAGACGGTTGTCAGTGCTTGTGACCCAATCACAGAAGTTATTCCATGACGATTGGGATTGTTGTTGTTGTAGTGTAGCGTTAGCCATTGTACTGAAAAAAAAGTAAGATCATCAGGGAAATGATGGTTTTACTATTCCTGTATCACCCTTAGATACAGGTATGAAAGACGTTTTTATACACCCTAGAGGTCTTGGTTTGCGGGGTGTTACGACTTGTTAAGGAATGTGTTGGTTCCTTAACCTCTCGACTTATTTATAATACTACGGTTTTCCGGACCTGTCAACCCCCCCTATTTTGGTTTCTTTGCTGCTGCTCTGACTTTCTTATCAATATGCTTAAGTGCCTTTGCATATAAACTCATTCGACCACAACTTTCTAGTTATTTATTTTATCGTAAAAGTATCACTAAGAACATTTACTTGCTCTTGAAAATACATCTTTCTAAATACCTATACATACCTCCTCGGTTTTTTTCTATGAAACGGTTCTTACCTTTCATAATGTTATTGATGACCGCACCAGCAGCGAATGCAGGTGCTCTTACGCATAAACTATCTTCTAGTGTTCAATTAACCGTTGATGCTGCTGCCACCAATGTCACGAGACTTGGCAGTACATTCGCAATCTCAGGCAACGGTGTAGATACTACTGACGGAACGACAGTTAATACAATTTCTACTGGTGCAATCACTAGTGGAATTTATTCTCCTGGTACAATTGCTGCTACCCAAGACACCCCAGGAAATTCTTTTAGTTTCTCTCAGTCTTACACACAAGGTGATGCGATTCCGACCGCAGCAGTTAGTGTTGGTGATGTAGCAAATTTCGGTAACATTACATCTACAACAGCAGGAACTGCTGGTAGTCTAGCTGGTACTCTCGGAACTACTGGTGCTATTACTTTAACGGCTGGTGGTGCTGGTACAAATGCTACCGGACAATTTGTTAGTGAACTCACGATTCTACACTAAATAAAATGGAGGTCAGAAAACATGACTTCTGGAAAGACAATCATATATATTGTGATGTCTGCGGTGGGAGTAAGTCTTATTCCTGCCGCTGCCCTGGCGGTCCCCGTGGTCCCAAATTTCACTCAGGGAAGCATGACCAGTCACACAGAGACAACATCGAAGGTGACTGAAACTATTAACTCTATAGATTATGCAACAGGATGGCAATATTCAGTATCGGGTTCAAACGTGACCAGCGGGGGGCAATCCCTCAGTCCAAACCCAACGACAAACTCAGTGATAGTGAATCCATTAGGAGGAACAGAGGGGCAAGTAACAAGCGCCAACTCTGGTCTCGATTTAAATGGACAGAGTTTTACGATCGCAGAACCAGGAGCAGCATTCCAGTTCACTCAGACCTACATGGGACCGGGTGTAACAAATCAAACAGTTATACAAAGAACAACAGAGGTTACAAGCATAACCGATACTACAAGTATCTTTACCCAGTAATCGGGTTGTTAATCGCATCTCCCGTCAGTGCTGCTGATGTGGGAGGTGTTTCTGCGACTGCAAATCCAATCGCAAACTCATCAGGCTCAGTTACGAACCAAGCTATTCAGGTTTTACAAGGACCATACATCACTAATCAATATGGTGGGGGCATTGCTTGTCAAGGACCGACTGCTAATATCACACCATTTATTACTCATGCTCGTAATGAGAAGGATCCATTTGAGACACATTACATGGAACCTCAGTATGATAACAGAGATTTTAAGGGTCAATTAGTAGAAACTCAAAAGGTAGTAAAGAACTGGCCATGGGAATCTTGGTATGACGATAGAACATATACCAACTCAGATGGCGAGACTGTTCGTGCATATGAAGATGGTCAGGATATGACTATCAGAACAATGGAAATGATGGGAGATGGTGTTCCTGATAATCCTGGAGCAGAACTCTGGCAGAAACCAGTAAGAACTGGTGACACTAAAAACTATAGTACCAGTCTTGGTTTATCCGCAACAATCTCTTTCCCACTTGATGGAGGACTACAAGAACGTTGTAAGACAGCAGCAGATACTCAAATCCAAATGCAGCAACAGTTAATTGCTAATAAAAGATTAGATTTTGAGATTGCGAGACTTAAAAATTGTGGCGAACTAATGCAGAAGGGAATTAGTTTCCATCCCAGAAGTCCTTATTTTAAAGTGTGTGCTGATGTGGTAGTTCAAAATGTAACTACTGTCAAGCAACATCGTCACTCTATCCCTTCGGTTTCAGTGCCGACCGTAGGATCTTTATCGCCCGGTTCCGGTCGCGTTGCTCCGCCTTCCTCTCAGTCGCAGACAATACCGGGGGTTTCTTACCCCGTAAGGCAGCAATCTTCTTCACAACCTTCTTCGTCACAGGTTTCACCACTTTTAACAAAAGGTCAGCAAGAGGTTTTGCGAGCAGTGCCGAGGTCGTTGCCACCACAGCAACTGCAACGGTAGCAGTTATCATACCTGCTGATGGTATGTTTTGGACAATCTGATCAGGTATATCTAAATTTTCAAATACAGGGAGACATTCTTTTCCTACTGTCTCATACCTAGTAATCTTTTTATTACCCTCTAGGATTGTTCCTACAGGGTTTTTTAATTGTTGTGCTCTATCAGGACACTCTACTTTTTCAGGAGGTGGTGGTGTATTTGTCTTTGACTTTGGTGGTGTAACTTCTTCTACTTCTGGTGCTTTATATGGTGGGGGTGGTGGAGATGTTGTTTCTATCGTTAATCTACGAGGATCATAATCAACTGGATTATAACTAGGAGTTCCTGCATCACAAAATACCTGGACACCATCCTTGTCCTCTTCTTTTAGAGTTGTATTCTGACTACTATCTCTATGCGACTCAACGCATCCTGGTATATTAACAATAGGAACACCCACCTGTGTAGACACGGGTGGGTAAATTGGAACTGCTTGTGAAGGTGTCTTTAACCAATCAGGTGTTTCACTAATGAATAAATTACCAACTTGCTTAATTCCAATATCAATATTACCTATTTGGATTTCTGGAATCATTACTCAACCAGAGTGCCATGTTCTCTACGAATGACACGAAGTGCTTCAAGGTTCATATCTTTGGTGCCACCATCATATGCATGAGCATATCCTTCTTCAATCATTTGCTCGTTAAGGGACACGCTGTCGTCCCCAATGTAAAGCCACCCCAGAAGACGACCGTATTTGCCAGTACCGCCAACAAGTTCAGTCCTAACAGACAACTCATCATCACCAGCCAACGTACCTTCGAGTTTCTCTTTGAGCCAGTTGGTTGCGTCGATTCCAAGTGCTTTCTCCTCTAGGTTTTTGGTCCTTTTCTCTGGCGTATCAACTCCAGCAACTCTAACTCTTTCTTTCTTGTATAAATCAAACCCGAGGTCGATAGTAACATCAATAGTATCACCATCAAGGACACGGTTGATCTCCGTCACTCGGAAGTTGTAGCAGGACTTCCTGCTTGGGGGTGTCATCTGTCCCATCTTTTAATTCTGCAAACGCTATCCTTAATATGTATACGATACAATAGAATGCTCCTGCAACTGCAAGTATCACCATAATGATCACTGACCATACAGGATCATTTGGATTATCTAGGGGGCGAAGAAACAGTTCCATCTTTACTATTCACACTAGGGATTAATTGATAAGATAATTTATCTCTCAGTTTATTTACACGTTCTTCATCAAATTGGGAAAATTTTCCTCTCTTCTCTACATGTTTATAATAATGTAAAGCATTTTGGATGATTGTAAAATCTTCCATATCTAATTCAAAATTCATTAGCAATCATTAAATACACTACCAACTGTAGAACCAACAGTAGAACCTACTCTACCACCTAAAAGTGCTACCCAACCAGCCGCCAACCATCCAACATAAGGAATGCCAATTACAGCAGGAACACCAACACCAGCAGCAATACTAGTTCCTGCCATTGCACCTTGTGACCGTGCTCCAGCGTCCGCCACGATACACTCTATTTCTTTTGCAGACTTTCCCTCGCCGTCTACAGCACCTCCTAGATTTCTAGTGCCGTCCATAGTGTATTGATCTCTGCGCCACTCACGGCGACTTTCGTTACCACCACCAAACAATCCTCTCTTCTCTTTATCTAATGATAGAGATTTCTGTGACTCAAGAACAGCAGGATCGTTTGCTTTATATTCTATACTATAACCTTCTTTATCTGCCTCAATCTTGTATGAGGAATAATCTCCCCTCGGAAAATTAATAACTGGTGCTTCTGGCACTCTGGTTGCTTTAATGATGTGTCCCAGAACACCGATATGTGCTACGGCAACAACACCACCAACTCCTAATGCAGTCCATTTAAAGAAGGTCATAAGATTACATCTGATAAGGTTTTTCTGTTGAAGCAAATCCAATTTGGATTGGTGCTTGTTCGATACGAATAGTTTGTGCAGGTGCAGTTTGTGCTGCTGCAGCAATCAATCTTTCCATATCTGCTTTACTAATACCACCACCATTGCCATTACTTTCTCCTGCTTTCTTTGCTGCCTGAACACCAAAAGTCGCAAGCACCCCAGTAAAGACACTCGCGATAAAAGTAGGATCTAGTTTTTGTTCAGGAATTCCAAGTGCTGGTGGAAGTTTGATGTATGCCAACGTGAGTATTCCGCCAGACCAAACAAGGATGCCGAGCCTAACAAAAGTAGACAGAATAGCAAGCTGCTCTTCTTTATCATCTGCAGCTGCCTTTATCTTTCCCAGAAGACCTTTCTTCTTGGGATCTTCTTTCTTGACTTCCTCTGGCATTCCATATGGAGCAACGCATCTCTATTTAGAAATATAACCTTCTTTAACTAGATACTCTCTAGTTAAAGGAGTTGGTTCATATTCAGTCCACATTTGACCAGCAGCACAAGCATTCAATGCATTCATAGTCATACCTTCTGTCTTACCTGCCCACATTGCTTCCTTCTCCCACGGAATTGCTCCTGGTTGCAATGCATATGTCCTACGTACCATCTCTTGCCACATCTCAGGAACACTTTCCTCCGGTAAGATAATAGCAATCAAACTATTATCAATCGTTCCTGCCATACAATCCTGTGCAGCGTGCCATCCTTCATGACGCATCACACTCATTAAAACATGAGGGCGACTCATGAATGTCTTATTTAAATAGAAGTTATTACTTACAGTATGATAGACACCACGATTTCCTACTGGAAAATACTTTTCGTCAGCAAGATATACACCCACACCAACTTCACTTAGTGAAGAGAGCATATGATTGAACTCTTGTGCCACTGAAGTAAATGCTTCAGGGTTATCATAATTTGAAGAAACATCTAACAAAGAATTTACTTCAGTCACATCATCGGTGCATTCTCGAAGAAGCATACAACCCATAGAATGACTAGAATAATAATGTTCTTTTCTAATAGGGTCTGCCATTGCAGGAGCAGCAAGACATGCTGCCATCAAGGCCATAATAAGTTTTTTCATATCAGAAAGGTAGAGCGGGTCCGGTAGTTGTGGGAAGTGGTAGAGCACCACCAGTAGTATCAGGAAGTTCTGGCAGTGCAGAATCCATCATTCCAGGTAGAGCACTAGTAATCGCTTCTGCTGCTGCTTTAGCAACATTCTCTTTTACTTGTTCGACAATAGCATCACGACGGAGATAAACAACTGTTCCTCCACCGATGATACCTGCAGTTCCTACAAATGATAGGACTGCTAAAACATTAATTACTTTTTGCATAATAAGCCTCGTAGTATTTGGCAATGCCGTTGCAATTTACATTACCTTGAGATACCCAGTCGTGAGCACACTCGTATATAGATTGATTAGCATACTTCGATTTTCTTGTGTTGTCAAGTTCAGTGCCATACCTACTTAACAAAATAAGAAGAGCTTGTTCTCTGAGTTTGAGTTTCTCTTTACTATATCTCCAATCATCAACCATGAATATTCTCCGATCCTCCTTGGAAGTTTTCTGATCCACCAACTGGGTCTAACTGAGTTGTAGTCTTTCCACACCTGGTTGCCATATCATACATCACTTCATGGATGTTGTCAGGTTCTTTGGGGTCTTGCCATTCAGGACGCAACCACCACCCATCATGGGGATCGTCATTGATGTGTTCATACTCCAGTTGTTTTTCTGATTTCACGGGTTCTCCAAACCAAGGATCATTTTTTAAAACTTTTGGTGCAGGTATTCCTATGAAACCATACCCTTGAGTAAGGTGTCCTGGTCCACATTCAAATAGAGGTGCTTCTAAGTCATCAATGGTACATCTAACTTCTTTCTGTTTAGTAAATCCAAGAATACCTTTGAGAGTTTTAGTGAGGTTGGTGCCAATCATACCAATACGAGTTTGTTAGAGTAGTTATAAGCATAGATTTCACGGTTCCCTTTAATCCCCCAACCCAACCAATAATAGGCAGGAACCATATACTGAGAGATACTTTGTCCATTACCTTCAAAGTCTGGAAGGACTTTTTGGAAGATAGGTTCATTAATCATATAACGTGTCTGACACTCAAGAGTGCTAGGGTCACAATCATACTTATCAGAGAAATACCTCAACCCCAAATAACGGTGTGTAGAGGTCCACTGAATGAGTCCGTACCCACCCCTATGGCAATCATCGTAAAGAACTCTAGCACCTCCCTCGCAAATGTTGGAATGGAACTTGCTTTCTTGTTTAATGTTACCCAGGATCGTTGCCAAGGCATTTGGATCTGTGATTCTTGTTTTGTCTTGTAGTTGTTCAAGGACATACTTTTCTTCTGGTGAGCATTCAGGACACTGCCAGGAGGGTTCGTGTGGAACTACAGGGATGCTGACAACATCTTCTTTAATTGTAATTGGTGCGGATTTAGAGGCACAGGATGCACCAAGAATCCCTAATGCAAATAAGGCAGCTAAACGGCGGAACATTAAAAAAGGAGCGTATTGCCCCTTCATTATAGTTTATTCGGTTTTGCCTGTCAAGGTGACGGTGCGTAAACTGGTTGCATCAGTCCACCACCTGGTCCGTCATTGTCATCATCAATGTTTTCTTGGGATAAACTCCAAAGGATAAATCCCATAACCATTGTTGCTGATAGCAATAACATTCACCATACTCCCGGAATGATTTGTCCTGTGACTGCATAACTACCCATTGCGGCAATGACTCCGATCATTGCTGCCCAACCATTAATCCGTTCTGCGTTTTCGTTCATTTGTTTGCTCCTGTGTTTTGTTTGTAATAATTACTTTGCTACCATCGTGACTGAACATCAGTTCATCATCACAGTCCCAACAAAGTTCTTCAAATAAGGCGTTGAGTTTCTCCATGTCATCATAGAGAGCATTGGGATCAGGCATAATAGATTAGAAGATATCTTATCTATTCTCCTTCACTCAATACAAAATAGAATTTGCTTTGATCTACTGGTGCATTCTCATAAGATGAAATGTCACCATACTGTTTGTGGTCTTTGTAACCTACCATGCGACCCTTCGTATTTTGAAGAGCAGACATGAAGACTACGAAAAAGAATACTGCTGGCGCACCGACAAGCAGTGCTCCTCCAATTACATAATAAGTCAGAATTTCAAGTAGAGAGTTTTCCATCAGTAGGTTTCTGAAAGTTGTTCCACAGTATAACCGAGCAGACAGAAAAAAGCAACTGTCGTGACGGTGAAAATAACTTCAGTCATCAGAATCCGAAGACACCAAAGAAAAATACACTACCGGAAGTAGCATAAGAGATAACAGCAGCAACAAATCCAAGCATAGCAGTGCGTCCATTCAATTTCTCCGCCCTTTCGGCATATGACTCATATCCATAACGCTCAGCATCGGTCTGAGAGACATACATCTGGGGTTCTTTAGCGAACAGATTCTGTTGTCCGCGATCGTTCGTTGTTACAGTCATGTTACACTCCGTTATAAATCTTTACATATTATATAGGAAACATAAAGTTTTGTCAAGTCAGTAGTCATCGTTTCTGCCATACCTGGTACAGGTCTTTTTATTTTCTGCTGATGATCTACACCACTGTCTCACATAACTATCTGCATCCTGCTCCATAGAGAAGTGGGCATGGTTATGCAGTGTCCCTATCAGTGCTATCGTTCCCAGCAACATAAGGGAGGTCAGTGTCCCTGGATTCGTTATGAAAGTTATGAGATACTTTTTCATAAAAAAAGGGGATGCCGTCGCACCCCCAGTATAACATCTAGATGTTTATGTGTCTATATGAACGATCAGAAGTTGTACTTGACGCCCAACTTACCACCCAGACCGAAGTCATCATCGTCTTCAGCGGTCAGGAAGGAGAGCTCACCATAGACTCCGAGGGCATCGGAAACGGGGACGCCAACACCTGCTTTACCAGAGAACTGGGTGTCAGTTTCTTCACCGTCAACAGCGACGATGGCAGGACCAGCCTGGACGTAGTAAGAAGCAGCACCTGCTTCTCCTTCAAAACCTACGTGAAGGTCTGTCGTGGCAGAAGTGTAGTCATCGCCAACCCAACCAGCATTGGTTTCGACGTTGACGTAGGGACCTGCAAGGGCAGCGCCAGCAGAAGCGAACAGAGCAGCGGAAGCTGCGAATACAGATTTAAACATTTGTTTTACCTTTAGTTACTTGCGGAATGGATACCCGCAGATGAATAGGGACTCGACTGTCCCGTGTTATGAATACCCTTTGTTATTTTATGACAAAAGGTTAAGTATTTATACTACTCGAAGTTTCGTAGTATGTCAAGTGGGTGGGGTTTCACTACCTTGTTGTTGTGAGTGATGGGTAACCCTACCCAAATATGGGTCATAGTTCATCCAGTCTCCAATATTAACACTGGCACCTTGTTGTTGCCAATAGTTTGTGAGAGCAGCATGAGGACCCTGATGAAAGACCCCAATATGTTCTTGATGAATCGTAGAACCGAATTCCAGATTATACAAGAACAATGGAATGGTATAAGTCTTTCCAGTTTCCAAAATTACATCTTCGGAAACTGCTCTGGGAACGACTCCGTTATCCAGTTTGTATTTGTCACCACGGATGTGATGCTTGATTATTTTAGCAGCATGGTGGCGAGAAATCAAGTAGGCAGCAGCAGAAAAATCATTGATAAATTTCAGATGCAGTTTAACGTGAATGTCTCCCGTTGTGATCGTGGTCATCTGAACACAGTCCCAGTCATAGGGAAGGTATCCAATAAACTCACGCCAAGTGAAATTCCAATACTTCACTGTGAAGAAGTCTACATCATCTTCAAGAATCATGCAATACTCATCATCAGTCTCCTCATAGAAGTGCTTAATTGCCTTGAGATGCGACATACAACATCCCAACTCAGCAGGACTGACGTTATCAGGAACCTTACCCTTCAGATGCTCAGAAGGATCATCCTCCCTAGCATCGTATCCAGCAATTCTAGTATGGGTTTTAATATCCCAATACTTAAACTGCTCCTCCATGAAGAATCTCCGATTCTCATCGGCATCTAGATTCAACCAATAGATTGCGGGGAGTCCTTCTAGTTTATGGGTGGACTTATTCTTGTCCATCTTACTAAATTCGTGTCCATCCATCGGGCGTTACGTCTTTTGTATCGTGAATTTTTGTATAACCCTCAGCACCAAACCACTGACGGGGAGCAATTACTTTCTTATCTACATTAGCAGAGAGCCATGCCCCCCACCAAGAGAAAGTAGAATTAGCAATGATGAAATCCTCACAAAGAGACATCAAACACAGGTCAAGACGATTGTCTTCGTTCTCAGAAATCATAAAATTATTTCCTGAGAAGAGTTCTTGCTCACTACACCATGCAGGATCATCAGAGAAAACAATCACATTACGATATACCTCAAAGTTCGACAATGCTTTCTTGTAATAATCAAGAGTACATGGAGGATGATTAGCAGAGTTAGTCACATAATCAGTGCGGCGAACGTGCAATGCAATGGGATTCTCTACATCCTCCATCATTTCCTTACAAGGATTCAAAATCGCATCCTTAAAGGTAAAGTCTTGACGAATCTCATCTTCAATGTGCTTGAAGTATTTTTCTGTCTGGAAGTATCCCTGCAAAACTACATCATCAGGACACTGGTCAAACAACTCCTTGTCAAAGTGAAAGTGTCTTTCAGCAAGAGTAGGTGCCTCATATATTCCAGTCCTAACTTTCAGATCGAAAGAGTCAAATAACTCTGTCCGAAGCATGTTTCCAATACCATCATCCATAAAGTTAGTATGATATGAAATCATATAATCATATCCATGATGCCTAGCAATGCCCTTTAGAGAGGCATACTGGAACATCTGATTGGCAAGTCTGCCCATTCGTCCAAGATTATTAAATCCAATCATTCGACTTTTGCTTTCTGAGTTTTAAGGTACTCCTGTGCATCATAATAGTCGGAAAGTTCTTGAGTGTCAAACTTAAGAATCATCTCATACAGGTTTTTATTGTTTTCAATATATGGGTTGGTAAACCAGGAGTTAGGAGTTCTCTCATGCTCCATATGATAGACGTTTCCATCATATCTACCAACATTATATCCAAGGAGTTTGAATCGATGATACCTTTCATTATCTTCATACCCGTAGGCAATGAAGTTCTCATTCTCTAGACCACCTTGAATATATTTTTTAGTAGAATAGAACTGACAGAATCCATACTTAGCATCATATACTTTAGATTGCTCTAAAAGAATACTCAGATCGTAATCGTTGTTAATGAACCTAGAGACTAAATCATCGTCAGTGAAGATCTGATATTGCCAATTACCATCACCATAAGGATAGACCATATCATAGGTGCCATCCAAGATCATCTCTTCACATTTTTGGTAGGATTCAAGGGGGAGAAGAATGTCACAGTCATAATTAACGACAACAGGAGTCTTTGTCATCATCACCATATCATTGAGAAGTCTAGTTCTATGGAAGAACTGATCATTGTTCTTCTCAAAGACATGAATCAATCGCTTACACTTCTCTTCACCTACACACTCTTTAATTTGAGATAGTGCAGATGCCTCAAAAGCAGACTCCGAGTCTGACTCTTTGATAATAAGAGTGCAGTCAGTATTATCAAGAAGATATATCGAACTGACCACCACGTTTCGCAATCGATCAAAAGATTCGATTCGTAGTGGCACGATAAAGGTAGTATTACTCAGCATAGTCTCTTGTCTCCTTGTGCTTTTCAGTTACGTATTCTAACTCCTTAGCGTTTGCTTGCCAAGACCCATCAGGGTGTTCGCAGATAATATCTAGTTCCAAATTAGATGAAACTCTATAATCCCCTTCTCTACTACAAACACAGATGTCATCAATAATATCAGGCATACCATGAAAATATCTCATCCTATGATAGAACTCTGTGTCCATCAACATCTTACATTCAGGGTCAAAGTATTCTAGGCACTCTCTTCTCAATGCAACAATAGAAGGTCCACCCATAAAGTTCTGTCCCTCTAAAAGATGTTCAGACCAACGTGGAACCATGGGACGATAGAAGTTTTGTCCATCAGACGTATGAGAGAATCCTGTCACTATCCATGAGCATTCACTCTCAGTGAATCGATTACGAATCTTTTCCAACGCAGCATCGTCAGTGAACAAATCATCCTGGAACATAATTTTAATCAGGTCACCAGAGCAATACTTTAGTGCGTTGTTAGTGTTAGCAGGACCGTTCCCTCTATCATAAAAGTTTCTAATGTATGTTACAGGAAAAGTACTGGAATACTTATCGCATACATTAAGAATGTCATTGTTTTGTGATTGATCAGAAACAACAACCTCTACATCTCTATATGTCTGGTTACTAATAGTATCAAACATCTCGGTAAGAAACTTTGCACCAAGACCACTCATACCATAAGCAGGGATAGCAATAGAAATCATCTTAATGCTGTCCCAACTCTCTTTGCCATCCTTAGGAAAGTACTCTGTTTACCCGTGTCAAAGGGGTTAGATAATGATAAAAGAATAAAGTCTACCACTGCTTCCTTGACATGTTCTGCACCTCTCTCAACATTGAATACAGAGTGCCTACCATCATCATCGGTGTATGGATGATGCCATTCTCCTTCAGGAATATACTTCTCAGTTTTATGGACCTTCTGATAAGAGAATGCGTTAGGTAACTCATTAAACCTTGCTTCAGTATCAGGGTCATCAGAACATACAAAGAACTTCTTATCACCTGTTTTTGCAACTGTCTGAATCCAGTGGTCAACATCAAACGATTCGATGTTTACAAAATCAGTCATACGAAGATGAATACCATAGTAACCCTGCCGCAATTCATTTTCATCCAAGAACTTACCAACAGTGGCAAGAACATCGTCACTAAATTTAAGGTCTCTAATAGTCTTCTTGATTTCCTCCTCAGGAATCCAATCATATAGCAAAGGAGTGTAATAGAAGATTGGGTTATCCGAAGAGTTTACAAAGTTTCGGAATGACTCAACATTCATATTACTTGGTTCCATCCTACCAGGACTTCTAAAGAACTGTAGATAGGATGCGTCACATGAGAGAAGACTATATTGTTCTCCAATAGGATAATATTCTCTAATGTTTGTATCAGTTGCCTCAAGATCATTTTCTCTGGAGAAAAGTTCATAGAACCTTGCTCTACACATATTTGTGCTAGGCCAACTTACCGTGACTGGTAGATTACACAGTCTCGCTAGTGTAATGCCACCAATCAAACCACTATATCTGTTACCAAAACTGCCATCGCAGCATACATGAAAATGTTTCATCACTCACTCAGGTCATCAATGTAAAATGCTTCTGTCTCTTTTTGGAAGTAACCAAGGACTCTATTTCTGTCTTCAAAAATGTCAGACCAGTCATCAATATTCTCTTTATAGTTCTTCTTTTTCTTGATATGAACTGTAGTCAGTCCCCAGGATTCAGGACGATGAAGTACAGAAATGTAATCATCTTCATAAGTAAATCCTTCGTTACCATGCTTATCAAACAGTTCAGTGATTCCAAAGAAGCGACCTACTGCAACCTCAGGACGATCCCACTGAATACCGTTCTCCTTAACTTCAGGAACCCAGGTAAGGTCATGCATTCCTGCTGGCCAGTTAGTATCATGGAAGACAATATATCCATCCTCCTCCATATGATCCCACCAATTATAGAGTTCTGATGCAACCTGAGCAGCAACGTGAATAGAATCTACAAATAGAAGTTTTACAGTACCATACTCTTCAGTATCCCATGCCTTACCGACACTAGAACTATCACCCTGAATTATTTTATAAGTTGGATATTCGCCAAGGTCAAATCCAAGACGCCTGAACTGAGTATCAACTCCATAGACAGTGTTGTTTCTCTCTACAGAATCATAAGTCATGGTAAGAGAAGACACGCCATAGTCAACCCCAAGGTCAACAAAGACATTATTCTCTCCACACTTGTCTACTACTCTTGCAAGTTGATAGAGGTTTGTTCCAAGGTTACTAAAAACAAAATTCTCTTCCGTTGAGAAGTTCCATCCACCATAGTTACCGGCACGAATGCCTTTTCCAATCGTTACTGTCATGTCAGAATCCAATTTTTTCGTTTTCACAGAAGGGGTAATTATTTTTAGTCAGATAATTATAAAGAACTGATTTATATTTGGAGTTTTTTAACTCAGGAGTAAGCGAAAGAAACTCTTGTACGACATATTTATCCAGGTATGGATATCTGGTCTCAAGACCAAAAGACCCTGCGACGTGTTCTTCCTTTGCGATGTATGTTTCTTGTGAACTACCATAAAAAGATGCCCAAGGAAAAATAGTTGAAAGGTCATCAGGAAATAGTCCACCAAAGTTACTGTGAGAATACTTTTTAGTCCCACCGAAACCGTAGTCTGAAAACAATTCATCTGCTCCAGAACCAGAGAGATAGATTTTTCTTTCATCTTTTTTTGCCAAAGTGCAGACAGCAACTAAACTTCCTGCTCCATGGTCATCTTTAATGTTCATATGATATTCATTATAGTCACTGGAACTAGAATGAACAGTATTCTTAAATGGTTCTACTTTATCAATCAGATACTTGGTAAGTAACTGGCGACCAGGACCATACTCATCGATAGTAAACTTTTCATACTGAGATTCGCCACTGATAAGGTCATGTCTACCAGTAAGCACAGGCATATTCTCAGTGCCAGTGATACTGTATGCTTTATATGGGATGTCTTGCCGTCTCAATTCACATGCAATAGAACCACTATCGTATCCACTAGAGAGTCCGATAAAGATTTTCTCTCGAATACCCTTAGTCCTCTTACGAATGGACTCCGCAAACGCAGTATTCCAATCATCAAAGGTAGTCTTATTCTGAGTCAAATCAAACTTAAACACTGGACCTTGGTCCAAAACCTTCAGAGTGTCCATGTCAAGGAGCATCCTGGTGTTTGCAGGTATCTTCTTGATATCAGTAAACCCAAGGGCAAGCAGGGCAGACTCAAAGGTCGCTACACCAATCTTACCTCCATTGATAGCATACCAAATCGGTTTAGTGGCGAAGACATCTGACGATAAAACAATACGTTCGTTCGCATAATCCACAAGGCAAATTGCAAACTCACCATCCAACATATTTGGAAAGTGAAATCCATGCTGCAGATACTTTGGAATAATACATTCACCATCGGAGTTGTAGTGCTCCATGGCGTTGTAAATCTCTCCATTGTATACACATGCAATTTGCCTCTCCTCATTGAGGAAAGGTTGTGGAGTGAACTCACCACTAATACTAAGAAGATTATGGACAAATGTATATTCACCAACTTCTACAACGTTAGTACTGTCTGGTCCACGATCTTCCATGTATCGGTTTACATAGTCAAGATCTTCTATTTCTTTATTCGTAAAAAGAAAACTACACATTAGATAGAAAGTTATGAACTCTACGATGATTTGAATTAATTACTTGAGGAAGAATTTCATTTTGCATAATACCATTTGCTCTACCAGGCATAATGGTGGGTTTGATGTTATGCATATCCATAGCAAAAGGAAGACTCAATTGATCTCTAGAAGAATACTTACAAATAATCTCCCACCATGTTAGCATAAGTTCTTGAATTTCCAAACTGTTTCTCTGAATTCTACAAGGCAACTCATACAAACCATTTTCTTCAGGATAACTACGTGACTGATAAAAATTCACCTGTGATTGAACGTGGTATCCTTTATCAAATTTTATTCCTTGAATGATATTTGCTTCAGCATACACACAGTTCCTTTCTGGGTGTTTGAATAAAGCGATATCACTATCTTTCAGATATTTTTCTACAATCTCTTTCGGATCCATCATGACTGCGTGAGTAGAATCAATCCAGATGTAGTAATCATATCCAGGTACAAAAAGATGAGGTAAGACCTTATAAATCTTGGCATTCCTTCTGTTTGCATACTCTCTATCAATAGAGAATTTCCTCAATGTCATTGGAGTCCATATAGAATCCCCAATTAACTCTTCCTCTACAAAAGCAAAGTAGTCTGCAGAATCATATTTTACATTAACCTCTGCTGGGAGAGTAGCACCAACAGAAGCAGTTAAGACAGCAATTTTCATAACTCAATCCAGTTTTTGTTTTCAGGGACAATATCAGAGGTGTCATGGTCATATGCTTTACCAAACCACATCTTAGGAGAAATTAGTTTACGTGTTCTATCTTTCTGAAGATAACCACCCCACCATGATAGCGAACTGTTGGCAGTGATACCACCATCACACAGAGACATGAGGCACAAGTCCACAAAGGGAACCAGAGCACCATCTTCATGCGTATCAGTTGACTCTGACATGTTAAACCTATCAGCAGAGAAGAACTCCTGCTCTTTACACCAATCAATAGAATCAGAGAAAACAATCACAGGAGTATCTTCTGGGAAGTGCTCAAGTGCCTTCTGATAATACTCAATAGGTTGGAGGGGGTGATGATCTTGAAGATTAGTGTATGCCCATTTGAATCCTCTCTTATCTGCTAAGTTAGGGTCACCCCTACGAACATGCAACATTATAGGACGAGTATCAAATCCACTCATCATTTCTTCACAAGGTTTTACAATTTCATCATGAAACTGCAAGTCATTCCGAATGACATCTTCAATCTCAACAAAATACTTATCTGTCTGATAGCAACCAAGCAGGTTCACATTGTCAGGACAGTTGTCATACAGGTTCTCATCAAAATGAAAATGTGCCTCCTGAACCCCTTGCTGGGTATTCAGAAAAGCAATGTTCTCTTCTTTGATTCCATCCAACTTAAAGCATTCATGAACACCGTAGTTATCAATACTGTCGTATGGGGGAGGAAATACAAAGTCAAATCCTTTATGTGCTGCAATGCCACGGAGAGAGGCATACTGAAACAATTGATTGCCTAAGCGGCCACTGTTACCAAGTCCGTTAAATCCAATAGTCATTTGTAATTCTTTTTCATTTCATTATACACCTTTCTAATACCAACATCAATGGTAGTTTTGGGAACCCACCAATTTAAAATATAATTGTCTGCTTCATTTCTCTTATCCATCTGAACACTATCTTTTGCTAGACCAGGTTTAATCTCAACATCATAATTACCATCAACAGCAAAGCATCCTTTAATAATAGAGGCAACTTCTTTAATTGTCTCTGATCTAAATGCTGTAATGTGAAGAGGATCCTCTGGTTTGAAGTCAGTATAGTTTTCCATAACCGTCTCCAATGCTTCACAGCAATCCTCAGCATAGAGAAACTGACGTTCTTCAGTGCCATCGGTCAACATCTCAAATTGACCCTCTTCAAACCCTCTACGGATAAAGTCAGTGATGACATGTGCTTTCTCCATGTCCTTTTCAATTCCATAGACATTCCAGAACTTAACAGTCAGTCCTTTGAGTGCAGTAGTATGCAGTTCACCGACACGTTTCATCACACCATAAGGAGAGTAAGACATGTTACTCATTTGAGATGAGGCAAAGACAAATCTCTTCTTAAATTTTCCAAGTAAGCGAAACGTATTTGCCATCATGCGAGTGTTGTTATTCACAAACTCAAATGTATGCTGATACTTCTTCAGGTAACGTGAACCACCCACATCAAAAGCAAGAAAGAATACAAAATCAGCGTACTGAATTGCATTCTCTACTACAGTGTTGGGTGTCACTCTCAAATCATATTGAGCACCATTTACAATATCAACATTAGTTACATGATGTCCTTTATCTTTTAAGTAATCAGATAGATAAGCACCGATCTGTCCAGCAGATCCTAAGATTGTAATATTCATTCTTCAGAATTAGCAGCAATTTGATCAGAAATCCAAGCATAAGTTCTAGCAATACCTTCCTCCAGAGTCATACTATAGTCCCATTGCAGTGCTTCACGAATCAATTCGTTATTAGAGTTGCGTCCACGCACACCCAGAGGACCATCAATATGAATCTTCCTTACATCCTTACCAGCAACCTTTCCAACAGTGTCTACTAGTTGATTGATAGTCACCATCTCTTCAGAACCAATGTTTACAGGTCCAAGGAAGTCAGATTCCATCAGGCGACGAGTTGCTTCGATACACTCATCAATGTAGAGGAATGAACGAGTCTGTTCACCATCGCCCCAGACCTCAATAGCACCACCGTCTTCAGGTAGATATGCTACTTTACGACACATTGCAGCAGGAGACTTCTCCTTACCACCATCCCAGGTGCTATCAGGTCCATAGATGTTATGGAAGCGAGCAATACGAACGGGGATACCATGGTTGCGATTGAACGTTAGATATAGACGTTCAGAGAACAGTTTCTCCCAACCATATTCAGAGTCAGGACCAGCAGGATAAGCATCACTTTCCTTGAGTCCAGGGTTGTCCACATCCATCTGAGCATACTCAGGATACATGCAGGCAGAGGAGGAATAGAAAATCTTAGTTCTGTTCTGTTCAACCTGCTTATTCAACTCCAGTTGACACTTGAGCATGTTAAGGTTGATAGCAGCAGAGTTATACATCACCTCAGAGTCATTGTCTCCAGAGAAGATATAACCAGCACCACCCATATCAGCAGCATACTGATAGATTTCATCAAAAGGTTCTACAAACTTCTCTGCCACATTTGCATAGAAGTTACCCTGATATCCAGAGAACCTGATGACACGACCCATCAGACTGATGTCCGTAAGATCTCCAAGGATGAACTCATCAGCAAGAGTAGGAGAATATTCTGGACGCTTGATATCTACACCACGTACCCAGTATCCCTCACTCTTGAGACGGCGAACCATATGACTACCAATAAATCCACCAGCACCACAAACAAGTGCAGTCTTTTGTCGTTCAGACATTCTATCCTCCAATAAATTCAGAAATTTCGTGTTTTACTCTAGCATGAAAGTCCCAGTATTCTTTGGACTTTCCGTAGTTTTCTTCTACTACATCTACACGATCATCATAAAACTTCTCATCAAGATTGTCAAGAATATCCTTGAGTTCTTCGATAGTATTAAAAATAATCATGCCATCGGTATTGAAATAATCACCGATGTTCGATGCACCCCAATAGATTGGGATAGTTTTAGAAGCAAGGCAATCGATCAACTTTTCAGTAATCCAGTTATCTCGCTGCTCGTTCTCTACAACTATGTGATATTTAGCAGTTTCAAAGAGAAAGTTCTTGTTCGGTGTTCGCGGTGGCGACTTGTGCTTGACAATACTAAAACCATTCAGGTCCTCTGCCTCTTGTAACCCCTCCCAAATTTGCAGACGGAGTTTATGTCCAGGGGCCCATCCCTTATTACTGGTGTTAAAGGAACAAATCTTCTGTTTGTTTGGTTTGAACTCATCCCATTCAATCCAACAGCAACCAAAGATAAACTTTTGAGCATTAGGAAGGTCTAGAAGGTCTTCCCTCCAGGTAAGAATTAAATCAAACTGTTCTGCGTTTGCTCTTACATTATTGGCAATGTCAAGAATAGAAGGTGGTTCACATAAAACCAATACATTTATACAGTCTGCTTTCCATGCGAGTGCATCATAGGAAATATGAACCTTCTTCTCAAACTGACCATCTGTGGACAGTGTTCCACTACACTCAATATCATACATTTGGAATTACCTCGTTCAAAATTTCAAGAAGTCTATTTACTTTTCTGTCAGTTACGAATTGACTATTACCCACGTACAATCCATTCTTATGTAGGATCTCTACGTTGGGTTCCTCTCGCTGAGTGCAGAGTTCATACTTCCTAAATGCAGGATGGCGAAGAAGATTGCCACTGATAATAGGACGAAACTCAATTTCATTAAGCATCAAAGTTCCCTTTACCTTTGCAACACACTTCTCATCAAAAGGAATAATTGGTAGAGAAAAACTACTATTACCCGGTTGATACTGAGGTGTTCTGAGTCCCTTATGAAACAAAACACCGTTATAATACTGACGGTAATTTTGTTTACGGATTTCGATATTCTTATTAAGTTTTTTTAGTTGAGAAAGTCCTAGAACAGCACAGATTTCATGGTTACGGAAGTTATATCCATCCGTCATGAACAAGAATGCAGGATCAATATCAGGGTTTTCTGTTACATATTTGTCACGATTAAAGTCAGATTCCCTTGCCATGCCATGGGATCTCTTCATTCGCATCAAATCATAAAGGTCTGGATTGTTAGTGCAGACCATTCCACCTTCAACAGTAGTGATATGATGTCCAAAATAAAAACTAAAAGTTGATCCAGCAGATAGAGTTCCTCTCTTGTTTAGATTAGAATCTTGAACACCATGAGACTCACAAACGTCTTCAAGAATCAATGCGTTAGGAAAAATATCCTCAATCTTCTCCACATCAGAGGACAATCCAATCAAGTGTGTGACAAAAACTACCTTAATATCAGGATGTTGAGTGGCAACATACTTCAATTCTTCAATATCAAAGGAGAAATTGTTCAGATTAATGTCACAAAAGATAGGTTGTAATCCATTTTGAATGACTGGACCAACATTAGTGACCCAAGTCGTAGCAGGAACTAGAACTTTGTCTCCGTCTTTAAGACCACAGAGTTCTTTGATAGATGCAATCAAAAGAGAGTTGGCAGTGCTACCACTAGAAACATAAAGAGAGTAATCAACACCCAACCACTCTGCCCACTTCTTTTCAAATTGACGAACCTTAGGTCCATTTGTCAATCTCGAACTAGTGAGAAGAAATGCTGCCATTTTGAGACGATCTTTGAAGGTAATCGTCTCTTCCATCAGAGGCCAAGATTCAATCATGTGTTTTTCTTCTCCAACTTGTAGTATTCATAAGTATTTTTCAATCCCTTTTCCAGGGAAGTTTTAGGTTTCCAACCAAGATTTTCTAGTTTTGACACATCAAGAAGTTTTTTCATCATACCATCTGGTTTATCAGTGTCCCACTTTATTTCCCCTTTAAACTCAACCACATCTTTAATGATGTCTGCAAGTTCTTTAATAGAATAATCAACGCCACTTCCTACATTGATTATATCGCCATCATTGTAGTTAAGCATCAGAAATACACAGGCATCCGCAAGATCTTCAACGTAGATAAATTCCCTTCTAGCGACTCCAGTCCCCCAACAGGTAACACTATCATCAGATGTAGAGAACTTAGATATCAAAGATCCAATAACATGTCCTGTACTGGAGTTGAACTTATCCTTCGGACCATAAACATTACAAGGTTGAGCAGTGATAAAGTTACAATTATATTGCTTCCGATATGCTTGGCACAGTTTAATACCAGCAATTTTAGCGATGGAGTACGCTTCATTAGTAGGTTCAAGATGTCCTGATAATAGATACTCTTCCCTCATAGGCTGAGGACATTCCTTAGGGTAGATGCATGATGAACCCAGGAACAAGAGTTTCTTTACCTTATATTTGTGCGAACACTTGATAATATTGCTCTGAATAGAAAGGTTATCAAGTAAAAAGTCAACAGGATGAGCAGCATTATCCCCAATACCACCACATTTAGCTGCTGCTAAGAGCACGTAATCAGGTCTTTCCAACTTAAAGAAAGTAGAAACCTGATCATAATCAGATAAATCCAACTCCTTTCTCGTCTTTAGAACTAGATTTCTATACCCAAGTTCACCTAATCGTCTTACGATTGCAGATCCAACCATCCCAGTGTGACCTGCAACGTAAATCTTGTCACTCATATGCATAACGACTGAATCCTCCCGATGTAAGAAGTTCATCTCTTTTAGCAAACTCGATGTCCTTATTTACCATCTCTCCAATCATCTCATCCAGAGTAATTTCTGGTTTCCAACCAAGAGTCTCTCTTGCTTTGGTTGAATCACCAAGCAAAGTCTCAACTTCAGCATCCCTAAAGTACCTAGGACTAACACTAATTACCACATTACCAGTGTTTTTATCGATTCCAATCTCATTTACACCCTCACCTTGCCACTGAATATCCATTCCAAGGCACTTACCAGTGCGCTCACAGAACTCTCTAACAGTGATTTGTTCCATAGTAGAGATCACAAAGTCATCTGGTACATCATGTTGCATCATCATCCACATAGCACGGACGTAATCCTTAGCATGACCCCAGTCACGCTTAGCATCTAGGTTACCCAGTCTCAAAGTCTTCAGAAGACCAAGACTGACCCGTGCAAGGTCCCGTGTAATCTTCCTAGTGACAAAAGTTTCACCTCTACGGGGCGATTCGTGGTTGAAAAGGATACCAGAACACGCAAACATACCGTATGACTCACGATAGTTCTTAGTAATCCAGTGAGCATATAGTTTTGCTACCCCATATGGAGACCGTGGATAGAAGGGAGTAGTCTCTTTCTGAGGATTTTCTTGCACCAAACCAAACATTTCTGAGGTAGATGCCTGGTAGAACCTAGTCGTTTTCTCCAAACCAAGGATACGAATTGCCTCAAGGATACGAAGAGTTCCAATCGCATCACTGTTAGCAGTGTACTCAGGTGTTTCAAAAGAAACCTTCACATGACTCTGAGCACCTAGGTTATAGATCTCATCAGGTCGAATCATCTGAATCAAACGAATCAAATTCGTAGAATCAGTCAAATCACCATAGTGCATATAGAAGTTTTTACTTCCATTAAAGACATGATTCACTCTATCAGTATTAAATGAAGAACTTCTTCGTTTAATACCATGCACTTCATATCCTTTTTCCAAGAGTAACTCAGCAAGATAAGAACCATCTTGCCCCGTTAGTCCCGTAATCAGTGCTCTTTTCATACGTTCATTCTACTATCTCAACATTATACAAAAAAAGACAGGTTTATGCAACCTGTCTTAGAGGGAACTTTCATGCACGCCACTTGCTCTTTTACCTGAAGCAAGAAACAGGGCGGGAGTGTTACCTCCATCCGCACCACTTACTCTTAGGTAAAGTAAGAAACCTCAGAGATCGCCAAACTTAGCAGGAAATTCACGCTTGAGTGCAGCAATCAGTTGCTCTACTCTTGCAGCATCTCCACCGCCACCGCCGCCGTCACATTTTTCATGTGCTTTCGCTTCTAATGCCTTTACCCTTGCTTCGATTTCTACATCATACTTGGACATTGCTGCTCCGCTTGCAGACTTTGCTGCTTTTCCTTGAATTGACATTTTAATAAATTAATAACATCTTTTTTTATTTAGTTTTTAGAGGGTCTTATGACTCCACCAGTTCTGTTAAAGTCCATCCGTGACTTTGGGATCATCCCGACCAGGGCTAGTTTACATGACATACCGAGTCTTTGATATAGCAGGGTTTACCTGTCAACCACTTAGGATACTCTGCATCTTCCATTGCTAGAAGGCATTGTGCCTGGTTGTCGAACAGATAAACGTCAAACCATCTACGATTGTAGTAGTCTTGCTCCTGTAATCTATAATCAGGTTTACCATTGAGTTCAATGATACCCTTTTCAACAAACCTAAAAGGTCCACGTTCTAATAGAACTTTCATGCTTCGACTGCTTCAAGATCGACAGAGATTTGTTCCATCAAAATATCATAATCATCAAGGGCATCACCTGAGAAGACAACGCCAGTGTTTTCATAATAACGACGGACTTTTTTGAGAAGTTTCGGATTCTTCACATCCAGGAAGAACTCTCCATTTACCGCACCCTTAAGGGTTTGGATGTCTTTCTTGAACTTAGTAGTCAGTGTCATTGTTCCGTTTGTTGACCTTAGTATTATAAGGGTTTGACAGGGTTTCTGTCAAGTGCTTCCTGTGAGGATCGAACTCACCTTAGGCAAATTATGAGTTTGCTGCATTCACCAGATTGCTAAGGAAGCAAATAGGACTGCTGGGAATTGAACCCAGTTTACCCCGTTATAAGCAGAGAGCATTAACCAATATGCGACAGTCCCTCAGGATCCTTCGTTGTTTTGCTCTGTGTATATTCGTATGAGTTCATCATCAGCAGGAACCATCACTGCTCTATCTCCGTTCTCATTCTCTACGCCTATTGTCTCCCCCTTTTCAACTCTTTCCATCAGAGTTTCCCAATTGCTCTGCCAGTATTCCACAGAATAAAAATGCATCTTGTCATTATGTATAATGAAATTTTGTGGTAGGTTCCTGTCGCCGCTACTCCTGAACCCACCAAAGGGGAGCACCGCAGTTGATCTCTCAACCTTTAAATTATACTACTTGGTATGTCCACTGTCAAATGGTTCCCAGTGTTGCCATCCATTTTTATGAACTAAATGCATACCAATAATAGGCACAAAAACTAATGCGAGACTTAGAGTGCCAATCCCAAAAGGATTATTAAGTGTGACAGCAGCAAAGTGTGCTGCCTTAAGTGCTATGTTGCCCATAAGTATTCTCTCTATTTTTCCAGAGTTCTAGGAAGTAACGATCAACTTGGTACAATTCACCTTGAGGTGGTTGCTCTTCAGTATTTTGAGACCATTGATTACAAAGTTCTCTCATTTCTTGTGATATACCTGAAGGTTTAAACATTCGCCCGAATGAAGACATTGCAAATGCAAATCGCATTCTAATGCGCTGTTCCATTTCCTGAGTAGGCGTCGGTTTCATAATAGTTATTTTCACCTTTTCTGTGCCCGAAATAAATGGTGGCACATATAAAGGGTAGTGATCCGATAAGTAGGACATGTGCTAGAGTCATTTGAAAAATACCTTTAATCCTAGAGATGTTCTGCCACCTTCAAATTCTTTTATGCTGCCTAGGTATTCAGCAAATAATTTTAAATCATTACCATACTCAATACCAATAGATCCTAAAGGTCCATCAAAGTTATCATTACTATCAAACTTTGAGTTGTTCAAAGATATACCACTGTATACTGTAAGGTCGGGTGATAGTGGTGCTAAAAATTTTACACCAGCATGATTAACACCAGGATGATCATCACACCGAACAGGAGTAGAAAAATGTTCAGCAAATAATCTAACATTTTTATGGACATCCCATTCTACACCAAAAGAGCCTATAGGTTCTTTAAAATCTAATTGATGACTATCATATGGTTCTAAAGTAACTCCAACATAAGTTTTCACTTGGTCAGGACTCATGACTCCAAGTATTGCAGTTGTTATTGTTCCGATAATCGTACTTGGTCCAAGACATAAACTCATAATA